>Ga0310811_10013672_pt1 | contig 10579 bp, 7 predicted proteins | sample YCmetagenome_FD_207642 | JGI IMG/M metagenome (GOLD analysis project Ga0310811, IMG submission 207642) | Soil microbial communities from experimental microcosm in Duke University, North Carolina, United States - YC | ecosystem: Engineered > Artificial ecosystem > Soil microcosm > Unclassified ... | reverse complement strand
GCGGTGCCGCTCATGCGCGCATCGGATATCCGCACCATATCGGTCACACCCTGCGCGAGGATCTTCGGCGGCAGCCCCATATTGCCGACTTCGGCCATACCGGGATAACCCTTCGGTCCGCAGTTCTTCATCACCAGAATCGAATCGGCCGTGACATCGAGATCGGGGTCGGCGATGCGCGCCTTGTAATCGTCGAAGTTCTCGAAGACGACGGCGCGGCCGCGATGGTTCAACAGTGAAGGCGTGGCGGCGGACGGCTTGAGTACCGCGCCGCGCGGAGCGAGGTTGCCGCGCAACACACAGAGACCGCCGTCCGCGACGAGCGGATTGTCGAGCGGCCGGATCACCTCGGCGTTGTAGAGCGGCGCTTCCTGACAGTTCTCCCAGATCGAGCGGCCATTGGCCGTCAGCGCATCCGGGTGCGGCAGCAGGCCCGCATCGCCGAGCCGGCGCAGCACGGCAGGCAAGCCGCCCGCGTAATAGAACTCCTCCATCAGAAAGCGCCCCGACGGTTGCAGATCGACGATCGTCGGCGTGCCACGCCCGATGCGCGTCCAGTCATCGAGCTCGAACGGCACGCCGATGCGCCCCGCAATGGCCTTCAGATGGATGGCGGCATTGGTCGAGCCCCCGATCGCGGCGTTCGCGCGCACGGCGTTTTCGAATGCCTCGCGTGTGAGCAGCTTGGACAGGCGCAGATCTTCGAGCGCCATTTCGACGATACGCATGCCCGATAGATGGGCCAGGACATAGCGGCGCGAGTCGACAGCCGGGATCGCGGCGTTGTGCGGCAACGTCACCCCGAGCGCTTCGGCCATACAGGCCATCGTCGAGGCGGTACCCATCGTGTTGCAGGTACCGGCCGAACGCGACATGCCGGCCTCGGCCGACATGAATTCGTGGAGCGAGATTTTTCCGGCCTTGACCTGCTCGCTCAATTGCCAAACGACCGTACCGGAACCGATGTCCCGCCCTTCGTGCTTGCCGTTGAGCATCGGGCCGCCGCTCACGAGAATGGCGGGCACATCGCAGCTCGCCGCCCCCATCAACAGCGCCGGTGTAGTCTTGTCGCAGCCGGCCAGCAATACGACGGCGTCGATCGGATTACCGCGGATCGATTCTTCGACATCCATGCTCGCCAGGTTGCGCGTGAACATCGCCGTGGGGCGAAGGTTGGACTCGCCGTTCGAGAAGACGGGAAATTCCACCGGAAATCCGCCCGCCTCGAAGACGCCGCGCTTCACATGCTCCGCCAGCTTGCGAAAGTGCGCGTTGCAGGGCGTCAGCTCCGACCACGTGTTGCAGATGCCGATGATCGGCTTGCCCTGGAATTCATGATCGGGAATGCCCTGGTTCTTCATCCAGCTGCGGTACATGAAGCCGTTCTTGTCGGCCGTGCCGAACCACTGGGCGGAACGGAGCTTAGCGCGTTTGTCGGTCATAGCTTGTTCGATAAAATTCGGTAAGTAGTAATACTATATCGGGACTTCCGAGTGCTGACCACTATTTGAGAAACCCAAACTTTTGGTCGAGCCGTCAATGCCCCTCGGTCTGCGATTTACGCGAGAATGCACCGTTTGGCGCGCCAACTTCTCGCAACGACCACACAGAAATAGCATGACTATTGGGTTTCGTGATCTGGGGAAAACGCTAATCGCGCCCGCATGACTCGATGCCTATAGTTTGGCTATTTCCGGGTCTGCGCAAGCGAGCCGGGGATAGGCGCAAGCAACAAAGACAAACGAAGAGAAACCGGAGACACAGATGAGACGCACCGTACGCCAGACGCTTAAGGCCTTGTTTACCGTCACGCTTCTCACGGCCGCCGTTGCGGGCCATGCCGAAGACAAGAAAATCACGCTGGGCTTCGCGCAGGTCGGCGCGGAAAGCGCCTGGCGCACAGCGAACACCGTCTCGGTCAAGCAGGCCGCGAAGGATGCCGGCATCAATCTGAAGTTCTCCGATGCGCAGCAAAAGCAGGAGAACCAGATCAAGGCGATCCGTTCCTATATTGCGCAGAAAGTCGATGTGATCGCGTTTTCGCCGGTCGTCGAATCGGGCTGGGAGCCGGTGCTGCAAGAAGCGAAGCGCGCCCATATCCCGGTCGTGCTCACGGACCGGAACATCGACGTGAAGGACAAGGATCTGTACGTGACGATGATCGGTTCGGACTTCCTCGAAGAAGGCCGTCGCGCCGGCCGTTGGCTCGAGGAAACGTACAAGGACAACCCGGGCCCGATCAACATCGCCGAGCTGCAGGGCACGGTGGGCTCCGCACCCGCGAACGATCGCCACGCCGGCCTGATGGAAATCATCCAGAAGGATCCGAAGTTCAAGATCATCGCGTCGCAAAGCGGCGACTTCACGCTCGCGGGCGGCAAGCAGGTAATGGAAGCGTTCGCCAAGACCTACGGCAAGAAGATCAACGTCGTCTATGCGCATAACGACGATATGGCGCTCGGCGCGATCCAGGCCATGGAGGAAGCCGGCATCAAACCCGGCAGCGACGTGAAGGTCGTGTCGTTCGATGCCACCAAGGGCGGCTTCCAGGCGATGATCGCCGGCAAGATCAATGTCGACGTGGAGTGCAGCCCGCTGCTCGGACCCCAGTTGATGTCGGCCGTCAAAGACATCGTTGCGGGCAAGCAACTGCCCAAGCGCATCGTGACGAACGAAACGGTGTTCCCGATGAACGTCGCGGCGCAGGTCCTGCCGCAGCGTAAATACTGATCCGGCGCGCCGCGAGGCCCTGAGAACCCTAGCCCCAAGCGAATGCCCATGACCGGCCCTCTCGTGCTCGAAACCGTCGGCCTTTCCAAGTCGTTTCCTGGCGTACAGGCGTTGCGCAATGTCGATCTGCATCTGTACGCAGGCGAAATTCACACGCTGATGGGCCAGAACGGCGCCGGCAAATCGACGCTGATCAACGTGCTCACGGGCGTGCATCCGCACGATGCCGGCGAAATTCGCATCGAGGGGCGTCCCGTGGACTTCGCGGCGCCGCTCGAAGCGGAGGCCGCCGGCATCCGGACGCTCTATCAGGAAGTCAACCTTTGTCCGAATCTGTCGGTCGCGGAGAACATCTTCGCGGGCCGACAGCCGATGCGCCGCGGCGCCATCGACTGGAAAGCGATTCGTAAAGGCGCCGAAGCGGCGCTGGCACAGCTCAACGTGTCGCTCGACGTCACCAAGTCGCTCGACACCTACCCCATCGCCGTGCAACAGATGGTGGCAATCGCACGCGCAGTATCGGTCGATGCGCGCGTGCTGATTCTCGACGAGCCCACGTCGAGCCTCGACGACAGCGAAGTCGCACGGCTGTTCGACGTGCTTCGCAAGCTCAAGCGTTCCGGCATGGCCATTCTGTTCGTCACGCATTTTCTCGAACAGACCTACGCCGTGTCGGACCGTATCACCGTCATGCGCAACGGCGAGCGCGAAGGGGAATATCTGGCGAAGGATCTGCCCGTCGATACGCTCGTCGAAAAGATGGTCGGCGACACGCGCATGGCTGAGCGGCAGGCCAACGCCGCCGCCCGCCAGGCAACGCAGGCGCCCGCCGACAGCGCCGACGTGGCGCGCTTTCAGATGAAGGGCGTAGGACGCCGCGGCCTGTTGCATCCCGTCGATCTGTCGATCGAGCCGGGACGGATCGTCGGTCTCGCGGGCCTGCTCGGCTCGGGTCGCACCGAAACGGCTCAATTGCTGTTCGGCGCCGAGCGCGCCGATACGGGCACCGTGACTGTCGACGGCAAACCCGTCAAGCTGGGTTCGCCGCGGCATGCGGTGCGCCACGGCATCGGCTACTGCCCCGAGGATCGCAAGAAAGAAGGCATCGTCGCCGCGCTCTCGATCCGCGAAAACATCGTGCTGGCGCTGCAGGCGCGGCGCGGCTGGTGGCGCCCGCTCGGGCGCGCGAAAGAGCGGCGCATCGCCAATGAATACATCGCGTCGCTCGGGATCCGCGCGCGCGATGCCGAACAACCAATCGAACTGCTCTCGGGCGGCAACCAGCAAAAAGCGCTGCTGGCCCGGTGGCTCGCCATCGAGCCGCGCATGCTGATTCTCGACGAACCCACGCGCGGCATCGACGTCGCCGCCAAATTCGACATCATGGACCGTGTTCTTGCCCTGTGCGCGAAAGGCCTCGGCATCCTGCTGATCTCCTCCGAACTCAGCGAAGTGCTGCGCGTAAGCCATAGCGTCGCCGTGCTGCGCGACCGGCGCAAGGTCGCCGAGCTCGCGGGCGAAAAGCTCGACGAAGACGAAGTCTATCGGCTCATCGCCGGAGGCAACGCGTCATGACAGCACGCATCGGTACTGCCCTTCGGGCCGCTTTGCGGCACCCGCTACTGTGGCCCGTGCTCACGCTCGTGCTGCTGTTCGCGCTCGACGTCGCGCATCGCGCCGATTTCCTCGCGATCACGATGCTCGACGGACATCTGTTCGGCGCACCCATCGACATTCTCAACCGTGCGGCCCCGTTGGCCATCGTGTCGCTCGGGATGACACTCGTCATCGCCACACGCGGCGTCGACATTTCCGTCGGGACCGTCGTCGCCATCGCCGGCGCCACAGCGGCCATGTTGCTGGCCGACGATCCGACGCATGTGGGCCGTGCCGTGGCGGCCGCGCTGGGCGTCGGGCTCGTGGCCGGCGCATGGAACGGCTTGCTCGTCGCGTTCGTCGGCATGCAGCCGATCATCGCGACGCTGATCCTCATGGTCGCGGGCCGCGGCATCGCCCAGTTGTTGACCGGCGGGCAGATCATTCCGATCTCGGCGCACAGCTATCTGACGCTCGGCGGCGGCTATCTCGCCGCGGTGCCCTGCTCCGTCTGGATCGCGGCCGGCGCGACGGCGGCCACCGCACTGCTCATCAATCGCACGGCGTTGGGGCTCTTCATTCGTGCGATCGGCATCAATCCGGTGGCAACGCGCCTCGTCGGATTGCGCGCGAGCGCGATCGTCTTCGGCGTCTATGTGTTTTGCGGACTGGCCGCCGCGCTCGCCGGCGTCATCACGAGTTCGAACGTGCGCAGCGCCGACGGCAACAACGCGGGCCTGTTGCTCGAACTCGATGCGATCCTCGCCGTCACGCTGGGCGGAACCTCGCTGCTCGGCGGCCGGTTCTCGCTTGCCGGCACCGTGCTCGGCGCGCTCATCATTCAAACGCTCACCTACACGACCTATTCCATCGGCGTGCCGCCCGAAGCGACGCTCGTCGTCAAAGCGATCGTCGTGCTGCTCGTGAGCATCATTCAATCGGCAAGCGCGCGCGAAACGATCGTCCGGCTCATCGGACGTGCGGTCGTGCTGGCGCGCGTCAAACCTGTCAACGAGGCGGCCAAATGAGAGCCGTATTGCAGCGACTCATCGATCCGCGCACGCTGCCGATCGCCGTTACCGTCATCCTCTTTGCCGCGCTGTTCGGCTTTGGCTCGGCGATGTACACCGGCTTCGGTTCGCTACAGGTCCTCGTCGGACTGCTCGTCGACAACGCGTTCCTGCTGATCGTGGCGATCGGCACGACGTTCGTCATCGTCTCGGGCGGCATCGACTTGTCCGTCGGGGCCGTGGTGGCCTTCACGACGATTCTTTGCGCGATCCTCTCCGAACGGCTGCATTGGCCCGTCTGGGCCATTGCGCCGCTCGTGCTCCTGCTCGGTGCCGCATACGGTGCCGCGATGGGCGCGTTGATCCATTTTTTCAAGCTGCAAGCGTTCATCGTCACGCTGGCGGGCATGTTCCTCGCTCGCGGCGCGTGCTTTCTGATCACCACACAGTCGATCGAAATCCATGAAGCATCGTTTCATGCGTTGGCGAGCTTTCATGTACCGATCGGCAGCGGCGATCTCAACGCGGGGGCGTTGATCGCGCTCGCCATGCTGGCAGTGGCGATCTACGTGGCGCACTTCACCCGCTTCGGCCGCAACGTCTATGCGATCGGCGGCAACGAAAAGTCGGCACTGCTGATGGGTTTGCCCGTCGCGCGCACGAAGATCGGCGTCTACGCTTTCGGCGGACTGTGTTCCGCGCTCGGCGGTCTCGTCTTCACGCTTTACGTGCTGTCGGGCTACGGCCTGCAGGCGCAAGGCATGGAACTCGACGCCATTGCCGCGGCCGTCATCGGCGGCACGCTGCTTACCGGCGGCGTCGGCTATCTCGGCACGATCCAGGCGCTGATCACGTTCGACGGTACGCTCAGTTCGTGGTGGACCCGCATCGTCATCGGCGCGCTGCTCTGCGTGTTCTGCCTGCTGCAGCGCGTAATCGAGCGGCAGGCCGCGCGCCGCAAGGCAAACGGCTCGGGATTGGGCGGCCATGCGGCCGCCGTCGACGAAACCCGCCCCTCGGACGAAGGCGCCCTGCCCTTGAGTCTGAACGAGCGCGCGCTACCCGCTCAGGCGAACATCCGATAGCTTTCAACCAGGAGTCGAATTGTGGTGACCTTTTCCCGACCGTTCTCGGGTCTCTTTCCTGTCGCACCGACGCCGTTCACCGAATCGGGCGACCTCGATCTCGACGGCCAGCGCCGTGTGATCGACTGCATGGTCGACCAGCGTGTCGACGGCATCTGCATTCTGGCCAACTACTCCGAGCAATATGCGCTGACCGACGCCGAGCGCGATACGTTGATCGACGTCTGTCTCGAGCAGACGGCTGACCGCGTGCCCGTGATGGTCACCTGCAGCCACTTCACGACGCGCATCGCGGCCGACCGTGCGCGGCGTGCCGCAGCGGCGGGCGCGAGCCTCATCATGGTCATGCCGCCCTACCATGGCGCGACGATGCGCGTGGACGAAGCGGCGATGTTCGAGCATTTCGCGCGTGTCGCCGAAGCGGCAGGCGTGCCGGTCATGATTCAGGACGCGCCGCTCTCGGGCGTGGCGCTCAGCGTGCCGTTCCTCGCGCGTATCGCGCGCGAGCTGCCGCTCGTGCGCTACTTCAAGATCGAAGTGCCGCAAGCGGCGGCCAAGCTGCGCGCATTGATCGCCGCGGGCGGCAATACCATCGAAGGGCCGTTCGACGGCGAAGAGGCCATCACGCTGATGCCCGATCTCGATGCCGGCGCAACCGGCACGATGTCGAGCGCGTTGCTGCCCGACCTGATCCGGCAAGTCTTCGACGATTTCCGGGCCGGGCGACGCGAAGAAGCGCGTCAGGGCTATGCGCGCATCCTGCCGCTCATCAACTACGAAAACCGCCAGTGCGGCTTGCGCGCCACCAAAACCGTGATGATGGAAGGCGGCGTGATCAAGAGCGACGCCGTGCGCCATCCGCTCGAAGCGTTGGCGGGCGCGACACGCGCCGAGCTGCTCGAGCTGGCGCGCGAAGCGAACCCGCTTGCGCTGCGCTGGGGCCGGTAAGAAGCAAACAGGCGAGACGATTCATGAGTCACACACTGAAGTTGGGCCTCGTCGGCATCGGAAAGATCGCGCGCGACCAGCATCTGCCGGCGATTGCCGCGGATGCCGGCTTCGAGCTCGTGGCCTGCGCGAGCCGCCATGCCGAAGTCGAAGGCGTACACAACTATTCGACCATCGAGGACATGCTGGCCCACGAGCCGCATCTCGATGCGGTTTCACTGTGCGCGCCGCCGCAGGTGCGCTTTGCGCAGGCACGCGCGGCGCTCGAAGCCGGCAAGCACGTCATGCTCGAAAAGCCGCCCGGCGCGAGCCTGCACGAGATCGAGGTGCTGCGCCAGCTGGCGCGCAAGGCCCGCCGCACGCTGTTCGCGAGTTGGCATTCCCGCCACGCGCCGGCGGTGGAGCCTGCGCGCGCGTGGCTCGCCTCGCGCGAGATCCAGGCTGTCGTTGTGAACTGGAAAGAGGACGTACGCAAATGGCACCCTGGACAAAAGTGGATCTGGCAACCCGGCGGCCTCGGCGTATTCGACCCGGGCATCAACGCGTTGTCGATCGTAACGCGCATCTTGCCGCGCGAAATCGTGCTCAACGCCGCGACGCTGCACTTTCCGTCAAACACACAAACGCCCATCGCGGCGAGCCTGGTCTTCGCCGACGAGCACGGTGCGCCCGTGCGTGCTGAGTTCGACTGGCGCTATGGCGCGACCGAGCAATGGCAGATTGCGGTGACCACGAACGTCAGCCGATTGCGCATCGACGCGGGCGGCAAAACGCTCGAGATCGACGGCAAGCCTGTCGACGTCGGCCCTGAACGCGAATACCCGTCGCTTTACGCACATTGGCGGCAATTGATCGAGCGTGGCGAAGAGGATGTCGATGTGCGTCCGCTACGCCATGTCGCCGACGCGTTCTTGCTCGGCACGCGGCGCGAGGTCGAACCGTTCGTCGACTGAATAAACGAACGCCAACCCGAATCCCAAACCAACGAACCGAGTTGAGGAAAGCCGCAACAAGCGGCGTTGATCGACGTATTACCACACCACCGGTCTATCGAGACCGACACCAAGGAGACAAGTATGACCAGCAAGCTTCGCCGCTTCACGTTGTGCGCCGCCGTGGCGATGACGTTCGCCGCACCGTTCGCCATGCAAAGCGCAGTCAAGGCGGAAGAGCCGCTCAAGATCGGTTTTCTCGTGAAGATGCCCGAGCAGGCATGGTTCATCAACGAACAAAAGGCTGCCACGGCGCTCGGCAAGCAAGACGGCTTTTCGGTGGTGAACATCGGCACGCCCGATGGTGAAAAAGTACTGGCCGCCATCGACAACCTCGGCGCACAAGGCGCGAAGGGTTTCGTGATCTGCGCGCCCGACGTTCGCCTCGGCACGGCCATCAAGGCCCGCGCCAAGAAGTACGGCATGAAGTTCGTGACCGTCGACGATCAGCTCGTCGACTCGGCCGGCAAGCCGCTCGCGGATGTGCCGCACCTCGGCATGTCGGCGTTCAAGATCGGCAATCAGGTTGGCCAGGCGATTTCGGACGAGATGAAAAAGCGCGGCTGGAAGCCCGAGGAAGTCGGCGCGATCCGCATCACCGACTATGAACTGCCGACCGCCAAGCTGCGCACGGATGGCGCGACGAAGACGCTGCTCGACAACGGCTTCAAGAAGGAAAACATCTTCGACGCCCCGCAAAAGACGACCGACGACGAAGGCGGCTTCAACGCGGCATCGCCGGTGCTGTCCAAGCACCCGAACATCAAGAAGTGGGTCATCTACGCGCTGAACGAAGAGACGGTGCTGGGCGGCGTGCGCGCCACCGAGCAGGTGCATATTCCGTCGAAGGACGTGATCGGCGTGGGCATCAACGGTGCGGGCGAAGCGTTCGCCGAGTTCCAGAAGAAGGAACCGACGGGCTTTTACGGCACGATTGCCGTCAGCTCGACGAACCACGGCAAGGACAGCACCGAAAACCTCGTGAACTGGATCAAGAACGGCAAGCAGCCGCCGGCCGACACCCAGACGACGGGCAAGCTGATGACGCGCGATAACTGGCAAGACGTGCGCAAGGAACTCGGGATCTAAAGGCATGCATAACGCGAACGACATCGCCGAAGCCGCGGCGCCCGCAAGGGCGCCCGGCGACGCCGCCTCCCCTTATCTGGAGCTCGACGGCATCACGGTCAGCTTCCCCGGCGTACTCGCGCTCGACCGCGTTTCGTTGAACGTGCGCTCGGGCGAAGTTCACGGGCTCATGGGGGAAAACGGCGCGGGCAAATCGACTCTGCTCAAGGTTCTTTCGGGTGTGAACGATCCGCAGGCCGGGACGTTACGCTTGGGCGGTGTCGAGCAGCGTTTCCCGGGCACGAAGGCGGCCATCGATGCCGGCATCGCCATCATCTACCAGGAACTGCATCTGGTGCCCGAACTGACGGTGGCGGAAAACCTGATGCTCGGGCAGTTGCCGAGCCGGCTGGGCGTGCTCGACGAGCGTGCGCTCATGGCACGCGCCACCGACACGCTCGCGCGGCTCGGCGAACGGATCGATCCGAACACGCAGGTCAAGCATTTGTCGATCGGTCAGCGTCAGATGATCGAGATCGGCAAGGCACTGATGCGCGACGCGCGCGTGATCGCGTTCGACGAACCGACGAGCTCGCTTTCCTCGCGCGAGACCAAACAGCTCTTTCAGATCATCGACGGGCTGCGCGCGGAGGGTCGCGCCATCATCTATGTGACGCATCGCATGGACGAAGTCTACGAGCTGTGCGATCGCGTCACCGTTTTCCGCGACGGACATTCGATCGAGACGTTCGATGCCGTCGAAGGCCTCGATCGCGATCGGCTGATCAGCTGCATGATCGGCCGCTCGATTCGCGACGTCTACGGCTACCGGCCGCGTCCGAGCGGCGACGTGATGATCGAAGCCAAGGGGTTGATGGGGCCGGGTCTTTCCGAGCCCGCTTCGTTCTCGGCGCGCCGCGGCGAGATCGTCGGCTTTTTCGGTCTCGTCGGCGCCGGGCGCTCCGAACTCATGAAGCTCGTGTGCGGGGCCGTCAAGCCGAGCGGCGGCCATGTCGAATTGAATGGCAAGCCCGTTTCGTTTTCGACGCCGCGCGATGCGGTGCGCGCGGGCATTGCGCTGTGCCCCGAGGATCGCAAGCAAGAAGGGATCGTGGCGATCGCCTCCGTGGCGGACAACCTGAACATCAGC
>Ga0310811_10013671_pt1 | contig 10579 bp, 7 predicted proteins | sample YCmetagenome_FD_207642 | JGI IMG/M metagenome (GOLD analysis project Ga0310811, IMG submission 207642) | Soil microbial communities from experimental microcosm in Duke University, North Carolina, United States - YC | ecosystem: Engineered > Artificial ecosystem > Soil microcosm > Unclassified ... | reverse complement strand
AGCGAGGCCACGGTGACACCGATCTGTGCGGTCGCGATGTACCGATCCTGGCGCGCCGGATCGCGAAGCACCGAGTGCACCAGGCGCGCGAGCCGGTTCGTCCTGGCGTTGGCTTCGATCGCGGCGCGCGGTGCTCCGACAATGGCGAATTCCGCGGCGACGAAGACGGCGTTCAGCAGGATGAGCGCAGCGATGATGAGAACCGGCTGGAGCACTACTCGCGGTCCTCCTCGCCGTTGTCTTCTTCGTCGAGATACGGCGGCGTGACGATGACCGACGTCACGAAACCGCTCTCGACGCTTTCGACTTCCACGGGTAAATCGAGCACGGTCAGGCGGGCACCCGGGTCGGGTAAGCCGCCGGCCTGTTCGGCGACAAACGCGCCGACCGTCTGATTGCCGACCGGCCATGCCCCCTCGACCCAGATCCGCGCGCGTTCGAGCGGCAGCGCACCCGGGAGTCGCACGCGCCCGTCCGAAAGGCGAAGCGGCAGAAGCCGCGACGACTTGAATTCGTCGGGAACGGCGCCGAGGAGCTCTCCGATGACGTCCTCGAGCGTGATCAGTCCGGCGACACGCCCCGTATCGGTGACGACAATCGCCTGATGGCTTCGCTTCTCGCGAAGAAACGCGAGCAGCCGATCGGCCGGAATCGTTTCCGCGACGCGAGGGATCGGCCGCACGAGCGACGCCAGCGATCCCGATCGGCCCCGTTCGAGGAAGTGCATGACGACATCTTTCGTGTGGAGGATTCCGACGATCGTGTCGATCGTGGCCCGGTAGACGGGCAGGCGGCTGTACGGGCTCGATGCGGCAATCCTCTGCACGTCGCGCAGCGGAGTCGTCAACTCGATCGCGGCGAGGCGTTCGCGCGGCACCATCAACTGCCCCGCATTTCGGAGTCCCAGGCGCAGCGCGCGATGCAGGCGCACCTGCTCCTGCGGCTCCAGCAGCCCGCCGTTGCGGCTCTCGGCGATGAGCAGCGCGATCTCTTCGGGCGAGTGCACGTGCCGGTGCCCGGTGCTCGGCGCCCCGAGCACGCGCAACACGAGAAGACCGCTGCCGTTCAGGATGGCAATCAACCAGGCGTACACCCGCAGCGACCATTGCATCGGAACCACGGTGAAGAGAGCGGTCTGGGTCGGATACTGCAGCGCGACGGCCTTGGGAACGAGCTCGCCCAGAATGACGGACAGGATCGTGAGCGCGAGGAGAATGATGATTGCGGCCGTGCTGATCGCGGCCGCGCGCTCGAAGCCCCAGACGCGCATCAGCAGCGGCGCCGCTTTCGGCGCGAGGATCGCCTGCGCGTAGGCGCCCAGGATCAGGCTCGAGAGCGTGATCCCGACCTGTGACGCGGCGATGTAGCGATCGAGGGCGCGCGGGTCCTCGAGCACCGGCAGAAGCCGGGCGGCAATCGCGTGGCCGTCCTCCGCAAGGCGTCTCAGGCGGCTGCGGCGCGCGCCAACCGCGGCGAACTCCGCTGCGACGTACAGCGCGGTGAACAGGATCAGCAGCAGGATGATTGCTGCAGCCGCAAGCACCGCACGATCGTAGACGATCCGGGCTGTCGGTCGGCGCCCGGCCTGTCAGGCGCCCCGTCGCGGCGCCATGTTCCTACTCGGCCTTCAGGGCCGTGAGGGGATCGATCCGAGTCGCGCGCATAGCGGGAACGGCCGTGGCGACCGCCGCGACCGCGAGCAGAATCGCGGCGACGCCGGCGAAGGTGATCGGATCTGTTGGCTTGACGTCGTACAACATCGTCCGCAGAAGTCCTGTGAGCGCGAACGCCCCGGCGCAGCCCGCGGCCAACCCGATTACCGCCAGACGCAGCGCGTGCGCGAGCACGATGGCAATGACACCGCGGCGGTCAGCCCCGAGCGCCATCCGTATCCCGATCTCCTGCGTCCGCTGCGAGACCATGTACGACATCACGCCGTAGAGACCGACGGTCGCGAGCACCAGCGCGACCGCTGCGAAAACGGCGAGCAGCACCATGATGATTCGGCGCTGGGCCAGCGACCGTGCGATGACATCCTCCATGGAACGCATGTGGGACACCGGCAGGTCCGGATCAATCGCACGCACGGCCTGAACGAGAGATGACGCGACGCCCGCCGGATTCCCGCCTGTCCGTACGACGACGGTTTCGGAAATGTAGGGCGTGCGTGAATAGGGGTAGTAGATCGCCGGATTCATCTGCTCGTCGATCGACACCATCTTCGTATCGCCGACGACGCCGATGATTTCGTCCGGCCCGGTGCCGTTCCAGCTCACCTGAAGGTGCTGTCCAATCGGATCCTGATTCGGGAACATCTGCCGCGCCAGCGTCTCGCTGACGACCGCATAATGGTTCTCTGTCTGCTGCTCGCGCTCGCTGAACAGACGTCCGCGCAGCAGCGGAATCCCGAGCACGGTGAAGTAATCGCCGTCGATGATCTTGATGGTTGCGCTCGGACTCTGGCCGAGCGCCGGCTTCGGCTGCCCCACGACTTCGAACGATGTTGCCGAACCGAGCCCGTTCATTGGCAGGAATGACACCGTCCCGGCAGACGTGACGCCCGGAAGATTGCGGATGCGGTCCAGCAGCGTGTGCCAGAACTGCGTGCGCGGGGGCAGACCCTGGTACTTCGCCGCCGGGAGCGTCAACTGCATCGTCATCACGTGGGCCGGCCGGAAGCCCGGATCGATCGACAGGAGCCGCGCGAAGCTGCGGAGGAGCAGTCCGGCGCCGACCAGCAGCACGAGCGCCAATGCGACTTCGATGACGACGAATGCGCTCCGGAGTTTGCCCGTTCTGCCGGCGGAGCCGCTGCGTCCGCCCTCCTTCAACGCATCGTTCAGATTGATGGCCGCCGACGTCAATGCCGGAGCGAATCCAAACACGATTCCGCTGACGAGCGCGATGAGCGCGGTGAACGCGAGCACGCGGGCGTCGACGCCGATCGCGTCAATTCGCGGGAACGCGATCTGGTCGCCCAGATTCGCCGTCAGAAACCGGACGCCGCCCCAGGCGAGCGCAAATCCTGCGACGCCGCCGGCCGCGGCCAGGAGGAGACTCTCGGCGAGCATCTGGCGAATGAGCCGATGCCGGCTCGCGCCGAGGGCCGCGCGGACCGCCAATTCACGCTGCCGTCCCGTCGCTCGGGCGAGAAGGAGATTGGCGACGTTCGCGCAGGCGATCAGAAGAACGAAGCCCACCGCGCCGAGCAGGATCACGAGTGCGGGTCTGACCTCGCCCGTGATCTGTTGCTCGATCGGCCTGACGTTGATGCTCCAGCCCGTGTCGAACTCCGGCCACCGCGCGGTCAGGCGCGCGGCGATGGTCTCCATCTCCGCCTGCGCCTGCGCGACGGACACGCCGGGCTTCAATCGCGCGATCGGCGTCAGGCTTCGACCGTGCGGTTCGCGCGACACCGCCGTGAAGCCGATTGGATACCACACGTCGACGGTGCGATCGAGGAAGTAGAATCCGGCCGGCATCACCCCGACCACGGTCTGGGCGCGTCCGTTCAACGTAATCGGGTGCCCGACCACGTCCGCACCCTTCAGCCGCTGCTGCCACAGGCGATGGCTGATCACGACCACGCTGCTGTCGGCTTCGTCTTCCTCGCGCGTGATGGGACGTCCGAGTTCAGGATTCACGCCGAGAATCGAGAAGAATTCGGCGTTCACCATCTGCGTCCGCACTTCGGCCGGGTCGCCGGCGCCGGTGAGATTGGCACCGAACGTCGGCGTAACAGCAGCCATCTGCTCGAACACGTGATTCTCGTCGCGCCACGCGAGGAAGTTCGCCGGTCCCGCCGAATTCGTCTCCCTGCCGCGCGGGATGTTGCGCTCCCAGACGATGACGATCCCATCCGGATCGCGGTACGGCAGTGACTTGAGCAGGACGCCGTTGACGACGCTGAAGATCGCGGTATTGGCGCCGATGCCGAGCGCGATTGCGGCGACCGCGATTAGCGTGAAGCCGGGGGACTTGCGAAGCAGCCTCGCGGCAAACCTGAGATCCTGCAGAAATGCGGCCATTGTCATTCGCTCCTGAGCACCACGAGTGGGTCGACGTGCGCCGCGCGTCGCGCGGGCGCGAACGCCGCCAACAGCGCGACAGCTGCGAGGAACAGCGCGACGGCCGTAAAGGTGAACGGGTCGGTCGCACGGACACCGAACAGGAGTGATTGCAGCAGCCGTGTAAACGCGAACGCGCCAAGCAGACCGGTTCCCACGCCGGCGACGGCGAGCAACGCGCCCTCACGCAGGACGAGTCGGATCACGGACTGCGGTGCGGCGCCGAGCGCCATCCGGATCCCGATCTCCCGCCGTCGCGCGGCGACGCGATAGCTGAGGATACCGTGCACGCCGATCGCGGAGAGCAGGAGCGCGACGGCGGCGAACGTGCCGAGCAGCAGCATCGTGAAACGGCGCTGTGACACGGACCGTGTGACCGTGACGTCGAGCGGCTCGATTCCGAAAACCGCAAGTCCTGGATCGATCGCACGGATTGCCGCGCGCGCAGAGGCCGCGAGCGACGCCGGGTCGCCCGCGGTGCGCAGCAGCAGCGCTCCTGTCGCCGAGGGTGTCTGCGAGAGCGGAGTGTAGGCGGCAATCGGCGGCGCCTCGCTCAACCCGTGAAACCGTTCGTTCGCCACGACGCCCACGATCGTGCGCGACGTGCCCCAGAAACGAATCTCATGGCCGATCGGATCCGCGGCGCCGAAGAAGCGCTGCGCCGCCGCTTCGTTGATGAGTGCAACCGGTGCGGCATCGGTCGTGTCCGCGTCTCGCAGCAACCGCCCGCGCACCAGCGCGAGGCCGACGGTCCGGAAGTAGCCGGGCGTGACGCGCCGCAGTGAGATCTCCGGCCAGTTGCGTGCCTCGGCTTCGCGTCCGGCGATCGTGAAGGAGTTCGTGAATCCCGGGTCGAGCGGATGATTGCCGGCGACCGCGGCCGATTCGACGCCCGGCAACGCCGCCGCGCGTTCGAGCAAAGCGCGGACGAATGCCTGCTGTTCCTTGAAATCCGGCCACACGCGGTAGTCGGCGGGATAGCGGCTCGCCGGCAGTTGGTATTCCGCCTTGAGCACGCCGTGGGACGTGAAGCCGGCGTCCACCGACGCGAGGTTCCAGTAGCTTCTGATGAGGAGTCCGGCCGAGCAGACCAGCAGCACCGCGAGCGCCAGCTCGGCGACGACGAGCGCGCGCTGCAGCCGATTCATCTCCCCACCGGCGGATACGCGAAGTGTCGTCGCGGCGAGTGCCGGCTGCACGTCCGTGCGGCGGATCTGCAGCACCGGCGTCAGGGCGAAGACGAACGCGACGAGCAGCGTCAACCCGGCCGTCGCGGCCAGCACCCGTCCGTCGACCGCCGCGGAGGCGAGCCGCGGAACGTCGGCTGGCGCAAGGGCAATCATCAGACGGACGCCGGCAAAGGCGACCGCGACGCCGAGGACGGCGGCGGCGCTCGTGAGCAGCACGCTTTCCGCGAGGAACAGCCGCAGCAGCGTCGCGCCGCCCGCGCCGAGCGCGCGCCGGACGGCGACTTCGCGCATCCGCACGCTGCCGCGCGCGAGCAGCAGGCTTGCGACGTTGACGCAGGCGACGATCAGCACCAGACCGACGGCGGCGAGCAGCACGTACAACGCCGGACGCACCGGACCAAAAATCACGCTCGACAGCGGCTCTACGTGCACACCGCGCGCTTCATTGTCCTGGGGATACGTACGCTCGAGATCGGCCGCGATACCCGACAGTTCCGTCTGTGCGGCACCAAACGTGGCGTCCGCCGCGAGCCGTCCGAGAACGATCAGCGGGTGGGTCGATCGCGGCAGGTTCTTCGCGTCCGCCTGGAGTGGAACCCAGACGTCCACGGTCGCGCGCTCGCCTCGATCCGCGAACGCGCGCGAATACGCGGCCGACGTGAGCACCTGCATGATGCCGAAGTCGGCGTCAGGCGCCATCACGCCGGTGATGGTCCACGGTTCATCGTCGATGCGGATCGTCCTGCCGACCGCCGCCGGATCGCGATTGAACTCACGCGCCCACAGGCGGTCGCTGATGAGCGCCACATGCGGACCGCCGGGCTCGTCGTCTGCGGCGGTGAACGGTCGCCCGGCGAGGGGCTGAAGGCCGAGCATCGGCAGCAGATCGTACGAAACGTGAAGCGCGGCCACGCGACGCGGATCACCCGTCGCCGGCGAGAGGTTCAGCTCGTCAGCGATGAAGCCACCGAGGACGCCCATCGTTCGCGTCCGGCGCTGCAGGTCCTCCAAGTCCGGCCACGATGCCGGCTCCCGGGTCGTCCCGGTATCACGATCCGTTTCCCACACGACCGCGAGCCGGTCCGGATCGGAAAACGGCGCCGGCCGGAGGAGGACGGCGTCGAACACGCTGAAGATGGCGGTATTGGCGCCGATGCCGAGGGCGACCGTCAGCAGGACGATGGCCGTGAACCACGGCGCCGCCCTGAAGGATCGGAGTGCGTACCGAAGGTCGGATCGCATGGGGTCGGACCGCAGATCACCTGCCGATCGCTCCCAGCGCCCACGCAGCCTGGCGGCGGACGCGCGCGTCAGTGTCCTTGAGCGCCTTCGCGAGCCCCGGCGTGGCTTTGGAGTCGCCGATCGCGCCCAGCGCCCACGCAGCCTGTTCGCGAACGTCCGGCGACGAATCGTTCAGCGCTTTCAACAGTCCGTCCACGCCCGCGCGATCGCCGATGGCTCCCAGGGCCCACGCGGCCTGACGACGAACCCCGGCGTCTTCGTCCGTCAGGGCGCCGACGAGTGCGGTTACCGCCTCCGAGGCGTCCAGCGCGCCGAGCGCCCACGCCCCCCGCCTCCGGACTGCAGCCTCACTGTCACGGAGGCTGCCCAGCACGACGGGCACCGCCTTGTGATTGTCGAGCGCGCCGAGCGCCCACACCGCGTTCTCACGCGCGATCCATTCGGGGCTCTGAACGGCGCGCACCAGCGGATCGAACGACGCGCTGCCAATTGCCACGAGCGCCGACGCGGCCTGCTCGCCGGGCGTCGTCGCAGCGTCCTGACCCTTCCATCGCCACGTGCGTTCGCCGCAGACCGCCGCATCGACTGGCGAGGCGTCGTCCAGGAGGGCAACGAGAGCGCTCATGGCGGGCGACGCCGCGGTTCCCATCTCGCGGAGCTCGCACGCGGCCCGCGTCCGCGCCGCGGGATCCGCGGACTTCAGGCCGGCGGCCGCCGTCGCGGGGTCCTGGTGGAACGATGCGGCGGCGACGCAGGACGCCAACAGCACCGCGTAAGTCATGACCGCGCTCCGCCGACGCTCGATCGCATTGGATGCGGATGCGGATGGGGATGTGGATGGGGGTGCGGATGCGCGGTGTGGGTGTCGTCGCCGCCGATTTCCGCGATTGCTGCCGCCGCGGCGCGGCGGACGCTGGCGTTCTCGTCCTTGAGCGCCGCCGTGAGCGCCTCGAGCGCGTCCGTGGCCTCGAGTTCGCCGAGCGCGTTTGCGGCGGTCGCGCGGACTTCGGGGCTGGCGTCTTTCAGCAGCGCCGCGATGGGAACCGCCGCGCGCTTCGCGTCCAGTTCGGCGAGTGCCGCCGTCGCTTGTCGGCGAACCGCGGCGTCGGAGTCCTTCAGCGCCGCAATCAAGCCGTCGATTGCTGCTTCACGGGGCGCCTGCAGCGCACCGACTGTCGTGCGCGACTCACCGCGCCATTCGAGCGACGGGTGGAGGAAGATCGCGGCCGCGCCGATGAAGATAGCGCTCGATCGCATGAACGTGCGGAAGAAAACGGTCACGGGGCTCATGTCGGCTCCTGCTAGGGATTTAGCACTTGCGCGCGGTGAACTCGGTGAGTGGGCGGATAGCGTGAATTCACCGACTCACGAATTCACCGCTCACCAGGGGCGCGCGTCAGTTCACCTGATTTGTCCGAGCGCGAATGCCGCCTGCTGCCGCACTGAGGGATTGGGGTCCTTCAATGCCATCGTCAAGCCGTCGATCGCGCGGGCGTCGCGAATCTGGCCGAGTGCGAACGCCGCCTGCTCGCGCACTCTCGGGTTCGCGTCTTTGAGAGCGATGACGAGGACGTCCACCGCCCTGGCGTCACGAATCTGGCCGAGCGCGAATGCCGCCTGCTCGCGCACGTCCACGTTCTCGTCCTTCAACGCAGAGGTGAGCGCATTGATCGCGCGCGGATCACGGATCTGGCCGAGCGCGAACGCCGCCTGCTCCCGCACGTCCTTGTCGGAGTCGCGAAGTGCGATCGTGAGTCCGTCGATTGCGTCTGCCGCGCGGAGCTGACCGAGGGCGAAGACGGCCTGTTCGCGGACGTCGCTGTTCTCGTCCTTCAGCGCCAGCGTGAGCGGGCCGATGGCGCGCTTGTCGCGAAGCTGCCCGAGCCCGAACGCCGCCTGCTCGCGAACTTCGGCATTGCTGTCCTTCAGCGCCATCACGAAGGGATCGAACATCCGGGGATCTCGAACGTGGGAGAGTGCGGCCATCGCGGTTTCGCGGACGCCTTTGTCGGAATCCTTGAGCGCCTCGATCAGGGCATCGATCGTGCGCGGATCCCGCGGCTTCTTCGATCCCTCTTCGACTTCTTTCTCCTTCTCGACGTCTTTTTGCTTGCTGACCGCCGTCTGGACCGACGTCGCGACCGACGAGATGCCTTCGGTGATCCCGCCCACCACGCCTTCGGCGACGCCCTCCGCGACACCACCAACGACTCCCTCGACGATGCCGCCGGTCACGCCGCCCGCCACGCCTTCCACGGGCGCCTTGTGACCTGGCTTGACGACAACGGAGCGCTGCGTCTCTGTCGCGACCTGCTTGTCGACCGTCTTCGTCTGCTCTCGCACGACGATCGGCGCGTCGGGCGTCTGCGCGCGCGTGCCGCTTTGGGCGTTTTCCGTCCATGGCTGCACGGCGGCGACGGGCACGACGAGGATCGCGAATGCGACCACGACGAGACCTGCGCGAACGCGGCTGAGCGCGCCGCGGTCAATGGTGGGATCCAGAATGGCCATGAGTCGTCCCTCGAGTTGTGATCGATGCGCCATCGCGAGGCTTGCGCCCGCAAGGATCGCGGGGAAGCGGCCGGCGCGCATGACGCGGGCGATGTCCAGCAGTTGGTCGGCGTAGTCGCTGCCGCGCGTGCCCGCCGCGAGCACGAGGTCGTCGCACGCGCGCTCGCGTTCGGTCCGCATGTGCCGCGCGGCCAGCCACGCGAGCGGATTGAACCAGTAGGCGGCAAACGCCATCTGCGAGAAGAGGTGCGTGAGGCAGTCGCGCCGTTTGACGTGCGCCAGCTCGTGGAGCAGGACGATGCGCAGCCGCTGCGGGGGCCACGTGTCGGCGTCTGCCGGCATCAGCACGGTGGACCGGAAGACACCCCAGGCCATCGGCATCGACGCGTGCGCGGCGCGCATGAAGCGGACCCGCCGGAGCCCCAGCTCGGAGGCGAGCTCGTTTGCCATCGGCAGCCACGGCGCGTCGACGACGACGGGTGTGCGGCGCGCCATCCACTGGACGGCGACGAGTCCGAGCAGGACGCGGCCGACGATGAGCGCGGCGCCGGCCGCCCATGCCACAAGCAGCAAAACTTGCCAGGAGGCCGTCGCCCACCCCGCAAAGTGTGTAATCGAGCGACCGGGGTCTGACCCCAGCCGCGCGGCGTCCGGGGTCTGACCCCAATCCGAGTGTGTAATCGGGCGTCCGGGGTCTGACCCCAGCCGCGCGGCGTCCGGGGTCTGACCCCAATCAGCCGCCGCCGTCACCGGCCCGGCGGGTTGGGCCGCATCGGCCGCGACTTGAACGAGGGGCAGCTCCCAGCGAGGTACGGCGAACGACAGGAGCGGCGCGCTGAGCGCCCCGAACATGCCCAGCGCCCACACGAGATGGCGGGTCGACGCGGAGCCCCGCCGCCACGCGGCGGCCGCCGCCGCGGCGATCGCGAGGACGAGGGTGGCTTTGAGGATAGCGTCCAGGATCGTGAGCTGCACGTTAAACTCCGGTCTTGCGCGCGTGGTCGATCAGGCTGGCGAGCCGATCGAGCTCCGCGTTTGACAGCCTCGTGGACTGGTCATCGAGCAGGGCCGAGATGGCCTGCTCGGCCGATCCATTGAAAAAGGTCTGAAGAATGTGACGCAGGGCGGAGCGCTGGGCGTTGTTGCGCGGGAGCGTCGGCGCGTAGACATAGCGCGGGCCGTCCTGCTCGTGCCGCACGTGCCCCTTCTCTTCGAGAATCCGCAGCAGCGCCCGCACGGCCGAATAGCTGGGCGGATCGGGGAGCGCCGTCTGCACCTCGGCGGCTGAGGCGCGGCCCGTTTTGAACAGGATATCCAGAATCTGCCGCTCGCGGCGGCTCAAATCACGATGGGTCGACGGCATGTTCAAGAACGTTAGACGTGAACGACATCCAAAAGGTGCTACGAAAATAGCAGACGGCTAAAAAATTAGCAACGAGGGCCGGATATGCTGAACGCATGAGAATGGCCGTTCTTCTACTCGCCGCCTGGACCACCTCCGTTTTGGCGCAGGCCCCAGCGCCCTCCACTCAGACACCCCAACCAGCAGCGGCAAAGCCCGCCGCCGCA
>Ga0310811_10013669_pt1 | contig 10579 bp, 8 predicted proteins | sample YCmetagenome_FD_207642 | JGI IMG/M metagenome (GOLD analysis project Ga0310811, IMG submission 207642) | Soil microbial communities from experimental microcosm in Duke University, North Carolina, United States - YC | ecosystem: Engineered > Artificial ecosystem > Soil microcosm > Unclassified ... | reverse complement strand
GCCGAGCTGCGCTCCGGCTCGCTGATCACCGCGCGGCTGGCCGCCGAGCAGGGCCGCGAGGTGCTGGCGGTGCCGGGCTCGCCGCTCGATCCGCGGGCGAGGGGCTGCAACGACCTGATCCGCCAGGGCGCGGCGATCTGCGAGGGCGCCGAGGACGTGCTGCGGGCGCTGGAGGGCCTGCGCGGCTTCCGCGAGCCGGAGCGCCACGCCTTCCGCGGCGCGCCCCCCGAGCCCGATGACGCCCTGCGCGAGCGCGTGGCCGCCCTGCTCTCGCCCACTCCGGTGTCCCGCGACGAGATCGTCCGCGCCAGCGGTGGCCCGGCGCCGGCGGTGTTCGCCGCCCTGGTGGAGCTGTCGCTGGCGGGCCGCTGCGACCTGTTGCCTGGCGGCATGGTCTGCACCGCCTGACCGCGCCGGAATATGACTCCAACCTCTCAGCGGCGAAATCCTGCGGTACGAAAGCTGAGGCAGTCTGAGGGCTTAGGGGACTTCCAAAGGAGAAACGCCAGATGAAATTCGCGACGCTTATCGTGCTTGGGGCGATCGCCGCCGCCAGCGCCGCCTACGCTCAGCCGGGCGGGGGCCAAGGGGGCAATCCCGAGATGCGGGCCGCGCGCGAGGCCGCCATGCAGGCCTGCGCCGCCGACGCCAAGACGCTCTGCGACGGCAAGACCGGCCGCGATGCGATGATGTGCATGCAGGAGAACATGTCCAAGGCGAGCAAGCCCTGCCAGGACGCCATGGCCAAGCTGCCTCAGCGTCGGCCGCCGCAAGGCTAATCGGCCAAGCCGGCGCCTTCGGGCGCCGGCGATCCGGTCGCCGAAGAAAAGAGCCCCTTTAGGGGGCTCGCCGGATTACGCCCTCAAGGGGCGTTGACAGGGGCTAGGGGCCACCCCCACTTTCCGCCCTCTTTCGAGGTCCGGGCGCTCCGCCCGCGGAGCCAGACACCCCCCGCATGAACGTCGTCGTCGTCGAGAGCCCGGCCAAGGCCAAGACCATCAACAAATACCTGGGCTCGGACTACAAGGTCCTGGCGTCGTACGGCCACGTCCGCGACCTGCCGGCGAAGGACGGCTCGGTGCGCCCGGACGAAGACTTCGCCATGTCCTGGGAAGTGGACGCCAAGGCCGCCAAGCGGCTGTCGGACATCGCCGAGGCGGCCAAGGGCGCCGACAGGATCATCCTGGCCACCGACCCCGACCGCGAGGGCGAGGCGATCTCCTGGCACGTCCTGGAGGTGCTGCAGAAGAAGAAGGCGGTGAAGGGCGCGATCGTCCAGCGGGTGGTGTTCAACGCCATCACCAAGTCGGCCGTCACCGAGGCCATGAAGAACCCGCGCGACATCGACATGGAGCTGGTGGACGCCTACCTGGCCCGCCGCGCGCTGGACTACCTGGTCGGCTTCACCCTCTCGCCGGTGCTGTGGCGCAAGCTGCCGGGCTCGCGCTCGGCGGGCCGCGTGCAGTCGGTCGCCCTGCGGCTGGTGGTCGACCGCGAGATCGAGATCGAGAAGTTCAAGACCCAGGAATACTGGACCGTCGAGGGCGACGTTTCCGCCGGCGGCGATCCCTTCGTGGCCCGGCTGGTGAAGCACGAGGGCAAGCGGCTCACCAAGTTCGACCTCGGCAACGAGACCGCCGCCTTCGCCGCGCGCGACGCGGTCAAGGCCGGCTCGTTCAAGGTCGCCGCCGTCGAGAAGAAGCCGGCCCGGCGTTCGCCGCCGCCGCCCTTCACCACCTCGACCCTGCAGCAGGAAGCCTCGCGCAAGCTCGGCTTCTCCGCCCAGCGGACCATGCAGGCGGCGCAGAAGCTCTATGAGGGCATCGACATCGGCGGCGAGACCGTCGGTCTCATCACCTACATGCGGACCGACGGCGTGCAGACCGCGCCCGAGGCGCTGGACGAAGCGCGCCAGGTGATCGGCGGCGTCTATGGGGCCGAGTATGTGCCGGAGAAGGCGCGGATCTACGCCACCAAGGCGAAGAACGCCCAGGAAGCCCACGAGGCGATCCGGCCGACCAGCCTGGCCCGCAATCCCGGCAAGCTGCGCCTGGAAGGCGACCTCGGCCGCCTCTACGAGCTGGTCTGGAAGCGGATGATCGCCTCCCAGATGGAGAGCGCCCGCATCGAGCGGACCACCATCGACCTGGAGAGCGCCGACGGCCGCACCGGCCTGCGCGCCACCGGCCAGGTGGTGCTGTTCGACGGCTACCTGGCCGTCTACGAGGAGGGCCGCGACGACGCCGACGACGAGGAAGGCGGCCGCCTGCCGCAGGTGAAGGAAGGCGCCGACGCCCGGGTGATCGCCGCCCGCGCCGACCAGCACTTCACCGAGCCGCCGCCGCGTTATTCCGAAGCCAGCCTCGTCAAGAAGATGGAAGAGCTCGGCATCGGCCGGCCGTCCACCTACGCCTCGATCCTCACCGTGCTGCGCGACCGCGACTATGTGCGGATGGACAAGAACCGCTTCATCCCCGAGGACAAGGGCCGGCTGGTCACCGCCTTCCTCGAGCAGTTCTTCCACCGTTATGTGGAGTACGACTTCACCGCCGGCCTGGAGGAGAAGCTCGACCTGGTGTCCGCCGGCGAGCTCGACTGGAAGGTCCTGCTGCGCGAGTTCTGGACCGACTTCCACGGCCAGGTCGGCGAGATCGGCGAGCTGCGCGTCACCAATGTGCTGGACGCGCTGAACGAGGCCCTGGGGCCGCACATCTTCCCGCCGCGCGAGGACGGCTCCGACCCGCGCGCCTGCACGGTCTGCAGCAGCGGGCGGCTGTCGCTGAAGACCGGCCGCTACGGCGCCTTCATCGGCTGCTCCAACTATCCCGAGTGCCGCTTCACCCGGCCGATCGCCCAGTCGGAGGACGGCGACGCAGCCGCCGCCGACGCCGAGCGCGAGCTGGGCGTCGACCCGGAGACCGGCCTGACGGTCTTCCTGAAGGGCGGGCGGTTCGGCCCCTATGTGCAGCTGGGCGACGGCGAGAAGCCCAAGCGGTCCAGCCTGCCGAAGGGCTGGAGCGCGCCGGACATGGACCTGGAGAAGGGCCTGCGGCTGCTGCGCCTGCCGCGGGAAGTGGGCGCGCACCCGGAGGACGGGGGGATGATCCTGGCCGGCATCGGCCGCTACGGGCCCTTCGTGCAGCACAACGGCACCTATGCGAACCTGTCGGGCGCCGAGGAGGTGTTCGAGGTGGGGCTCAACCGCGCGGTCACCCTGCTGGCGGAAAAGCGGGCCGGCGGCGCCAACCGCCGGGGCGAGGCCGCGGCGCTGAAGGACCTGGGCGCGCACCCGGCCGACGGGGCGTCGGTGCGCATCCTCTCCGGCCGATTCGGCCCCTACATCAAGCACGGCTCGACCAACGCCAACGTGCCGCGCGGCGCGGATCCGCAGTCGGTGACCATGGAGCAGGCGGTGGCGCTGCTGGCCGAGCGCGAAGCCAAGGGCGGCGGCAAGAAGAAGCCGGCGCGCGCGGCCAAGGCCAAGGCGGCGCCGAAGGCCGCGGCGGCGAAGAAGGCTCCGGCGAAGAAGGCGGCGGCCAAGAAGCCTGCGGCGAAGAAGAAGGCCACGGTCGAGGCCTGACCTTATCCGCTAGGCTGCAGACGGAATAGGCCTGGGTCCCCCGCTTTCGCGGGGATGAGTGGGGGGTTTGATGCCGTTCGCCCAACTTGCTGGAATCCGGCTCTACTACGAGCGCGCCGGCGATGGGCCGCCGTTGCTGTTCATCTCCGGCACCGGCGGCGACCTGCGGACCAAGCCCAACGTCTTCGACGGCCCGCTCGGCAAGGCGTTCGACCTGCTGGCCTACGACCAGCGCGGCCTCGGCCAGTCCGACAAGCCCGATGTCCCCTATTCCATGGCCGACTATGCGGACGACGCCGCGGCGCTGATGGCCGACCAGGGCCTCGACGCGGCGCTGGTCATCGGCGTCTCTTTCGGCGGGATGGTCGCCCAGGAACTGGTCCTGCGCCATCCGCAGCGGGTGAAGCGCCTGGTGCTGGCCTGCACCTCGCCCGGCGGCGACGGCGGCTCGTCCTTCCCCTTCCACGAGATCGAGCACCTGAAGGGCGAGGCGCGCGCCCGGCACATGATCCCGATCAGCGACACGCGCCGGGACGAGGCCTGGGCCGCCGGCCATCCCGACGCCTACGCCCAGCTGCTGGCGCTGGGCGCCGCCGCCCCCTTCGCGGACGATCCCGGCCACGCCATGGGCGCGCACCGGCAGCTGGCGGCGCGGGCGAAACATGACGCCTGGGAGCGCCTGCCGCAGATCGCCTGCCCCGTGCTGATCGCCGCCGGCCGCTACGACGGCATCGCGCCGCCGGCGATCCAGGCGAAGCTGGCCGGCCGGATTCCCGGCGCCCGGCTGCAGTTCTTCGAGGGCGGGCACCTGTTCATGATCCAGGACCGCACCGCCGCGCCTGCCATGATCGCCTTCCTGCGCGAAAGCTGAGGCCGAAGGCTAAGGTTCGGGCGCAGCGCTCAAGGTGCTAAGCAGCCGCATGGCCCGACCGAAGAAGCCCAAACCGACCCGCGTCCCGCAAGGACTGCCTGACCGCGACACCCTGCTCAAGTTCCTGCGCGAGAGCGGCGACTCCGACAAGGCGTCGATCGCCCGCGCCTTCGGGCTGAAGGGCGCGGACCGCCGGGCGTTGCGCGAGATGCTGCAGAGCCTGGAGGCGGACGGCGCGCTGGGCCGGCGGGGCCGCCGCGGCTTCTCCGAGGCCGGCGCCTTGCCCGAGGTCGGCGTGGTCGACGTGGTGGAGCGCGATCCCGACGGCGACCTGATGGTCAAGCTCACCCGGGCGGAGGACGCGCCGGTGGTGACGCTGGCGCCCGACCGCAACGCCGAAGCCGGCCAGGCGCCGGGCCTTGGCGACCGGCTGCTGGTGCGATTCGTGCCGCTGGAAGGCGGCGGCCACGAGGCGAAGCTGATCAAGCGCCTGGGCCAGAGCGCCCACCGGGTGCTCGGGGTCGTCCGCAAATCGCGCCACGAGGTTCGGGTCGAGCCGGTGGACCGGCGCTCGAAGGAGAGCCTGGTCCTCACCGAGCCGGAGGCCCAGTCGCTGCGGGACGGCGACCTGGTGGTGGCCCAGGTCAACGCGCCGGACAGCCGCTTCGGGCCCAAGCGCGGCAAGCTCCTGGAGATCGTCGGCCGCGAGGACCAGCCGCGGGCGGCGTCGCTGATCGCCATCCACGCCCACGGCATCCCCACGGGCTTCAGCGCGGCGGCGGAGGCCGAGGCCGACGCGGCCCAGCCGCCGACGCTCGCCGGCCGCGAGGACCTGCGGCAGGTCCCGCTGATCACCATCGACCCGGCGGACGCCCGCGACCACGACGACGCGGTCTATGCCGAAGCCGACACCGACCCCGGCAACCCGAACGGCTGGATCGTCTGGGTGGCGATCGCCGACGTCGCCGCCTACGTCCGGCCGGATTCGCCGCTCGACCGCGAGGCCCGCGACAAGGGCAACAGCGTCTATTTCCCGGACCGGGTAGAGCCGATGCTGCCCGAGCGGCTGTCCAACGGCCTCTGCAGCCTGCGCGAAGGCGAGAACCGCGCCTGCCTGGCCGTGCGGATGGTGTTCGGCGCCGACGGGCGCAAGCGGTCCCACCGGTTCGTCCGCGGCCTGATGCGCTCGGCCGCCAAGCTCTCCTACGAACAGGCCCAGGCGGCGGCCGACGGCCAACCGGACGAGAAGACCCAGCCCATCGTCGAGGCGGTCATCAAGCCCCTGTGGGCGGCCTATGAGACCATGAAGAAGGGCCGCAACGCCCGCTCGCCGCTGGCCATCGAAAGCGCCGAGCGGCGCATCGTCATCGATCCGCAGGGCGAGGTGGTCGCGATCACGCCGCGCGCCTCGCTGGAGGCGCACAAGCTGATCGAGGAGATGATGATCCAGGCCAACGTCAGCGCCGCCGAGACGCTGGAGGCCAAGCGCACGCCGCTGATCTATCGGATCCACGACACGCCCAGCCAGGAGAAGATGCAGTCCCTGGCGGAGTTCCTGCAGACCCTGGGCATCAACTGGTCGAAAGGCGAGGCGCCGCGCACCGACCGCTTCAACCGCCTGCTCGACGAGACCCGCGAGACGCCGAACGCGGAGATCGTCAACGAGGTGGTCCTGCGCAGCCAGATGCAGGCGATCTACTCCACCGACAACATCGGCCACTTCGGCCTCAACCTGGCGCGCTACGCCCACTTCACCTCGCCGATCCGCCGCTACGCCGACCTGATCGTGCACCGTGCGCTGATCCGGGCGCTGGGTCTGGGCGACGACGGGCTGACCGAGCGCGACATCGCGCAGCTGAAGGACACCGCCGACCGGATCACCTTCGCCGAGCGCCGGGCCATGGCCGCCGAGCGCGACGCCACCGACCGCTACGTCGCCGCCTTCCTGGCCGATCGGGTGGGCGCGGAGTTCCACGGCCGGATCACCGGGGTGACCCGCTTCGGCCTGTTCGTCCGCCTGACCGACACCGGGGCCGACGGCCTGGTGCCGGTGTCGAAGCTGGGCGGGGAGTATTTCGTCCACGACGACCGGGCCCATGCCCTGGTCGGCGAGCGGACCGGCGCGCGATGGCCCCTGGGCATGACCGTCGAGGTGCGGCTCGCCGAGGCGACGCCGATCACCGGCGGGCTGCTGTTCGAAATGCTCAGCGACCCCGCGCCGCCGGACAAGAACGCGCCCCGGCCACGGCTCGGCGTCCGGGCCCGCGGCGACCGCCGCCCTGGCGGCCCCAAGCCCGCGCCTTCGGGACGGCCGAAGAACATCCGCAACGGCCGGCGAAACGGCGGGCCGCGGCGCTAGCGGCGGCGATCGGCGCCCTTCCCTCGCGCGTCCGGGAAGTCATACAGTTGTTTCATGTCCGAACTTGAAACCGTCGCCCGCAAGCCCGAGGGGCCGCCCCGCATTCCCGGCGCCCGAGCCGTCCGTCCACGGGACGCCGCCACCCTGATCGTCGTGCGCCGCGACGCCGCCAAGCCGCGCGTGCTGATGGGCAAGCGCAACGGCGGCCACAACTTCATGCCGAACCTGTGGGTGTTCCCCGGCGGACGCATCGACCGCAGCGACTTCCGGGCCCCGCACGCCACCCCGTTGCGCGCGGACGTGGCGGCGACCTTCAACAGCTATCTGAAGCCGGGGCGCGGGCAGGCCCTGGCGCTGGCGGCCATTCGGGAGACCTTCGAGGAAGCCGGGCTGCTGCTGGCCCGGCCCGCCGACCCGCGGCCGGCGGCGGGTCCATGGCGCGAGTTCCTGGCCCAGGGCGCGCTGCCCGACCTCGAGGCGCTCGACATCGTCGCCCGCGCCATCACCCCGCCGATGGTCGGCAAGCGGTTCGACACCTGGTTCCTGATGGCCGAGGCCGAGCGGCTGATCAGCCTGGAGCGCCAGGCCGACTGCGGGGAACTGGAGGAGATCGCCTGGGTGGAGTTCGAGGAGGCGCTGGCCCTGCCGCTGCCGGCGGTCACCCGCGCGATGGTCAAGGAGGCGGTGGCGCGCCTGGAGGACGGATCTCGTCCGAAGCCCTTCCTTCGCTTCCGCCAAGGAGCTATGCGCCCGCAGCACCTCTAGACGGAGTCTTCCCATGCCTGTGACCGACTATGCCGCCCGCATCCCCGCCCTTGCGGAAGGGACCGCCGCCGTGATCACAGGCGCCGCCAGCGGCGTCGGACTGGAGGCCGCCAAGGCGTTCGCCGCCATGGGCCTGAAGGTGGTGCTGGCCGACCTGCCCGGCGAGAAGCTGGAGGCCGCCGGCCAGGCCGTGCAGGCCGCCGGCGACACAGAAGTCCTCCTCGCGCCGACCGACGTCTCCCGCTTCGAGGACCTGCAGCACCTGGCCGAGCGGGCGGAAGCGGCGTTCGGCCCGGCCAGCGTCCTGATGAACAACGCCGGCATCGGGATGAACCCCGGCGGAGTGGGCGAGAACCTCGCCGACTGGCGCCGGCTGATGGACGTCAACTTCTGGGGCGTGGTGCATGGCGTGCAGGCGTTCTGGCGGCAGATGACCGTCGACGACCGCCCGCGGCTGATCGTCAACACGGGTTCCAAGCAGGGCATCACCACCCCGCCCGGCAACGCGGCCTACAACGTCTCCAAGGCCGCCCTGAAGGCCTATTCCGAGGCCCTGGCCCATGAGCTGCGCAACACCCCCGGCTGCGCCACGAGCGCCCATCTGCTGATTCCCGGCTTCACCTTCACCGGCATGACCGGCCGGCCGGAGAAGCCGCCGGCGGCCTGGACGGCGGCGCAGGTGGTGGAGTTCATGCTCGAGGGCCTGGCGAACAAGGACTTCTACATCCTGTGCCCGGACAACGACGTGGATCGCGCCACCGACGAGAAGCGCATGCGCTGGGCGTCGGACGACATCATCAAGAACCGCCCGGCCCTGTCGCGCTGGCACCCCGACTACAAGGCCGAGTTCGAGGCCTTCATGGCGCAATAGCGCTGCGCGGCATTGACTTTGGGCCGCGGATTCGTATTTTCCGCGGCTCTTTACGAACACCTGCCGGCGGTGCGTTTCCGTCTGGCCCGTCCGAGGACCTGCCATGGCGAAGCCCGCCTCCATCAAGATCCGCCTGAACTCCTCGGCGGACACCGGCTTCTTCTACGTCACCAAGAAGAACGCCCGCACCAAGACCGACAAGCTGGTCATGAAGAAGTACGACCCGGTCGTGCGCAAGCACGTCGAGTTCCGCGAAGGCAAGATCAAGTAAGCCTCGCAAGCTTCAGACTTTGAAGGAAAAGCCCGGCCTCCGCGCCGGGCTTTTTCGTGTTCAGGCGGCGCGCGCGATGACCCGATTGCGCCCCATGGCCTTGGCCTCGTACATCGCCTCGTCGGCGCGCTTCAGCAGGGCGTCGGGGCGGACCTCCCCGGCAAGGCTGGCCGCCACGCCGATGGAGATGGTGACGGTCAGCAGCTCGGCCCCGCCCATGATGCGGAAGGGCGAGCCGGCCACGTGCAGGCGGATGCGCTCGGCGATCCGGTGGGCGTCTTCAAGCTGGGTGTCGGGCATCACCACGACGAACTCCTCGCCGCCATGGCGGACCGGCAGGTCGATGGCCCGCACGTTGGAGGCCAGCCGCACGGCGAACTCGCGCAGCACCTCGTCGCCCACGTCGTGGCCGAAGCTGTCGTTGATCTTCTTGAAGTGGTCGATGTCGATGGCCAGCAGGGCCACCGGCTCGCCGCCGTGGGACGCGCGGTGCATCAGCGCCTCGACCTGACCGGTCATGTAACGGCGGTTGTGCAGGCCGGTGAGCTGGTCGGTGACCGCCAGCTCCAGGGAATGGTCGAGGTTGTTGCGCAGGTAGTCGGTGTAGCGCTTGCGCCGGATCTGGGTCTTGGCGCGGGCCGCCAGCTCAAGGGGATCGATGGGCCGGGCCAGGATGTCGTTGACGCCGATCTCCAGCGCCTTCACCAGCCGCGGCCGTTCGTCGAAGTCGACGATGGCCAGCATCGGCAGGCTGCGGGTCGCCTCGTCCGATCGCACCTGGGCCGCGAAGCGCAGGCCGTCGAAGCCCTTGGCCGCGGCGTTGAGGATGATCAGGTCCACCGGGCCGCGCGCGGTCATCAGCGCCTTCGCCGGATCGGTCTCGACGATCGGCCGGTGTTCGATGGCCAGTTCGGCGCACAGCCGCTCGGCCTGGCGTGCATGGTCGTCGACGATCAGGATGCGGCCGCCCGAGCCGCCCAGCCGCGAGGCGGCGCCGGCGATGACGCCCATGCGGCGGCCGGAGGCCTCGCGCTCGCGCAGCTCGTCGATCACCGCCTTCAGCCGGGTCAGGCTGCGCACCCGGGCGAACAGCATGACGTCGTCGATCGGCTTGGTGAGGAATTCGTCGGCGCCGGCCTCGAGGCCGGCCACCCGGTCGGCGCGGCCGTCGAGGGCGGTGACCAGCACCACCGGCACGTGGCGGGTCTCAGGATCGTCCTTCAGCCGGCGGCAGACCGAGAAGCCGTCCATGCCGGGCATCATGACGTCGAGCAGGATGATGTCGGGCTTCTCCGCCGCGGCCATGGCCAGCGCCGTGGGGCCGTCGTAGGCGGTGAGCACCTGGTAGTACTCGGCGCTCAGCTTGGCTTCGAGCAGCCGGACGTTGGCTTCGATGTCGTCGACCACCAGGATCCGGGCGGACATGACCTCAGTCCAGCAGGCGGCGAATGGTTTCGAGGAAGTGCGAAACGGAGATCGGCTTGGAGATGTAGGCCTCGCACCCGCCCTCGCGGATCCGCTCCTCGTCGCCCTTCATGGCGAAGGCGGTGACCGCCACCACCGGGATCGAGGCGAGGTCCTCGTCCTCCTTCAGCCACTTGGTGACTTCCAGGCCGGAGATCTCCGGCAGCTGGATGTCCATCAGGATCAGGTCGGGGCGGTGCTCGCGGGCGATCGACAGCGCCTGCAGACCCTCACGGGTCTGCAGGGTCTCGTACCCCTGAGCATCGAGCAGATCATGAAAAAGCTTCATGTTCAGCTCGTTATCCTCGACGATGAGGACCTTCTTGGCCATTCGGGACCCGACGCTGTGGTTGGCGGGAAACTGCGAGACTCCTCGCGGTCCCCACCACTGATACGTT
>Ga0310811_10013668_pt1 | contig 10580 bp, 12 predicted proteins | sample YCmetagenome_FD_207642 | JGI IMG/M metagenome (GOLD analysis project Ga0310811, IMG submission 207642) | Soil microbial communities from experimental microcosm in Duke University, North Carolina, United States - YC | ecosystem: Engineered > Artificial ecosystem > Soil microcosm > Unclassified ... | reverse complement strand
GGCGTCTGCTTCGACACCGGTGGGCTCGACCTGAAGCCGTCGAGCGGCATGCTGATCATGAAAAAAGACATGGGCGGCGCCGCCAACGTGCTGGCGCTGGCGCAGATGGTGATGGATGCGAAGCTGAAGGTGCGGCTGCGCGTCCTGATCCCGGCGGTCGAGAACGCGGTTGCCGGCAACGCCTTCCGACCTCTCGACATCTTCAAATCGCGCAAGGGCATCACGGTGGAGATCGGCAATACCGACGCCGAGGGCCGCCTGGTGCTCGCGGATGCGCTCGCGGCGGCAGACGAGGAAAAGCCGGATCTTTTGATCGACATGGGCACCTTGACTGGCGCGGCGCGGGTCGCACTGGGGCCGGATTTGCCGCCCGTCTACACCCATGACGAGACGCTGGCGCATGACGTCGCGCGTCATGCCAAGGCGGAGAACGATCCGTTGTGGCGAATGCCGCTGTGGCCGGCTTACGATAGCTGGCTCGACTCCAAGGTCGCCAACATCACCAACGCGCCCTCGGGTGGGTTCGCTGGTTCGATTACCTGTGCGCTGTTCCTGCAGCGCTTTGTCGAGCACGCCAAAAGCTGGCTGCATCTCGACATCTACGCCTGGACGCCGACGGCAAAGCCGGCCCGGCCCGAAGGCGGCGAATGCCAGGGCGCACGCGCCCTCTACAAGCTGCTTGGCGAACGCTATGCATGATGCTCGACTGACACCCGCCCGGGCCGACCTCGCTGCCAAACATCTCGAGGGCAAGGTCGATGCGGCGAGCTTCGTCGAGGGCGAGCTGTTGGAGGTGCATGAGACGATCGCGCCACTTCGCCGCGCGCCTTCCGCCGACGCCGAATTGATGACCCAAGCACTCAAGGGCGAACACGTCACAATATACGATCGCAACGGCGAAGGCTGGGCCTGGGGCCAGTTGCAGGGCGACGGCTATGTCGGCTGGCTGCCCGATGCCGCGCTGGGCAAGCCCGGCCCGACGCCGACGCACAAGGTAATCGTGATCCGCAGCTTTGCGTTTCCGGGCCCGTCCATCAAACTACCGCCGGTCGAGACTCCGTTGATGCTCTCGCGGCTGGCGGTCGCGCGCGAGGTCGAGGGCTTTGCCGTCACCCACGATGGGTTGTTCTTGCCGCAGCAGCACTTGGCCGGAATCGATCACAAGGAGGCTGATTTCGTCGTTGTGGCCGAACGCTTCGTCGGCACGCCCTATCTCTGGGGCGGCAAGAGCAGCCTTGGCGTCGATTGCTCAGGCCTGGTGCAGCTCTCGCTGAACGCCGCCGGCCTCGCTTGCCTGCGCGACAGCGACATGCAGCAGGCCTCGCTCGGCCATGCGATCGATCTTGCGCAGGCAAAGGGACTCCAGCGCGGCGATCTGTTGTTCTGGAAAGGCCATGTCGCGATCGCGCGCGACGCGGCGACCATCGTGCATGCCAACGCACATCATATGGCGACCGTGATCGAGGATACCGCCGCCGCCATCGCCCGCATCAAGGCCGCGGGAAGCGAGCTAGTTGCGATCAAGAGGCTCGAAGGAGCGTGACTACCGCGTCGCCGATTTGCGCTGTTGGCAATCAAGTAGTTATCTCGGAGCGTCGCCAAATCGGGAAATGATCAACAAAGCTGACGGGGTCGGAAGCGCAGCGCAATGAACAAATTCGTCCAACCCCGCCCATTCGCCGATCCTGAAGCCGCCGCGCGCAAGCTGCTAGAGCTGGCTCACGCCTTCGAACCGATGCAGGATGGCCGCATCTTCATCAAGGCGATCAACGCTCCGATGCTGTTCGAGCTGAAGGCGACGCCTGCGGAATACAAGGCCGGTCTCAAGCTCGCCATCGAGCGCGGCTGGCTGGTGCTGCACGAGAGCGGGACGTTCGTCAGGTTTACTGACGCTGGCGCGGCGCTGTTTGCGTGAGCAGCGACAGCTAGTAGACCGGCGCCGCCAGGCACCCCACGATCGGGAAGCGGAGCTGTCTGGTCGCGCTTCGGCGCACGAAGATTTCGGCGAGTGATCCGCCGTCAACTTGGCGGCCCGGTGAGCGGTGAACGAAAAAACTGCTGAACCCCATTACTCGATCAATTCGTCAGCTTCGATGAGAATGGATTGCGGTACCGCAAGGCCGAGTGCTTTTGCCGTTTTGGTGTTGATTACCAGTTCAAACTTTGTCGGGCGCAAAACTGGAAGGTCATCGGGCTTAGCGCCACGCAAAATCTTACCGGCATAAACGCCCACTTGACGGTAGGTATCGGAAAGGCTGGCACCATAGCTCATGAGCCCACCATCCGCCGGAAACTCGCGGATGTGAAATATGCCGGGCAGTCTATTGCGGGATGAGAGCGCCAAGATTTGATCGCGTCGGCTGTCAAAAAACGGATCGTTCTGTACAATAAGCCCGTCGACGCCAGCCTTCACTAGCTCGGCAAAAGCCGCCTCGATCTCAGCATCCGTGGTCGCTTGCTGCACGACGATCTCGCGGCCGAGGGTTTGAGCTGCGGCGTCTACTGCTTGTCGGTGTTGTTCTGCCGCTTCGACCCCAAAGCGCGGATTGAGCAGCAATCCAACGAAATGGGCGGAAGGCAGCATCGCAGTGAGTAGCTGTAGTCGCTTGCCACCTAGTTCGCCCGTGAAGAAGTTGACACCGGTGGCTATACCGGGCCGGTTCATGCTTGTGACCAGACCCGAGTTCACCGGGTCTCCGCCGACGACGAACACTATCGGCATCGTAACGCCTGCCGCCCTAGCCGCCTTAGCGGCCGGGTCGCCCGCCGTGACCATCAACGAAAGCGGTTGTTTAAGAAGGTCGGCGACAAACGGTGGCAGCTTACTGTAGTCGCCTTTTGCCCAACGATACTCAATCGCAATAGTTTGACCCTCGACAAAACCCATTTCTTCGAGGCCGCGTCGGAAGGCACTGGTATGAATTTGCGCTTCATCAGGCGAGCGCGTGCTGAGAAAACCGATCGTCGGTATCGGCTGCTGGGCGCGTGAAATCGAGGGGAGAGCCACCGCCATTCCCAGCCCCGTCATGAAATCGCGCCGTCTCATCGCGGTCCCTTGGCTCACGCATTGGACATCTGGCTGGCTGCTCAGAACAGAAAACCACAGGATAGTAGCACATGTTCCCATCGTTGGTGACACTAAAACCGCCTGCATAGGCGGGGCCGTGACTGGCCGAAGTGGCAGTTGCGCGAGATGGCGGGCATCCTTCCGCGCGGCTCGCTGAGGCCGCACTGAAGAACCCGTCAAGCAGTTCGTCATCGACGGCGAGGCCGTCGTGCTCGGCGTCGATGGCATCTCTGATTTCAACGCGCTGCATTCCGGCTTGGTCTCGAAACGCCGTGACCGACCATATCAGGGCGGGCCGATCAAAGCATTGGGTCAAAGGTGAAGAACAGGACGCATCCGGCGATGCGCCGGCATGGAAGCACAACGATGAACGAGCATCCGCTTGATCAAGCATGAGGCCATATCAGACTGCGGCAGCTATGAAGTCCGCTTCCCGGATGGCCGCCCGTCGCGTTTCTTCTATTGGGACGATGTCCCTAGCCGCCGATTGAGACCCGACGAGGTGATGACCGGCGAGCAGGCCTTGCAAGCTGCCAAGGCGCGGGCTCGCATCGAGCAGGATAAGCTCGATTGACGGGCCACGGCCCAAGCCTTTGGAACAGCTTCTCGCCTGCGTTGTTAGCATCGTGGTCTGTGGCGCGACTTATCCTGTCCACAATTGCCCCGCGCCATCCACCCCGGCAGGCCCATCGCCGAGCGCGCGATTGACGGTGGGCCTGTCCGGTAGACCCACTTGATGGCGCTGGCCATGACAACTGATGATCAAATCACAGAGCATCAGCCCGCCGATACTGAGAGTGCGCTTGGCACGATTGTCACGGGACTGATTGTCCTTGCGACATTGGCCACGGTGGTTTTGCTTGTGGCACGATAGGCGGACGCGGCATTGGGCGTCGATGGCGTCGCCGAGAGCGTCGAACTGACGGGAAAACCATTTGCTCGCGTGCTCGCCCTGCTAGATAATCAGGAGCTGGCAGGGTGAGGGACAATGGTCAGCAAAGCTCGTGAGTACATCGACTTTTGGATCGAAAATAGCGTCCACGCGGCGGAGCAATATCGAACTCCGGGCGCGTCGCAGGATGTGGCCGAATTGGTCCGCCGATTGGTCGAGGGCGCGAAGGACCAAGGCATCACTGAGCAGTCGATGCAGGACGAGGTCGGCGACCTAACCGAATACGTGCGGGACAAGCTGAAAGCCGCCAATGCCGATGAACACGATCGGCGCAAACGATGAACGCGGCCTTGCTTATCCTACTTTTTCAGCGTTTCGGGATGAAGCGCCTTTTTGTCAGCCTTGTACTTTTCAATCAGAGTTTCAAGGCCCTCAGTGGCCCGCTGGTCGAGCAGCTTTCTTGAAAGCCGCTGGTAGTGCTCGATCTTCCGATCATGCGGGCAATGTATCGGGATTGACGCGACCATCCTTGATCGCGGCCTGCCGCAGGCGCGGACGATGTAGGTCCTTTTGGGAACCTCACGGTCGATCGTCGCGGTAGGCTTTGATCTCCGCTCGACATATCGCTGATTGGAAGACGGTCAGCCGAAGTTCCTCGCGCTCACGATTGAACTGCGCCTTTAGCTCTCGGCTTTGACGTTGAAGCCGCTGGCTCTCTTGGATGGCAAGCAGCGCACGAGCTATCAGTGGATCGGTCGTCATCCGGCGACAATGCCGATCCCGATCGCTGGTTGCTATGCCATAAGTTAATCCGTCTTCCCTTTCGGAAACGGTTCTTGGGTCTTGGTCCCAAGGAATGTGCCGGGCTTCGGCTGATCCAGTACTTCTGCCGACGCTCTTAGCACCTCGCGCGTTTCGGCGACGATCATCCGCACCAGCTCATTGTCACTATGGATTTGGCGTCGCATGAACGCGCTCCCTGTTGTGCAGGCGGGAGCGCTATCCTCTCTCAGTCCCCGGCGCCCACGGGCAGAGCCTTGGCCGGTGATGGGGAGCAACCTACCACACATAGGTACGTTCCGGTAGGGTCACAGAGCCGTGTTCCCTGATGGCTGAGGCTCCATCGCAAGCTTCAACTTCATCGCGGAAGGCTGTTCTCGGCTACTCCACCCAGATTAGCGCATCACATCCGGGACAGCGGTAGAGCCGCACGATCCGATTTCTCTCGCTGTCTGGAATGGCAACAAGTAGTCGCGGGTGGCGCGGACGCAGTCCGCGACGGGCAGTTGGTTACGCGGAGAGATACCCCCCCACCCGGAACGCATCTTCGATGCGTCATAGCTGAAGCTTCGCTTCGGCGTTCTTCAAGAACGGCCGCCTAAGGCGGCCTATCCCTCTCCCACACGCAACCGGGATTTACCCCGGTTGCGCATCATAATTGGCGCAAGTCGGGCAAGCCCGACTTGCGATGGGAGAGGTGCACCGTCACTGCGGCAATGTTAGCTCGCGACCGAATCGTCCGATGTCGCTTCATTGCGGAAGGCGGCGGCGAACAGCGCGCGGGTGTAGTCGGTCTTCGGCGTCTTGAACAATTGTGAAGCCGGCCCTTCCTCCACCACCTTGCCCTGGCGCATCACGATGAGATGGCTCGCGAGCGAAGCCACCACGCGCAGATCGTGCGAGATGAACATGTAGGTGAGATCGCGCTTGCGCTGCAGCTCGCGCAGCAGCTCGACCATCTGGGCCTGGAACACCATGTCGAGCGCGCTGGTCGGCTCGTCCAGCACCACGAAATCCGGCTCCAGCACCGCCGCGCGCGCAATCGAGATGCGCTGGCGCTGACCGCCGGAAAATTCATGCGGATAGCGCGAGCGCCATTCCGCCTTGAGCCCGGCGTCCTCCATCGCCTTGATCACCCGCGCCTCGCGCTCTTCGGCCGAGAGCTGCTTCTGGTGCACGGTGAGGCCCTCGGCGATGATCTCACCGACTGACATGCGAGGGCTGAGCGAGCCGAACGGATCCTGGAATACGATTTGCATGTCGCGGCGGAACGGCCGCATCTGCTTGAACTTGAGTCCCTGGATATTATGGCTCGCCCTTGCGCACGGCAAGGCTCACGCCATCGACCGCCTTGACGTGGCCGACCGTCTTGCGCAGCACGCCGCGCTTGATCGGGAACCAGACTTTGAGATCATCGGCCGAGATGACCACCGGGTGCTCCGGCCGCGGCGGCGCCGGATCGGGCTTGGGCTCGGCAGCGAGGAGTTCGCGGGTATAGGCATGCTTCGGCGCGTTGAAGACCTGCTCGACCGGCCCCTGCTCCACGATCTCGCCGCTGTTCATGACGCAGACGCGATCGGCGATACGGCGGACGATGCCGAGATCGTGGGTGATGAAAAGCAGGCTCATGCCGAGTCGCGTGCGGATATCGGCGAGCAGCGCCAGGATCTGCGCTTGCACCGTGACGTCAAGCGCCGTGGTCGGCTCGTCCGCGATCAACAGGTCCGGCTCGTTGGCAAGCGCCATCGCGATCATCACACGCTGGCGCTGACCGCCCGACAATTGATGCGGATAGCTCTTCAGCCGCGTCTCCGGCTCGGGGATGCCGACCTGCTGCAACAGCTCCAGCGTCCGCGCGCGCGCCATCGCGTTGCTCGTGGGATGATGGAGCTGGATGATTTCCGTAATCTGCGACTCAATCGTATGCAGCGGATTGAGCGAGGTCATCGGCTCCTGGAAGATGATGGAGATGTCGTTGCCGCGGATGCCTCGGATCTGGCTTTCCGACAGCGACAGCAAATCCTGTCCCTTGAAACGGATGCTTCCGGTGGGATGCGAGGCCGTCGGATAGGGTAATAGCTTCAGCACCGAGAGTGCGCTGACAGACTTGCCGGAGCCGGATTCGCCAACCAGCGCCACGCACTCGCCGCGCTTGATCTCGAACGAAATGCGATCGACCGCGACCGTGGTCTTGCCCTGCTGGCGAAAGACCACCGAGAGGTCGCGAACGGCAAGGAGGGGCTGGTTGATGGCGTCCATTACGACAGCTCTTGGATCAAGTTGAACACGTTTTCACCGTCAGGCGAAATCAAGACAAATCCCTCCGGCAACTTGAGTCTCGAATCGCGCGACAGAATCTTGCGGCAGCCTGAGCGGATCGCAGTTACCATATGAACTGCATCCGGTAATTTCGGCATGCCCGATACCTTCCGGTAGTCCGAGGTCTCGATGAGAATGTCTCGGCTCACGGGTTGCAGCTCAAAAATGCGGCTCCAAACAATCAGGTTGAGATAGCTCCGGCGTCCTGCATCAGTGGCCCGTGCAAGCACCTCGGCGAGGGTCAATTCGCTCGTCACACCTACTGCTCGCCGTTCGTGGAACAACTGAAAAAGCTCACGCAAGGGATCTGCAACAATAGGACTCCCCTCGATCGCGTAGATAAAGACGTTGGCGTCCAGATAGACACGTGTCTCAGTCATCCCACTCGTCCCGCTGACGTCGCAGTTCGTCATCGATCTGCTGCGCGGTTCTGAACGGTGGCGCCCGGAGCGCCCATATCTCCTCCAAGCTCATTGCTTCCCGGGGCGAGACTGCTTCCTCAACGATCGTAATCGTCACCGTTGACGCGGGATCCACGCCCGCGCGCAAATCCTCCGGAAGTCGCGACGCCGGGTAATGCTCCTTGACAATCTTGTTCATGGTTTCACCTCGACTAGCGAGAATACCACGTCCTCACCTGAACGTCTTGCGCGGATCGAAGGCGTCGCGCACGCCTTCGCCGATGAAGATCAGGAGCGAGAGCATGATCGCGACCGAGAAGAAGCCGGCAAAGCCGAGCCACGGCGCCTGGATGTTGGCCTTGGCCTGCGACAACAACTCGCCGAGCGAGGGGGAGCCGGGCGGCAGGCCGAACCCCAGGAAGTCCAGCGCGGTGAGCGTCATCACCGACGACGACACGATGAAGGGCAGGAAGGTCATGGTCGCCACCATCGCATTCGGCAGGAGGTGGCGGAACATGATGACGGCATTGGAGACACCGAGCGCGCGCGCCGCCTGGATGTACTCGAAATTCCTGCCGCGCAGGAATTCGGCGCGGACGAGGCCGACCAGCGTCACCCAGGAGAACAGCGCCATGATGCCGAGCAGGACGAAGAAGCCCGGCGGCAGCACCGCCGAGATGATGAGCAGCAGATAGAGATAGGGTATCGAATTCCAGATCTCGATGAAGCGCTGGAAACCAAGATCGATCCAGCCGCCGAAATAGCCCTGCACGCCGCCGGCGACGATGCCGATGATGGAGGAGATGATGGTCAGGCTGAGGCCGAACAGCACCGAGATGCGGAAGCCATAGATCAGCCGCGCCAGCACATCGCGACCCTGATCGTCGGTGCCGAGCCAGTTATATTCGAGATCGCGGCAGCCTTTCAGGCCCTTCTTCTGCACCACCGACTTGCACTGCTCTTCGGTCAGCCTCCAGGTCGGCGGCGATGGCGCCGGCGTCGGCAGATCGAGATTGTGGGTGTCGTAGGAGTAGCGGATCGGCGGCCAGATGATGCTGCCGCCCTTGGCCGCGATCTGCTTCTGGATATAGGGATCGCGATAGTCGGCAGTGGTCTCGAAATCGCCGCCGAACGTGGTCTCGGCGTAGTTGAACAGCACCGGCCAATAGAGATGGCCGTCATATTTGATCATCAGCGGCCGGTCGTTCGCGATCACATTCGCAAACAGCGAGCCGACAAACAGGACCATGAAGATCCAGAACGACCAGTAGCCGCGCCGGTTCGCCTTGAAATTCTCCCAGCGGCGCTTGTTCAGCGGCGATGGCGCAAAGCCATGGCGCGTGCTCGGCACCGCCTCGCCGAGCGGCGAGGCCGTGGTGGTTTCGACCGGCTGCGGGGCGGTGATCGTCATCAGACCTCCCTCGCCTCGAAATCGATCCGTGGATCGATCCACATATAGGTGAGATCGGAGATCAGGTTGACCACGAGTCCCATCAGCGAAAAGATATAGAGCGTGCCGAACACGACCGGATAGTCGCGGTTGAGCACGCTCTCGAAGGAGAGCAGGCCGAGCCCGTCCAGCGAGAAGATGGTCTCGATCAGGAGCGCGCCGGAGAAGAAGGCGTGGATGAAAGCGCCCGGGAAACCCGCAATCACGATCAGCATGGCGTTGCGAAAGACGTGGTTATAGAGCACCTGCCGCTGGCTGCAGCCCTTGGCGCGCGCGGTGACGACATATTGCTTGCGGATCTCGTCGAGGAACGAGTTCTTGGTGAGCAGCGTCATAGTCGCAAAGGCGGAAATCCCCATCGCGATCAGCGGCAGCGTCAGGTGCCAGAAATAGTCGATGATCTTCCAGTACCAGGGAAAGGTCGACCAGCCGTCCGAGGTCAGCCCACGCAGCGGGAACCAGTTGAGGAACGAGCCGCCGGCAAACAGGATGATGAGCAGGATCGCGAACAGAAAGCCCGGAATCGCAAAGCCGATGATGATGACGCCTGATGTCCAGGTATCGAACGGTGTTCCGTCCTTGACCGCCTTGCGGATGCCGAGCGGGATCGAGATCAGGTAGCCCAACAGCGTCATCCAGATGCCGAGCGACATCGAGACCGGCAGCTTCTCCTTTATCAGGTCGATGACGGAAATGTCGCGGAAATAGCTCTTGCCGAAGTCGAAGCGTGCATAGTTCCATACCATCAGCGCGAAACGTTCCGGCGCCGGCTTGTCGAAGCCGTATTGCTTTTCCAGGCTCTTGATGAAGGCGGGATCAAGCCCCTGCGCGCCGCGATATTTCGAGTTGACCGCATTCGCGCCCGCCGCACTGGCCTGACCGCGGTTACCGAGATCGCCACCGCCGCCGGACACCCGCGACAGACCGCCGGTGTCGGCGCCCGAGAGCTGGGCAATGACGCGATCGATCGGCCCGCCGGGTGCAAACTGCACGACGACGAAGGAGACGAAGAGGATGCCGAGCAGTGTCGGCAGCATCAACAGGATACGACGGACGATATAGGCGCTCATGGTCTATTTCTGGGCTATTTCGCCTGATCGAGCTTGGCGGCCTTGTCGGCAACGTACCACCAGTTTTCCGGGGCGCCGACTCCTTGCGCATATTTTGCCGGCTTCGGCGGATGGGCGAATTCATCCCAATAGGCGATCGGATGCGTGGTCCGATACCATTGCGGGATCCAGTAGCGCCCGGCCCGGAACACCCGGTCCAGTGCCCGGCATGCCGTGTTCAACTCCTGCCGCGTCTCGGCGGCGATGGCTTTTTCGACCAGCGCGTCGATCGCGGGGTTGGCGATGCCGGACAGATTATAGGAGCCCTTGGTTGCGGCCGCCTGCGACGTAAAATAAGGCCGCAGGCTGTCGCCCGGCGTCGGTGAGAAATTCATGCGGTTGGTGGTGATGTCGAAATCGAAAGACTCGACGCGGGCGCGATATTGCACGGCGTCGATCAGGCGAATGGAGGCCTGGATTCCGACCAGCTCGAGATTCTTGATGAACGTCGCATGGTGCGGCTGGAAACTCGGCTCATCGAGCAGGAACTCGATCTTGAAGACATCACCGTTCGGCAGCAGCCGCTTGCCATTCTTGATGGGAAGGCCCGCCTGCTCGAGCA
>Ga0310811_10013666_pt1 | contig 10581 bp, 7 predicted proteins | sample YCmetagenome_FD_207642 | JGI IMG/M metagenome (GOLD analysis project Ga0310811, IMG submission 207642) | Soil microbial communities from experimental microcosm in Duke University, North Carolina, United States - YC | ecosystem: Engineered > Artificial ecosystem > Soil microcosm > Unclassified ... | reverse complement strand
ACCAGGTCGTGACGATCGAAGACGTGCTCTCGACCGCCGACATCTTCATCACGGCGACCGGCAACTTCAACATCATCACCGCCGATCACATGTCGAAGATGAAGGACAAGGCGATCGTCGCGAACATCGGCCACTTCGACAACGAGATCGACATGGCCGGCCTGAAGAAGGTGAAGGGCGTGAAGCGAAACAACATCAAGCCGCAGTACGACGAATGGGCCTTCCCCGACGGCCACTCGGTGATGATTCTCGCTGAGGGAAGACTGATGAATCTCGGTTGTGCTACCGGCCATCCGAGCTTCGTGATGTCGTCGAGCTTCACCAATCAGGTGATGGCGCAGATCGAGCTGTACGGCAACACGTCGAACTACGAGAAGAAGGTGTACGTGCTGCCGAAGTGGCTCGACGAGAAGGTGGCGCGACTCCACCTCGGCAAGCTCGGCGCGCGTCTCACGACGCTGTCGAAGGAACAGGCGTCGTACATCGGCGTTCCGGTCGAAGGGCCGTACAAGCCGGATCACTACCGATACTAACCGCAGAAAACTGCCTTTGACCGCAGAGGACGCAGAGGGCGCGGAGGAAAACCGTTCGACGATTGGTTTTCCTCCGCGTCCTCTGCGTCCTCTGTCGTTCAAACGCAGTTGCCGTTCGTTTATACGAACAAGATCATCCAGATAGCTCGCGAATCGAACGCTCCAACGCCTCGACGAGCAGGTCCGCGTCGCCGGCATCGAACGGCATCGGCGGACGAATCTTCACGACATTGTGATACGGCCCGTCCGTGCCGAGCAGAATCCCCTGCTCCCGCATACGATTCGAGACGTATCTCGCTGCCTCCCCTGCCGGCTCGAGCGTGTCGCGGTTCTTCACCAGCTCGACGCCGAGGAAGAGACCCGAGCCCCGAACGTCGCCGACCATTTCGTATCGATCGGTGAGCGGACGCAATTGCGCGAGCAATCGGTCGCCGATCACGCGTGCGTGCTCCTTCAGCCCCTCATCACGCAGCACATCCAGAACGGCGATCCCGATCGCGCAGGACACGGTGTTGCCGCCGAACGTGCTGAAGTACTCCATTCCGTTGTCGAATGCGTCGGCGATCGCGCGCGTCGTCGCGACGGCGCCGATGGGGTGACCGTTGCCGAGTGGCTTGCCCATGACGACGATGTCCGGCACGACCTGTTGATCCTCGAATGCCCAGAAGCTCGTGCCCATCCGACCCAAGCCGGTCTGGACTTCGTCGGCGATGCATAGTCCGCCGCCACGGCGCACGTGGTTGTAGACGCTCGACAGGTATCCGGACGGCAGAATGAGCTGCCCGCCTACGCTCGGGCAGGTTTCGGCGATGAACGCCGCGATGCGCCGGCGCTGCGCACGAAGCTGCGTGACGACCTCGCCGACCTGCGCGGCGTACCTCTCACCAGCGCGCGGATCGTTTCGCTTGAATTCACCCCGATAGTCGTCGGGAAGCGGGGCGACGTGAACCCAATCCGGCGTTCCGCCGCCGCCAGGGCCACGGTGCTTGTACGGACTGATGTCGACGAGCGACGTCGTGTTGCCATGATACGCCGCGTCGAGCACGATCATGTCGCGTCCGCCGGTGTACGCACGCGCGAGTCGCAACGCCAGCTCATTTGCTTCGCTGGCCGAGTTCACGAAATAGCACACGCTGAGCGGCGCCGGCATCGTTGCCAGCAGACGCTCGGCGTACGTGTTGAGCAGATCGTTGAGATATCGCGTGTTCGTGTTCAGCACGCGCATCTGCGCCGCACCCGCTTCGACGACGCGCGGGTGACAGTGCCCCACGTGCGGCACGTTGTTGTACGCGTCGATGAACCTGCGCCCTTCGTCGTCGTACAGGTATTGCTTCCAGCCGCGGACGATCTTCACCGGATCGCGGTAGGCGATGCTGAGATTGTGCCCCAGCCGCGCGTTGCGGGTCTCCAGCGTCTCGGCTCTCGACGGAGGATCGCCCGGAAAACGATGGGCCGGCACTCGAGCGAGGAGATTTGGATCGGGGCAGAGGGCGAGCCATGCACCGCGTTGCGAGGGCCGAGCGACGCCGGGAAAGTCGGTCCCCAGGTCGAGAATGTCGGTGATGATTTGCAGGTGGAGATGCGGCGTCCATCCGCCGTTGACGTCGGCGGCGCCAAGCGTCGCGAACGCGTCGCCCGCGTTGACGACTCGGCCGATCTCCGCGGTGGCGAGCGACTCGCGACTGAGGTGTCCGTACAGCGTGAAGAACTCGGTGCCATCGTCCGTCTCGTGACGGAGAATGATGACCGGCCCATAGTCCTGCGCCTGCGCGTTGTCGGCGAAAGCGTGAATCGTCCCGGTGAGCGGTGCGATCACGGGTGTGCCGGCGGCGGCAAACAGGTCGAGACCGATGTGAATGGTTCGATGCTCGTCGGTGAGCCGTTGTCCGGTTGCGAACGCCGGCGCGACGTAGAGGAGCCGCGGTTCGTCATACCGGCCAACCGACACCCGCACCCCGGCGCGAGCCATTTCACCGAACACACGCGCAGTCAGCGCCGGCTCGGCATTGTGGCGCGAGTCGCCCGAAAGGAGTGGACTTCCGACGCTCAGGTCGAGCACGATGACCGGCTCCGTGCTCAGATCGAACCCAATTACTGGTGCGACCGTGGGCAACGCCGCGAGATACTCGCGCACACGCGCCGCGGCTGGCGACGGAATCAGGCCTCCGGCTTCCCGGAATGTCGCTTCGGCCACGCCAAACGGGATCGCCAGGAGCTTTGGCAGCGCACGCCGAATCGCCTGTTGGCTGACGCCGAGGTATTCGTTGTCGGGACGCTTGGCCTGCTGATCGGCCGCGATGCAGACGCTCACGCACAGGCGCAACAGCACCAGTCCGAAGAGGACGGCGAGCTCATTGTCGTCGAGCGTGTTCGACTCGAAGTATCCGCGCACCATCGACGCCGCGACATCGAGCGGATCGTCACGATCGAGGATCGCATACGCGATCGCGATCGCCAGCTCGCCGACGTTGTAGCTGTGCACCATGTCGCCGAAATCGACGATCCCAACGGTTACCTGCCCGCGGGTCCACGGATCCTCCCCGTCGCCAACCAGCACGTTGTGATCGTTCAGGTCGCCGTGAACGAGGGTACGACGCAGATTCCCGAGCAGCGGTACGACGCGCCGATCGATCTCGCGCATGACGCGATCGATGGCGTCGCCGACCTCCGCATCCATGATCAACGGCCGTTTGGCCTCGACGATCGATCGCGCGTTCGCGAGGTCCCAGTAGAAGTCGCGATGGAACGCCGGATGATCGAAGTCGGCGAGCTCGTGCCGCAGAAGCCCCACGTGACGGCCGAGGTCCTCGTCGAGCTCACGCGAGCGATGTGCGACGGCAGCCAGTGGCGTGCCGTCGATCCATGTGATTGCCCAGACGAAGTGCCGTCTGCCGTCCGCGCCAGTCGCCTCCGCCAGCGCGCGCCCGTGCACGGTGGATAGCACCCGCGGGGTGATGTCGAGGCGCTGGGCGAGGTGCGTGAGCGCGCGCTGCTGGGCCTCGAGAATGATGCGATCTTCGGCGGCGTTGGCCACCTTGAGCACTATCTTCGACCCGCCGGCACTTTCGATGAGGAAATTCTGATCGCGCTCGCTGGTCAGCGCGCTGGCACGACCGTCCATGCCGAAGTGTTCGCGCGCCAGTTGCTCGGCGGCGGCGAGATCAAATTGTGGACTGAGGTCAAGCATGACGTCGATGAGGGCCGTTGATCGGAGGCGAACTCTCAATCCTACCGGATCGACTGGCGCGTTCAACCCCGCGGCTCGGTGCGGATCTCCTTGGGCACACGGCCCTCGCGTACCGCCTTCCAGTCGTCGCCGCGTTTCACGACCTGGTACGCTCGCTCGAAGCGCAGCGTCTGCGACGGCTGCATACCCTTCACGTCGTAGTTCTGGAAGTACGCGTACACCTGCACCGAATCGCCTCGCAACGTGAAGACGGGCGAGAACCGAACGATGTACCCGGGTCGCTCCGCCGCGCAGTGCGGCACACCCGGCGATCCGCGCAGCGGCGGCTCACAAGATCCCCGAATCACGCCATCGCTCGTCAGCGCGGCAGTCACAGCGCTCGGGACACGGCTGTCCGCCGCCAGGCCGGTGACCCGCGGCAGAACACGCGGATCGAGCAGAAGCCACAAGGACTCGTCGACATCGAATGCCGCATGCACCGCGGCGCGATAGATCCGCGCCTGTGCCGCGGGTGGTAGCGAGGCCACGGAGAGCCCGCGGCCGCGCACCACGTTCGAGTCGTCGGCTTTGCACGCGATCGCCGCGAAAAGCACCAGCGCGCAGATAGCTCGACGCGGTCGAAGACTCATGACCAATGCTACGCCGCGGCGGCGGTACGATCGGGCTTGCGCCAGAACTGAAAGACGACGACCCCGAGCAGAAGGATGACCACACCGATTCCCGCGCTCTGTGGACGGTGGATTACCGTCACGGCCGACACCGCCCAACAGGCAACCACGAACACGATTGTCGTGAGCGGATGCCCGGGCACACGTAACAGATCACCGGCCTCGGCTCCTGCCCGTCTCTCTCGCGCACGAAAGATGAGCAGCGACGCGCCCGTGAGGCCGAAGAACAGCACGTCGATCGCTTCGACGTAGTTGAGGATCTGGTCGTACTTTCCCGTCATCGCGATGACTGCGGCCCACACGCCCTGCAACACGATTGCCACCACCGGAACACGAGTCCGGGGATTGAGCTTTCCAACCGCCGAGAAGAAGACTCCGTCGCGCGCCATCGCGTAGTAGACCCGCGGTGCCGTGAGCACGCTCTGGCTGAGGAATCCCACAGTCGACACGGCAATCCCCAACGCGATCAAACGCGCACCGCGATCGCCGAGCGCTCTTCGCATCACCTCGGAGGCCGGCGTGTGCGTCTGCGCCAACCCGTCCACGCCGAGCACCCGCAGGCAAACGTACGTGACCGAGAGATAGAGAACGACCACGCCAACGACACCGATCAGCAGCCCGCGGGGCAGATCGCGTCGGGAATCTCGCATCTCTCCGCTGACGAAGCTTGCCGTCTGCCAACCCCCGTACGCGAACAGCACCGGCACCATCGCCGTGGCCAGACCGACCGAACCGCCGGTCTCTCCCGGAGTTGCCGACGCCATGCTCGGCGCGGGTGTGACCATGATGTAGCCGACGCCGATCAGCATCAGGATCGCCGCCAGCTTCGTGATCATGAGCGCACTCTGAAGATTGCTGCCAGCTCGAACGCCGAGGCAGTTCACAAGCGTGAGGATGGCGAGCGTGACGCCGGCGATGACCTGCTCGGATACACCGAGCCCGGTGAGCTCCCGGAAGTAACGACCGCAGATGATCGCCGCGCCGGCCATCCCGCCGGTCTGGACGACGAGCAGCAACGTCCAGCCGTACAGAAAGGCGACGATGGGATGGTACGCGTCGCGCAGGTATGCGTACTGGCCGCCGACGCGGGGCCGCAGCGCCGCCAGCTCCGCATAGACGAAGGCGCCGATCAGCGCGATCGCTCCGCCGATCACCCACGCGCCGAGCACGAGTCCCGGCGTATGAACGTCGCGGGCGACATTGCTCGGATTGACGAAGATGCCCGCCCCGATGATCCCGCCCATCACGATCATCGTGGCGTCGAAGACGCCGAGCCGACGTGCGAGCGTCGGCTCGGCCGAGGTTACGCCGTGAGAGTCGTCCCCATTCGACATGCCTCCATACTACTCTGATCGAAGCGCCAGCGCAGGATCCACTCTCGTCGCTCGTCGCGCCGGCAGAATCGTCGCCGCGACCGCGACCGCAGCCAGCACCAACGCGACCGTGACGTAGGTGACCGGGTCGCTGGGGCGAACGCCGAACAACATCCGCTCGGCGAAGCGGCCGAGCAGCAACGCGCCCGTCACCCCGACCGCGATACCGCCGAGCGCCATCGATCCGCCGTGCCGCATGACCAGGGCAACGACCGCCCTGGGCTCCGCCCCGAGCGCCATGCGAATTCCCATCTCTCGCTTGCGCTGCGCCACGGAATACGACACCACGCCATAGATGCCGACCACGGCGAGGAGCAGTGCGGTGAACGCGAAGGCACCGACGAGGATGAGCGGGAATCGACGAAGGAATACCGACGGCGATTCCGTGATCAGCGTCTCCATCGTCGTCACGCGAGTCACCGCGGCACTCGGGTCGAGGCTCGACAGCGCCTGGCGAATCGCGCGCGTTCCCGCGTCGAGCTCGGCGGTCGTGCGCACCGCGACCGCCATTGCCGTCTGCGGAAACTTGTCGGACGAGAGATAGAGCGTGGGCGGAACCTTGTCGCCGATGTTGCCGATCGGCACGTCCCCGACGACTCCGACGATCGTCGTCGTGTCTCCGCCGATGACCACGCGCTGGCCGACGGCTTCCTGCCCCACGAAATACGCCTCCGCAAGCGTGTGGTTCACCACCGCGGTCGACGGCGAGCGCACGTCGTCGCCATTGCCGAACACTCGGCCACGGATCAACGGAATCCCCATGGCGTGGAAGTACTCGGTGTTCGCCTGGCGATAGCTCGCCGAGGGATATCGACCCGGATCGGGCGCGGGCTGCCCCACGATCGCGAACCCGAGCGAATTGCCAAAATCGAGCGGCATTCTCGAGACCAGCCCGACCGCCTCGACGCCCGGAAGCGCGTGAAGTCGATCGGTAAGACGATGGAAGAAATCGACCTGCTTCGGCGTGTCGCGGTAGTTGACGCTCGGGAGGACGACCGTGGTCGTGATCACGTGCTCCGGACGGAATCCGGGATCGACCGCCAGCAGTCGCATGAGACTCCGACCGAAGAGCAACGCGCCGGACATCAACACGACGGTGAGCGCAATCTCGCCCACGACGAGGCCGTCGCGAAGTCGACTGGCGCCGCCGATCGTGCCGCGCGCCGCGTTCTTTAGAGAATCATAAATGCCTGGTTTGGCCAGTCGCAGCGCCGGAACGATCCCGAAGCCGAGGCCCGCACACAGCGATATCAGAAGCGCGTAGGTGACGACACGTGGGTCGAGCCCGACGGTCGACAGGGCAGGCAAACCGCGAATCTGCTGCGCCGGCATGAGCCCAACGAGTGAGCGGACGCCGAGCTTCGCGACGCCAAGCCCGAGCAGGCCACCGCCGGCCGCGAGCAGCAGACTCTCCGTGAGAAGCTGCCGCACGAGGCGACCCGTGCCGGCACCAAGGGCGACACGAACCGCGATCTCCTGCTGTCGATCGGCGCCGCGAATGAGCAGCAAGTTGGCGACGTTCACGCAGGCCACGAGCAGCACGACGATGACCGCGCAGTAGAGAAGGCGCAGAATCGGGCGCACCGTCCCGACGAATTCATCCTGGAGAGAAACGACCTGTCCGTCGCGCCCGGCATTGCTCTGCGGATACTCCTTTGCCAGGTCGCGCATGATGGCCGACATGTCCTGCGCCGCCATGGCTTGCGTGACGCCGGGCTTGAAGCGCGCGACCACGTTGAGCCAGTGATTGCCGCGATTCGTGCGCTGCTGCGCCGTGCGATCGATCGGCGACCAGATCTGCGCGCCACCGAGCCGTCCAAAGATGAACGACGCGGGGAGCACGCCGATCACCGTCGCCTGCGCGCCGTCGAGCGTGATCTGGCGTCCGACGATCGCGCGGTCACCGGCGAACTGCTGCTGCCAGAATCCGTAGCTGAGGACGACGACCCGCGGCATCCCTGGTGCGTCCTCGTTCGGGGCGAACGTTCGCCCGATCATGGCGCGAACACCGAGCACATCGAAGAAGTTGGCGGTCGTCTTCCCCGCCCCCACGGTCATTGGCTGTGCACCGCCGAGGAGGAAACCTCCGCCGTGATAGCCAGCCATGTCGCTGAAGACCTTGTTGCGGGCGCGCCAATCGAGGTAGTCGGGAAAGGACGCTTCCGATCGATTGTCCACCTTCGACTGAAAGGTCTCCCAGAGGTGCACGAGCGACGACGGCTGCGCGAAGGGCAGCGGTCGGAGGAGCACCGCGTCGACCACGCTGAAAATTGCGGCGTTCGCGCCGATGCCAAGCGCGAGTGTGATGAGCACGGTGAGCGTGAAGCCGGGGCGCGACCGGAGTCCGCGCGCGCCGAAGCGAACGTCCTGGCCGAGCGACCCGAACCACTCGCGCCAGTTGGTGCGACGCGCGGCCCGCCGATCGATCGAGGTGAGCTCGGATCGGGCCGCGCTCATGTCGCCGTATTCGCGGCGAGCGATGTTTTCGGCATCGTCGCGAGAATGTCCGTCGCGCATCAGGTCCTCGATTCTCATCTGAAGGTGAAACAGGAGCTCGTCGTCCACATCGCGTTCGATCGAGCGGCGAGTGGGCCCCGCGTGCGGCAGCGGCTTGACGCCGGGAATGCGGCGCATCGGAGTCAGGCCTCGGAGGTGTCGAGGATCTTGAACATGGCGTGCGCGTAGGCCGCAAACTCCGACGCGTTCGCTTGGAGCTGGCGTCGGCCAGCCGCCGTGAGCTGGTAGTACTTGGCCTTCCGGTTGTTCTCGGACAGCCCCCACTGGGATTCGACCCAGCCGCGCTCCTCGAGGCGGTGAAGGGAGACGTAGAGCGCCCGATCCTCGACCGCGATCGTGCCGTCGCTCGTATCCTTGATCCACCGGGCGACGGCGTAGCCATGCCGCGGTCCCCAGGACAGTGTTTTCAGGACGAGCACGTCCAGAGTCCCTTGAAGCAAATCCATGGCGGGAAGCGAAATGTGTACGAGAGGGGTCCGGTCGCCTCATCCCGGAAATGTTCCGGGGAGAAGGATGTGACAACGGGCCTGCCGACGTCAATGATTGGACGGTTCGCGACCAGTAAAGGTTTGAACGCGGCGCAACCCGTCGCCCGTAGCCCGTCCCCGGCTCTTCCCAAGATCGAACGTTTTCCGCGGATGCTGCATCTAACAGCCAACACGTGACCAGATCAGCCGTTGCCCTACCATCGACCTACCGGGTGAGCGAACCCGATTTGATCGCTCGGGTCCTCTCCGGAGACCGGATCGCCGCGCGCGAGCTGTATGACGCGCACGCGCCCCGGGTCTTTCGTCTCGCCTTTCGGTTGACAGGGGACGCCGATCTGGCTCGCGAGTTCACGCAGGACACGTTCGTGCGCGCCTTCAGTCAGTTGGCCCGTTTTCGGGGTGACTCGGCGCTCTCCACCTGGCTGCATCGCATCACGGTCACCGTCGTGGCCAATGCGATGCGAAAGGTGAAGCGGTTCAGGGAACGGGAGACGGACCTCGAGGACGTCCACCCGATCGGCTCAGACGGTGCGGGCGTCGACCCCGTACTGCGCGAGCGACTGCACCGCGCGATCGACGCCCTGCCTGAGATCTATAGAACAACGCTCATCATGCACGATATCGAAGGCTATACCCACACTGAGATCGCTGAAGTGCTGGGAGTCGCTGAGGGAACCTGCAAGAGCCGCCTGTCGCAAGCCCGTGCGCAACTCCGCGCAACGCTCGCTGACCTGGCACCGGAGTTTGAGCCATGACGGACGAACGCTTTGAACAACTGATGCGCGACGCGGAGAAGACGTACCGCGTTCCGCCGGAGCCCGACTTCGAAGGGATGTGGAGCGCCATCACTTCACAGACCGCCGGACTCACGCCGCGAAATGTTCCGGCACTCCCCGATCGTCAGGAACCGCGCGGGTTTCTACGATCGTCGCGAATCCGAATCGCCGCCGCGCTCATCGTCGGCGTCGGACTCGGACGCGCATCCATGATGCTCGGCCATCGCAACGTACCTGCTTCGGCTCCGGCGCCCGTTGCCGTCGCTGCTGCGCCGGCCGCGCGCGCCGACACGAACATGGCTCGCCCGTACGAAGTCGAAACGTCGCAGTATCTCGGAGAAACGGCAGCGCTGCTCGTCTCGCTGCCGGCTGAAGTGAAATCCGGTCGCGCCGATCAGGAGTTCACCGGCCGTGCCGCCGACCTGCTGACCCGTACACGTCTACTGATGGATTCGCCCGCCGCGAACGATCCGGCGATGCGCAGCCTGTTCGAGGATCTCGAGCTGGTGCTCGCGCAAGTGGTCCGTCTGCAGCAAAACAGCAAGCGAATCGAGTTGGATCTCATTAACCGCGCGCTGGAACAGCGCGACGTCATTCCACGACTGCGCACCGCCGCAGCCGACATTTCTGCGAATTGAGGAGAAGCGCGATGAATCGCACCACGCTCGCCACGTTCTTGTTTGCCGCGGCCACCGCGCTCGGGGCTCAGGAGCCGCCCACCCGTCCCACCCCGCCTGCGACGCCGGCGCCAGCCGCTCGGCCTTTGCCTCCGGCACGTCCGATCGACGTCTACACGCCACGCCCTGATTTTGTCATTCGGACTCCGCTGGCGCCGATCGACGTGGATCTCGTCCGCGAGCAGGCCCTCGAGGCCGCACGCGTGAGTCGCGAAATCTCGCGTATCGACATGCAGGCGGTGCGTGAAGCGCAGGTGGAAGCCATGCGTGTCGCTCCGATCGCACGCGATATCGCTCGCGATGTCATGCGTGACTTCGACCTCGTCCGTCCGATGGCGCTCGCCGCGCCGATGGCAGTCGAC
>Ga0310811_10013665_pt1 | contig 10581 bp, 14 predicted proteins | sample YCmetagenome_FD_207642 | JGI IMG/M metagenome (GOLD analysis project Ga0310811, IMG submission 207642) | Soil microbial communities from experimental microcosm in Duke University, North Carolina, United States - YC | ecosystem: Engineered > Artificial ecosystem > Soil microcosm > Unclassified ... | reverse complement strand
TGGCCAACCTGGTCGGCGTGCGCCCCGCTGATGCTGATCTCGTTGCCCCGGACCAGGATCTCGGTGTCGCCGAACGCCTTCTCGATGAGGCGCAACAACTCGTCGCGCTGGCCCAGGAGATCCACCATGAGGTGGTTGCCGGGCACGAGGATCTTGATCTGGGTCGGAGACACGAGTGCGTTCGCCCCCCAGGTTACCCGGGCCGGGTCGTGCTGGCGCGTTTTCAGCCCGGGGGCCACGCCATCGGCCGCCCGCCGAGCACGTGCATGTGCAGGTGGGGCACCGAGTTCTGGGCGTCCTGGCCCACGTTGAACACCAGCCGGTACCCCCGCTCGGCCAGCCCCTCGGACCGGGCCACCTGCTGGGCCGTGGCCATCATCTCGGCCAGGAGGTCGCCGTGGGCAGGGGTGACGGTGGCGGCCGACTCCACGTGCTCCCGGGGGACGACCAGCACGTGGACGGGCATGGCCGGCTGGATGTCCCGGAAGGCGTAGGTCCGCTCGGTCGAGGCCACCTCGTCCGACGCCAGCTCGCCGGCCACGATCCGGCAGAAGAGGCAGTCGCTCATGTCGCCCGCCAGGCTACTGGGGCCGGCGATCCCGCCGAACAGGCCACGGGACGGCGCGGCCGGTGTCTACTGGTGCGTGGACGGGATCGAGGGCCTGGAGCGGTGGGCGGCGGACGCCCGGGCCCGGGAGGCGGCCGAGGCCCGGGTGCGGGAGCGCTGGCTGCGGTCCCAGGCCGAGGAGGGGGCCAGCCTGGCCGGGATCCTCCTGGCCCTGGCCGAGCGCCGGGAGACCGTCGTGCTGGAGACGGTGGCCGGCGGGCGCCACCGGGCGACGGTCACCGGGGTGGGCGTGGACTTCGTGGCCCTGGAGGGCCCCGCCGGGGTGCGCATCCTCGTCGCCCTCGCCGCGGTGGCCGACGTACGGGTGATCGAGGACGAGGCGCGTCGGTCGGCGCCACCGGCAACCGGCCAGGACGACGCCGCCCTGGGCGTCCGCCTGGCCGACGTGCTGGCCCAGGCCGCCGGCCAGCGGCCGCGGCTGTCGGTGCGGGCCGGCGCGGCGACGGTGGTCGGCGACCTTCGGGCGGTGGGGGACGACGTGCTGACGCTGCGCACCGACGGGGCCGCCGGCCTCGTCTACGTGTCGCTGGCGTCGACCTCCGACATCTCCTTCTTGGCTTCGGGATAGAGGTGCTCCAGGTCCCCCGGGGTGATCCGGGAGGCCTTGATGAACGCCTCCACCTCGGACTCCTGGAGGCGGATCACCCGCCCGAACTTGTAGGCCGGCAGCTCGCTCTCGTCGATGAGGCGATAGAGGGTGCGCACGGTCACGCCGAGCCGCCGGGCGGCTTCGCCCGTGGACATCCAGCGAATCTCATCGTCTGGCATGTGAACATGATAGCCAAGACTCGCCGTTCCTTGTAGTCCCTCATGAGATTTCATAGGAACAAGCGGATCAGGAGTAACCCACAGGATTTCCCCGCAAAATCCACCGGTTTTCCCCTTGTGCCCTTCCAGTGTGTTTCATAACCTTGGAAGCGATACGGCGCAACGGCAGCGGCGGGGAACCCGGCAGAGGGGCGGAGAACCAATGGCGCAGGAGGTCGGCACCATCACCCGGCAGGCCGCGGCCGATGGGCGGACCGAGCCCGCCAGCCGGGCCACGCGGACCGTGCGGCACCGGCGCGGGCTGCCGGGGAGCCGGGCCGTGGTCGGCGGCCTGCTGGTCGCCGCCGCCGCCGTCGGGCTCTTCGCCGCCGCCAGTCGCAACGGCAGCACGCCCCGCCAGTCGTACGTCGTCGCCCGCCACGAGCTGGCCGCCGGCGCCCGCCTCCAGGCCACCGACCTCGCCCTGTTGCCCATGGATCTGGCCCCTGAGCTCCGGCCCCACACCTTCCAGAGCACGCAGGCCTTGGTGGGGGCCACGCTCGTCGCCCCCCTCGGGCCCGGCGAGCTGGTCCAGACCAGCGCGGTGGTCGACCGCAAGATTGACGCGGCCAGCCGGGAGATCACCTTCACCCTGGACCGGGGCCGGCTCGGCGCCGGGATAAAGACCGGCGAGCGGGCCGATCTGCTGGCCACCTACGGCACGGGCAACGACGCCTTCACCATCGTCGTCGTGCGCCAGGCGCTGCTGGTGGGCATCGACCGGCCCCGCACCTCGGCCGGCGACAACGGGCCGGCCACGGTGACCGTCGCCGTCGACGACCCGAACGACGCCCTGGCCCTCGCCCACGCCCTGCAGCTCGGAAAGATCACCCTGGTCCGGGCCACCGGCGCCCCGCCGCTGGCCGGCGTACCCCCCACCTACCGGACCTCCAAGAGCTGATGGCGGCCGAGCGGTTCGTCGTCCTCGGCCTGGCCCCGGCCCGGTCGGCCTGGTTCCGCGGGGTCGGCCTGTGGGCCAACAGCGGGGCCCTCCCGGCCGAGTTCGTCCGCTGCATCTCGGCCGAAGAGGTCCGCGCCCGGCTGACGTCGGGGCGAGCGTTCTCGGCGCTCGTGGCCGACGCCGGGCTCCCGTCGGTCGACCGTGATCTGGTCGCCGCCGCTCGGTCGGCGGGCTGCGCCGTCCTGGTGGTGGACGACGGCCGGGCCACGCGGGACTGGCTGGAGCTCGGCGCCGCCCGGGTCCTGCCGCCGGGGTTCAGCCGGGAGGAGCTGGTCGCCGCCCTGATGTCGTGCGCCCACCCCGTCCGCCGGGGCGAGGCCGACGCCGGCGAGCTGCTCTCCCGCCCCTCGCCCGCGGCCTGGCGGGGCTCGGTCGCCGCCGTCACCGGGCCGGGGGGCACGGGCGCGTCCACGGCCGCCATCGCCCTGGCCCAGGCCCTGGGCGACGACGTCCGCCACGGCGGCATGGTCCTGCTCGCCGACCTCCGTCTCCACGCCGAGCTGGCCGTCCTCCACGACGCAGGCGACGTGCTCCCCTGCGTCCAGGAGCTGGTCGAGGCCCACCGGTCCGGCCAGCCCACCGCCGACGACGTGCGGGCCCTGGCCTTCGACGTGCCCGACCGGCGGTACTCCCTGCTGCTCGGCCTGCGCCGGGCCCGGCACTGGCCGGCGCTGCGGCCCCAGGCCTTCGAGGCTGCGTTCGACTCGCTCCGCCGGGCCTGGGGGGTGGTGGTCTGCGACATCGACGCCGACCTCGAGGGCGAGGACGACGCCGGCTCGATCGACATCGAGGAGCGCAACGTCATGGCCCGGACCGCGGCGGCCCAGGCCGACGTCGTCTTCGCCGTCGGGCAGCCCGAACTCAAGGGGATGCACGCCCTCGTCCGGGTCCTGGAGGAGCTGGCCAGCTTCGGCGTCGACGCGACCCGCATCGTGCCCGTGATCAACCGGGCGCCCCGCTCGGCCCGGGCCCGGGCCGGCCTGGCCACCGTGCTGGCCGAGCTGACCGCCCCCTTCGCCGGCGGCGGCCTGGCCAATCCCATCCACCTCCCCGAGCGCAATGTGGAGGCCGACCTGCACGACGGCGCCCGCCTCCCGGGGGCGCTGGGCGCGCCGCTGGCCGGGGCGTTCAAAGCCATGCTCGAACGGTCCCGGCCCGAGCCCGCCGCCCCCGGCGCCGAGGAGTTCGAGCCCGTCCGGCCCGGCACGCTCGGCCACTGGACCGAGGAGGCCTTCGGGTGACAGCCACCGGAGCGGAGGCGTCGCCGCTGCAGGAGATCGAGCGGCGGGTGCAGCTGCGGGCCAAGGACGTGTCGCTCGACATGGCCGGCGACGGGGCCGGGGCCAAGCTGCGGGCCCTCATCGCCGACGAAGTGGCGGCCTGGTCGGACGGCTACAAGCGCGGGCTGCGGGCCTTCGACCTGGCCGACCCCGACCTGGTCGGCGAGCGGGCCTACCGCAACCTGGCCGGCTACGGCCCCCTGGAGCCCCTACTGGCCGACGACGACGTATGGGAAATCATGGTCAACGCCCCCGACCAGATCTTTGTGAAGCGGCACCGGGGCACCAGCGGCTACCACGACGAAGCGTTCAACGACGACGACCACGTGGTCCGGACCCTGACCAAGATCCTCGACGAGGCCGCGGGCTCACACCGCAAGCTCGACCCGTCGGAGGGCCTGCAGGACGCCCAACTCGACACCGGGGCCCGCCTGCACATCGTCCACGGCGACGTCGGCCGCGACGGCCACGTCCTGGTCAACATCCGCAAGTTCACCGGCGTGGCGTACAGATCCCTGGACGAGCTCGTCGAGCGGGACATGCTCGACACCCGGGTGGCCGCCTTCCTCCGGGCGTGCGTGCGGGCCCGGCTGTCGATCGTGTTCTCCGGGGCGCCCGGCTCGGGCAAGACCACCCTCCTGTCGTGCTGCGCGGCCGAACTGGATCCGTCGCTGCGGGTGGTCGTGGCCGAGGAGGTGTTCGAGGCCGACCTGCCCCTGCCCAACGTGGCGTCCATGCAGACCCGCCCCGCCCGCACCGACCGCCGCGAGGTCGACCTGCGCCGCCTCGTCTCCGGCTTCCTGCGCATGGCCCCCGACATCGCCGTGGTCGGGGAAGTCCGCGACCGCGAGGCCCTGCCCCTGCTGCTCACCCTGTCGTCCGGCGTGAAGGGGTACACCACCATCCACGCCGGTTCGGCCCGGCAGGCCCTCACCCGCCTGCGGTTCATCTGCCAGCTCGCCAACACGGCCAACGAGCTCCCGATGACCGCCCTCAGCTCGCTGGTCAGCGAGGCGGTGGACCTGGTCGTGCACTGCGCCCGGGTGGGCGGGCGGGTCCGGGTGACCGAGGTCGTCGCCGTGGAGGAGCCCCAGACCGGGCCGGACGCGGTGCAGTTCACGGCCACGGAGCTGTTCAGCCGGCCCGGCGCCCAGGAGCCCCTGACATGGAGCGGCAACCTGCCGCTGCGGGCCGCCCGAGCCCTGCAGGAGGCCGGCTACGACGTGCGCGAGCTCCTCGACGGCGGCGGCACCCGGGCCCGGACGGTCCGGGCCGTCCGCAGCACCACCAACGGGAGCTCGCCTGCTGCCCCCGCCCGCCGCGCCACCAAGCCCCGAACGCCGGCCGGCCCATGACCGCCCTGGGACGGAGGGCAGCGCGGTGACGGTCCTGCCTGTGCTCGTCGCCCTGCTCGGCGCCTACGGCGTCTTCCTCCTCTACACCGCGGTCGTGTTCCGTTGGCGTGGGATCGGTGTGGGGCCGGGGCGGCTCCGCACGGGGACCAGCGTGCGGGCCCGGGCCGAGCAGTGGCTGGCCCAGGCCGGGCTGGAGGGCGTCGGGCCGACGGAGTTCCTGACCGTGATGGCCGTGCTGTTCGTCGTCGGCGCCGGGGCCACGTTCGCCGCCCTGGGCGCGTTCCTCCCCGCCCTGGCCGTGGGTGGGTTCGCCGCCACCTATCCGGCCGCGTCGTACCGAGCCCGGCGCCAGCAGCGGCGCATGCGGGCCGCGGAGAGCTGGCCCCGGATGATCGAGGAGATCGCCCTGCTGACGGGGTCGCTCGGCCGGTCCGTGCCCCAGGCCCTGTTCGAGGTGGGGCGGGGGGCGCCCGAGGAGATGCGCCCGGCCTTCGCCGCCGCCCAGCGCCAGTGGTTGATCAGCACCGACTTCGAGCGCAGTGTCGCCGTGCTCAAGGCCGGCCTGGCCGACGCCACGGCGGACGCGGCGTGCGAAACCCTGCTCGTCGCCCACCAGGTCGGGGGCACCGACGTGCAGCGCCGCCTGGCCGCCCTGGTCGACGATCGCATCGCCGACCTGCAGGGTCGCAAGGACGCCCGCGCCCGCCAGGCCGGGGCCCGCTTCGCCCGCCGCTTCGTCCTGTTCGTCCCCGTCGGCATGGCCCTGGTCGGCCTGTCCATCGGCGGGGGGCGCGACGCGTACCGGTCGGCGAGCGGGCAGCTGGCGGCCGTCGTCGCCGTGGCCATGGTGATCGCCTGCTGGCTGTGGTCGGGGCGGATCATGCGGCTGCCCGAGGAAGAGCGGGTGTTCCATGGCTGACCTCGACCGGTTCCGCCTTGCCGTGCTGTGTGGGCTGGCGGTGTGGGCCGGCGCCACCCTGTTCCTGTCCCAGCTGCGCTGGTTCTCCCGCCCGCCGCTGGTCGACCGCCTCCGGCCCTACAGCCCGGCGGGGATGGCCTCCACGCCCAGGCGGGGCGCCATCTTGTCGGTCGAGTCCTTTCGCGACGTCATCCGACCCCTGGCCCGGTCCCTGGGCGAGCGGCTGGCCAAGCTGTTCGGGGTCAGCGAGGAGCTCGGCACCCGGCTGGAGCGCATCCACTCCACCGACGACGTGACCGCCTTCCGGGTGCGCCAGCTGGGCTGGAGCGTGGCTGGCTTCGCCGTGGGCACGCTGCTGGCCATCGCCCTGCGGCCGCCGGCGCCCATCGTCTTGCTGTTCATCGTCAGCGGTCCCCTGCTCGGCTTCCTCGTGCCGGAGCAGCAGGTGGCCGGCGCCTCCGACGCCTGGCGGCGCCGGCTGAACCTCGAGCTGCCGGTCGTGGCCGAGCAGCTGGCCATGCTCCTGTCCGCCGGCTACTCCCTCGGGGCGGCGCTGAACCGGCTGGCGGCCCGGGGCGGGGGCAACGTGTCCCGAGACCTGGCCCGCGTCTGCGGCCGTATCCGCCAGGGCCTGACCGAGGTGGAGGCCCTGCGCGAGTGGGCCGAGGTCGCCCAGGTCGAGGCCCTCCACCGCCTGCTCCCCATCCTCGGGCTGAACCGGGAGGCCGCCGACCTCGGCCGGCTCATCTCCGAGGAAGCCCGCTCCATCCGCAAGGACACCCAGCGCCGCTTGATCGAGACGGCCGAGCGCCGCGCGCAACAGGTGTGGATCCCCGTCACGGTGGCCGCGCTGGTCCCCGGGGTGATCTTCCTCGCCGTCCCCTTCCTGGAGGCGCTCCGCCTCTTCGCCGCACCGTGACACCAAAACCGTGACACCGAAAGGAGCAGGAATGGAACTGTCGCTGCGAGCCTACGTCTGGGCTCGGGCCATTGTCGTGTCCCTCACCACCAGGGACGAAGCCGGGGAAGGGGTGATCTCGACCGCCATCGCGGTCTTGATCATGGCCGCCCTCGGCGCCGTGATGTGGGTGGGTTTCAAGGCCATCTGGGGCAACGCCAGCAGCCAGACCACCAACCAGATCAACCAGATCGGCTCGTCGGGCCCGTAGGCGCCGGCGGGAGCCCGGAGGCGCGCTGATGGACGAGCGGGGCGGAGGGCCGATCTCGATGTGGATCGGCTTCTCCGTCTTCCTCGTGCTGCTCCTGTTCGCGGTGCAGGTCCTGTTCAACCTGTACGCGACCTCGGTCGTGACGGCCGTGTCCTTCGACGCGGCCCGGAGGGTGGCAGGGGGCGACGGCGGCCCGGCGTTGATCGCCGCCGCCGAGGACCAGGCCCGGGCCGAGCTGGGCCGGTACGGCACCCGGGTCACCTTCGACTGGAGCGCCACGGACGCCGACGAAGTCGTCCTGCACGTGCAGGCCAGCAACCCCCACGTGTTGTTGCCGGTGCTCGCCGGCCCCGCCGCCTTCGACCACATCGACCGCACCATCCGAGTCCGGGTCGAGCGTTTCCAGTGATCCGCGGCCGGCTCCGGCGGGACGAATCAGGCCAGATGGCGGGCGTGGAGGCCATCCCCTTCGGCCTGCTGACCTTCGTGGTCGGCGTGCTGGTGGTGGCCAACGCCTGGGCGGTCATCGACGCCAAGATGGCGGTGTCGAATGCGGCCCGGGAGGCCACCCGCGCCTTCGTGGAGGCCCCCGCTGACGGCGATCCCGTGACCCTCGCCGACACCGCGGCGCGCCGGGCCATCCAGGGCGCCGGTCGAGATCCTGGCCTGTTAACCGTGACCCAACTTGGGGGCGACTTCGCCCGCTGCGCCACCGTGCGCTACGAAACGAGCTACCGGATACCCGCCATCCGGGTCCCGTGGCTCGGCGGGTTCGGGGCCGGGTTCACCGTCACCGCCCGCCACGCCGAGATCGTCGACCCCTACCGCAGCGGCCTGCCCGCGTCCGAGGACGGTTGTGCCTTCTCGGGGTGAGCGGGGCAGCGTGCTGCTGCTGTTCCCCGCCGCCATCCTCATCATGGTCGCCCTGGCCGCCATGGCGGTGGACAACGCCGCCGCCTTCCTGGCCCAGCGGGAGCTGGTCAACGCCACCGCGGCCGCGGCCAACGACGCGGCCACCGAAGCCCTGTCCGACCTGGCCTTCTACAAGGGGGACCGGGTCGAGCTGTCCCCGTCGGCGGTGGAGGCGGTGGCCGTCGACCGGGTACACAGCCTGATCGACGAGCGCCGCCACCACGGCCTGGCCGTCACCGCCGACGCGGTCCCGCCCGCAGGACCCGGTTGCGGGTGGACCGTCCACGTGTCCGCCAGCTCCCGGGTGGACGAGGTGTTCGGCAAGGCCATCCCCGGCTCCAGCGGCGGGGCGAACGTCAGGGCGCAGTCCACCGCGGCCCCGAAACAGGGAAGCGGCGGATGCTGAGCCCCGCGGCGCCCGGACGGTTCGGCGCTGCGCTTCGAGCCGGAATCGTCGTGGCGCCAGCGTCGGCCCCGCGGTCGACCCTCTTCGCCGATCAGCAGGGGCGCACCTCGAATAACGGCGTCACCTCGGCGAGGGCAGCCGAACTCGTCCATACCCCGGCCGCCGCAGTGCCGACGCTGTACCCGGGGTCGATGTTGGTCGTGGTCGTGATCGAGCTGGTCGGGACGCCTTGCCAGGTGGTCACCGGGACGGTCAGCGGGGCGTCGCTCGCTTCGGAGAGCACGATCCAATACCTCGTCGAGGGGGCGAGGGGATGCTGCCCGCCGTCGAATCACAGTTGAAATGCTGAAATATCGCCATATACTAGAACCATGCCCGAGAGGACATCCATAACCACCGACGCCATCGGGCGGCGGGTCACGGCCAAGGTGGCCGGGAACGCCGAGGAGGCGGCCCGGCTCACGCAGGAGGCCTCCGTGCTCGACGCCGGGCGCCACCCCGGCGTGGTCGAGCTGGTCGGGGTGGACGGGCACGGGGTGGGCGCGGTCCTCCTCACCGGCCACGTGGACGGGCCGACCTTGGCGCAGGTGGGCCTGCTGCCCCTGGAGGAGGGAGCGGGCCTCCTCGCCGCCCTGGCCACCACGCTTGCCGACCTCCACGGGCTCGGGCTGGTCCACGGCGCGATCTGCCCGGAGCACGTGATCCTCGGGCCGGGCGGGCGGCCCGTCCTGTGCAGCTTCGGCCACGGCGGACGGGTCGGGGAACCGCCAGGTGAAACGCCTCCCACGCTGGGCAAGGCCTTCGCCGACCCCTGCCGCGAATGGTCCGCCGCCCTCGATCCGGCGTTCGACGTGTTCGGGCTGGGCGCCCTGGCCCGCTTCCTGGCCCCCGATCCGCCGCCGGGCCACGTCCTGGCCAGCGTCGCCGCCGACGCCACTGCCGCCGATCCCCTCGACCGCCCGACGGCCCGCGCCGTCGCCGATGCGCTGCAGCGGGAGGTGCCGGCCGCTCGCCTCCCCCGGGGCCTGGTCGCACCGCCGCCGGCGCCCGCCCGTCCCGTCGCCAGGCCTGCCGACCCCCTCGACGCCTGGCGACGGGAACGGAGCGGTCTCGGGCGCGGCCGGGAGCGGAGCCGAGGGTCCTCGCCCACCCTGCTCGCCGCGCTGGCCGTCGCCGTGGTGGTGGCCGGGGTGGTCACCGCCGGCGTCCTGGTCAGCGGCCGGCGCGGTGCGCCCGCGCCGGCCCTGGCGGCGGTACCTTCGGCCGAGCCTCCCGCTCCGGCCCCCGAGGAGGCGGCGCCCGGCCCGACCACGACCCGGGCCGGGCCCGTCTCGTCGCCCCCCACGACCGCCGTCCGGTCCAACTGCCCGGCGGTGGGAGGCCTGCTGCAAGCCGACATCGATGGCGACGGCTGCCCGGAAGCGCTCCGATATGCCGACGGGCTGCTCCAAACGGCGACGGTGAGCTGGGCCCTGGGCCAGGCCGGCGACCAGGTGGCCATCGGGAACTGGGGCTGCCAGGGCACCCGCACCCTCGCGCTGTTCCGCCCCTCCACCGGTCAGGTCTTCCGCTTCGACGGCTGGGCCGGGCCGGGACACGATCTGAATGCCAACGTCGTCGCCGTCGTGGCCGGCGGCCAGGCCCTGCGGGCTGCTGACCTCGACCGGGACGGCTGCCACGAGGTCGTGGTGGAACGGGCCACAGGACCGGCCGAGATCATCCGCCTGCCCCGGGTGCAGGGATGAGGCGTCGCCGCGTGGCCTCGGCGCTGGTCTGGGCCGTCGGCCTGGCCGCCACCGGTCTGGCCCTGGTGTGGTCCGGCCGGGGGCCCCTCGCCCCGCCGCCGCTGGGCGACCCCGCCCGGTGGTCGGCGTGGCTGGCGGCACGAGATCCGGCCGTGGCCGCGTTCAGCCTGCTCCGGCTGGTCGCCCTCGCCACCCTCGGGTACCTGGCCGCGGTCACGGTGCTGGGACTTGTCCTGCGCCTGGCCGGCGCGGCCCGGCTGGCGGCGGCCGCCGACCGGGTCACCGTCGCCCCGGTCCGCCGCCTCCTCGCCGGGGTCAGCCTGGGCCTGGCGGCCACGGTGGCCGGGCCGGCGGTCCTCGTTCCCGCCGCGCTGGCCAGCCAGCCGGTGACGACCACCT
>Ga0310811_10013664_pt1 | contig 10581 bp, 10 predicted proteins | sample YCmetagenome_FD_207642 | JGI IMG/M metagenome (GOLD analysis project Ga0310811, IMG submission 207642) | Soil microbial communities from experimental microcosm in Duke University, North Carolina, United States - YC | ecosystem: Engineered > Artificial ecosystem > Soil microcosm > Unclassified ... | reverse complement strand
CGGGGCCCGATCTGCTCGCACTGGCCCGCGCCTACGGCGTGGCGACCGAGTACCACGACTGGCGCGGCCGGAAGATCGAGGTCGCCGAGGCCACCCTGGTCGCGGTGCTCAAGGCCTTCGGGGTGAACGCGCACGGCACCGCCAACTGTCGCAAGGCCTTGCGATGCCGCAGGGAGGCCCGTCCGCTGCCGCCCTGCGTGGTGCTGCGCGCCGCCCCGCGCGGCGGCAGCGGCCGCAGCGACGAGGTGACCGTGCACGGCCCTGCCGAGGGCGCGCCCCGGCTGTGGGTGGAGCTGGAGGACGGCGGCCGCCGCTACGACGTGGCCGTGGTGCGCTCCCGCCCCAGCGAGCTGTCCGGCTTCGTCGAGTACGACTATGCGATGCCCGCCGGGCTGCCGCTGGGCTGGCACCGGCTGTGCGGCCACTGGGGCGGCCGCCCGCACGGCTGCCCGCTCGCCGTAGCCCCGCACCGGCTGGAGACCGCGGGCGCCGGCGGCCGCGGCCGGGCCTGGGGCTTCACCCTGCAGCTGCACGCGGTGCGCTCGCAGCAGTCCTGGGGCATGGGCGACCTGGCCGACCTGGCGCAGCTGGCCCTGCTGTCCGGGCACGACCTGGGCGCCGGCTTCCTGGTCATCAACCCGCTGCACGCCTCCAGCGGCGTCGCCCCGATCGACCCCTCGCCGTACCTGCCGGCCTCGCGCCGCTACCCGGACCCGGCACACCTGCGGGTGGAGGCGACCGCCGAGTACGCCTACGCCCCGGCGCACGTCCGCCAGCGGGTGGACGCGCTCGGCGACGACCTGCGCAAGGCCGGACCGGCCGGCGACCTGCTGGACCGGGACGCCGTGTGGGAGGCGAAGATCCAGGCGCTGCGGCTGCTGCACGCGCTGCCCGCGGCCGAGCGCGGCCCCGGCCGGGACGCCGACTACCGCGCGTTCCTGCGCCGCGAGGGCGAGGCGCTGCGCGTGCACGCCACCTGGATGACGCTCGTGGCCAGGCACGGCATGGACCGGCGCGTGTGGCCGGCCGGCCTCGAGGACCCGCACGGTCCGCAGACCCGTGCCTTCCAGGCCGCGGAGGCGGCGGAGATCGAGTTCCACTGCTGGCTGCAGTGGCTGCTGGACGAGCAGTTCGCCGCGGTCGCAGCCGCCTGCGAGCGGGCCGGGATGCCGTACGGGATCATCCACGACCTGGCCATCGGCACCCAGGCGGGCGGCGCCGACGTGTGGGCCGAGTCCGACGCGTACGCCGCGGGGGTGACCGTGGGCGCGCCGCCGGACGAGTTCAACCGGGCCGGGCAGAACTGGGCGTCGCGCCCGTGGCGGCCGGACCGGCTGGCCGAGACCGGCTACCTGCCCTACCGGCAGATCCTGGCCGCCGCCCTGCGGCACGCGCACGGCCTGCGGCTCGACCATGTCATGGGGCTGTTCCGGCTGTGGTGGATCCCCGAGGGCATGGGCCCGGATCAGGGCACGTACGTCACCTACGACCACGAGGCGATGCTCGGCGTGCTCACCCTCGAGGCGCACCGGGCCGGCGCGGTGCTGATCGGCGAGGACCTCGGCACGGTCGAGCCGTGGGTGCGCACCGAACTGGCCGGCCGCGGCATCCTCGGCACCAGCGTGCTCTGGTTCGAGCGCGACTCGTCCGGCCGTCCGCTGCACGCGGCCCGCTGGCGGCCCGAGAGCCTGGCCACGCTGACCACGCACGACCTGCCGCCGACCGCCGAGGTGCTGGACGGGCAGGCGCTGGAGAGCGCGGACTGGCTGGCCGCGCTGCGCCGCGAGGGCCTGCTCCGGGCCGGCGCCGGCGAGCCGGAGACGGTCGACGCGCTGCACCGCTACCTGGCCTGGACCCCGGCCCGGCTGGTCGGGGTGTACCTGCCGGACGCGGTCGGCGACCGCCGCCCGCACAACCTGCCCGGCACCGACGGCGACACCTACCCCAACTGGCGCTACCCGCTGGCCGACGGGAGCGGCGCGCCGGTGCTGCTCGAGGAGCTGGCCCGGCATCCGCGGGTGCGCTCGCTGGCGCGGGCGCTGCGCGCCCTCGGCTGAGCCGGACCGCACGGGAGCGCGCCGGGCCGCGCCGGGCCGCGGCCACGCCGCGGAGCGGTTTGCGCGCCGGGCCGAATGGACCACCTGCCTGCGAGGCCCGGTGGGGAGTCGAGTACCGTTGTGCTGTGACTATCACATCGCCAAAGCGCTCAGCGGTGCGGGCCGCCACCGTAGTCGCGCTGACCAGTGTTCCCTTGCTGGCCGCCGGCTCGGCCTTCGCCTCGAACTTCCAGGGCGAGGACGCGGGGCCGCGGCTGTCCGTGCTGCAGACCATCGGGATCTTCGTAGGCATCCCGATCGCGCTGTTCCTGGTGATCACGTTCCTGGTGATGCTGCCCGGCTGGGTGAAGGGCGACCGCAACCGCGCCGAGATCGGCTGGGACCGCAAGAGCGCGGCGAAGGCCGAGGCCGCGACCCCGAAGGACGCGAGCGAGGCGCAGGGCGAGTCCGGCGAGAAGGCCGGCGCCGGCACCAGTGGAACCGGTGGGGCAAGTGGCTCCTGGTGAGGCGACGGTGATCGAGTCCGCGCAGATCCAGCGGGCGATCAAGATCGCCGAGAAGCGCACGGGCCTGAACTGGTCGGTGTTCGTGGGAGACCTGGGACCCGAGCCGCGGGCCGAGGCGCTCAACCGGCACGGAGCGCTCGGCCCGGCCGCGGCCGAGTCCGTGCTGCTCGCCGTGGACCCGACCGCGCGGCGGCTGGAGATCGTCACCGGCGCCCGCGCCCGCAAGCGCCTGGACGACCGCTCCTGCGCGCTCGCCGCCGCCTCCATGGCCGGCACGTTCGCGGTGCGCGACCTCGACGGCGGCATCGCGCGCGGCATCCTCGCGCTCGTCGAGCACGTCCGCCGGGGCTGAATTCCCCGGCCGGCCGAGCCGGCCGACCGGCGGCGGATCGACGACGCACGTCCGCCGCGCCGGCCTCGCACCCGCCTGTCCGGGCCGCGAGGCCGTTGCTGTGTCTTACGGCGAAGTGTGCTTACGGCGAACTGTGTCATACGTCTGCTGTGTCCTACGGCAGCCCGGCGAGCGTCTTCATGCGGCGGCGGGCGTCCTGCGCATAGCCGGGGTCCCAGCCGGAGGCGAGCGTGTTCGGCAAGGTATTGAGTGCCTCGATCAGGGAGACGAGCCGGACTCGTTCGTCCCAGCGCGGCGGGTGGGGGCGGCCTTCGCGGTAGGCGGCGTCGAACCACTGCCGTGCCCCGGTGAACGCGGGGATGAGAAGCCGGTCGAGCTTGTCGAACTCACCGGCGAGATCCCAGGCCTCGGCTGTGTCGAAGTCCAGGATCGCCACGAGCCGGCCCGTCGGATCGACGAGCAGGTTCTCAGGGTGCAGGCCGCGGTGGCACAAGGTGGGCCGCGCGTCGTCGCCGATCTCGGCTCGCAGTCGATCGACGACGCCGCAGACATGATCGAGTTCTTCTTCGTCGAGCACCTGCGTCGCGAGACATCGAGCCCTGATAGCGGTCAGCTCGGTGCGGCGGTGCGTGCTATTCCTCGTGACGCGCGGAGCTCATGAGCGGGGCCACGGGCACACCCACCGACTCGGCGAGTTCGAGCGCCGCCCGTTGTGCCGATCGCCACTTCGATTCGGAGCCGAGCGGCCCAATCTTGATCACGTACCGCGCCCCGGTGTCCGTCTCCGCGCGCCAGGTCTTGTTGGCGTAGCTGACCGGCAGCGGTGCCACCTCCGCGATCGTCGCGCCCAGCACGGCCGCAGCGGCCGAGGACACCTCCGCGGCCGCCAGAGTACGAGGGCTGATCATCCTCGTACGCTAGCAGCCGCCGGGCGGGGTACGACGGCCCGTCGCGGCGGCCGGATACGGCGGCTGGCTGCGGCGGCGGATCACGACGGTTGGTCAACGACGGCGGGTCACGACGCATCGGCGCCGACGGTCGCCAGTTCGGCGAGGAGCTCCTCCTCGGTCGCGCCGCAGCGCCAGTAGCCGGTGAAGGTCACCCGCCGGCGGTCGAAGCCGCGGCCTTCCGGGCCGGCCGCGACGAGCGTCCGGCGAAGGGTTCTGACTTCTGTCGCCTCTCCCGCGATCCAGGCGTACGGGCGGCCTTCGGGCAGGCGCGCGGCGCTGATCGCGTCGGGCAGCCGCGGACCGGACCCGCGCACCAGCCAGGTGATCTCGGCGTCCGCCCGGGTGCGCAGGTCCTGCACGTCCTCGCCGTGGCCGATCTCGATCCACGCGCGCACGACGCTGCCGGCCGTGAGCCGCTCGAGGATGCCCGCGACGGCGGGCAGGGCGCTCTCGTCGCCGGCGAGCAGGACCCAGTCGGTCTCCGGCGGCGGGCGGAAGTCGATGCCCGCGTTGTCCGCCTCCGACGGGCCGAGCGCGGTAAGCCGGTCCCCGGCGAGCGCCTGCAGAGCCCAACTGCCCGCCGGTCCCACACCGGCGTGCACGGCGAAGTCGACGTCCACCTCGTCCGGCTCCCGCCGCTGCGCGCGCACCGTGTACGTGCGCATATACGCACGCTCGTCCGGGTCCATGCCCCGCCACACGGCGTACCAGTCGTCGCCCGCCTCGACCGGCACCAGCGCGCGGTCCTGTCCCGGCCGCGCGAAGAAGAGCTTGAACCGCTGGTCGCGGCCGCCCGAGGCGAACTCGGCGAGCCCGCCGGGACGGGCGCCGCGGAAGGTGATCCGCTGCACGCTCGGGCTCACCCGCCGGGTCCGGGCGACCTCGAGGTCGAAGAACCGGTACGCGGCGTCCGCCACCTCAGGCCACCTTCTTCGCGTTCTGCAGGGCCGTGGCGGAACCGGAGTCGACGCCGGAGACGACGCGGTCCGGGCGACGTCCGAGGGGTTCCGGGTCCGCCTGCTGGAGCTGAGGCATGGAGGTGGTCCTTCCCTGGGGAGCTGACGCCGGCTCGGCTTAGAAGACTTAGGGTAGCCTAACCTAATTGTCTCCCACATTCGGGCGTACCGCACCCCAGGAGGCTCGGAGAGGACCATGTGTCCCGCGCCACGGCCTGCGCCGTGACCCGCCCCAAGGGTCGGCGAGTGCGACCCCGCTGGTCATCGCCGTCTTCCGGCGTCCGCAAGCTGCTCGGGCCACGCTCGAGCCGCCCGCGTGGTGGGGCGGCGTACTCTTCCCAGCAAAGTTACCGCCAAGTAGGATCCGCAGCAGTAGCGCCGACCGACGCACGCCGTCGGCGGCGACCACGGCCCGACAGCGGAAGGTGCGGCACCTGATGTCCTCTCCGGCGAAGCGCGACCGGCCCTGGGTGATGCGCACCTACGCGGGCCACTCCACCCCGGCCGAGTCCAACGCCCTCTACCGGCGCAACCTGGCCAAGGGGCAGACCGGCCTGTCCGTGGCCTTCGACCTGCCCACCCAGACCGGCTACGACGCCGACGCCGAGCTCGCGGCCGGAGAGGTCGGCAAGGTCGGCGTGCCCGTCGCGCACCGCGGCGACCTCGCCCGGCTGTTCGAGGGCATCCCGCTAGCCGAGATGAACACGTCCATGACCATCAACGCGACCGCCATGTGGCTGCTCGCGCTCTACCAGGTGGTCGCCGAGGAGCAGGGCGCGGACCCGGCGCGGCTGGCCGGAACCACCCAGAACGACATCATCAAGGAGTACCTCTCCCGCGGCACCTACGCGTTCCCGCCCGGGCCCTCGCTGCGGCTGACCACGGACCTGATCGCGCACACCGTCACAGCGCTGCCCAAGTGGAACCCGATCAACATCTGCAGCTACCACCTGCAGGAGGCCGGCGCCGAGCCGGTGCAGGAGATCGCCTACGCCCTGTCGACGGCGATCACCGTCCTCGACGCGGTGCGCGACTCCGGCCAGGTCCCGGCGGACCGCTTCGACCGTGTCGTCGAGCGGATCTCCTTCTTCGTCAACGCGGGCGTCCGCTTCGTCGAAGAACTCTGCAAGATGCGCGCGTTCACCGTGCTGTGGGACGAGATCACGCGCGAGCGTTACGGCGTGACCGACGCCGCCGCGCGCCGGTTCCGCTACGGCGTGCAGGTCAACTCGCTGGGATTGACCGAGGCGCAGCCGGAGAACAACATCGCGCGCATAGTGCTCGAGATGCTCGCCGTCACCTTGTCCAAGGACGCGCGGGCACGCGCGGTGCAGTTGCCCGCCTGGAACGAGGCGCTCGGCCTGCCGCGGCCCTGGGACCAGCAGTGGTCGCTGCGGCTGCAGCAGGTCTTGGCGTTCGAATCCGACCTGCTCGAGTACGGTGACCTGTTCAACGGCTCGCACGTGGTCGAGGCGGAGACCGCGCGGCTCGCGCAGGCGGCGAAGGCCGAGATGGCGCGGATCGAGGAGATGGGCGGGATCGTCGCGGCGGTCGAGTCCGGATACCTCAAGGCGCAACTAGTGAGCGCGCACGCGGAGCGGCGGGCGCGGATCGAGGCGGGCGAGCAGATCGTCGTCGGCGTCAACGCGTATCAGGAGACGGAGCCGAACCCGCTGACCTCGGACCTCGACGCGGCGATCCAGACCGTGGACCCGCGGGTCGAGCAGGAAGCCGCGCGAGCGCTGCAGCAGTGGCGGGCCGGGCGCGACGCGGCCGCCGTGGAAGCGGCGCTGGCCCGGCTGCGTAAGGACGCTGCTGATCAGGGCACGAATTTGATGCCCGCCACTCTCGCGTGCGCCCGCGTCGGCGTGACCACCGGCGAATGGGCCGGGGCGCTGCGCGAGGTCTTCGGCGAGTACCGCGCGCCCACCGGCGTGGCGGCCGCGGCCGTGGGCGCGCAGGTGTCGCCGGAACTGACGGCGCTGCGCGAACAGGTGCGGCAGGTGGGGGAGCGGCGCGGTCGCAGGCCCCGGATGCTGGTCGGCAAACCAGGGCTGGACGGCCATTCGAACGGTGCCGAGCAGATCGCGGTGCGCGCCAGGGACGCCGGATTCGAGGTCGTCTACCAGGGGATCCGGCTGACTCCGCACCAGATCGCGGCGGCGGCCGTGGCGGAGGACGTGGACGTGGTCGGCCTGTCCGTGCTCTCCGGCTCGCACCTGCGCATCGTCCCCGAGGTGCTGCGGCTGCTCGCCGAGGCGGGCGCGGGCGAGATCCCGGTCGTCGTCGGCGGGATCATCCCGGAGGCGGACGCGCAGGCGTTGCTGGGGCAGGGCGTCAAGGCCGTGTTCACACCGCGGGACTACGACCTGACGGCGATCCTGGGCGAGGTGCTGAGCCTGGTGGAGTGAAGCTGCGGCCGGCGGCCGCCACTCCTGAGAGTGTCAGCCGCCGGCCGCCGCCGTCATTCCGTTGCGGAGCCGCCCGATCGCGCTCGGGCGGGCCCGCGGCGTCGCGTGAGACGCGATCAGGCGTTCGCGTCCGCCTTCTCGGTCTCCTCGGCCGTCAGACCGATCTCGTGCGCCTTGATGAAGTCGTCCCCCAGCACCTCGTGCGCCGCCCGCAGGTGGTCGAGGTCGACCTCGCCGTGCTCGGCGGCGTGGCCGTCCAGGGCGCCCAGGATGCGCTCGACCGCTGCGTGGCTGGCGCTCAGCCGCTGCTCCGCGTAGACGGCGATGCCCAGCTTCAGGAAAAGCTTCGCGCCGTGCCGGTGGATGTTCCATTCCTCGATGGTGTGAGAGGTCTCCTCGTAGGCCTTCTCCGACACCTCGAGCGCCTTGGATATGAAGCTCATCGCGTTCCTCACAATCGGTGGGAGGCGGCCGAGCGCTCCCCCTCTAGTCAGACTCTTTCAGTCAACAACAGTGAACTGTACTCCACCGTAGTGACACTGCGTAGGGTCGGCGCCCGGCGAGGCGCCCGGGAGTGTCGTGGCGCTGCGGGGCGCAGGGTGTGGCGTGCCGGACACCGTCGTGTCGAACGCGCCGTCGGGGAACCGGTACGCCGCCGTCGCAATGAGCCGCTAAGCCGTCGAATCGGCCTTATGGGGAAAAGGAATCCCGCCGAGGACGATGGTGCGAGGGAGAGGGCGCCCGGGGGCGGCACGCGCGGTGACCGCCCCCGGCTCGCCGACGGCCGTGCCGGTCTTTGGATCAGATTACTGAGTTAAGAGTGACGCATGGTTCTTATGTGAGATGCCGAACCTTTGGAACGCGGCCGGCCCCCCTTCAGAAGAGCCTTGATTCAGCGTCGTCGAAACCGCGCAGGACGTCGTAGTCGAGCACCTGGCAGCCGATGCCGCGGTCGGTGGCGAGCACCCGCGCCTGCGGCTTGATCTCCTGGGCGGCGAAGATGCCGCGGACGGGGGCGAGCAGCGGGTCCCGGTTGAGCAGCTCGAGGTAGCGGGTGAGCTGTTCGACGCCGTCGATCTCGCCCCTGCGCTTGATCTCCACGGCCACGGTCGCGCCCTGCGCGTCCCTGCACAGGATGTCGACGGGGCCGATCGCCGTCGGGTACTCGCGCCGGATCAGCCGGTAGCCGGCGCCGAGCGTCTCGATCTGCGCCGCGAGCAGCTCCTGCAGGTGCGACTCGACGCCGTCCTTCTGCAGACCCGGGTCGACGCCGAGCTCGTGCGACTCGTCGTGGAAGACCTCTTCCAGTTTGATGATCAGCTTCTCGCCCGCCTTGTTCGTCACCGTCCACAGGCCCGGCTCCTCCTTCACCGTGCACGGCGGGCTCATCCAGTTCAGCGGCTTGTACGAGCCGCCGTCGGAGTGTACGAGCACGGATCCGTCGGACTTGTGGATCAGCAGTCGCTTGGCGCTGGGCAGATGGGCCGCGAGGCGGCCGGCGTAGTCGACGCTGCACTGGGCGATGACGAGGCGCATCCGTCCACCCTAGACCAGACCTGGCGACCGCCCGTCCGCAGCTTCGACCCGCACTGTCAATCCGCAGAACGGATGTCCGTTCACGCGTGATTCCCCGCGCCCCCGCCGCCATGGTGTGAGGCTCGTCCGCCGGGGTCATTCATTCCTGTGAGCGCACGACGACGGATGAGGATCCTCACGAAATGGGAGTCGAGCCCATGTCCCTGAAAGTCTCGCCGGACCTGCTGGCGGCCGCCGAGCGCGGCGAGGTCGCCGACCCGGAGTTCGCGGCCTATGTGCGCGCCTCGCTGCCCTACGCCTGGAGTCTGGTCAGCACGCTCTCGACGCGGCTGCACGTCGAGGGCGGGCCGTTCGCCGACAACACCACGCCGCCGGGCGACGACGCGGAGCGCGGGCAACTGCTGCACGCGCTGGCCTCCGACTCCATCCGCGCCTGTCTGGAACGCTGCTTCGGGGTCAAACTGGCGTTTCAGAACTGTCACAGAGTGGCCGTGTTCCCCGCGGCGGACGGCCAGCCCGGCATGGAGTCCGGCGCCTACCGCCGCTTCGTCTCACCCCGCGCGCAGCTGCTGAACCAGTCGCCGGAGCTGCGCGACTGCTGAGGCCGCGGAAACGCGGGGTGTTCACTCGTTCGAGTACACGGAAGGGAGTGGTGGTCCGGAAACTGTCAGACGCCTGTGGTGGGGTGGTGGGCGAGGGTGAACCCCGGCGGGGAGAGACCGGTGGCAGCCGCGGCCACGCGCAGTGGAGGGCGCGTGCGGGGAAGGCGGCTGCGACCGGTCTCGACGGCTCGCATCCCCCGCCCGCCTCCCCGCGTGCACGCCTCCCTGCCCACAGACCCCGCGCGCCACCGCTGCGCACCACCGTTCCGCACCCGCCGGGTGAACTGTGGCCGCGTTCACACTGTTCCCAAGCCGCCGGTAGCGTGGATACTGACCGGTAACCAGTGTGGCCGTACCCGGCGCGGGACGGTACCGAGCGGACGAGGGAGTCGGCAGTGGCGCGGGACTTCGAGACGGTGGGCGTGGTGGGCCTCGGCACGATGGGTGCCGGCATCGCGGAGGTGATGGCCCGCAACGGGATCCGGGTGTTCGGCGTCGAGCGGGACGCCGCCGCCCTCAACCGCGGCCGGGCGCACGTGGCGCACTCGACCCGGCGCGCCGTGTCCAAGGGCAAGCTGAGCCCCGAGGACGCCGCGGCCCTGCTGGAGCGCATCACCTTCACCACCGAGCTGTCCGACCTGGCCGGCGCCGACCTCGTCATCGAGGCCATCCCGGAGCGGCTCGAGCTCAAGCGCGGCCTGTTCCAGCGGCTCGACTCGGTCTGCGGCCCCGAGACGGTCTTCGCCACCAACACCTCCTCGCTCTCGGTCACCGAGATCTCCGTGGCCACCTCCCGGCCCGGCCGCGTCGTCGGCGTGCACTTCTTCAACCCGGCGCCGGTGATGAAGCTCGTCGAGGTGGTGCGCACCGTGGTCACCGAACCCGAGGTGCTCGCCGACGTCGAGGCGCTGGCCGCCCGCCTGGGCAAGAGCCCGGTCGTCATCGGCGACAAGGCGGGCTTCATCGCCAACGCGCTGCTGTTCGGCTACCTCAACCACGCCGCGACGATGTTCGAGGCCCGCTACGCCTCGCGCGAGGACATCGACGACGCGATGCGGCTCGGCTGCCGGCTGCCGATGGGCCCGCTCGCGCTGCTCGACCTGATCGGCCTGGACACCGCGTACGAGATCCTCGACACGATGTACAAGCAGTCCCGCGACCGGCTGCACGCGCCCGCGCCGATCCTCAAGCAGATGAAGACGGCCGGGCTG
>Ga0310811_10013663_pt1 | contig 10581 bp, 4 predicted proteins | sample YCmetagenome_FD_207642 | JGI IMG/M metagenome (GOLD analysis project Ga0310811, IMG submission 207642) | Soil microbial communities from experimental microcosm in Duke University, North Carolina, United States - YC | ecosystem: Engineered > Artificial ecosystem > Soil microcosm > Unclassified ... | reverse complement strand
AAAGGCATCGAGCATGCCGGCGACCGGCTGCGTAAAGCCCATGGCCAGGAACACGTGGTCTGCCTTGATTTCGAATTCAGAACCCGGCACTTCCTTCATCTTGCCGTCCTTCCATTCGAGCTTGACGACCTTGATGGCGGTCAGCTTGCCGTTTTTGCCAACAAACTCCTTGGTGGCAATCGACCAGTCGCGCTCAACGCCTTCTTCATGTGAAGAAGAGGTACGCAGTCTGAGCGGCCAGTAAGGCCACACCAGCGCACTGTTTTCCTGTTCCGGCGGCTGCGGCAGCAATTCGATCTGCGTGACCGAAGCAGCGCCATGGCGATTCGAGGTGCCCACACAATCCGAGCCGGTATCGCCGCCACCGATCACAACGACATGCTTGCCGTGAACGTTGATCGGATTCTTGGGGCCGTTCATCTTGCCGCCGTTCACTTCCTTGTTTTGCGGGATCAGGAAGTCGAGCGCGTAGTCGATGCCTTTGAGGTTGCGGCCCGGCACCGGCAGATCGCGCGGCACTTCGGCACCGCCCGCGAGCACAACCGCGTCGAACTGCTTCTTGAGCTCTTCTGGTGTGACGGTCTTGGTCGCGTCATTGTTGATGCCGGCCGGCAGTTGTGCCTTGGTCACCATGGTGCTGGTCTTGAAGGTCACACCTTCGGCCTTCATCTGCGCGACACGCCAATCGATCAGGCGCTTGTCGAGCTTGAAGTCCGGAATGCCGTAGCGCAACAGACCGCCGATTTCGTTGCTCTTTTCGAACACGGTCACAGCGTGGCCGGCGCGCGCGAGTTGCTGCGCGGCAGCCAGACCAGCCGGGCCGGAACCGATCACGGCAACTTTCTTGCCGGTCTTGTGCGACGCAGGTTGCGGCACGACCCAGCCGTTCTCGCCGGCCTTGTCGATGATGGCGCGCTCGATCGACTTGATGCCGACCGGCGTACCCGGAATGTTCAGCGTGCAGGCAGCCTCGCACGGTGCAGGGCAGATTCGGCTGGTGAATTCGGGGAAGTTGTTGGTCGAGTGCAGGACATCAATGGCTTCGCGCCAGTTGCCCTTGTAGACCAGATCGTTCCAGTCAGGAATGATGTTGTTGACGGGGCAACCGTTGTTGCAGAACGGAATGCCGCAATCCATGCAGCGCGCGCCCTGCTTGCTGGCATCCGCGTCGGAAAGCGCAAGGACGAATTCCTTGTAGTTCTTGACGCGGTCTTTTACATCCAGATAGCTTTCGTCGAGACGGTTAAGTTCGAGAAATCCAGTGGGCTTGCCCATTTATACAACCTCAATCACGCCACTTGTCGGCGGCAACAAATTATCGGGGAGTTCCGCAACGCAGGTTTCGGTCGAGCACTTCATCCTCAGAAAAAAGTGGCGACCGACTGTGAAATCTACGCAGCTTCCTTTACTTCGCTCTTCTTGGCCTTGGCCGCCATTTCGGTCAACGCGCGGCGATATTCATGCGGGAAGACCTTGACGAACTTGTCACGGTACTCTTCCCAGTTGTCCAGGATCAGCTTGGCCTTCTCGCTGCCACTGGCAGCAGCATGCTTCGCAATGACAGCCTTGAGCTGGGCTTCGTCGGTTTCACCGCGATGCAGCAGCGCATCGCTTAATTGCTCATCGTGCGGCAGCAGCTTTTCGATTGCCACCATGGCCATATTGCAGCGCTTGGCGAAATTGCCGTCTTCGTCCAGCACGTAAGCGATACCACCGCTCATGCCGGCTGCAAAGTTGCGGCCGGTCTGGCCAAGCACCACGACGGTACCACCGGTCATGTACTCGCAACCATGGTCGCCCGTGCCTTCGACAACGGCCGTTGCGCCCGAGTTACGTACAGCAAAACGTTCGCCGGCCACACCGCGGAAGAAGACCTCACCTTCGGTCGCACCGTAGAGCACGGTGTTGCCGACGATGATGTTCTCGTCCGGCTTGCCGGTGAATTTCGCGTTGGGTTTGACGATGATGCGGCCACCCGACAAGCCCTTGCCGACATAGTCGTTGGCTTCGCCAGTCAGCTCCAGCGTAATGCCACGTGCCAGGAACGTACCGAAGCTCTGACCGGCGATGCCGTGCAGATTGATCTTGATGGTGTCGTCAGGTAGTCCAGCGCGACCATATTTCTTGGCGATTTCGCTCGACAGGATGGTGCCGAAGGTGCGGTTCTCGCTCTTGATTGCGGTTTCGATCACGACCTTCTCACCGCGCTCGATTGCCGGCTTGGCCTGAGCGACCATCTTGTGGTCGAGCGCTTTGTCGGTGCCATGGTCCTGCGTCTCGGCATGGCGACGTGCAACGTCGGCACCGGTCGGCGGAATGTAGAACACCTTGCTGAAATCGAGGCCCTTGGCCTTCCAGTGCTCGATGCCCTTCTTCATGTCGAGCAAATCGGCACGGCCGATCAGATCTTCAAACTTCTTGATGCCCATCTCAGCCATGTAGCCGCGGATTTCTTCGGCAACAAAGAAGAAGTAATTCACCACATGCTCCGGCTGACCGCTGAAGCGCTTGCGCAGCACCGGATCTTGCGTGGCAACACCGACCGGGCAAGTATTGAGATGGCACTTGCGCATCATGATGCAGCCTTCGACGACCAGCGGTGCGGTCGAGAAGCCGAACTCATCAGCGCCCAGCAGCGCGCCGATCAGCACGTCGCGACCGGTCTTCATCTGACCGTCGGCCTGGACCACGACACGGCCGCGCAGGCGGTTCAGCACCAGCGTCTGTTGCGTTTCGGCAAGACCCAATTCCCACGGCGTGCCGGCATGCATGACGGAAGACAGCGGCGAAGCGCCCGTCCCGCCATCAAAACCGGACACCACGATGTGGTCGGCCTTGGCCTTGGCGACACCGGCAGCGACTGTACCGACGCCGACCTCCGACACCAGCTTGACCGACACGGAGGCCGACAAGTTGGAGTTCTTCAGGTCATGAATCAGCTGCGCCAGATCTTCGATCGAGTAGATGTCATGATGCGGCGGCGGCGAAATCAGGCCGACGCCCGGCACCGAGTGCCGTAGGAAGCCGATGTATTCGGACACCTTGTGGCCCGGCAATTGGCCGCCTTCGCCCGGCTTGGCGCCTTGCGCCATCTTGATCTGCAATTGATCGGCGTTGACCAGATATTCAGCAGTTACACCGAAACGGCCGGACGCGACTTGCTTGATCTTGGAACGCAGCGAATCGCCTTCCTTGAAAACGAAATCACGTTCGATACGCGTCGGGCCCACCACTTCTGACAGTTTCTGGCCGGCCTTGAGCGGCTTGAAGCGCATCGGATCTTCGCCGCCTTCACCGGTATTCGACTTGCCGCCGAGGCGGTTCATGGCAATAGCCAACGTGGTGTGGGCTTCGGTCGAGATCGAACCCAGCGACATGGCACCGCTGGCGAAGCGCTTGACAATGTCCTTGGCCGATTCGACTTCGTCGAGGGCAACGGGCGGGCCGGCCGGCTTGATTTCAAACAAACCGCGCAGTGTCATGTGGCGCTTGCTCTGATCGTTGATCAGTGCGGCGTACTCCTTGTACGTCTCGAACTTGCCGCTGCGCGTTGCATGTTGCAGCTTGGCAATCGAGTCAGGCGTCCACATGTGTTCTTCGCCGCGAATGCGGAAGGCATATTCGCCACCGGCATCGAGGGCGTTCGACAACACCTGGTCTTCGGAGAAAGCGGTCTGGTGCGTACGCACTGCCTCTTCGGCAACCTCAGCCAGGCCGATACCTTCGATCTGGGTCGCAGTGCCGGTGAAGAAACGTTCGATAAAGGCCTTGTTGAGACCAATGGCCTCGAACATTTGCGTGCCGCAATAAGACTGATAGGTCGAGATGCCCATCTTGGACATGACCTTGTTCAAGCCCTTGCCGATGGCCTTGAGATAATTCTTCTGGCCGTTCTTGATGCCATCCTTGTCCTTGGCATCGAACATGTCGGCGATGCTGTCAAGGATCAACCACGGGCAAGTGGCTTCAGCACCAAAGCCGGCGAGCAGCGCAAAGTGATGCACTTCGCGCACAGACCCGGAGTCGATGACCAAACCGGTACTGGTGCGCAGACCCTTGCGCGTCAGGTGATGATGCACACTGGCACACGCCAGCAACGCCGGAATGGCGACGCGCGAGCGTGACACGGCACGGTCGGACAGGATCAGCACGTTGTAGCCATCAGCCACCGATTGCTCGGCCGCGGCAGCGATACGGCTAAGTGCGGTTTCGGCACCGGCGGCGCCTTCGGCCACCGGATAGGTAATGTCGACAACCAGCGACTTGAATCGGCCCTTGGTCAATTTGTCGATGTTGCGCAGGCGCGCAATATCGTCGCCCAACAGTACGGGCTGATGCACTTCAAGACGCGGTGTCAGGCCTTCGTCCGGATTGCCGATGCCGAGCAGATTCGGCTTGGGACCGATGAAGCTGGTCAACGACATGACGATTTCCTCGCGGATCGGATCGATCGGCGGATTCGTCACCTGCGCGAACAGCTGTTTGAAATAGTTGTAGAACGGCTTGTTCCTGTTCGACAGAATCGGCAGCGCAATGTCGGTACCCATCGAACCCGTGGCCTCTTCGCCGTTCTTGACCATCGGTTCAAGCAGAAACTTGACGTCTTCCTGTGTGTAGCCAAAAGCCTGCTGCGTATCGAGCAGCGACTCCGCAAGTTTGTCCTTGAGTGCAGTGGCCGGCAAATCGCCGAGGAAGATACGGCTTTCCTCGATCCACTTGGCGTACGGTTCCGCCGTGGAGACTTGGGTCTTCAGTTCGGCATCGTCGATGATGCGGCCTTGTTCAAGATCGATGAGCAGCATCTTGCCCGGTTGCAGGCGCCAGCGCTTGGCGATCTTTTCATCCGGGAAGGTCAGCACACCCATTTCCGACGCCATCAGGACGATGTCGTCCTTGGTGACCAGGTATCGCGCCGGGCGCAGGCCGTTGCGATCGAGCGTGGCGCCGATCTGGCGGCCGTCGGTGAAAGCCACTGCAGCGGGACCGTCCCACGGCTCCATGATGGCAGCGTGGAATTCGTAGAAGGCGCGACGCTTCTGGTCCATCAATGTGTTGGTGGACCACGCTTCCGGGATCAGCATCATCATGGCGTGCGCCATCGAGTAGCCACCCATGACCAGCAGTTCGAGCGCATTGTCGAACGAAGCCGAATCAGACTGACCTTCGTCGATCAGCGGCCACAGCTTGTCGAGATCCTTGCCGAGAATGCCGGACGACATTGCCTTCTGGCGGGCCGTCATCCAGTTAACGTTGCCGCGCACGGTGTTGATTTCGCCGTTGTGGGCAATCATGCGGAACGGATGTGCCAGATCCCAACGCGGGAAGGTGTTGGTCGAGAAGCGTTGATGCACCAACGCCAACGCCGACTCGACGCGCGGATCGAGCAGATCGGTGTAGTACTCGCCGACTTGTTCGGCCAGCAACATACCCTTGTACACAATGGTGCGCGAGGACATGGAAAGAATGTAGAACTGCCAGCCATCGTCGAGCTTACGGTGGCTGACTTCGTGTTCGATGCGCTTGCGAATGACGAACAACTTGCGCTCGAAGGCGCCCTGGTCGGCAGCCTTGCTGCCAATGAAAACCTGACGGCCGAACGGCTCTTCCTCAATCGCCATTTGCGCAAGGCCGTTGCCATTCTTCGGAACGTCGCGCCAGCCAAGAAACTCCTGGCCTTCTTCATGAATGATGCGGGCAACAACAGATTCACAGGCCTGACGGCCATTGACCGATTGCGGCAGGAAAATGTTGGCACAAGCGTACTGGCCAATCTTGGGCAGCTTGATGCCGAGTTTGCCGGCTTCTTCGCGCAGGAAAGCATCCGGTAGTTGGATCAGGATGCCTGCACCGTCCCCCAGCAACGGATCGTAGCCAGTCGCGCCGCGGTGCGTCAGATTCTTGAGAATCTGCAAGCCTTGCTCGACGATGGAATGGCTCTTTTTGTTCTTGATATGGGCGACAAAACCAACGCCACAGGCGTCGTGTTCATTGGCGGGGTCATACAGACCCTGGCGCTGCGGAAGGGACATCTCGTCTTTCCTCGACAGGAGACAAATCAATGGGTAGTTCTAGGCGTTGCGTGCACAGACATTTACCGATCGCGCGGCCGGATGTCTTAAGCACGCAATTAACCTTTTAGGGGGCTTGCAAATATACGCTCAATCTTGAATGGGCTCAAGATGATAGAAATGAATTACCCGATAAACGACTTCACGGACCTTTCCCCGAAAATGTCTTTTTCTTCAGTGTTGTCGATGCAAATAGGCCGGCGAATACTGAAACACGCTCAAACGCACCAGCGCCTGCGTTGCTCAGGCAACGTGACCTATATTTCGCCAACCGCAAACAACCGGCGATGCTCTTTCATCGCATAACGATCGGTCATGCCTGCAATATAGTCGGCCACGGCACGTGCTTTGTCTTCTGTCGCATAGGCTAGGTATTGAGGCGGTAACAAACGCGGCTCTTCGAGAAATGCGGTGAACAACTCGCGGATGATGCGGCGCGCCTTGTTGGTCATGCGCAGTACTTGATAATGACGGTACAGCGCTTCGCGCAGGAAACCTTTCAACAATCGGTTTTCTTCCTGCATGGCTGGACTGAAGCCGATCAAAACCGGGGCTTGATGCACGTCGTCCAGCGTTTCCAGTGCCGCCTCCGTGATCGCCCGCCCACTTTCGGCAAGTAGATCGGTCACCTGAGCGTCAATCATGTGGCGAATAGTCTCGTGGATCAGGCGTCGGCCGGCAATCTCCGGGTATTGCTTGCGCACCACGTCTACGTGACGCGCGAATAAAGTCACTTCCTCGAGTTGCTCCAGCGTAATCAGACCGGAACGCAAGCCATCATCGATATCGTGATTGTTGTAGGCAATTTCGTCGGCCAGATTGCAAATCTGGGCCTCAAGCGAAGGGCGCTTGTTATTGAGAAAGCGCTCGCCAAGGTCACCAAGCAAGCGTGCATTCTTCACTGAACAATGCTTGAGAATGCCTTCTCGCGTTTCGTACATCAGATTGAGCCCATCAAACGCACCGTACCGCTCCTCCAGCAACTCCACTGTGCGCAACGACTGGAGGTTATGCTCGAAGCCGCCGAACTCGCGCATGCATTCGTTCAGTGCATCCTGGCCCGCGTGGCCAAAGGGCGTATGCCCGAGATCGTGTGCCAGGCACACCGCTTCGACGAGATCGTCGTTCAGGTTCAGTGCCTGCGCCACCGCCCGGCCGATTTGCGCAACTTCGATGCTGTGCGTCAAGCGCGTACGAAACAGGTCGCCTTCGTGATTGACGAAAACCTGCGTCTTGTATTCGAGCCGGCGAAAGGCAGTCGAATGAATGATGCGATCACGATCGCGCTGGAATTCGCTGCGCGCCTTGGGCTTGGGTTCGGCAATGCGACGGCCACGTGAATTACCGTCATGTACGGCATATGTTGCAAACGTCCTTGCCAAATCAGGCATTGCAGCATGCCTCGATTGAAGCACGAATCTGTTCCGGTGACGCGTCTCCGTAAGTAACCGCCTCACCCAAATGCTTTAGCAAGACCAAACGCAACCTGCCGGCAACAACTTTCTTGTCGTGGCCCATGAGGTCAATGTAACGGTCAACACCCAGCGGTGCGCCAACAATCGGCAAACCAGCTGCAGCGAGCAGTTTGCGAACACGCTCGAACTCTGCATCCGTTAACCAGCCCAGGCGACGCGACAATTCCGCCGCCATGACAGTCCCTGCACCGACAGCTTCGCCATGCAACCATTCGCCGTAACCCAGCCCGGTTTCGATGGCGTGGCCGAAGGTATGTCCGAGATTGAGCAAGGCACGGCCGCCTTCCTTGGCTGTCTCAAGCTCATCTGCAGCCACAACCTCGGCCTTGTTCAGGCATGAGCGTTCAATGGCGTACGTCAAGGCCGCAGCGTCACGAGCGCGCAGTTGGGTCATATTGGCTTCGAGCCAGTCCAGAAAAGGCAAGTCGCGGATAAAACCGTATTTCACGACCTCAGCAAGGCCGGCGGAAAGCTCGCGCTCAGGCAAGGTCTTCAGCGTATCTGTATCTGCCAAGACAAGCTGCGGCTGCCAGAAGGCGCCGATCATGTTCTTGCCGCGCGGATGGTTGATGCCGGTCTTGCCGCCCACCGAGGAATCGACCTGCGACAACAGCGTGGTCGGCACCTGGATGAAAGGAATACCGCGCTGATAACTGGCTGCAGCATAACCGGCCAAGTCACCGACGACACCGCCGCCGAGCGCAATCAGCGTCGTCGTACGATCGCAGCGGTTGGCAAGCAGCGCATCGAAAATCGCGTTCAGCGACTCCCAATTTTTGTATTCCTCGCCATCAGGCAAGACGATCTCAACGACCTTGATCCCGGCCTCGCGCAGCGGTGCCGCAAGCATTTCCAGATACAGCGGCGCCACAGTAGTGTTGCTGACGACAGCCACAACCTTGCTCTTCAGGTGCGGCAGGATTAACTCAGCCTGAGCAAGCAAGCCAGGGCCGATATGAATGGGATAAGTGCGCTCACCGAGCGCAACGTTCAGGGTGCGCATTTACTGTCCAACTCCTCTTCGATACGGCGCGCCAGGGCAGCAACGCTGCACGTACCGCTTTCCATGACGATATCCGCCACCTCACGATAAAGCGGATCGCGCTGTACATACAGCTCTTCGATCCGTTTCATCGGACTCTCAACTTGCAACAAAGGCCTGTTGCGATCATGTCGGGTACGTTCGTACAAGGTCTGCGGCGGCGCGCAAAGGTAGACAACCACGCCCGTGTCACGCAAAGCCTTGCGGTTTTCCTCGCGTAACACAGCACCGCCGCCAGTCGCCAAAACCAATCCGTCCTGTGCGGTCAGCATGGCCACGGCCTGTGCCTCGCGATCACGAAAGCCAGCTTCGCCTTCAATTTCAAAAATTGTCGGAATGCGCACACCCGTCATCGCCTCGATTTCATGGTCTACATCTACGAAGCGGCGTTGCAGCCGCTTCGCCAACTGACGTCCAATCGAGGTTTTACCGGCACCCATCATGCCGACAAGATAGAGGTTCTGGCTGCGCGATTTCACGCGCCCATTGTATCAGGCGACCACGGCCGCCCGAAACGCAGCTGATAGAAACGACAAACCCGCCGCTTCATTAAAGAGGCGGCGGGTTTGGAACATGTTCAACTGACGCTGTTTACTGACTAACGTAGCGCGAGTGCGTCGTTGACGATTCGCGGCGTAATGAACACCAGCAATTCGGACTTGCTGCGTTCACTCGTCGTCGTCTTGAACAGCCAGCCCACATAAGGAATATCACTGAGCAGCGGTACACCTTCCTTATTGTCGGTCTCACTTTCGCGATAGAACCCCCCGATGACAACAGTACCTCCGTTATCAACCAGAACCGATGTATTGACCGTATTCTTGTCGAGATTGTTCGCGCCCAGAGAACCGAGTGTCAGCGTGCTTTTAGCGATTTTTAGATCAAGATTGATACGATTGTCCGGTGTAATCGAGGGTGTGACATCGAGTGTCAACGGCGCCGTGTAAGTCGTATAGATCGTCGTACCCGTCGCAAGATTTTGGCCGGTCACAACAGTCGTCTGCTGCAGATTCTCGATCTTGGCTGGTTTGTGATTCTGGGTAATCACACGCGGTGCAGATATCGTCTTGCCACGATTATCGACTTCCGCGGCAGCCAGTTCCATTTGCAGAATGGCACCGGCACTGCTATTGAACAGTAGCAGGTTCGCAGTAGTACTACCGGTCAACGCGTAATTGGTACCAAATGCCGGTGCATTGCCCAACGTGAGCGTCGGGCTCGTCGTCGAAGTTCCGGTCAAATTCAGATTGCCAAAGCCGATTTCATTGTTGCCGCCGACGTTGTACGACTTGCTGTTGAAGAGATTCAGTCGAACGCCAAGATTCCTGGTGAAATCGGTCGACACTTCGACAATGCGCGCCTCAACCAGCACCTGCTTGGGCGGCACGTCGACTTCGCGAATCAAGTCGCGAACTTGGTCGACAACAGTTTGTGTATCGCGAATGAAAAGCTTGTTGGTACCGTCGTCGAAGGAAATATACCCGCGCTCCGACAGCAAGCCCTTCGCCTGCACGCCCGTTTTAGAAGTGTCTCCGTTATCGCCCGGCGTCACGCTGGTACTAACACCCGTCGGATTACCCGATGTATCGCTGACCGAAATACGAATCAGCTTTTGAACATCAGATCCCTTTACATAATTCAGCTGAAACGACTCAGTAACAAGCGGCGCTGTTTCATTTGCACGCGCAAGCTCATCCGCCAGCGCCGCATCTCGCTTGGCAAGCACGTCGCGTGCGCCGAACACGACCAATCCAGGACGCAAACGCATGCCAGCATTGGTTTGCCCAAGGACCAGATCAATGGCTTGGTCATAAGGCATGTTGTCGAGCGTAATAGTGATCTTGTTGCCATTCAGCGAAGGGTCAACAATCACGTTGCGTCCCGAAAGCTCGGCCAACGTACGCAGCACCATGCCAAGATCGGCATCGTAGAAATTCACCGAGATCTTTTTGCCTTCCTGTCCGAACGGCACCAGCTTATTGGCCTCGGCGGCAGT
>Ga0310811_10013662_pt1 | contig 10582 bp, 10 predicted proteins | sample YCmetagenome_FD_207642 | JGI IMG/M metagenome (GOLD analysis project Ga0310811, IMG submission 207642) | Soil microbial communities from experimental microcosm in Duke University, North Carolina, United States - YC | ecosystem: Engineered > Artificial ecosystem > Soil microcosm > Unclassified ... | reverse complement strand
CGCATTACGCCGAATATCCAGGGAAGCTTCGGCCAGTTGGTCCATGGCCCGCAGTAACCGCGGCAGCGTCCATGCGCGCAAGGCTTCGCCCACTCTCGGTTCGCGCGTGAAATGCACGGGTGGCGCGGCGCGCTTCATTGCAAACTCAATGGTATCGCCGCCTTCAATGGCCAACATCATCTTGTGCAGGCTTGCAACTTGCCGAATCGCAGCCGAAACGATCGCAGCCGGCGAAGAACCGCCGGCGCGTGCTTTAAAGAATTCGCTATCGACCTCCCGGGTGCGACCGGCAAAAGCAGCATCGACAACGCCATCGAGCGCAATTTCCGAAGCATCGGCGACGGCAGCCGTAACGTCGGCGAGCTCGATGTTTTTCTTTCCGCGCGCATAAAGCGTCAACTTACGGATTTCGTTGCGCGATGAAAGCCGGTCGCTACCCAAGAGTCCGATCAAGGCCGCGCGAGCATCACCGTCAATCGTCAGGCCAGCGGTGCGCACTTCGTCGTCGATAAGTTGAGTCAAGGCACGTGCATTGTCGGCGTAGCAAGGGAGGGCAGCGGCCGTCTTTGCCTTTTCACAAAGCGCACGCAAAGGCGCGCTTTTTCCAAGATTGCCCGCTTCAATTATTATGCGGCACTCGGTCGATGGCGCCGCGATGAGAGTTTCGACAGCGGGTGCGATATTTCGTGAGCCGGCCTTCACCAAAACCGCACGGCGTCCCCCGAACAACGGGACCGTGTGCGCTTCCTCAACCAAGCGCGAGGGATTGCCCGCAAGCTCGTCGCCATCGATGCGTACAAATGTAAATGGGTCGCTTGGATTATCGACCGATGCCCGCACCAGGGCGTCGACCCGTTCTCGCACCAGGCCCGCATCAGGCCCAAACACAAGCACGATCGGTTGATCGCTGCCGGGTTTGGCGATGAAGCGATCAACGTCGGCGGCTTTGATTGCAGTCATTTCTCGTTATCGCCCGCCCGGCTGGCGCCAAAAATTCTCTCTCAAGTGCCGGCTGCGAAATGCGAGGCCAGCCGGTTTCTGATGTTTTCAGCAATTTCCTTGGCTGCGCGATTCTCCGCATCGCGCAGCCCGCGCTCGCCTGCGAACCGCTGCTCCTGGCCGGGAATATTGTAAGACACACGGGCGAAAGTCTGACCTTTGACAACCGGCTTTCCGGTTCCAATCTCCGTCAAAGTATAGATTGCGTCGATACCGTAATTATTGATGTCAGGCCGCGCTGTATTGATGTCGACGATAACCTGAAGGTTTGTTGCGCTCAGCCGCACTTTCAATCGATAGACCGGTGGAGCACCGCCCCCGCCGCCAGTGAGGTCGTAAATCAATTCGTCACGCACGCCCACGCTGACACGGGCAAGGCGGCTGCCGCTCGGCGCGTCGATTGACTCGACGTCGACACTGCTCAGCCGATCCGCAACGCCGCTGACGCCAGCCGGAGTAGGCCGCTCTGCGTAAAGCGGCTGAAAACACCCGGCTGTCAGGCCGGCGAAGGCCAGAGCGACGAATACCCTGGCGAAACGCCTAGTATCAGACCACGACATTGACAATCCTTTGCGGGACGACAATGACCTTTTTCGGGCTTTGGCCCCCCAACGCCTTTTTTACCGCATCAAGCGCGAGAACGGCAGCCTCTATCTCTCCATTGGTCGCGTTGCGATTGATAGTCACTTCAGCCCGTTTTCTGCCGTTTATCTGGATTGGGAGCGTGATGGTGTCCTCGATCAGCAATTGAGGTTCGATCTTCGGCCAATCTTCACTCGCAACCAAGGTCTTGTGTCCAAGTGCCGCCCAGCATTCCTCGGCGAGGTGCGGCATCATTGGATGAAACAACTGGACCAGGATGTCGCCGGCTTCGCGCAGTGACCAGCTAAGTCCGTCATCTGGCGCCTTTTCGATGTTGCCGATCGCGTCGCCGAGGGCATTGGCAAATTCGTAGATGTGGGCGACGCAACGGTTAAAACGCAATTTGTCGATATCTTCGGAAACGTGAGCAAGTGCACGATGGGCGGCCTTGCGTACTTTTATCGCGGGCTCGCCAAAATTTTGCGGCCGTGCCGCCGGCGCCTGAATTTTGGCAATTTCGCCAACGAGCCGCCACAGGCGTTGCACGAAGCGCCAGGCACCCTGCACGCCTTCTTCGGTCCAGATCACGTCACGGTCGGGCGGTGAATCCGACAGCATGAACCACCGTGCGGTGTCCGCACCGTACGCCGCAATAATATCGTCGGGATCCACCGTGTTTTTCTTCGACTTTGACATCTTTTCGATGGAGCCGATTTCGACTGGTTCGCCGGTTGCGGCGACGATTGCCCGCCGCGCATCTCCGATGCCTTCGATCTTGATGTTTGCCGGCTCGATCCATTCGCCGTTCTTGGCGCGATAAGTCTCGTGGACGACCATGCCTTGCGTGAACAATCCGGAGAAAGGCTCGTCCATCCCGACGAGACCGCATTTACGCATCGCGCGTGTGAAGAAACGCGAATAAAGCAAGTGTAAAATAGCGTGCTCAATGCCGCCGATGTACTGATCAACCGGCAGCCATTCGTCGACCGTCTTGCGATCGGTAGGCGCGGTTTTGATCCATGGATCGGTAAAGCGTGCGAAGTACCAGGATGAATCGACAAACGTGTCCATGGTGTCGGTTTCGCGTCGCGCCGGTCCGGCGCACTTCGGGCACTTCACGTTTTTCCAAGTCGGGTGATGATCGAGCGGATTGCCCGGTTTGTCGAAGGTGACGTCGTCCGGCAACGTGACCGGAAGGTCGTTTTCCGCTACCGGAACCACGCCACAATTTTTGCAGTGGATGATGGGAATTGGGCAGCCCCAATAGCGCTGGCGCGAAATTCCCCAATCACGCAGCCGGTAATTCACCTGGCGTTGAGCGACCGGACGATTGCCGCGCGTTTCCTTTTCAAGCCTTTGGGCGACTTCTTCTTTCGCTTGTTCGATCGTCATTCCGTCGAGGAAGCGTGAATTGATCATCGTGCCGTCGCCATCATAGGCAACGTCGGTGATGACGAACGTCTTCGGGTCTTGGCCGGGCGGGCAAACCACCGGCGTATTGCCAAGTCTATATTTGTTGACAAAATCGAGATCGCGCTGATCGTGCGCCGGACAGCCGAAGATCGCGCCCGTTCCGTAATCCATCAAAATGAAATTCGCGACATAGACCGGGAGCGTCCAACTGGCGTCAAACGGATGAATCGCTCGTATGCCGGTATCGAACCCGAGCTTTTCTGCTGTCTCAATTTCAGCCTGTGCAGTGCCCATGCGATGGCACTGCTCTATGAATTCCGAAAGTTTTTGGTTCTTCTTTGCCGCCGCTTGGCTGAGCGGGTGATCTGGCGAAAGCGCCATGAACTTCGCGCCGAACAGGGTGTCGGGACGCGTCGTGAATATCTCCAGTTCACCTTCCTTGTTGGGTGTCGTCGCCGGATCAAGCATGAAACGCAGCAACAAGCCTTCCGAACGCCCGATCCAGTTTTTCTGCATCAGGCGCACTTTTTCGGGCCAGCGCTCGAGAGTATCGAGCGCCTTGAGGAGATCTTCCGAGTAGTTACTGATCTTGAAAAACCACTGCGTGAGCTCACGCTGCTCGACCAATGCGCCCGAGCGCCAGCCGCGGCCGTCGATGACCTGCTCATTGGCCAATACGGTCTGATCGACTGGATCCCAATTCACCTTTGATTGCTTGCGCTCGACCAGGCCCGCCTTCAGGAAGTCGAGGAACATCCTCTGCTGATGTTTGTAATAGGCGGGATCGCAGGTCGCCACTTCGCGCGCCCAATCAAGGGACAGCCCCATCGACTGAAGCTGCTTCTTCATCGCCGCGATGTTGTCATAGGTCCACGACTTGGGATGCACCTTACGGTCGATCGCGGCGTTCTCGGCGGGCATACCGAAGGCATCCCAGCCCATCGGATGCAGCACCGCGTTGCCCATGGCGCGCTTGAAGCGCGCCACGACGTCACCCATCGTGTAGTTGCGGACATGCCCCATATGGATGCGCCCCGAGGGGTAGGGGAACATCTCCAGCACGTAGTATTTCGGCCTGGGGTCGTCGTTCCTTGTGGCGAAGATGCCGCGTTCAGCCCAGACTTTTTGCCAGCGGGCTTCGGCCTGCCGGGCGTTGTAGCGCTCGTTTTTGCTCGAATCGGCGGTCATTTGCGCGTCTTTTTATGGCGCGCGGAACAGACACGAAAGAGGCCAATGGGTCAACCGTTGCGCCTTTGTCCGTTGCAAAAACCATGAAGAACCGGTTGGGCCCCCAGCAGGTAGCGTCGTGCGGCGACACGAGCTAGCCCTGTTCAAGTGCATGCTGCACGGCACGCAGCAGCGCGGTCGCATCGTAAGGTTTTTCGATAACTGGCGCGTTTGGAAATTTTTTCGCGTGTACGTCGTCGGTGCGCACACCTGTCAGAAATACAAATGGTACGCCTTGTGTATGGAGCAAAGCAGCAACATCGAGGCTGTTCCGCTCCACATCCCCTAACTTCACATCGAGCACCGCAAGGTCAAATTTCGGCTCGCGGTGAAGCACCTCGATAGCTGCGGTTGCAGAGGCAACACTTGCCACGTGCATGGCGCCGGCACGTTCCAGGATTTGCTGAATGTCGAGAGCGATCAGGAATTCATCGTCCAGCACCAAGCAACGCTTGCCGCTTAGCAAGCTATCTGACTTAGGCAAGGGTCGTCTCCCAATGGAACTTTCCCTTGTCCTACGAATTTAATAGGGCGGCATTTAAAAAAGACATAGATCCTAAAAAATCAGGGTTACAGCTGAAACGCTGTTTCACTAACGTTGCGCGCGAACGCGTATCGTAGATTTGTTTGCGGGTTTTCATGATTCTTGGAAACGGAAAGCCTACCGCTCAATTCACGCCTTGCGAATTATGCCCGTTGCGCAAACGGCCTGGCTTGCGCGAATTCTCCAGGGAAGAGCTCGAGTTCGTCAAAACGTTCAAGGTCGATGAATTACGCGTCGAGCCCGGCATAAGTTTTCTCCGCGAAGGTACTCGCAGTGAACATCTGTATACCGTCCTCAAAGGATGGGCCTTTCGTTACAAGGTCCTCGACGACGGCCGCCGTCAGATCTTGAACTACGCGCTGCCTGCCGACATGGTCGGCCTGCAAGGCACTCTCATGCGCGAAATGCAGCATTCTGTCGAAGCACTCACACCTTTGGTCTTGTGCGTTTTTCCGCGGTCAAAACTCTGGGATCTCTATAGTCGCCTGCCATCTTTGGCGTTCGACGTCACTTGGCTCGCCGCGCGCGAAGAACAGCTCATCGACGAGCATCTCGTCAGTCTCGGTCGACGCACCGCGCTTGAGCGAACCGCGTTTCTGCTTCTACATCTCTTTTTGCGTGCGGAGGAGGCGGGCTTGATCAAGGATGCGTGCATCCAGTTTCCGTTCACCCAACAACACGTAGCTGACACACTCGGAATGTCGCTGGTGCACACGAACAAAACGCTCAAGCGGCTCTTTTTGACGAAGGCGGTCCGTTGGAAAGACCGCGTATTCGAGGTTCTCGATCGCACGGCTCTCGTGAAGATTGCCGGCAGCAGCGTCAATCAGCACGTGCCACGTCCCTTCATTTAGGGTGGCGGTTCACGCCTTGGTGCGATATAGGCAGCGAATGATCGCTGTCGCCTTGACCGGCCTAAAGCACGTCAGAACCGAAATTACACGCGCCTGCCGTGATGCCAACCGTGATCCTTCGGAAGTGACGCTGATTGCAGTTTCCAAAACGTTCACTGCGGACGCTATCGAGCCCGCGATTGCCGAAGGCCAGCGTGTGTTTGGAGAAAACCGTGTGCAGGAGGCCAAGGCAAAATGGCCGCAACTGCTCGAAGAGCACAGCGGCCTTGAACTGCACTTGATCGGGCCACTGCAATCGAACAAGGCAAAGGAGGCTGTCAGCCTGTTCGACGCCATCCATTCCGTCGATCGCGCGAGTTTATGCGAGGCATTGGCGAAGGAGATCAGCAAGCAGAATCGTCAGCCGATGTTATTTGTTGAAATCAACACGGGCGCTGAAGCACAAAAATCCGGCGTGTTACCACAGGATGCGGATGCGTTTCTCGCGGCATGCCGCGACCAATACGGGCTGAAGATCTCCGGCTTAATGTGCATTCCACCCTTGGACGAATCGCCGGGACCGCATTTTGCGCTCACCGCAAAAATTGCACGGCGCAATCGCCTTGACCTGCTGTCCATGGGCATGAGCGCTGATTTTGCAACCGCTATCGCGCTTGGCGCCACGCATGTGCGGGTAGGTACCGCAATTTTCGGGACACGCCCCAAATCGACTGCCTGATTTTACTCCACCACAATTTTTGTTCTCGGCCCGAGGCGCGGCAACAAGCGGCGCAGCATGTTCAATTCGAGAGCAACGCAGCCTGCGGTCGGCGCGAATCCTTCGCGCGCCGCATGAATGAAAACGGCGCTCCCACGTTTTGCGACGCGCGGACGCGTGTTGTGGTCGATTTCGACGATGAAATCATAGAGTCTGTCCTTACGCGCCAGCCGATCGCCTTGAGCGTGCGGCGGTACTTTGATCGGTCGGTTATAGCGGCGATCGTGCGGATCTTCGCACCAACCATCGGTGGAGCTTATGCGTTGAGCAGGCAGCGATGTGACAGGACGTGGGTGTCTATCTGCGCGCCACCACAATCGCAAGAGCCGGAACGCGCCGCGCGGCGTACCGCCGTCGCCTTCACGTTTATTTGCCTTGATGCCGCCTCTGCCTAGTGCCACTGGCAACGCGAGTGTTCCCGCGGTCAGCCAGCCGCGACGCGAGTCACCCGGCTTGCGACGTACTGTGATCCGGGACAAAGATCGTTTCTGCAATGTCGGCGCCATCTTGGCTTTTGCTGGACCAGCCCTAAATACCAGTTCACGCTTGCTCTTTTATCCCCGAATGCTCTATTTCGCGACAATACTGATGGATGCCCGCGCGTCTTTTAGAGGGATCCGGTGGGGCAATGGCCAATAAACGAACGATTCTGATTGTCGACGACGATGCCGAGCTGCGCGATGCACTGGTCGAGCAGTTGGCGTTGCACGAAGAATTCGATGCAATTTCGGCCGACAGCGGAACCAAGGGTGTGCAGGCGGCCAAGAACGGCCAGGTCGATCTGGTGATCATGGACGTAGGCCTGCCTGACGTCGATGGCCGCGAAGCGGTGCGGATCCTTCGTAAAAACGGCTTCAAAGCTCCGATTATTATGCTGACAGGTCACGATACGGATTCCGACACGATCCTGGGCCTTGAATCCGGCGCCAATGACTACATCACGAAACCGTTCCGCTTTGCCGTGTTACTGGCACGCATACGCGCGCAACTTCGACAGCACGAGGCGAGCGAGGATGCCGTTTTCGCGATTGGTCCGTATACGTTCCGGCCAAGCTCGAAACTGCTGCTCAGCCCGAAGGGCAGCAAGGTGCGCCTGACTGAAAAGGAAACGGCCATTTTGCGTTACCTCTATCGCGCCGGGCAGAAGCCGGTTTCGCGTGAAACCCTGTTGCAGGAAGTGTGGGGCTATAATTCCGGCGTTACGACCCATACGCTTGAGACGCATATCTACCGTCTCCGCCAAAAGGTCGAAAGAGATGCGGCGGCGCCAGCTATCCTTGTGACCGAGGCTGGCGGCTATAAGCTGGTCCCGTGAGCTAAGCTAACTATAGAGAATTATATGGGCCTCGAAGACGATATTGCTTTCTTCGAGCGGGTGCCGCCCTTGGCCGCGTTGGGCAAGCAGGCCTTGCGTATTCTTGCAATCGGCGCGGAAACGCGACACCTGCAAAGCGGCGCTGTGCTGTTCTATGCCGGGGAGCTTGCCGATGGGGGCTATGTTATCCAGGAAGGTTCGCTTCTGCTGGAGCCCGGTACGCTTTCCGAAGGCAAAGAAGTTACGGTGGGTCCTGGTACGCTGATCGGCGAATTGGCGCTTCTCACCAACACAGTTTGTCAGGCGACGGCGATTGCAAAAGAGCCGACAGTTGTCATTCGTATCTCGCGCAATCTTTTCCGAAAAATGCTGGAAGGCTATCCGGGCGCGGCTGAGAAAATGCGCGAAAGCATGATCGAGCGGCTGCAGTCCTGGTCGAGAGAGCTAGCTGGAGTGAAACGGGCGCTCGAGGCGCGTGACAAGACCTAATTCAATTTCAGAAATTTCAAAGCTCGATTGTTGCCGTTACCGGCACATGATCCGACGGTCGCTTCGCTCCGCGGTAGTTCTTGCCAATCATGATGGCCGAAACACGGTCGGCCAATGCATCCGAAGTCCAGACGTGGTCAAGCCTTCGCCCACGATCGGACGCCCGCCAATTGTCCATCGCGCGGTAGCTCCACCATGTGAAAAGCTTTTCAGGTTCGGGCGTTAGCACTCGCATACTGTCAATCCAGGCGCCTGACTTTTGTGCTGCAACAAGTTTTTCGCATTCGACGGGTGTGTGCGAAACGACCTTGATCATCTGCTTGTGGCTCCAGACATCGTGCTCGAGTGGAGCCACATTGAGATCGCCGACGAGAAGGGCGCGTTGCGCCTTCTCTGGACGCAGCCCGGCATGGGCACGCATCTCATCGAGGAAATCAAGCTTGTGGCGGAATTTCGGATTGACCGCAGGATCGGGCTCATCGCCGCCGGCCGGAACGTAAAAATTGTGCAAGGTGATCGGATCGTTTAGTTTTGCGCGCTCGCCGAGAACCACCGAAATATGCCGGTGGTCGGTCTTGCCGCAGAAGCTCTGTACGTCGACCTTCTCAAACGGAACGCGCGAGAGAACGGCGACGCCATGATAGCCCTTCTGCCCGCTGATAGCGGCGTGCTCGTACCCTAGCCGCTTGAAACGCTTAAGCGGGAAAGCGTCGTCGGGGCATTTCGTCTCCTGCAGGCACAGAACGTCAGGCTGCGCACTTCTTAAGAAGCCCGCGACCAGATCAATGCGGAGTCGTACCGAATTGATGTTCCAGGTGGTTATCTTGAGAGACATGACATGCAATTTATGACGCAGGATGCACACTTTCCAATGTCACGGCCGGCCTTGTCTCGGCCATCCACGCTTTAATTTTTTGTGTGCCAGCGGTGTTATTCAAATAAGGGGATCGACGTCAATTGTGGTATCGCGTGTAGTCGATCTTGAATAATGCCGGGTCGGGCCGTTTGCTGGTGTCAAGGTTATAGACCGCGACCGTGGTGTCGTAGCCTTGAGGGTCGGTCACGGTCCACTGCTTGAGTTGCATATCCTTCGCACTGAACATGATCATCAGGCGGCTCGTGCCGACGACCCCGTTTTTTTCCTCAAGAACGACCGTAACAAAGACGTCGTCGGCATAGACAGACACCAGATTTGTGTCTTTGGTCAGATCGACACGCTCCGCTAGAAGGAAACGCAGCGGAGTCTGTGACAGCGGATAGACATCCTGCGTTGCTAAACGACGGTCGCGCACAACGACCGATGAGCCATCAGCGATCAATTCGATCGGGCTCGGATCATCGTATTCGAAGCGAACCCGGCCCGGCTTGTAGATGTAAAAGTCCCCTTGCGTGCGACTGCCGTCCGGGCCGACCTGTACAAAATTTCCCGTCAGCACCTGCACGCCGGACAGGTAGTTGTTGACGCGCTCAACAATCACCCGTTGCTCGGGGGTAAGCTTGCCAGCACCATTTGCCTTGCCGAGCAGGGCAGCAAAGGGGTTGGAGATTGGATTGTGCGATGGCGTGGGCTGCGGCGCTTGTGCCCGCGCACCGAGTGCCTGGCTCGGAACCGCAGGCTTGGCGGCTGGAGCAGAAGATGGACGGGCGCCGCCCTGGTTCTGCAACGCGGGCGGACGCGGGGTGGGAAGCGGGATGGTTTGAGCGAGTGCAGGAACCGTGAGGCAGGCCAAAAGCGCGGCAAAGCCCAGTTTAGCACCGGTTCGCGCCTTGTTGTGTGCCGCCATTACGTTCTCCGCCTCCTGCCCCCCACGGTATCTCGATAAGCCTATAGGGACCGGCTGTGGCGATTTCGCGGCCCACGGGGCGTAACGTAAACCGGCTTAATGATGAACTGGGCGATTCTCAATAGCGGTCGTCAGCCGGGTTTTCCGGGATCAGAATCTCGCGTTTGCCGGCATGGTTAGGCTGCCCGACGATGCCTTCTTCCTCCATGCGCTCCATGATCGTGGCGGCGCGGTTATACCCGATCTGAAGGCGCCGCTGGATGTAGGAGGTTGACGCCTTGCGGTCCCGCTTCACGATGGCGACCGCCTGTTGATAGATATCGCCACCCTCGGCGAGCCCCATGCCCGTCGAATCGAAGATGGGGTTTCCGTCCTCGTCCTCATCGCCGCCGGCGGTCACTTCTTCAAGATACTCGGGCGTGCCTTGCGACTTCAGGTGGCGCACGACTTTCTCGACTTCTTCGTCCGAGACGAAAGGTCCATGCACGCGACTAATGCGGCCGCCGCCAGCCATGTAGAGCATGTCGCCTTGGCCGAGGAGTTGCTCCGCGCCCTGCTCGCCGAGGATTGTGCGGCTGTCGATCTTCGACGTCACCTGAAACGAGATGCGGGTCGGGA
>Ga0310811_10013660_pt1 | contig 10582 bp, 10 predicted proteins | sample YCmetagenome_FD_207642 | JGI IMG/M metagenome (GOLD analysis project Ga0310811, IMG submission 207642) | Soil microbial communities from experimental microcosm in Duke University, North Carolina, United States - YC | ecosystem: Engineered > Artificial ecosystem > Soil microcosm > Unclassified ... | reverse complement strand
TGCTCGACAACGTGATCGACATCAACTACTACGCCGTCAAGAAAGCACGCGATTCTAATCTGCGTCACCGTCCGGTCGGTCTCGGCATCATGGGCTTCCAGGATTGCCTGCACATGATGCGCGTGCCATATGCATCGCAGGAAGCGGTACAGTTCGCCGATACCTCGATGGAAGCCGTCTGCTACTACGCTTACCTGGCCTCGACCGAGTTGGCGGAGGAGCGCGGTCGCTACAGTTCCTACCGTGGTTCGCTGTGGGATCGCGGCATCCTGCCGCAGGATTCGCTGAAGCTGCTGGCCGAAGAACGCGGCGGTTATCTGGAAGTTGATATGTCCGAAAGCATGGACTGGCCAGCGCTGCGTGCCCGCATCAAGGAATACGGCATGCGCAATTCGAATTGCGTGGCAATCGCACCGACGGCGACGATTTCGAACATCATCGGCGTCTCGGCTTGCATCGAGCCGACGTACCAGAACCTGTACGTGAAATCGAACCTGTCCGGGGAATTTACTGAAATCAACGAATATCTGGTGCGCGATCTGAAAGCGCGTGGTCTGTGGGACGAAGTGATGATCTCCGACCTCAAGTATTTCGACGGCAGCCTGGCGAAGATCGATCGTATCCCACAAGATCTGCGCGACATTTATGCGACCGCCTTTGAAGTCGAACCGAAGTGGCTGGTCGAAGCGGCATCGCGCCGCCAGAAGTGGATCGATCAGGCCCAGTCGTTGAACATCTATATGGCCGGCGCCTCGGGTAAGAAGCTGGACGAGACCTATAAGCTGGCATGGCTGCGCGGCCTGAAAACCACGTACTACCTGCGCACGATGGGTGCAACACACACCGAGAAGTCGACCTCCAAAACCGGTGCGCTGAACGCGGTGGATTCCGGTGCTGGCATGGGAAGCGGTGGCGCTCAGGCTGCTCAGGAAACGGATGGGCCGGCGTGCATGCTGCGTCCAGGCGATCCAGGATTCGAGGAATGCGAAGCCTGCCAATAAGGCGGGACCCAAGAACCAAAAGTCCAAGCAAGAGCTGATTTACCATTGCCGTACAGGCTGAACTTGATGCGGGCATTGCTGCCAAATAAAAGCAAATACTAAGAAGTAGATACGCATCAGTTCGGCGGTACCGGCCGCCACAAAAGGAATACACATGTTAAGTTGGAACGACGAAGTTACCCCTTCCTCAGCAGCACCCGCGCTGCAACCTGCGGTGCCATCGCAACGCGCGGCGTTCGATCAGGACGCCGCATTGAATCCGGCATTGGTTGCCAAACCGGCTGCGGCGGGTGCCAGTCGCCGTATGGACGCGGCTGACAAACGCGTCATCAACGGTCAGACCGACGTCAATCAGCTGGTTCCGTTCAAGTACAAATGGGCTTGGGATAAATATCTGGCTGGTTGCGCCAACCACTGGATGCCGCAGGAAATCAACATGCAGCGCGACATCGAGCTGTGGAAGAATCCGAACGGTCTGACTGAGGACGAGCGTCGCATCGTCAAGCGCAATCTCGGCTTTTTCGTGACGGCCGATTCGCTGGCGGCCAATAACATCGTGCTTGGCACGTATCGCCACATCACTGCGCCGGAATGCCGCCAATATCTGTTGCGCCAGGCCTTTGAGGAAGCGATCCACACGCACGCCTATCAGTACATCGTTGAATCGCTGGGCCTGGACGAAGGCGAGATCTTCAATGCGTATAACGAAGTCGCCTCGATCCGCGACAAGGACCAGTTCCTGATCCCGTTCATCGAGACCCTGACCGATCCGGAGTTCAAGACCGGCACGCTGGAAAGTGACCAGACATTGCTGCGTTCGCTGATCGTATTCGCCTGCCTGATGGAAGGCTTGTTCTTCTATGTCGGCTTCGCGCAGATCCTCGCGCTCGGCCGTCAGAACAAGATGATGGGTGCCGCCGAGCAGTACCAGTACATCCTGCGCGACGAATCGATGCACTGCAATTTCGGGATCGATCTGATCAACACGATCAAGATGGAGAATCCGCACCTGTGGACACCGCAGTTCCGCGACGAGATCAAATCGTTGTTTTTACGTGCAGTGGAGTTGGAATATCGCTATGCTGAGGATACAATGCCGCGTGGCGTGCTCGGTCTGAATGCCCCGATGTTCAAAGGCTACTTGCGGTTCATCGCAAATCGTCGAGCACAACAGATCGGTCTCGAACCGATGTTCGAACAAGAGGAAAATCCTTTCCCTTGGATGAGCGAGATGATCGATCTGAAGAAAGAGCGCAACTTTTTCGAGACTCGCGTTATCGAATACCAGACAGGCGGTGCACTGAACTGGGAATAAACGGAAGCATGAACATTGCTTCCGGCGCAGAATAAAAATCTGCAGTCGAAAAAAACAGAAGTACAAACTGCCGTAACGACTGCAAGAAGAGGAAAGGCAGCAATCCAAATTAATGAACAGTAGACGACCTTTACGATCTCTTCTGACCAAGCCGCTTAACCCGATTCAATCGGGGAAGGCGGCTTTTTCTTTGAAAAAAGGTTTGTTCTTTTTTACACAGTATTCCGACGCTGGCCTTGTGGCTGGCGTTTTTTTTGGCTATCGCCGCCGTTCTGTCGTACCCAGGCGTGTAGCCAGTTTGGCTGAAGTGCTGCATAAGTGAGGGGATGCAGCAGTTCAGCTGGTGCCGAATTCATTAGCGCAAGCGACGAAACATGCTTGCGCCGATGAATAATCCGCCTGTTCATCGCGCGCGATGGTCAGGAGGGTTTCCAAATGAAGCTTGTATTTTTCCATCACGTGAAGGAGAAAAAAAATGGCAACAGCAGCAAAGAAAAAAACCGCAGCGAAGAAACCGGCTGCGAAGAAAGCAGCTTCGAAAAAACCTGTAGCTAAAAAAGCAGCAGCGAAAAAGAAGCCAGTAGCGAAGAAAGCGGCAGCTAAAAAGCCAGTCGCCAAAAAAGCAGCGGCTAAAAAGCCGGTAGCGAAAAAAGCGGCGAAGAAAACCGTTGCCAAGAAATCGGCAGCTAAAAAGCCAGTAGCGAAAAAAGCGGCGAAGAAAACCGTTGCCAAGAAGTCGGCAGCTAAAAAGCCGGTAGCGAAAAAAGCCGCCAAAAAAGTAGCGAAGAAAGCCGTCGCTAAAAAGTCGGTCGCAAAAAAAGCCGCTAAAAAGCCTGCTGCCAAAAAAACGGCCGCTAAAAAGGTAGCTGCTAAAAAACCTGCCGCGAAAAAAGCAGCCAAGAAACCGGCTGCGAAAAAAGCTGCTCCCAAAAAAGCTGCACCTAAAAAGCCTGCTGCTAAACCAGCGGCTGTCGCAGCACCTGCAGTCAAGACCGTCCTGAACCCGGCAGCGGCTTGGCCGTTCCCGACGGGCTCGCGTCCATAATCCAAGTTCGCTTGGACGCCTGATTAACTTCAGGCACAATCCGCTGTGCGGCGTCAGTCGTACAGCGGTTTTTATTGGGCGAAAGGAATTGTCGTGCAGGATATCGTGATGCTGATCGTGGATGCCGTAGCCGTCGTGCTGGCAGGAGCGTTATTGCTTCGCTTCTGGGTGCAGGCAGTGAGAGTGCGGCCGCCGCTAGAAATTGCGCAATTCATTTACCAGCTGACCGATTGGCTGGTTCGCCCTCTGCGCAGGATGCTGCCCGGCACCGCTGGTTATGACTGGGCCAGTCTGATCGGCGCTCTTCTGGTCGCCTTGCTGGCGACAGCGGTGGAAATGTGGAGCAACGGTCTGTTCCTGCCGAAGGTGGTTTTCCTGCTTGCGGTATTGCGTGTCTGTGTGTGGGCCTTGTACGGGCTGATCGGCTTGCTGATCATTGAAGTGATTTTCAGCTGGGTGAACCCGCATGCACCGCTGGCACCCTTTGTGCGCGCACTGAACGAACCGCTGATGCGGCCCCTGCGTCGCGTCGTGCCGCTGTTCGGCGCCATCGATCTGTCGCCGCTAGTAGCGTTGATCCTGCTGCGCGTCGCGATTCAACTCGTTAATGTGATCATCGGCTTGCTCTTATGACGCTACGCCTGACCCGTACGGGATCAGGCGCATTTTCCCCGCCTTATCAGATACGGTAGCCGAAGGCCTGCTGGAAACGCTCATCGATTTCGGCGCGTGACAGCACGTGGTTTTGCGGACCTTGATGCGCGATCTTGATCGCACCCATCAAGCTGGAAAGGCGCCCCGTCGTCGCCCAATCCATACCGTTGGTAAGGCCGTACAGCATGCCGGCACGGAAGGCATCGCCACAGCCGGTTGGATCGGCCAGGCAGTCGACCTTGACGCATGGAATCGCCAGGTGTTCGCTACCAGCGAAAATTTCGGCGCCTTGTTCACCGCGCGTCACGACCAGTGCCGATACGCGTTCTGCGATACCCGCCAGATCCATGCCGGTACGTTCCACCAGCAGTTCCGCTTCGTAGTCGTTGACGGCGACATAGGTTGCCAGCTCGATGAAGTGCTTCAATTCCTCTCCGCTGAACATTGGCAATCCCTGACCGGGATCAAAGATGAACGGAACACCAGCTTCCGCACATTGCTGTGCGTGCTGCAGCATGCCGTCGCGGCCGTCGGGAGCGACGATCGCGAGGCTGACTTTGCCGGCATCGGCGATCCGGTTCTGGTGCGCAAAGCTCATTGCGCCGGGGTGGAAGGCCGTAATCTGGTTGCCGCCCGCGTCAGTCGTGATGAACGCCTGCGCAGTGTAGCTGTCCGAAACGGTCTTGATGCAACGCTGCGAAATTTGCAGCTGTTCCAAACGTTCGCGGTAGGGCGCGCCATCCTGGCCGAGTGTCGCCATGATCAGCGGATCGCCGCCCAGCAGTTTCAGGTTATAGGCGATATTGCCGGCGCAACCGCCGAATTCGCGACGCATGCCGGGAACTAGGAAGGCAACGTTGATCTTGTGCAGCTGGTCAGCCAGCAACGCTTCGGAAAAACGGCCTTCGAAGGACATGATGGTATCGAAGGCGAGTGAGCCGCAAATAAGGGATGTCATGGGTTTGAGCGAGTTTGGAAAGAGGAATCGGCCGCCATCATACACTGCGGCGGCGGGCTTAATACCCTGCCGGCCGGAGAGCGGTCAGGGATAGAACAGATACACGCGATAGCCGGAGGCCTGGATTTGCGACAGCGCAAAATTGATCTTGATCGTGCGTTCGCTGGCGGCGGGGAAGCCGGAGAGTGCCTCATTGCGATTCGGCAGATACTCTGCGGGCTTGAACACCCGTCGCAACAGCGGTTTTTCGTTGGCGTCGTTCAGCGTCAGTTCGATGTAAGGCCATTCCTGTGCGGTCCCGCTGTAATTGCGTAGCAGCGTAGTAAGTACAAACTTGTTCTTGGCGGAAGCGAGCGTTTGCAGTTCGCTGGATTCGATCGAGACCGAGGCGATCTGCGCCGGCAGGTCGATGCGGCAGCCGGCTAGCACACAGAATTGCGTAAGCACCGGCTTGGTTTGCGGGAAGGAACCGGCAATCTGGTTGCGGAAGGCGTATGCACCTTGCAATACGGCAGCGATCAACAGCAGCGCTGAGCCGGCACCATAAATGATGCGCATACTGCGGCCGAGGCGCTGCTTGCGCCGGCCGCGTTTGAGAAATCCGGGCTCCTCCTCCTCGATCTCTTCATCGTCGAGCGGATCAGCATTCTTCCGTTTCGCCGACTTCTTCTTACCGCGCCACGGTTTGCTCTGCAGATCCTTGATCGCCTCTTCCAACTCATCGGGCTGATCGCTCGGTGTTTCTTCGGCATGGCTCAGTTCGTGATCGGAGGTGGTGCCGGGATAAGTCTCTAGATCGTCAGGCAGCTCGTGCGTGAAATCGACCAGCGTCATGCGCTGCAGCGGATCAATGCGCGGTGCGGGAACTGCAGGTGCGTCATCGCCGCGTTCCTGCGCCTCTCGTACAGGAAGGGATGGGGCGGCAGGTGGTATTGCGGATACCGGCGCTTCGCTGCGCTCAGCTTCTGTTGGTGCATCACCAGGTGCATCCATATTCGGCTTTGCCTCTTCAGCGGCAGCTGGCGGCGGTTCGATGTCGGTGCTGTCTCTGGAAACGGCGGGTGGTTCCGCCGGTGATCTATCGATTATGGGTGTTGGCGGAGGTGCGACAGGCGGCGGCGTGCCCGCGGGCTGCAGTTTCGCCGTCGGCGGCAGCAAGTGCTCGATGCCGTTGAAAATTTCTTTACAGTGGCCGCAACGTACCAGCCCGGCGCGCAACTTCAATTGATCCTGTGCGACGCGAAACGTCGTGCGGCAGTGAGGACATTGCGTTGCGAGCGCCATGATGTCGTCGCCTATCGAAGCGGGGAAGCGGACGAAGAGGACGTCTTGCCAGCCAGCGCTACCCAGCCTTCGCGTTCCGCCCATACCGCAAGCGGCAGGAAGGGCGCATAGGCTGCAATCACCTCATCGGCCTGCGTGGCGAGCACACCTGAGAGGATCAGGCGGCCGCCGGGTTTGACACGGCCGGACAGCATGGGTGCCATCAGTTTTAGCGGATTGGCCAATATGTTGGCGACCACCACATCGAAGGCGTGCGCATGATCGATAGTCGCGAAATCGTCGGGCAGGTAATAAGCGATATCGCAATGATTGCGGCTAGCATTGAACTGCGCGGATTCGATGGCCTGGCGGTCGATGTCGACGCCGATGACATCGCCTGCGCCAAGCTTGCTGGCGACCATCGCCAGGATGCCGGAACCGCAGCCATAGTCGAGCACCGTCGCACTAACCGGAGGATGGGCTTCCAGCCATTCCATGCACAGACGCGTGGTTGGGTGACTGCCGGTACCAAAGGCCAGGCCGGGATCGAGTTCCAGCACCAACGCCTGCGGATCCGGTACTTCGTGCCAACTTGGCACGACCCAGATGTTGCGGCCGATATGCATAGGTTCAAACTGCGATTGCGTCAGGCGCACCCAATCCTGTTCTGCAACCGGCCGCAGTGTATAGGCGAGCGTTGCGGCATCAAGTCCGACCGCCTGTGCCGCTTCTTGGATCATCGCGGCATGGTCGGATTCCTCCGCGCTCAAGGCGACGACACGGCTGTGTTCCCACGCCTTTTCGGTCGGCTCCATGCCCGGTTCGCCAAACAAGGGTTGCTCCGCCTCGGTACCAAAATCCGCATCTTCCACCGAAACTGAAAGCGCACCAGCGTCGATCAGCGCATCGGACAGGGCTTCCGCATGGGTGCGCGCGACTTCGACGACAATTTCAGTCCAGCTCATGAACACCTCTATGGATACTGCAGACGGCAAGTCCGCGGATAGCCACCGCGGAGCCGAGCGTCATGCTGATGCACCGTCATGCCGTCTCGATTCACCCGGCACGACGGTTCTTTGATGCCGGATCAGGCCTTTGGGTTCTGAGGCTTTTCAGCCAGTTTCTGTTCCAGATAATGAATGTTCGTGCCGCCTTCGATGAAGCGGGCGTCGACCATTAGCTCCCGATGCAGCGGAATGTTGGTGGAAATACCTTCCACTACCATTTCCGACAGCGCGATCTGCATGCGGCGGATCGCCTGTTCGCGCGTCGCGCCGTAAGCGATCACCTTGCCGACCATCGAATCGTAATGCGGCGGTACGTAGTAGCCGGCGTACGCATGCGAATCGACCCGGATGCCAGGGCCGCCGGGGGCATGCCATGCATTGATCTTGCCGGGTGAAGGGATGAACTTGAAGGGATCTTCGGCGTTGATGCGGCATTCGATCGCATGACCGCTGAGCACGACGTCACGCTGACGATAACGCAGCTTTTCGCCGGAGGCGATACGGATCTGTTCCTGCACGATATCAATGCCGGTGATCATCTCGGTGACGGGATGCTCGACCTGTACGCGCGTGTTCATCTCGATAAAGTAGAACTCGCCGTCTTCATACAGGAATTCGAAAGTGCCCGCGCCGCGATAGCCCATTTTGCGGCAAGCTTCGGCACAACGTTCGCCGATGCGCTCGATGGTTTTACGCGGAATACCGGGTGCCGGTGCTTCTTCCAGCACTTTCTGGTGGCGGCGCTGCATCGAGCAATCGCGTTCGCCCAGCCAGATTGCGTTTTTGTGTTCGTCGGCCAGAATCTGGATTTCCACGTGGCGCGGATTCTCCAGGAACTTCTCCATATAGACTTCCGGATTACCGAAAGCACTGCCGGCTTCCGTCTTGGTCATCGTGACGGCATTCAGCAGTGCGGCTTCAGTATGCACGACCCGCATGCCGCGTCCGCCACCACCGCCGGCTGCCTTGATGATGACGGGGTAGCCGATTTCGCGCGCGATCTGAATGATTTCCTTCGGATTGTCTGGCAATGCGCCGTCGGAGCCCGGCACGCAAGGCACGCCTGCTTTGATCATTGCCTGCTTGGCCGACACCTTGTCACCCATCATGCGGATGGACTCGGAACGCGGACCGATGAAAACAAAGCCGGACTTTTCGACCCGTTCAGCGAAGTCCGCATTTTCCGACAAGAAGCCGTAGCCAGGGTGGATCGCTTCGGCATCGGTTACTTCCGCGGCACTGATAATGGCGGGCATGTTCAGATAGCTGAGCGCGGAGGGCGCTGGGCCGATACATACCGATTCATCGGCCAGCTTTACGTATTTCGCTTCGCGATCGGCCTCGGAATGCACGACGACCGTCTTGATGCCCATTTCGCGGCATGCTCGCTGGATACGCAGAGCAATTTCGCCTCGATTGGCGATGAGGATTTTTTCAAACATAGTGGGAATATGGCTCGTCGTTACGAGGATGAATCAAATGGCCGGAAAGGCGGACCGGGAACCGTCGTCTTATATATAGAGCGGTATGGCCGATCAGCCGATCACAAACAGTGGCTGACCAAATTCGACCGGCTGGCCATTTTCAACCAGGATTTCCTTGATGACGCCGGTCGCATCGGCATCGATCTCGTTCAACAGTTTCATCGCTTCGATGATGCACAGCGTATCGCCTTCCTTTACCGCGGAGCCGACTTCGACGAAAGATGGTGCGCCCGGGGCGGATGCCCGATAGAAGGTACCGACCATCGGCGATTTCACGACGTGGCCGACGATTTCAGCCGGGGCACTGATGGCGGCCGCAGAGGCTACCGGTGCTGCGGCCGGCGCTGCGCCGTATTGCGGCGCGGCCTGCGGCATCATGACAACCTGGTTTTGTGGCACGGCCGAGGATTTGACGATACGGACCTTGCTTTCGCCTTCTGTCACTTCCAGTTCGGCGATATCCGATTCGGCGACCAGATCAATCAATGTCTTGAGCTTGCGTAAATCCATGTGAATCCTCGAAGGTGGAATGTAAGATGGCCGCAATTATATGTGAATTGCGGCGGGATATTTGTAATTTAGAGCTTTTTGAGCGCGAAAGCGATCGCGGCGGTATAGCCGTCCACGCCCAGGCCGCAGATGACGCCGGCCGCGACAGCCGACAGAAAAGAGTGGTGCCGGAACGTCTCGCGTTGATGAATGTTGGAGATATGTACTTCAATAAACGGAATGGCAACTCCCGCCAGCGCATCGCGCAGCGAGACGCTGGTATGCGTCAAACCGCCGGGATTAATCACGATGGCGTCGATCCCTTCCTTTTTTGCGGCCTGGATGCGGTCTATCAGGGCACCCTCGTGGTTGCTTTGAAAGACCGATAATGCGGCACCCGCTGCCGCGGCCTGTGCCGACGCCGCCCGCTCGATGTCGGCGAGCGAGGTCGAACCATAGACCTCCGGCTCGCGTGTGCCAAGCAGGTTCAGGTTCGGGCCGTTCAATAAAAGCAGGTTTTTTGCCATGGAGATAAAACTCCGTTTGCCGACGATGGCGGCATTTTGCCGCTAAATGGCGAGGATTGGCAAGCGGAAAACTTGCCTGCGTTAAAGCTTCGCGAGATCGCTGCGTAAATGGTCCATTTGCAGGCGGCCTGAATAAGTTTTCGCCACAAGCCCCTGCTTGTCAAAAATAACGGTGAAGGGAAGCCCGCCATTCTTGTTGCCCAGCTGGCGCGACAGTTCGATGCCATTCGTGCCGGCTACATATAGCGGGTAGCTAATTTTGTATTTGGCAGCAAAACTCTCGATATTTTCAGCAGTGTCGATGCCGATTCCGATAACTTGCACGCCTTTCGAATGCAAATCCGCCTGTAATGCCGACAATTCGGGCATTTCCTCCACGCAGGGTGCACACCAGGTCGCCCAGAAATTAACGACTAGCGGTTTCCCCTGCCATTGCGACAGCTTATGGGGAATGCCGGAGGCATCTGACATTGACTGCTCAAACAAAGACGATGTTTTTGGTTTCTCAATGGCGACCGTTTCGGACGTCGGCTTGGTACTGTGGTGTTTGTAGCCGACATAGGCGCCGCCGAGGGCGAACGAGATCGCGATAATAAGAACGGGGGACAAAGATGGTTTCATGCCGTGGTGATCTATTTATATATATCAGTATTTGTTTCTGCTGCGATCAGCGCGCGCAGGGATTGCAAATCGGCGCGTTCGCGTTGCCCGGTCTGGCTTTTGCGATTTGCACCGCGCAGCTCGTCGGTTTCGTAGATGGCAAGATGCACGCCATCCTGACCCCATAGGAAGCTGAGTGTTTCCACCGGCTCATCATACGCGTTGAAATGCGCGCTCTC
>Ga0310811_10013659_pt1 | contig 10583 bp, 8 predicted proteins | sample YCmetagenome_FD_207642 | JGI IMG/M metagenome (GOLD analysis project Ga0310811, IMG submission 207642) | Soil microbial communities from experimental microcosm in Duke University, North Carolina, United States - YC | ecosystem: Engineered > Artificial ecosystem > Soil microcosm > Unclassified ... | reverse complement strand
CTGTTGTCCCAGGTGGATTCGTCCGTCGGCGGCAAGACCGGCATCAACCATCCGCTCGGTAAGAACATGATCGGGGCGTTCTACCAGCCGCAGGCAGTCATTGCCGATACTGCGACATTGAATACCTTGCCGCTGCGCGAGCTGTCGGCCGGACTGGCGGAGGTCATCAAACACGGCGCGATTATCGACGCGCCTTTCTTCGACTGGATCGAAGCGAATATCGGCAAGCTGATGCAGCGCGATCCGGCCGCGCTGGCGTACGCAATCCGGCGTTCATGCGAGATCAAGGCCGACGTCGTGCGCCAGGACGAGCGCGAAGGTGGCTTGCGCGCCATCCTCAATTTCGGCCATACCTTCGGCCATGCGATCGAAGCGGGCATGGGATACGGCGTGTGGCTGCACGGCGAAGCGGTCGGCTGCGGCATGGTGATGGCGGCCGAGCTCTCGCATCGCCTCGGACTGATCGACGAGAAAACGAAAACGCGGGTTGCCGCGCTCGTGAAGGCCGCCGGCTTGCCGGTCGAGGCGCCGAATCTCGGTATCGAGCGCTGGCTGGAATTGATGGAAGTCGACAAGAAAAGCGAAGGCGGCCAGATCAAGTTTATTTTGCTCAAGCCGCTTGGCAAGACGATCATCACCACCGTGCCGCGCGACATCCTGGAACAAACACTACAAGCCTGCACCGCGTAAGCGAAGGTCCGTGGCAATGATTCGCGATGATTGACATGGACACCGAAACGCATCTTGCGCCTTATGCCGTCCGCTCTCGAAATTCACGCGGGCGGCGTTTCCTCGAAGCGCCGCCGGCATCGCGCACCGAATTCCAGCGCGATCGCGATCGCATCATCCATTCCACGGCTTTCCGCCGCCTCGAGTACAAGACCCAGGTCTTCATCAATCACGAAGGCGATCTTTTCCGCACCCGGCTGACGCATAGCATCGAGGTGGCGCAAATCGCCCGTTCGATCGCACGCAATCTGCGCTTGAATGAAGATCTGGTGGAAGCCATCTCACTCGCCCACGATCTCGGGCATACCCCCTTTGGCCACGCTGGACAGGACGCATTGAACAACTGCATGCGCGATCATGGCGGCTTCGAACATAATCTACAGAGCTTGCGCGTCGTCGATGCGCTCGAGCAGCGTTATGGCGCTTTCGACGGCCTGAACCTGACCTTCGAGACGCGCGAGGGCATTCTCAAGCATTGCTCGATTTCGAATGCCAGAAAGCTGGGCGACATCGGCGAGCGTTTCATCGAAAAGACGCAGCCGTCGCTGGAAGCGCAGGTTGCCAACCTGGCCGACGAAATCGCCTACAACAATCATGACATTGACGACGGCCTGCGATCTGGATTGCTCAGTCCGGAGCAACTGGAAGAAATCGATTTTTACGCGCGACATCGCCAGCAAGTGGAAGCGGAATTCCCGGGAATCACCGGCCGTCGCGCCATTCACGAGACGATACGCCGCATGATCAATGCGTTGATCGTCGACCTTATTCAGGCTTCATCTGAGCGCATAGCGGCAGCGAATGTAAAAACCATCGACGACGTGCGGCGCGCAGGGCCGCTGATTGCCTTCTCCGAATCGATGCGTGCGGAAGCCACCGGTCTCAAGCGCTTCCTTTATGAAAACCTGTACCGCCACTACCGCGTCAACCGCATGACGAGCAAGGCGCGCCGGATCGTGACTGAACTCTTCGACGCTTTCATGCGTGAGCCGGGATTGCTGCCGCCCGATTATCAGGAACACGATAAGGCGATTTCATCGGAAGGCACGCAGGCGCGCCAGATTGCCGACTACATTGCAGGCATGACCGACCGCTATGCAATTCGCGAACATCGCCGTCTTTTCCAGATGAGCGAAATGTAGCCTTTTCAATAGGGGTTAGCTCCGCCGGCCGTCGAGCTGATGAGCTCGACGGCCTTCGGCGATTTTACTTATGTTCGGTGGCTATCGCCCGCATCGGATATATGCCTGAACCGCTCAAAACCCGGAATCTGCCGTTCGTCGGAACTTCCTGGTTTTGGCCTGTTACGGCCTTAAAGTTACAACGTCAAAAGGGGGAAGTGATATGAAGCAGGAATACCGGGTAGTGGCCTTACGCCGATCGGCGGGATTCACGTTGATCGAACTGCTGGTGACGGTGGTCATCATCGGCATTCTTTCCGCTATCGCGATACCTGCCTACAGCGATTATGTCATCCGCAGCAAAATTCCGGACGCCACGTCTAATCTGGCGGCAAAACGCGTGCAGATGGAGCAGTATTTCCAGGACAATCATACATATTCGGGAGCGCCGGCCTGCAATGCTGACAGTAGTTCCAGCAAATATTTCACCTTCAGTTGCGCCGGAACATACGGCGTTGCCCCCACGGGTAGCGTATTTACCATCGCGGCCGTCGGGACGGGATCGATGAGCGGATTCGCATACACCATCGATCAGAGCAACAACAAGGTAACGGCGGCCGTCCCGACGGGTTGGACGACTAATGCAACGTGTTGGGTAACGAAGAAGGGTGGCGCGTGTTGAAACCCTTCTTTAAGGAGCGCGGCGTCAGTCTGATCGAACTCGTCATCGGGCTGGCGATTCTCGCGGTCCTCTTGGGACTGGCCATGCCGAATTTTTCGCAATTCTTGCGTAACAACAAAGTACGCAATGCTGCCGAGGCGATTCAGGATGGATTGACTTTGGCGCGAGGCGAGGCGGTGCGGCGTAACGCCAATGTACAGTTCATTTTGAATTCCGGTGCCTCGTGGACCATTGCATGTGAAGTTGCGGTGGATGACGCGGACAGTGATGGATTGCCGGACTGTCCTGGTTTCAATCCGGCGCCAACGACGCCTTCTTACATTCAGACTCGTACGGATGCCGAAGGATCGACAAGCGTGGCCGTGACGACGTCGGAAGTTTCCCCGAACGGTGGTGGCGCGGTCGCAACTCCGCTTTTTACCAATTCGCTGACTTTCAACGGCTTGGGAAAGGTTACGGGAACCACGCTTTCAGCTGGAAATAATGCGGTTATCGATGTCGCGCCCACTACCGGTACATGTGAGGCGGCCGGCGGTTCCGTGCGTTGTATGGAGGTGGTTGTGACGTCCGGCGGGCAGATCCGGATGTGTGATCCGAGGCTGACGCAGACTAAGCCAACAGATCCTCAAGCATGCTGAGTGCGAATATGTCCAAGCATACTTCTAAGTCTTCAAATCGACAGTCAGGCATGATGCTGCTGGAAGGACTCATTGCCATCCTGATTTTCTCTCTCGGAATACTGGCGTTGGTCTCGTTGCAGGGTACAGCGGTGAAGCAGGTCAGCGATGCAAAGTACCGGGCCGACGCAAGCCTGCTGGCGGATCAACTGCTCGGCATGATGTGGGTAAGCAATCGAGCGACTGCGACAAGCTTGCAGAGCAGCTTCGATACCAGCGAGGGGGGCTCCAGCGAATTGACGAGCTGGCGGACGGATGTCGCAAACACGCTGCCGGGAGTTACGGCTACGGTGAATCAGCCGACCGTTACCGTTACGCCGCCGGCAGGCACGTCTGACAATGGATCATTGGTCGAAATAAAGATTTATTGGCATCCCCCAAGCGATCCGCCGACTGCTGCTCCGCACCAGTACATCACTACTACTCAAATCAAGTGAGGAGCGCCCAGTGTCAAGAACGCTAAAGCCAATGCCGCGCGGTTTCAGCCTGGTCGAGATCATGGTCGGCCTGGCGATTGGCATGCTGGCGGTCATTGTGATGCTACAGGTGTTCGCCCTGTCGGAACAGCGAAAGCGCACATCGACCAGCGGTGGCGACGCGCAAAGCAGCGGTGCGATCGCCCTGTATCAATTGCAGCGCGACTTACGGCAAAGTGGTCAAGGCTTTGTGTCGCAAAACCTGTTTGGCTGCAGTTTGCCGTTGCCAAGCGGAGGGACGCTGACCGCACTTGCGCCGATAACGATTAATGCAAGTGCGGCCGTCGTGCCGGTGGGGGATCCGAATACCGACACGCTGCTGGTTGTCTATGGGGATACCGGAGGGTCTGGGCAAGGGGATGTAATTTCTCTGCAGCCGTCCCAAAACACGTATTCGGTTATCACGCCGACCGCATTTCAAGTGAACGACTGGATTATCACGACACCTCAGAATCGTTCTTCTCCATGCAATTTGACAATGGAAAAGCTGGTCGCGGTCGCAGCACCGAATTTGACCGTTACGACCGGAGTGAGCGGCATGGCAAACGGCACCGTGTACGACCTCGGGCAAAACCCAACGATTCGCGCCTATCGCGTATATCGGGGAAACCTGACTGTCTGCGACTACATGTTGAATAATTGCGGGGACCCGGCGAAAGCAGGAGATGGTACGGTCTGGGTTCCCGTTGCAAACGGCATCGTCAGCATGCGCGCACAATATGGCCGCGATACCAATGTGCCGATGGACTCGATCGTGGATTTGTACAACAGGGCAACGCCTGTATCCACATCCGCTACCTACGCTTGCGATTGGATGAGTATTGCCGCCACACGCATTGCGATTGTGGGCCGCAGCGGCCAATACGAAAACCCGGCACAAAACGGTGTAGTGACGGCCGCTGCTCCGGCGTGGGCTGGGACTGTCGCTGGCAACCCCGCCGGCAGTGAAAGCGATCCGATCGATCTGACAAAAAATCCGGACGGTTCAGCGAACACCACTTGGCAGAATTATCGCTACAAGTTGTTTCAGACCGTGGTGCCTATTCGAAACGTGACATGGGCAGGAGCGCAATCGGGATGCTAGTCAAACAATCGCACTCTCTTGTCGCCGAGCGCATTGGGGCGCAACGCGGTGTTGTGCTGCTGGTCGCGCTTGTCGTGCTGGTGGCGATGACCTTGGCAGGCCTTGCGCTCGTACGCTCCGTATACACGTCGAATCTGATTGCGGCAAACATGGCGTTTCGTCAGGCCGCGACCAACTACGCGGATGTCGGTATTGAAACCGCTGTGAACTGGCTGGAATCGCAGTCCGCAGGATCGGCCCTGTACCAGAATGTCGCAGCGGAAGGCTACACCGCAGTACAAAGTGATCCCGATCCGGTTACGCATCAGTCCTGGGATAGCTTTTGGGCGGGACTGGTCTCGGCTAATCAGGTGAAGCAATTAAAAGATGCCAGCGGCGATCCGGCGACAGATTCTGCGGGCAATAGCTTGTCTTATGTAATTCAGCGTTTGTGCAACGGCACAGGCGCGCCGGGAAGTACGAACGGTGCCACTGCGGTGAGTTGCGCCCAGGCCCCTCCGTCCAGCATTGCAACGAAGGGAAACGGCATGGGTGCGGGCACCATCCCGTTAAGTTATAACGGCCAGGTCTATTACAGGATTACGGTTCAGGTGCGAGGTCCGCGTAACACGACCAGCTACGTGCAGGCCGTCGTGGCTATGTAAATCTGCGTCAGCAGACACTTAAATTTACTGCGCTGTGAATGAAAAGCGCTGATCCGGGAGAAGCAATTATGGCAATCAATGGACTGTTACGGTATATCGGCCGTATATCTATTGGCTTGATGTTGGTTTCAGGTGCGCATGCCGCCAGTACAGATATTGCTTCATCGCCGCTGACCACTTCTTCCACCTCGTCGGTCCTGCCCAATCTGCTGTTTGTCCTGGACGATTCCGGAAGTATGGGCAACGACTATTTGCCTGACTGGGCAAACAGCAACGATGATTCCCTTTTCAAAAACAGCGGCTACAACGGCATCTACTACGATCCTGCGGTTACTTATACGCCTCCCACTGTTTACAACACCGATGGGACCGTAAATACGACGAAATATTCCAATCAGACCTCATGGAGCGCCGTCAAGAACGATGCTTATGGCGTGCAAAGTTCGACGACTACCAATCTGATAGGGAAGGCAAGTTACTACACTTTCATTCCAGGAGAATATTGCACAAGCAAGAACCTCAGGAATTGCGTGGCCGCCTCGGGGCCGACTACCGCATATCCCTATTCTGCCACCCTGCGCTGGTGCAGTGATGCCGCCCTGACGGATTGCCAGGCGGTTCGTGTGGATTCGGGAACAAAGACATATACAAACGCGCGCTATCCTGGTCAGTCGATTCCCGCCACCGCGACGATAACGATCAGCAATTCGCTCTCATCGTCGCTTTCCATCAGCAGCATCAAGGTAAACGGCAGCCAGATACTGTCCGCAGTGACAACGGGTTCAACTACCGCCAGCACGGTAGCGAACCGCATCGTAACGGCCATCAATAATTGCACGAATGCTGCAACCGGCAATTGCACGGTGGCTGGGTATAGCGCCAGTGCGTCCGGTCGCGTCGTGACGATATTTGCTCCGACCCCCGTGACGTTCCCCTTGGTCGTCACGCCCGCTACCGGCAATACGGCGACGGCGTTTTCTGGAGGCGTACTTGTTCCGGGCTCCAATCTCCTGACTAATATCGTCAGCAGTACGAATAGTTACGGCTATCCAGGCACTTCTCCGGCAGCCAAGGCTTCGAGCCGTACCGACTGTGCCGGTACGACATGTACGTATGCCGAGGAAATGACCAACTACGCCAACTGGTGGACCTACTATCACACTCGCATGCAGACGATGAAGACTGCGGCAAGCAATGCTTTTGCGCCGGTTGGCAGCGGTTATCGCATTGGATACATGACGATCAACAACGGCACGAATTCGACTAACGATTTTCTGAATATCGGTACCTTTGACGTCACGCAAAAGAACAGCTGGTATAAGAAATTGATGAGTGCGAATCCTGGCGGTTCCACGCCGTTGAGGGCCGCACTGACCACGGCAGGTCGCATCTATGCCGGTAAATTTAATGGCAAGAGTATTTACGGCGTTACGGTGGTTGATCCGATGCAGTACGCCTGCCAGCAAAACTTCACGCTGCTGTCGACGGACGGTTACTGGAACGAGACCTCCAATCCGAATCAGGTCGACGGCAGCACGGATATCGGCAATCAGGATGCAGCTGCCATCCGACCTTATTATGATGGTTCTACGGCTACGTCGGTAACGACCACGCAGACCACGACAGAAAGTTACTCAACATCTGGTTGTTCGAGCGGCAAGAAGATTGTTTCTACGCCGACGATTCTAACGCATACCGTCGTCACGGGCGGAGGGGCCGTCATTAGCGACGACGCACCTGGAGTGACCACGACCGGGACGGTCAAGACCGTTGTGAACTGCACATCCAATCCGCGGGCGCTTGCTGCTCCGGTAACCACGGTCTCCAACAGTGTTTCATCGCCAAGCGGTCCAAGCAATACCCTGGCGGACGTGGCCTATTATTACTACATGACGGATTTGCGTACGCCCGCGTTAAGCAATGCCAACGGCGTATTGGGCACCGACGTTTCGCAGAATATCGTGCCGACGCAAAGCGTCAATGGCAGCACGGATCCTACGCTGAATGCGACCTGGCAACACATGACGACCTTTACGCTGGGACTTGGCGCTTCGGGCTACATGCTGCCTTCCACCTCTTATCTGTCGGATACCAGCGGCGACTATTTCGATGTGACACATGGAACTGCGGCGAACCCCACGGCGGGAATCTGCTCCTGGCAGACCAGCGGCCGCTGCAATTGGCCCACCCCGGTGAACAATCAGCAGACAACGATCGACGATCTCTGGCATGCCGCAGTAAACGGCCATGGGACATATTTCAGCGCAGGCAGTCCGGGCGCCTTATACCTTGGTCTGACAAATGCGTTGCAGAGTCTGAAGAAAGCGACGAGCGCATCGGCCGCCGCTACGACCAGCACCCAGAATCCCGTGCCGGGGAATAACTCGGAATATGTTTCAAGCTTCAGGTCGGGTGACTGGACTGGCGACATCGTGGCGCAAGACATCGACTTGACGACCGGGCAGAGCAGTTCCACGACGAAATGGTCGGCACAATTGCTGTTGGATTCCACTGTCTATACGACGCGGAAAATATATACCTACGATCCCACTGCCGCCGGCAAATTGAAGTTGTTTACTTGGGATAGCCTCAACCCCACAGAGCAAAAACTCTTTACCACTCCCCATATATCGACGTTGTCACAGTTTTGCACGACAGGCACTATTTGCCTGACGGATCAAACGAGTGCGTCAGGGAAGAATCTGGTGAATTTTATCAGCGGTGATCGTACCAATGAGGGCGATCTATCCGATTCCACCAAGTACTACCGCGCGCGGGCCCATGTGCTAGGCGATATCGTGAATTCCGAAGCCGTGTATATTCAGGCCCCGCAACAGAGTTATCTCGATGCGGGATATGCGGACTATAAAACTGCGCAAAGTGGACGGCAAGGTGTTGTTTACGTCGGCGCAAACGACGGTATGCTGCATGCCTTTAACGCCGATACCGGTCAGGAGATGTGGGCCTACATCCCGTCCATGGTGATGGGTAACCTGTACAAGCTGGCCGACAAGAACTATTCTGCCAACCACCAGTATTTTGTGGACGGAACGCCAGTACAGGGAGACGTCTTTATCAATGGCCAATGGCGAACAATCATTGTTGGAGGCCTTAACGGTGGCGGTCAGGGTTATTACGCGCTTGATGTGACGGATCCGGCGAACCCGCAGGCATTGTGGGAATTTACGTCCGATACGAGCAAAACGACAGGCTACGTAACGGATGCCAATTTGGGGTTTACCTTCGGCAAGGCGGAAATCTCCAAGCTCAAGACCGGTACATGGGCAGTGTTTGTGACATCGGGCTATAACAACAATACGACCGGTGACGGACAAGGCCGCTTATATGTCCTCGATGCACAGTCGGGCGCTAAGGTTGCCGCCATTCCCAATGGCATTTCGACCGGTGTGGGCGACGCCACAACCCCAAGCGGTCTGGCTCAAATCCGTGCCTGGGCAGACGACAGTTTCCACAACAATACCGCCTTGCGTGTTTATGGAGGCGATTTGCTTGGGAACGTTTGGCGCTTTGACGTTAATGGCAACATTGGAGCGAGCGGGTATGACGCCCAACTTCTCGCAACACTCAAGGGGCCGGCACCTGCTAGTGCTGTTCAGTCGATTACCGCCAAGCCGGAGCTTGGGCTCATAGGTAATTTCCCTGTGGTCTTCGTACCTACCGGTAAGTATCTGGGCTTGACGGATCTCACCGATACCGGCGTCCAAAGCTTGTATGCGATCAAGGATCAGTTGAAATCCAGCGGTTATGGAAGCCCGCGCGACGACTCGAATTTCGTAAGGCAAACGATTACGGTTTGTGCTGACAATTCTACAGATATCAGCTGCCCCGCAAAAAATAGAAAGGTCAGTAGCAATGCGGTGAACTTTGCCACGGACGACGGATGGTATGTCGACTTCCCGGACACCGGCGAGCGGGGAAATACCGATCCAGCGCTGGCTCTGGGAACTCTGGCGATCGTGACCAACGTACCCAATGCGAATGCGTGTACGGCGGGCGGATTCAGCTTCGAGTATTTCTTCGATTACCGGACCGGTAGCGCAATATCAACCTCGAACGGTATCGTGGGGGTATTTTTAGGGAACTATCTATCAACCAGAGCGGTACTGATCAAGCTCCCGAACAATACGGTTGTCGGGATAACGCGCGGATCGGACAATTCGACGGATGCCACCAACGTGCCGATTGGCAGTGTTCCGGGCGCCACGCGGCGTATCTCCTGGCGAGAATTGATCAACGAATAGGGCTGGTAGTTTTCGAACAAATGAGGGCGTGTACGCGATGGTGGAACGCAGATGAAGGGCGCAGTATTCCCTTTAATATTTCTTCTATCTTCGGTGGCGGGGCATGGCGCACTGCTTTATACGTTGGGTGCCGGTAACGGCACGTCGTCCGATTGGCGTCGCGGTCAGCGCGCGGTTACTTCCGTGACGACTGTCAGGTTTGTAGGCGATAAGCAGCCGACGCCGCAGCGTGACAATGCTCGATCGAATGAGACCGTCACCGCGCGTGAAGAAAAATTGCCGGCGTTTCCCGCGGCGCAGCAATCGGCAGCTTTGTTGCCTATCGCCCACGCGTCGGAGCGGTATTATTTTGTTCGAGAGTTAAGCAAGAAACCCGAGCTTTTACGCGATATTCCTTCAGACTTGATGGTTTCCATTCCCGGCTGGCCATCTCAGTCCACCGCCTTGCGACTGTTGATAAGCGAAACAGGAAACGTAGAACAAGTGGAAATCGAAGACGCTCATCTTCCCGAGCAGGCCAGTCGCCAGCTGGCCGACACCTTCAAAAGTCTGGTGTTCAATCCGGGCGAGATTGATGGGGTTGCGGTGAAAACACAACTGAAAATCGAAGTTTTGCTTCAGGCTTCCGACGGGGAAGAAAAATAAAAAGGGCGCAACTGCGCCCTTTTTATTTTCATTTATTGGGCGGCATCATATCGGGGACACAAGCTCTTCTTCCGGCATCCGCTTGATCCCCTCATGCTGATGATCCTGCTGCTTCGTTTTGTATTTGATGACCTGACGGTCGAGCTTGTCGATCAGCGTATCGATCGCAGCATATAAATTGTCGGCGATGCTTTCTGCGTGAAGGTCCTTGCCGCGTACATGCAGATTGACTTCCGCGCGCTGGCGTTTTTCTTTTTCTGAAG
>Ga0310811_10013654_pt1 | contig 10584 bp, 6 predicted proteins | sample YCmetagenome_FD_207642 | JGI IMG/M metagenome (GOLD analysis project Ga0310811, IMG submission 207642) | Soil microbial communities from experimental microcosm in Duke University, North Carolina, United States - YC | ecosystem: Engineered > Artificial ecosystem > Soil microcosm > Unclassified ... | reverse complement strand
GCTCCAACAATTGCTGGTTTCGCAGGTCGTAACCTGCGTCGTCACATAAACCCCGGTATCCAACGCGACATAAATCGTGTTGGCATCGTTCGGGTCCACCACAATGCTGTTGGCAGGAACATTCGGGAGATTGCGGCTGATATTGCTCCAGTGCGCCCCCGCATCGAGGGAGCGGTACACATGCGCGAACCCGAACCCTGCGATGGTGACGTAAACCGTATTTCCGCTGGGGTCATGAGGATCCATGGCAATCGAGGAGATATCGTATTTGCCGGAGTTGAATCCGTTCGCATCGCCGAGGGTGACTATAGGCGAGGAGGTCACATCGCTCCATGCGCTGGTTCCGGTAGCTCTCTGGGCTGCCTGCGTGACAAAGAGATGGCCACCCGTGTTAGCACCGCCGGAGAGTGTACCGGCCATGCCGGCATAGATCACCTGGGAACCGGCGTTCTGTGCATCGGTCGAGTCAGAAGCCGGACCACCGGCCGCGAGCGAACGAACCATTGCATTCGTGGCGGCGCAGACAGAGCTTTGGGGTCCAGCGAGCATCGTGCTGATCGCATTGCTGGCCGACCAGAGTGTGCCGTCCGAGTCCGGACCCCGCCATACACGGCAGGTACCAGCAATCAGGTTGGAGGAGAGAGCGGGATCGAGCAGCCAAGGAACGTGAACGAGAGAGAGGTCTCGCTGCGTCTGATCGGGGCCGATCGTCGGCTCTCCTGTAAAGTCCGATGCGACGCACTGGCTGCCTTTGTCGCAACGTCGAACCGAGACTCCTGCCGCTGTAGTGATGTACCAGAGATTGGGATTTGCGGGATCGATGGCGACGCCGCCGCCTTCGCCCGCCGACAATTGATTCCATACATCCAGTCCCGAGGTGGTTGCTGCGCTTGTCGCGGCTGTACCGTTGGCTCCTATTCCCACCAGCAACGTGGATGCATCGGAGGCAGGCTGCGCCAGACTTTCTACGTCGGCGAGAGATCCAAGAGCGCCGTTCAGGTTCTCAAAATGCGCAGCGTCGTCTGCCGAGCACGGCGCTGCACGTTGATCGACTCCATCGGTCGAACGCCATAAGCCGCCATCATTGCCTACAAACAGCGTTGGAGAACCCGCCGTGGACCACACCGCAATCGCGTGCTGTCCCGGTGCGACTCTGGCAGGAGCACTGCATCCATTCAATGCATTGGTGGTATTGCGCAGTGTTGCGCAGCCCGAAGCAATCGAGCAACGATAAAGATCTAAAGTGCCTGCAAAAAGCAAAGTATCTGTGCCTGAATGAACTGCTGCGAGCGAAAGATTGTAGTCTCCCTGCGGAATGCAATCGTGCTGAGTGCTGTCGAGCGGGCAGTCTTCGGCCTCAAGGGAGGTACTTCCCAGCTGCTGTGCAAAGTTGACTGCAGCGGAGCATGCTGTTCCGGTGTTCGTGCAAACGTCTCTCCACAGCCCTTGATCGTGATTTCCCGGAGCTACCGTCAAGGCGTACATATCCCCGGTTACCGGTTCGACGGCGAGAGTTCCGCGAAAGATCGGACAGGAGCTGCTGCCGATCCGGTCCGTATTGCTGGGGCAGACTGCTGTGGTCAGTCCAGGTCCGGGCTGATGGTCCAGCCGCGTCCATGTCGTTCCATCCGTGGATTCGTAGTATCCGTGATATCGGATGGCCGCATAAAACCGCTTCCTTGCAGGGTTCCACACAACGGCAGTTGCTGCGTTGCCGCCCGAGGTATTGCTGCCTGTGGACAGAGGGCGCTCGACGATTTGGGCTCCATCCATCACGGTGCTCAAGTGCCACGTGACGCCTGCGTCTGTCGAATAATAGAGTCCCATGATGCTGCTGGCCGGATTCACTCCTCCCGTCAGCGCGCTTTTTTTTGCCTCCGAGACGGCCGCTACCACGGTTCCAGGAGCAGTCGTACTCCAGGCAAAGCCTGTGAAGCTCAAACCGCTGAAGGAGTTGTTCTGGTTTACCGTCTCCCGCGAGTTGCTTATCAGCGTCCAAGTGAGGCCGCCGTCGGCGGAGCGCAACAGACCTTCGCCGTAATAGGAGTCCATGGCATTGTTTGGATCGCCCGTTCCGGCGAGGAGGACAGAGCCCTGCGCGCTGAGCGCTCCGATACTGAGAGAGGGAACCGCTGCGCTGCCTGCGTTCCCGCTGAAGACCGGTAGCGTATCGGTGAGGGGATCAAAGCGAACTCCCGAGGATGGCCCGGCGGCGTTTGTTGATTTCCATACACCACCGCCAGTCGTTCCAACATAGACGGTATTGCCTGTTGAGTCCGATGAGTCGATCGCAATCGCTGTGATTCGCCCGGTCACTTTGCCGTAGGCGGCTGTCATCACCTGCGCCGGCCCCAGCGGCTGCCAAGGAGCATCCAGTCCGCTTACGCTCTGCGCTAGGCCTACAGCAGAAATTCCCATCAGAGAGATCCATGCGGCGACGCATACCGCCCTTCGGGCTTTCCGCAGACACACTCCGAGTTGCAAGGATTTCACCGACCCCATGGCGTGCTAACCGATCCGTGCAGGCACCTGTTGCTGATGCTGCAAGGTGACACCGCTGGAGTCAACGCAGAAGCGGCAGAAGAAGGGAGGGAGAGTTTCAGAAAGGGATAAGAAATCTCTCATCTTCCCGACTACAGACCGGTTGCGGGATGAAAGGTAAGCGCGGCTTCGCCGCAACGCTGGGTCAGCAGCGCACGATCTTGGGGGAATCGATCGATCGCGTGGCATTCCTGGAATCTATGACCAGACGCGCTTGTCTCACAATCTCACCATAGTTGTAGAGCGAATGATCGGTGAGGATGAGAACGCAATCGAAGCGGTCGAGATTCTCGAGCGGGGTGGAGCGCATGCTCAGATCGTAGTGACGTCCACGGCCGACCTCGTCGAAGAAGGGGTCGTTGTAGCTCACCTCGGCTCCGGCCTTGCGTAGTTTTTCGATGACCACCAGCGAGGGGGACTCGCGCAGGTCGTCCACATCGCGCTTGTAGGCTACTCCGAGCACCAACACTTTCGCTCCGCGAAGCGAAGCCCCGTTGCGCTCGAGAGCACGCGCTGCGGACTGCACCACGTAGTCGGGCATTGCCTCGTTCACCTCGCCCGCAAGCTCGATGAACTTTGCCTGGATGCCGAACTGTTGCGCCTTCCAGTTCAGATAGAACGGGTCGACCGGAATGCAGTGACCGCCGACCCCAGGTCCCGGATAGAAGGCCTGGAAGCCGAAGGGCTTGGTTGCAGCAGCTTCGATGACTTCCCAAATATCGATACCCATGGGACCGCAGAGTTGCTTGAGCTCATTGACCAAAGCGATATTCACGCAACGGTAGATGTTCTCGAGCAGCTTGGTCATTTCGGCAGCAGCAGGAGTCGACATGGGAACCGTTTTACGGAAGACACTGCCATAAAGCGCCGAGGCCGCAGCCGTTGCGCGCGGATCGACACCGCCGATCACCTTGGGGATATCGCGCCGCGGGGTGATCATGTTGCCCGGATCTTCGCGCTCCGGCGAAAACGCAACCATCACGCCATTTAAATCGGTGGCTCTTTCCTGGTTGCGGAGCACCTTCAGGCCCTTCTGGCTTCCATGTCGGTTAATGGTTTCGACGATGATCTCTTCTGTTGTGCCAGGATAGGTGGTGCTCTCAAGCACTACAAGCTGACCTGCCCGAAGATGGGGCGCAATCGCTTCGATGGTCGAAACCACGTAGCTCATGTCCGGCGTGTGATCTGGATGCAATGGAGTAGGAACACAGATCAGCACGGCGTCCATCGACGCGATCTCTGAGAACTCCGAGGTCGCGCGAAAACCGCTGCGCTGTGCCGCCTGAATATGCTCTGGTTCTATGCGATGGATGTAGGATTGGCCCGCGTTGAGACTGGATACTTTACTTACGTCGATATCGAAGCCGGTAACCCGGAACCGTTCATCGCTGAACAATAAAGTCAGGGGAAGACCCACATAACCGAGCCCGATAATTCCAACCCGAGCCGTCCGCTGGTTAATCCCTGCTATCCACTCTTCCAGTCCCATAAGATCCGTTGATCCGGCCAAGTTTTTCAGCGTCACTTTGTCTTTCCTAACCGCCAAATTCATCGCGATACCATGCGACCGTGCGGCGTAATCCTTCTTCAAAGCTCACTCGCGGCGCATAGCCTAATGCATCTGCGACAGCTGAGATATCGGCCAGTGAATCGCGGACATCACCTTCCCGCTCCGGACCGTATATAGGTGGATGCTTGAAGTCGAGCAAGGTTGCTAGAAACGCATAGGTTTCGTTCAGGGTGTGCCGTTCACCGCACGCCACATTGAACACCTTGCCGGCAGCCTTCTCCGTCGGAGCTTCGATCGCCAGCAGGTTTGCGTTCACGACATTCTCCACTGGAGTAAAGTCGCGGCCCTGTTCGCCATCGCCGAAGATCGTCGGACGATCACCACGCATCATCATCACAATAAACCGCGCCATCACACCGGAGTAAGGAGAATCCGGTACCTGCCGCGCGCCAAAGATATTGAAGTAGCGCAGGCAGACTGTCTCCAGGCCATAGACCCTCCAGTAGGACTGCATATACAACTCGCCCGTTAGCTTCTGAACTGCATAGGGCGAAAGGGGCTGCGGAGACATGGTCTCCACGCGGGGAAATCCAGGCTGATTGCCATAGGCCGAGGATGAAGCCGCATAGACCACGCGCTTTACCTTGGCCAGCCGCGCCCCTTCCAGCACATTAAAGGTGCCTCCGATGTTGATTTCGTGGCTGGGACGAGGCTCTTTTACGCTGCGGGGAACGCTGGGAAGCGCTCCTTCATGGAAGACATAGTCCATGCCCTCACAGGCCTTCTGGACGGCTTCAGCATCCGTGAGATCGACCTCGTGTAGATCGATCCGGTCCTTTACAGCGTCAAGATTTTTTCTGAGCCCGGTTTCGAAGTTATCGAGCACTCTGACCTGGTCACCACGCTCTACAAGAGCACGTACCAGATGCGATCCGATGAAGCCGGCACCGCCGGTAATAAGGTAGTTTGCCAAGCTTTAAGAATATCAGCCCTCGAAGTCCAAACTTCCCTCTTGCGGTAAAACCTGCATCTGCTGCATGTAGAGTTTGGAATTGAACTTCTTGCCCGTCGAGGCACCCGACATATAACGAATTTTGCCGAAGATCGGGCGCTCATTCCAGGCACGGTCGAACTTGCCCAGAATCGCCCAGGCGATTCCCGCGTAGCCATTAGGGTCGCGGCCGTCGAGAAAATATTTGTCATTCAGGTGCACGGCATACTTCATTGCTGTCTTGATGTCGGGGGTCCACTCCAGAATTTTCTTGGCCCAGTACATGCGCATGACGTTATGCATCCAGCCGTCGCGCAGCATTTGCTGCTGCGCGGCATTCCATAAGTCGTCGTGCGTTTGAGCGTGCTCGAGCTCGTGCAGTTTGTAGATCGACTCACGTTCATCGCGGGCGTGTTCTTCGATTGTGCGTTTGGCCCAGGGCTCAGCGCACTCCGGCGAATCGTAGTGCTTGGTGTGGCGCACGAAGTTCACCGCCAACTCCCGCCACACGATCAGCTCATTGAAGAAACCGTCTCGTGCCGATTTCAGCTTCGGAGTTTTTTTCGCAGCTGCCTCGACCGCAAGCGCAATCGTCAACGGGCTGATCTGTCCAAAGTGTAGATAAGGCGACAGGCGCGAGGAGCCGTCGAGCTCCGGCTTATTCCGGCTCTGTTCATAGTCAGGAAGAATCTTGTCCACAAAGTGCCGTAGGCGCTTCATCGCTGCATGCGTTCCTCCGGTCCAGCCCTCCACCGGTAGAACACTGCGATCCAGATCCTTCCAGCCACGGGTAATGTCTTCGTCGACAGGCTCGGAATAAAAGCTTCGCGGGCGCTTCCATTCTTGGTGAGCCTTCAGATTTTCGCAAGGGTGCAGAAAGTCAGGAAGCAAGCGGTAGAGGCGAGGTCGAATGGTGAACGCGCCATACTGCGCTCCTTCAATCAGCTTTGAAGGAACGATGACGTCGGCATCGACCGTCCAAAAGGGAATCTTCAACTGCGACGCAACCTTGCGGCGCCATGCTTCCGGACCCGGCATCGGATTTTCGTCGGAGATCACCATCGCGGCACCTGCATCGGCGAACATGCGCTCGGGAGTCTCGTGAGGCGACCGGCGCATCACAAAGGCGACTCCGCGCGACGCTAGATCTTCTTCGATGTCCTTCAGCCCCTGGTTCAAAAACGCATAATGCCTGAGGTTGGCGTGGGGAAAGTTCGAGATGGCAGCGAAGTACGCCACGACGGGAAGCTCCAGAGCGTTCGCCAGATTTATGGCGATATCGAGGGCGTGATTGTCGCGTCCGCGCTGTGCGCGCTGCATCCAGTAGACGACGCACCGTCCCTCGCGATCAGGTTCACCGTTCCGGCGCACAGTCACGCGCGAATCCGCAGCGATCTCCATCAACTCTTTACTGATTTTTTCTTCTGACTGTTGACTTTGGCTGCTATCCGCAGCCATTCGTTTTGTAGGGGCCATCCGCCGTCTCCTCAGGCTCAAAACTACCTGAACTACCTTGGAGACAGATTTGCTATGTTCTGGTTGGTTAAGTTGTCGGCCCGGCTGAGACGTCCGTCGTGAAGATGGAACTGTTCGCCGCGCCACACGACGGTATTTCCGGCAAAGCTCCACAGCCAAAAGGCGAAGGCGAAAAAGTCGCGCAGCGGCAGCAGCCAAAGATCCCGCAGCACTTGTCCGTCGCGCAGTACACCCACCCCAACCGACAGCGCCACTGACACCCGTGCCAGAAGCGCAAGGCTCAGCAACGTAAAGCTCCACAACGCAAAGCCGCTGGCGATACAGGCGAAGACCGCCCAGGGAAGGCAGAAGGTGATTCCCAACCCCACGTAGCCCAGCTTGCGCGAATCGCGGGTAGAGCGCGCCCAGCGGAGCTGATGATCGACAAAGCCACGCAGGCTGTAGGCGGGCACAGCGGTTTCCACCACTTCGTCGGCCAGCTCTACGCGATAGCCCGCTTCGGCAATGCGCACACCCATCTCGTAGTCGTCGGCAAGGTATTCCACCAGCGGCTCAAGTCCACCCGTCTGTGCCAGCACACTTTTGGTCGTTGCGAGCGTCGAGCCTAGTCCGAAGCGAATTCCGCCTTCAAGCTTGCGTGCCGTCAGCACTCCGGCGAAGAAATCCGTAGAGATGCCCAATGCCTCAAGACGCGACCACAGGCCTGCGTTCTTCGAAGGCGTGACCCCAATGTAAGGCGCGGTCACCAGTCCCACTTTCTTTCCACCCGGAAAGGCCGCGGGAGCAAAGCAGTTCATGATACGGCTGAGGTAATGAGGCGAAACCAGAATGTCGCTATCGTTGATGACGATGTGCTCGTATTGTGCTTCCTGGAGCATCTGCACCAGATTGCTGACCTTGCCGCTGGTTCCCAGTCGCCGCGTGCACTCAAGGAGGCGAATGTTGATGGAGGGAAACTCCGCTCGCAGCCGCTCGATCTCCGCGACCGCTGGGTCGTTCAGACTGGAGACACCAAAGAGAATCTCGTACCTGCCGGTGTACTGCTGTTTGCAGTGACTCACGAAACCGGCGTACATGTGCTGATCGATCCCCTTGACGGGCTTGAGGATGGAGACATCGGGGGAGAATCCGAGGCCACCCTTGCTGCCGCAGCAGGTGCGATGAAAGTCACGCGCACCCCACAGGACCAGCGCCATGTAGACAATCCCCGCCAGCGCCAGCAATGCTACGAGGCCCTCGATGCAGTTAGCCAGCATGTATTTAGTCTACCGGCTGTATCCTGCCCTGAGGAGCCGTCCTGCCTACCACTTCGGTTCGTTGGCCGAAAGCCTGTGAATTTATGAGATCTTACGGCGGGTTTATTCGTAGCGAAGTGCTTCAATCGGATTGAGATTAGCCGCCTTCCACGCGGGATAGATCCCAAAGACCAGCCCGATTGCGCAGGAACAGAGGAACGCCGCAATCACCCAGAGCAGCGAGACCTGGGATGACAGCACAAAACTGAGGCCGACCGCCAGCGCGCTGCCCAGCAGAATCCCAATAATTCCACCCAAGGCACACAAAGTCATCGCCTCCAGGGTGAACTGCGTCAGGATGACCTTTTTGGTCGCCCCGATCGCTTTGCGAACCCCGATCTCGCGTGTTCGTTCCGTCACCGAGACCAGCATGATATTCATCACGCCCACACCGCCAACCATCAACCCTACAGCAGACAGGCCGAACATGAGCAGAAAGAGCGACCCCGTAATCTGTGTCCACAGGCGCGTGATCGAATCGGAACCAAAGATGGCGAAGTTGTCGTCCTGCTCGTTTCGCACCTTGCGCCGCCGCCGCAGCAACTCAGTGATGGAATCGATCACTGCGGACTTGTTCTTCTGGTCGTCGAACTTCACGCTGACCCAGTAATCCAGCACCTCGGGGTGCAGCTTATGGAAGGTCGTAATGGGGAAGTAGGCAAAGTTGTCCGCGGGATTCTTGCCGCCGCCAAAGGCGGCCTTCTGTTTTTCCAGAGTTCCTACAACGGTGAAGGTCAATCCTTCAATCTGGATCTCCTTGCCGATGGGACTATCCTGCCCGAAGAGATCCTCAGCGGTGTCGTGGCCCAAAACAACGACATCCGATGCGCGTTCCTGATCGCTCTCCGTGAAGTAGCGGCCTTCGTGGATGTCCCAGTCGTAAACATCCTTCGATGAGGTGGTATCCCCTTCGAGCGAAACGCTCTCGACTTTGCGGCGGCCGTACTTTGCTGTCACCATACCGGCCCCGAACTGGAAGTTCTGATACCGCAGCGAGGGCGAGACCGCGACTACATGAGGAAGCTCGCCGATGGCCTCAGCGTCCTCCATCGTGAGCTGTTTACGGGTTAACATCTCGGTTGTCGGCCGGACTCCGATGACGGGAAACCGGAAGACCCAGATCACATTGGTGCCCATGGCCTCAACCATGCCGGAGACGCGAGAGTTCAGTCCGTTGATCACCGAGGAGATCGCAATTACCGTAACTACGCCGATCACGATGCCCAGAATCGTCAGCCCCGAGCGCAGCTTATTTGCTCGCAACTGATCGTAGGCCATCTTGACTGCTTCTTTTTGATCTCCAACGTTCATGGCGTCTCCTTATATCTCCGACCGCAGCGCCACAATCGGGTCCAGGTCCGCGGCCTTTCGCGCAGGATAGACCCCAAAGAAGATTCCGACACCGGCGGCGACCACCAGACCGGCAAAGATGCTCCAGATCGCAATCGTTGAGGGAAATCCCAGCAGGACGGTCACGATTTGAGCCACCAACATGCCGCCGATCACGCCGATTGCTCCACCGGCAAGTGCCATCGTTCCCGACTCGATGAGAAATTGAAGCAGAATGTCGCTGCGCCGAGCCCCTAATGCCTTGCGAACTCCGATCTCACGCGTTCGCTCTGTCACCGAGACCAGCATGATGTTCATGATTACGATTCCGCCGACGACCAGCGAGATTCCCGCAATCGCCACGGCCACCGCCTCGAACCCCTGGCTGATGCTCTTCCACAAACCTACGAAGGTGTCGCTGGTATCGAGCGAAAAGCTATCCGGCTCACCGGGACGGTCATGCCGATCAGAGCGCATGAGCTGCCGCGCCTGGTCGGTCGCCGTTTCCAGATCGACCTCGCCTCCGGCCTTGGCGTAGATCGTCAGTGTCTTCGCCGTTCCGTATGTCTTCTGGTAGGCAGAAAGAGGAACGGCGACCCAGTTGTCCTGACTCTGTCCCAGGGTCTTGCCCTGTTTTTCCCCCAGACCGATGATCGTGTACGGAACGCCGTCCACGCGGATCTCCTTGCCGATAGGGTCATCGCCCTTGAGCAGGTTTTCCTGAATATCCGACCCGATCAGGGCTACATGCGAGGCATGTTCATCGTCGGTTGGGGAGAAACCCCGGCCCTGCACGATATTCAGATTCTGCATATCGGGCATCTCCCAGGTCTGTCCACGAATCGTCGTATCGGTCGAGGACTGTGTGCCAAAAACTATCGTGCCGGTTGTGGTCTGCTGGGCGCCAATCTGAGAACAGTGCCGGCAATTCTCCGCAATAAAACGGTAATCATCCATCAGGATGTTTTTCCGCTTCTGAAACGCCGTGTACTGCTCATAGCTGGTGATGATCTGCGGCTGCTTGCTGATCGTGAAGGTATCGGCCCCGTAACGGTTTACCTTGCTGGCGACGTACACATTCGCACCGTTGACCAGCGTCACCACGGCGATCACGCTGGCCACGCCAATCACCACTCCAAGCAGAGTGAGGATCGAGCGCAGCTTGTTCGCCCACAGCGACTGCAACGCGATTCTGACGGCTTCTTTGAACTCCATAACGGTCTGGATCGGGACAAGCCCGAGAGTATCAGTCCTCCGTGGTCAATGCGAGGCGGCTCGTCCCACAAAGTTTACGTGTTCCATGTCTATAAGGTTCCTTAGTTTGGAATCCTTTACGCTCCGCTCGCATCGAGAAAATAGACTAGTCGGTTAACAGGAGTTCCATGACGGCTCAAAATACCCGCGATCATCTCCTCGAAGTCGGACTCAAACTGATTCACTCC
>Ga0310811_10013653_pt1 | contig 10585 bp, 13 predicted proteins | sample YCmetagenome_FD_207642 | JGI IMG/M metagenome (GOLD analysis project Ga0310811, IMG submission 207642) | Soil microbial communities from experimental microcosm in Duke University, North Carolina, United States - YC | ecosystem: Engineered > Artificial ecosystem > Soil microcosm > Unclassified ... | reverse complement strand
AAATAATGGCAAGCAACCACACCTTCTTCAAAGGTCAATTCTCCAGGACTAATCTCAGCATCGTCGTTAGGTTGCTTCTGGAACCTCTTATCCTGTTCACCAAGCTGTGGCTCAGAAACACCGTCATCCTGGTCTTCTTTCTCCTGCTTGTTTAACAGCGACCACCATGTAGTGGACATTCTTGTAGATTGAGTGGGAGCTATGAACTTATGATATCAGAACCTTGAAGGCAGATAAAAGGGCGCTTGATAATGGCGCAAGAATTTACGTGTCCGCATATCGCATATTGTAATCTTGCTAGCGCAGCGAAAGTGGCTCACCGACTTGAAGTGGATTCCTAGACCCCTGAAAATTAATGGCACCTAAATCACGTGCAGGTTGTTGAAGAATTCTTGCACCAACCATGACCGCAGGGAGACTTTGGAATGACATCACCACCGAACAATCCTTCCTATGTAATACTACTCTCAATTCCCATCCGAAGGGTGAAACACTCAGGAGGCTGAGGAAGCAGGTGGTGGCAAGCGAGAAAAGCGGGCGGGAGGCGCAGGTCATCGTTAGAATAGCATTGCGAACAGGGTCAGTTACTTCGGCTGAACTTGTCACAACTTTTCGATTGACAAGTGAGTACTAGTCGACGAAATTGGCGGTTGCACAAAGTCCGTATACGCAGTGACTGGTAACTAAGTGAACTGCACCTATGATGGGACCATTTTCTCGTTTCCGCAGTGAATGCTATACATGGTACAGTAATACCTGCTCAGTTACCGCCCTCTATTTAACGATTTGTCCCCAGATGACATGTCTTATCATCCCCTCGCCTCATTTTCCCCTACCTTCAGTGCTGGTCAATGCCGGCCTCTCCAGGAATGGTTCGTGCTGAGAGACTCCACACTCACGTACCAGATACAGATCGTACAAGCGATCATCCCCAGCCCGATGACGCGTCCGTTATCTCAGACAACAACCTAGAGGATAAAATCCCGGACAAATTCACACAGTTAGAGGATGAATGGCAACAAGACCCAGCCAATCCCAGGAATTGGTCTCCAGCAAGAAAGTGGACCACCACTGCAATCGTTAGTTCCTCCTTCAGAGGTATTCAATCATGAGGACGAACTTTTTTTTCCTGTTAGGTTGTGCTCTACACTTTTGTGACACCGTTAGCAAGTTCTATCATGGCACCAGGATTACCGGACCTGGCCATAAAATATGGCATAACTGATCCAACAGTCACAGCGTTGACTCTCAGCATTTTCCTTCTCTCATTTGCGATCGGTCCTTTATTTGCTGCACCCTTGTCCGAAGTATATGGTCGTGTGTGGGTGTGTCGTCCTCTTTAAGACCAGTAGAATTGTTTGCTTAAATCAGTTCAAGGTACTCCACTTAGCAAACCTCTTATTCCTCGGGTTCAATCTTGGCTGTGCCCTTTCACCCGATACTGCATCATTCCTTGTATTTCGGTTCCTGGGTATGTCATGCAACCGCTGGGCTTACAAAATTTTCTTACTCTCTACCCAGCTGGTTTGGCCGGAGGTGCGCCCGTAGGATGTGGCGGAGGTGTCGTCAGCGACCTCTTCTCCGAACGTGATCGTGCCGCAGGTATGGCACTATACAATCTCGGACCCTTGATAGGTGCGTTTCACGCTCTATCACGATGACACAAGTTCAGACTGAATTCTGGCAAGCTCCTGCTATTGGTCCCGTCATGGGAGGTTTCATGGCAGAGTCGGTCGGCATACAATATGACTTCTACATTGTCATTGCAATCTGTGGCATCGCCGCGGTGCTCGGCATCCCTTTCATGAAAGAATCTTACGCACCAGTCATTAGGCATCGTCGTGAAAATGTTGGTGCGGATCTCGAAGAGTCCTCAGAACATCTCTCCCTCACCGCAGGTCGCATGGGCAAATGGGCCTACCTATGGATCAACCTCAAGCGACCGGTTATGCTTTTGACTCGGAGTTTTATATGTTTTATCCTGAGTTTATACATGGCTTTGTAAGTTTGATTTAATATCACGCGACTAATTAATGTCGTCTATTTAGGATTTATGGTCAGTACTTGGCATCATACGTGGAGTTGCGCTGGATGTGGGCTGAAATCAACCATCAGGTATCTACTACTTGATGTTTGCTACATTCCCCAGTAAGGTCATGTTCGCCTAGTACCACGGGAACGAGCATTGAAACTTTCATCCAGACCTCTTTTCAGATGTATACCACTTCAGCATCGGAATCACTGGTCTGACATACATTGGACTTGGTTTTGGATTCATATCTGCCACCATATTCGGCGTCAAACTTTCCGGCAAGATATACATATATGTACATCAAGCTTGCCTTCTAATTTGGCCGCCTTCGCTGAAACACATCTCTTATCCAGCTTGCTGCACAAAACGGAGGAAAGGGTAAGCCAGAGATGCACATGCCCGCTCTATTATTCGGTTCATTTTTCATCCCAGTGGGACTATTGTGAGATCAATGCTTTGTTCTATGTGATTCCTGATTTGATCCATCCGTGTTAGTTGGTATGGCTGGTCTGCCCAAGCCAAAGCCCACTTCATGATGCCCATCATCGGTAGCGCTATCTTTGGATTTGGATTAATGACAGTTTTGTGGGTGGTGCCCTGCATCATATCACCGTACAAGGCTAACCTCCCTCAAACCTCCCTATTCAACTATACCTCGTAGATACATTTGCTTATGCTGCAAGTGCAACCGCAGCTGCTTCTGTGAGTTGTCCCTACCCTTGATATCGTTGACGTTCTCTGAATACATCATCAGATGTTCCGTTCATTGCTCGCATTCGCATTCCCTCTCTTTGGACAACAGATGATAGATGTACTTGGATATGGGGGAGGCAACTCCCTTCTTGCAGGTCTTGCCATCGTCATTGGCATACCCTTCCCTATCTGGATATATTATGCGGGCGAACGTATGCGTGCTAGGAGCTCTTTGACCCGTTGATTGTATGGTTGTCTTTGTTCAATATAATTAATCGTATGGGAGGACTGGAGGCACAAGAAACTACTTGGTCCAAGGAGAAGTCCAAGCTTGAGCACTTGAGGACTCTGATTTTGACACTTTCATCTCATCGTGATCATTCGTTTCTGGCCTCCAGCTGTGCCCAAGTCTTCGTTTTCCCTCCTGTGCCTCAAAAACCACCATGGTAAGCCATGCCGACACTTTCGGCTGTGCGTCAAGTGCGAATGTATTTGGGCAAATACTAGACTGCTGACCCTTATTGTCAGTTTCTTGTTACCTTACAGAGCAGACTCGTGTAATCGATTAATTACTATCTGTACAATGAAACCAAATTCCATAGATAACAAATCATTGAGAACATACAGACGCAAGTGAGAAGACAATGAGCTAGTTCTGAGCGTGAGCTTCTAAAGCACTACCTCGGGGATGTTACATTCTGAATCCTGTAAATTGTAAATACGAAAGCGACGTGAGCGAAAATTATCAATGCACGATAACAAGACATCATGAAATCCAGTACATAAAATCGGGAACTTCAGACCCGTGACCCTGCAGCTTCAATGAGATGTTGCTGTGTACACAGGTCAGGCGTTTGATCGCAATAATAATTGGAAATCAGCACACCTTTGCAATTTTTTGCCCTTTGGATAAAACGACGAGGCAAAACCGTAGACCCTTCAAACACCACTGCCGTTCAAGCCAGGCGAGGAGATACCGATTCCAGAATAACTTGAATTTATGCTTAAGTTCATTGTTCCATGGTGTCTGAGCTCGCGAGAGATGGACGGCCCAATTTTGGCATGCATACTTGAGAGCATCGGAAATCGATTGACTTCGCTCCTGTGCTTCAGTTGCGAAAATCTTGAACGCGGTCATAGTATGGATGACCTCGATGTCTGGATGATCTTGTGGGAATGCAGGGGTGGGATGATCCTGGGGCCTTAATGCCAGGAACGCCGGAAACATCAAGAAATCTGGTAAGCTCTTAAACTCTTGGATTGCCTGAAAAGCCGGTGAGAAAGGTTGTGGGATGATTGCACATTTGCTGATTGTTTCCAACGTGTTTGAGAAGTCTTCTATTGTCACCCAGACAGACGCCGCAGGGGTCAACTTCCATGCTTGCCCATGGGAGGTCTGGAGCCACTCTCGGCCGCTCTGAGACTGGAGCCACTCTCGGCCATCTTTAGTCTGGAGCCAGTCTTGCCCATCTGAACTATGCAACCATTCTCGCCCTCTCGGGGTCAGGAGCCACTCTACCCCGTGCTGCGTCAGCAACCACTCTCGCCCATTCTGGGTCAGCAGCCACTCTCGCCCATACCAGGTGTGCAGCCATGCATGCCCAAATGGAGTCTGCAGTCCATTCAAAATCTGCAGCCAGTAGTGCTCGCTCCGGGAATGCAGCCAGTCTCGTCCTATTGGGGTATCCAGCCAGCCCTGCAGCCAATTTCTTCCCCTCACAGTATCCACCCATTCTCGCCCCCTTTTAGTGTTCAGCCACACTTGGCCCCTCTCGGTGGCTAACCATTTTTGCGGCCTCTCAATGTCCAGCCTCTTGATATCCAGCCACCCTCACCCGCTGTTAGTGTTCAGCCATGCTCGCCCCCTCTTGGTGTCCAGCCACACTTGGCCACACTTGGTGTCCAGCCAATCTTGTCCGCTCTCAGTGTCCAGCCACTCTCTCCCGCTCTGGGTCTTCAACCTATTGGTGACCTGCCATTCTTGCTCGCTCTCGGTGTCCAACCACCACTTCCCTCTTGCAGTGTCCAGCCATCTTAGCCCCCTCTTGGTGTCCAGCCACACTTGGCCATTCTTGGTGTTCAGCCAATCTTGCCCTCTCCTAGTGTCCAGCCACTCTCGCCCCCTCTTAATGTCCAGCCTCTTGATAACCAGCCACTCTTGCCCGCTCTCAGTGTCGAGCCACTCTTGCCCGCTCTCAGTGTTGAGCCACTCTTGCCCGCTCTCAGTGTCGAGCCACTCTTGCCCGCTCTCAGTGTCGAGCCACTCTTGCCCCCTCTCAGTATCCAGCCACTCTTGTTTGCTCTCAGTATCCAGCCACTCTTGTCCGCCCTCAGTGTCAAGCCACTCTTGCCCTCTCTCAGTGTCGAGCCATCAATTTCGTTCTGTGGTGTCCAGCCGCACTTGGCCCCTCCTAGTGTCCAACCATTCTTGCCCACTCTCGGTGTCCAGCCACACTTGGCCCCTTTCAGTGTCCAGCCATTCTCGCCCTCTCTTGGTGTCCAACCACCTTCTCCCCCCTATGGTGTCCAGTTGCACTTGGTCACCTTCAGTTTTCAGCCATTCTTGCCCCCTCTCAGTGTTCAGCCACACTGACCCGCTTTTAGTGTTTAGCCTCTTGACGACCAGCCACACTTGTCCTCTTTTGGTTTCCAGCCAGTATCGCCCGCTCGCAGTGTCCAGCCACACTCTTCCGCTCTCAGTATCCAGCCATACTTTCCCCCTCGCGGTATCCAGCCACACTTGGCCACTTTCGGTGTCCAGCCACACTTGCCCGCTCGTAGTGTCCAGCCACACTTGCCCACTCTCTGTGTCCAACCACACTTGTCCGCTTTCAGTGTCCAGCCACATTTTGCTGCCCTCAGTGTTCAGCCATACTTGCCCGCTCTCAGTGTCCAGCCATTGTCGCCCGCTCTTGATGATAAGCCATTCTTGACCACTCGGTGTCTGCAGCCACTCTCGTCCCCTCTGTGCCTGCAGCCACCCCTGGCCAGTCGGGGTCTGTTGCAGCCACATGTGTCCAATCGAGGTCCGGAGCCACTCTCCTCCAGTCTCGGTCTGCAGCCACTCTCCCCCACTCTGGGTCAGCAACCATTCTCGGCCGCTCGGTGTCTCCAGCCAGCCTTGCCCGATGGTGGTCTCCAGCCAATCTTGCTGGTTCCAAGTCTCCAATAGTATTGGATCGTCAGGGTCTCCAGTAACTTCTCGCCGTCTCTGAGTCCACAACCATCCCGGCCAGCTCTGCAACCAAGTGTCTGTCGCATGGGTCTGCAGCCAATTCCCCCTGGCCCGGGTCTGCAGCCAGTCTCTCCCCTTTTGAGAGCGCAGATACTCTTCCCCATCTCGGGTCTGCAGCCATGCATGTCCATCTAAAGTCTCTAATTAGGACCGTAAACCCGACCCGCGAACTCCCCGAAGCCATAAGAGACCCATAAGAGTGCGCATTGGCTCTGGTGGCTCGACAACGAAGGCTAATGACTGCTGTAATCTCTGGAGGTCATCGCTTTGCATAGCTTGGTTACACTCCTTCAATGATAAGAGCGCATTGAGGAGGTCCGTACTTTCTGGAATGTCTTGGATCATCAAGCTGAAAGAGCCATATGCTAGCAGGGAATGTGGTGATATGATAGATTCTGATTCGAGGAGTTTGCAGTTCAAGGGGTCTGAAACATAATCGCGAACAGACGAGTGAGAGATGTTCACAGGGAGACTACTGTCAATGGGAATATCCATGACAGATCGTAGCTGTACCAGCATCGTCTCGACATCCCTTCCTTGACCAGGTCCAAGAAGTTTTGAGATTTGTGAGATTGGTAGAGGGTCTGCAAGGGCTGCGACAACGGACAAGTGTAAATGCGCCCGCACGGGGTCTGCACATGTGGAAATGATGCGGTCATATAACTCGTACACCTCCGTTGCTGGCACTAGTTCACTCGTTAGCTTGAGCAAGAGCTTAAACCGACCCCGGGGATCATTGTATCCATCGTCGAGAAACTTCATCATTGTAGATACTACAATGAAGCGCCTGCCCGCTCGGCTCGCTAATAGCGTAAGTTCCTCCTCTGTTGGCTGCGGAAAATCGGGATGGCAACTTTGTAACTCTGTGAAGGAATACTGTAAAAATATATTGATGTCGTTGTCAACATCTACGCCGTCTAACGAGATGGTGCCAGTAACGTCCTCCCCTGACGTCTTTACTGGTATCTCGTCCACCAGCGGGCGCATCTCCTGTTCTTGAATGGCTTTACGGATATGCTCTTCCGTGCGACTTGTGAGTAGAATGTGGATCACAGGAAGATCAGGATCCTGAAGGATTTTGCCAAGTAGGGAGATCAGATCAGCGACGGTTTCGGGCTTGCATTTATCGAGGGCATCAACGACAAACACCGGAGGCAGACAGTTGCGCAGCCTATATTCCAGGTGCAAGAGAGGTTGGCGAAATAACACCTCCATCTGGTCACGAAGAGACGTGCGGGAGTCTAGAACCGCAGACTTGCCGCGAATAGCCTTGCTCACATCCTTCCGCACGCTGGGGAAATTGGTCACAAGCTGGTAGGCAAGCGTCGCAAAAAAATGTCCACTCGTGCTGCATTTTGTATGCTTGCGCGAGAAAAAGAATGTCCCCGCGAGCCGTGTTTCGATTTTCATCTCTTCTGTCACTTTCTGAGTTCTCATCTTTTCAGCAACAGTGAATGCAACAGCAGACTTTCCAACACCCGCCGTTCCATGCAGCCAGATGAGTCGACTCTCCTTTTGGTTGTCTAATGATTTATAGATGTATTTGAGAAGGTCCTTATGGGTCCCTTCCAAACATTTCGGATGGGGTTGGCGTTCGGGAGAATCATATGCAGCGCCCGGCACAGCAACTTGGGATAACTTCTCCCAAGGTCCTTCAGATGGTTGAGGAACTGTTAATAAGGTCAGAGAGCAAGAGAGAAGATAAAGGAGATACTGACACTGGTCCCAGTCACTCATCGGCAGAGGTTGATGATACAGTGTGGGGTGGAATGCGACAACTTAGGGAACGTACTGGTGGGTCCAAGCAGTTAATAATGATATTGACAACGACTATCCAGATCGACGACATACAATGACGTGAAATGAAGAATCCAAGTCTTTGCTCTTGGTTTCTTTTTTTTGAGCCCAGGGTAAGTCGTTAAAAACCTTGAGTTGTGAAATGATGTTGGGGTGTTGGCGCGCGCGCTCTATAGGCACTGGCAGCGAAAAAAATCGGATGATGGAGGTAGCAATGTTCAAAGGATACTTGCAATAGAGTGGCCGGGATAGATAGTGTGTTATTTGAAGCTAGTTGGTGGTAGTGGTAGAAAGACGAGCGGGGGCTTACCAGCAAAGACGTGAGACAGGCCACTCTTAACAGCAATCAATGGGCCCAGGTTGCTGTCAAATCAAATTTTGATGCTCAATACATAATCTCACCACTCAAACGAGTTATTTTTAATTCCAGATTAGAGATAACGCATTTGAGTGGTTCGCTCTTGGAGTACTAGCTAGTGCTAGTGGAAGCAGCAAGATAACAATAGTCAAGTGAGTTTATATTGTAAGGATCCAGTATCCTTTACGCACAGACCAAACCTTCAGACAGACTCGCGCTAGCACGATCACGTGATTTGATGATAAGCTTTACACGCTACCTTTGACTTACGGAGATACTTTCCTTTCTTTTCACTTTCACTATCTTACTGAGTGCTCACTTCACCTTATACCCGTTCCTTCACATTTATCTCTCGCTTCACACAATCTCCACTCTCCTTCAGGACTAGTCAGAAAACGTTCAAAACGTATATATACTGCGCATGTACATTCATACCGCCAGCACAATCCATCATTGATTCCCGCTCCAAGTACGACGAAGAGACGCAGTATAGAGATTCGGCCGCGTTCGTCGTCATCTACATCGCTCACTAGCATCATTTTCTGTCCTATCCAAGCCTAGTCCACTAACCTCGATCAATTCCCTTTCGAACTCACATGCAGCATTACATATTTGGAGCCCACTGCGAGGGAATTGCTCTCGAGCTGCCCTTGCACCCTGAGTTTGATTTTCTTATCTCTGATATACTAAATCTCTCTCAAATTCATACCCAGTCTTTCGACCACCTCTTTCAAAAATAACTAAATATTACCATCCCAACGCGCAGATTTGCCTACAACAAGACAAGCCACCTGCGCTGGCATCTTCAGAAGAAGTCCTCACACCCCGGAAGTGTAGAAAACGCGCAAACACCTCTGCTGCCCATTTCACTCCACACGCAACCACTTCACAACTTGCTCCTACCGCTCAGAAAACACCCATCAGATTCAAGCTAGATCATCATAGCCAAGACAACTCGGACATACCTTCGGAATCCTCCCTATCAGAAGACGACACTATAGGACAGCGGATTTCGTTAAACTCTCCCTTCCCAACCCTTCCTCAGCCAGACTACATCCTCAGACCAGCTGTTTTCGAACTACACACTCCCACACAACCGACAACATTTTCTGAGACAAATGCTACCAAAACTTCCCCTTCGCCAACCTTCCCACCTATCCCTAAACCTCATTTTCTCGCACCTGCAACTGCTCATATGCTCCCACCTGTGCAATCTACAGTCCCCACTCAGTTTCCTACCCTACGACTTAACTAATCCTCCAAGAACCCGGTTTCGTCAGCACCCTCGCTCGCCATGTCAGCTATCAGAGGAATCAGCGCTATGCCTGGGTCTGGTTCTAGCAAAGCGCCGTCTTTCAGCGGGGAAACCTCCGAACTTCTGGAGTTTCTAGAAGTATTCAAGGATCTTGCAACGTCTTGCGGACTTACCGATGCAGACAAATGCAAAATGCTAGTACGATACGTCAATCTGGAAACGAAGAGATTCTGGGTGAGTCTCACCGGATATGAAAGCAAAGACTATGGAGTCTTCAAAACTAACATCTTAAGTCAGTATCCGGGAGCCGCCAAAGGTGTACGCTACACGATTCGCAATCTCGAACATGTAGTACTCAATACCACCGAATCGGACGTCTCCACTGAGACAGAGCTGCTACAGTATTATCATCAATTCGGACCCATAGCCGTATGGCTAGTAGCTAATGCAAAGATATCGGTTCGTGAATGAGACCGTTATTTTTGGCAAGGTCTTCCCCAGGCCGCTCGACTTGCCATAGCTCAACGACTCCAACACACGGAGACCAACTACACCCGTAATGAGGCAACGGACTTCGAGAAAGTCATGGAAGCAGGACAATTCGTCCTTTCTGACGATGCATTCGACGTGGACTATAATGAGCCTATCGCCATGCATTTAAGATCTATTCGAGATATTCCTACCTCTAAAATCAAACCACAGCGCAAAGGATGGGACTCCGACGAAGAAGATGACAGGAAAGACGTTAGAAGGGAAGTACAAATGAGAAGAGTCGCATTTACGCCACCTGTTGCCCTCAAAGATAACTTCGATGAGGTCAAAGCCTTAGCGCGAAAAATGCATGGATTGGACATAGGAGACGTAGCATATTCAGCTTACTACACGCGTCTCTCTTGCCTAGCACCCGTCGCAGTTCAAGGATGGGCAGCCCCAAAGGAACGACAACTCGTCAATACAGCCATGACCCAAACGCCTCTACCCTACATCCCCCTTCCCCCATTTCAGTCAGCATCAGGATACCCCCAGAACGTATGTTTTTTTTGCGGAGGCGCTCACGTTATGCGAGCCTGCCCAACTGCAGGAGAATATTTACGAGCAGGTCGCATCATCAGAGACGGCCCATATTTTGCTTATCCCGACAGATCCCGGATACGACGTATTGGAAACGATACATTCAAGCAAACGATAGATGCAAGATATACCTCTGGACAGTCT
>Ga0310811_10013652_pt1 | contig 10585 bp, 8 predicted proteins | sample YCmetagenome_FD_207642 | JGI IMG/M metagenome (GOLD analysis project Ga0310811, IMG submission 207642) | Soil microbial communities from experimental microcosm in Duke University, North Carolina, United States - YC | ecosystem: Engineered > Artificial ecosystem > Soil microcosm > Unclassified ... | reverse complement strand
TTTTGCGCCGCTTCATCCAGGAGTGCTGCGTCCTGAATGACCTGCCCATTGGGTAAGCTCTGGCCCTGTTGCAGATAATTGATGCGCCGGAACTCCAGAGGGTCCATCCCTAAACGCTCGGCCAACTGGTCCATCTGGCTCTCGTACGCAAAATTCACCTGCGGTCCTCCTACCGCACGCATCGCGCTGGTAAAGATATTATTGGTATGAACCGCCTGCACATCAATCATAGCATTTGGCACATAATACGGGCCGGTTGCCAGCATCAGACCATGCAGGCAGACCAGCGAGCTGCGATAGACAAACGGTCCGGCATCGGCAATCACTTTCACGCTCAGCGCGGTGAGCCGCCCATCGCGTGTTGCGCCGGTTTTATAGTGCATCGTAAAAGGATGGCGTTTCGAGTACGCCTGGATCGATTCTTCGCGGGTGCTGGAGAGAAAAATCGGCTGCCTGGTTTTCCAGGTCAGCAGAGCGAGATAGAGTTCAATGGTAATATCGAGCTTGCGCCCGAAGCCACCGCCGACCATCGGACAGATGACGCGCACCTGATCGGGAGGAAGATCGAGCGTGGCCGCGATATGCTCACGATATTCGAGCGATTGGGTTGCGATCCGCACGACAATACGCCCCTCCTCGTCGATCCAGGCCGAGCCGCCCTCGGTTTCCAGCGCGGCATGCTCCACCCAGGTCGTATGGTAGGTCTGCTCTACCACAACCGCTGCCTCTGCCAGCCCCCGCTCTACGTCGCCCGACTGGACCCATTCGTGGCTGGCAATATTGCTCTGCATGCCGATCTGCGGCGCGCCCGGCTGCAATGCGTCCAACGGATCAAAGATCGCCGGTAACACCTCGTATTCAACCTCGATCGCCTGCAAGGCTCGCTTCACCTGCGCTTTTGACTCGGCGGCGACCAGCGCAATGGCCTGCCCCTCGTACAGCACCTGTTCGCTGGCGAGAACAGGATGATCTAAGATGGAAGGGCCACCATAGTTTTTCCGACCGGGGATATCGCTGGCCGTGAGCACTGCATGGACGCCAGACAACGCGCTGGCAGCCGTTGTCTTGATCGCAAGGATGCGCGCACGGGGATGGGGGCTGCGCAATACACCGCCATAGAGCATGCCCTCCATCCAGAAATCCTGACTATAGTGAGTCGTCCCCAGCACTTTTTCCAGCGCGTCGATACGTTGCACCGACGTGCCCAGTAATTCCTGTGTGCTCATTTCGTCACTTCCTCACATTCATTACCAGCGTGCAAATGGGAGGCAGCTTCAACCGCATCCACAATCGCCTGATAGCCAGTACAGCGGCACAGATTGCCAGCGAGCGCCTCGCGTATCTCCTCGCGCGTGGGATGCGGGTGAGAATCGAGAAAAGCGCTGGCCGTAATCAGCATCCCGGGAGTGCAGAAACCGCATTGCACCGCGCCATGCTCGAGAAACGTTTGCTGAAGAGGATGCAGATGCTCCTCGTTCCCCAGACCACGCACGGTCGTCACCGCCGCTTGATCGGCCTGAACGCCCAGCGTCAAACAGGCCAGACGGACCTCACCATTGAGCAGCACCGCACAGGAACCACAATCGCCCTTGCCGCACCCCTCTTTGACCTCCCACGCGTGCAGATCGTGGCGCAATACCTCGAGCAAGGTGCGCTCTGGCGCGATATGTGTGTCTATGCTTGTACCATTTAAAGAGAAATGCAGAGGATAGGATGGTTCAGTTTGCATCGCATACTTACTCTTTTCATTGTAGCAGTCATATATCTAACAGAAGGACGCGGAGAGATTCGCTGGCTCTGGTACATTCTGTAACGAGGGGACCGTCGTCCAGTTTTTCTCGCTCATATATTTCCAGCCGCCATCTGCCAGGATGATCACAATTTTTCCCTGCTCCATCTGCTCTGCGGCACGCAACGCCACCTCCAGCACTGCGCCACTCGACGGACCGGCGAAAATACCTTCTTGCGCTTTTAACTGTAACGTACGCCGCCATGCCTGCTGGCTCGACACCTGTATTTTATGGTCAAGCACAGTGGGATCAAAGACGGGCGGCACAAAACCATCAGCCAGGTTGCGCAATCCCTGGATGCTCTCGCCCTGAATCGGCTCAGCGGCAAAGGTACGAATAGCAGGATTGTGCTCTTTCAAACGCCGACCCAGACCGGTGATCGTTCCTCCCGAGCCAAGACCGGCAACCATGACGCTCATATCAGGCATATCGCGCAGAATCTCCACAGCCGTTGTCTCGTAATGAGCATCAGCGTTCGCCTGATTGCCATACTGAAAGAGCATCACATAGCGGCTATCCTGCTGGATCATCTCCTGCGCAAGCCTGATGGCCCCATTGCTGCCTGCTGCACCGGGCGACGTAATCACTGTCGCGCCATACAGCTCGAGCATGCGGCGCTTCTCCAATGTCCCTTTCTCAGAAATCACGGCAGTGAAAGGATAGCCCTTCATACCTGCCACCAGGGCCAGAGCCACGCCGGTATTGCCGCTGGTCGCCTCAAGCAAGATTGATCCCGGCTTGAGCAGACCCTGAGCCTCGGCCCGCTCAACCATCTTTTTCGCAATTCGATCTTTAATGCTGCCGGAAGGATTGGCCCCTTCCATTTTCGCGAACAACTGCACGCCATTGCGCGGACTAAAACTTTTTAGCTCGATCAGGGGGGTATTGCCAATCGTCTCTAGCACATTGTGATAGTACATCCTTTACGCTCCTTTACGCTTCTATGCGATCTTAAATTTCGCGAGAAAGAGACCTGGCGGCACTGAGAACTTCGTCATGCATGATGCGGACGTCATCTTCAGTGGTCATATAGTTGACAAAGCAGGCGCGCAGCAACTCTCTTCCTTGAAAATGGGTGCTGGTGAAAAAGGCCTTTCCACGCCGCTGGATCTCGTGAGCCAATGCTTTATTGAAACGATCAAGCTGGACGGGTTGAGCGCGCAATCCTGTCGGAACGAAACGGAAACGAACAATACTCAATGGTTCGGATGCGACAAGCTCCATCTCGGGGGTATCAGCCACCAGGCGAGCAAAGAGCTGAGCCATCTCTCTATTATTGGCGATGGCCCTGGCCAGACCAGAACGTCCCGCTGAACGCACCACAGCCCAGACATCCAGAGCACGGAAACGACGTGTACGCTGGAGGGTATATTCTGACATCCAGGCTTCATGTTCTTCAGGCTCCGTGTGCGTCAGGCGAAAAGCATCATGGAGCGCCTTCCCATTGCGTACCAGAGAGCAGCCACAATCAATGGGAACAGAGAGCCATTTATGTTGATCGGTTGCCAGTGAGTCTACGCGCTCGATGCCTTTATAGAGTGGGGCAACCCGCTCATCTAAAATGCCAAATGCGCCGTAGGCACCATCAACGTGCAGCCAGAGGCCCTGCTCGTGGCAGAGATCGGCCAGTTTATCGAGCGGATCTATCGCGCCAGTATCGACCGTGCCTGCGGTCGCCGCGACACAGAAGGGGCGGAGTCCATTGGCGCGATCTTCCTGAATACGCCGGACAAGCTGATCCACATCCATCTGATAGGAAGGGGTTGAAGGAATGATGTGGATAGAATTGCTCCCAAGGCCCATCGCCTCAACCGACTTGCGTACGCTGAAGTGGCCCTGGTCCGATTGGTAGAGCACAAAGGGTGGATGTGCGCCCTGCACGCCCTCTTTGCGGATATCCCAGCCGTCTACCTCAGCCGCCCAGTAGCGAGCAGCCTGCAAACAGGTGAAGTTTGCTTCGGAGCCGCCACTCACAAAAACGCCCGCGCTTCCTTCCACAGGAAAATTGCATAGCTCCATGATCCATTGCACAGCGCAACGCTCTAGCGTTTGTCCCGCGTGATCGCCAATGCCGCAATTCGGATTCATTGCCGCTGCCAGGGGCTTGAGCAAAATGCTGGCGTGCGCAGGGGCGGAATTGATCCAGCCTGCGAATCGAGGATGACCATTGCCCTGCGGATAGGGCAGAATCATCTCGCGCAAAAACTCCAGCGTTTCCGCAAAATCATACCCGTTTTCCGGCAACTCCTGTTCGCGAATAGCCATACGCACCTCATCGGACATGGCCTGCCAGATCGGACGTTCCCGTACTTCAGAAAGGTAATCGGCCATTTCATCAATGACCTGATATCCCAGACGCCGCAGGGAGGCATTATCAAAGGAGAGATCTGGCGTTGCGGGTACGTCTGTATGGATACCGCTGGTCGCATCTCTCTGCTCATACTGCTGTTTCAAATAGCACCACTATTTCTATTTTCTATCAACGGAGCTTATTTGTGTCAGTGTTTTTTTTACGAGCGCGCTCGCTGCCAGCGCGCGATACGAAGAAGACGCCTGGCTATCCTGCAAGGGTTCTGGCAACTCTTCTTCCAACGTTGCAACACAGCGATTGATGGTTGCCTCATGCAGAGGAAGCGTCTCTCCAAGGAGAACAGCTTCTGTGCGCTGCGCACGAAAAGGAATGGGGGTAACAGCACCCAGGACGATACGTGCGGTGCTGATACGCGGGCCTTGCATCGTGATCCACGCGGCGATACTAGCAATAGCGGGAGCGCCAGCCTTACGATTGCCGATCTTATAGTAATAAGAAACAGGTGAGTGTGGGGAGACAGGTAGTGTTACCTGTGTAATAAGCTCACAAGGAACGGGGGTCTGCCGTATATAGTCAGCAACGCTCAATGTGCGTTGTTGGATGGTCGGTTGGTTCGTATACAACACCAGCGTTGCATCAAGGGCAAGCAGAGGGGCAATCATGTCCGTGACCATCGCAGACGAGGCGGCGATATTCCCGCCCACGGTCGCGACAGCGCGAATAAGCGGATTGGCAAAGGATTTTGCCATCTCTGCTAACAAAGGGACATGCTGCTGCACCACCTTATCCACTTTTAACTGCGCAAGAGTCACCAGAGCGCCGATAGTCACCGCCTGGCTCGCATACTGAATGCGCTTCAACTCCTCCAGGTTTCGCAGATCGACGAGCGTAGCAGGCGGCACCGTTTCTTGCCTGAGTGCAATCAGAGCCTGGGTACCGCCCGCTAATGGTAGAGCCTGATGAGTGGTCGCAGTTAAAGCCTGCAAAGCCTGCTGCAAAGTAGAGGGGATGACATACGTAAAATGGGCGTCGGCCATAGGCCCTCCTTTCATGCTGAAAGGATGCCATAGTTTGCTGAAATTTCAACAGGGAATTGCTGAAATTTTACTGAATAGGAGTAGAGCCTGGAATTTTATGGACAACAGAAAGCCTCTGGTTCAGGGGTACTGAATCGCAGGCATGATCTCACGGGAAAAGATTTCCAGTGTCTCGGTATCGGTGGGAAAGACATACATAATGAAGTATTGCATCCCCATATTCACCAGGGTCTGGATCTGTATCTTTACTTCTTCAATAGTGCCAACAATAGCTCCTTTGACTGCATCTTCCCGAAGGGGATAGAGAAGTTGTTTAGCGGCCAGTTCCTCTGGGGTACGGGCAACCTGGAGAGTGGGAACAAAATAGCTATGCAAAACACTCCCAGGGGTACGGTTCACCTTTTCACAATACGCGTTGAGCACATCGTATTTACGTTGGACATCCTCAAGACGAAAGGCGCCCCCGGTCCAGACATGTGGACCGAAATTACTCATGTCGGCATATTGAGCAACCTGGCGCAGGGTGACACGCTCACCGCCACCACCAATGAGAATAGGTACATGAGGTTGTTGCACAGGTAATGGATAGCCATTTATTTGCTGAAGCTGAAAATAGCGCCCCTGGTAATTCAGGGGTTCACCTTTCCAGAGGCCTTTAATAATCTGAACAGTTTCTTCCAGTCTTTCCTGGCGTTCGCTGACACTTGGCAAAGGTATACCTAACTGCTCAAACTCAATTTTATCATCACCCATACCCAGCCCAAGCACCAGGCGACCCTGACTGGCACGATCTACGTCCGCAGCCATACGCGCCAATATTGCCGGATGTCGATAAGAGGCGCTGCTAACGAATGACATAAGACGAATACGTCTGGTCGTAACGGCAAGCATAGACAGGGTTGTCCAACAATCGGGACCACCCGTACTGACCGGATGATCGTAGATACAGGCTGCGTCATAACCAAGCTCTTCGATGTAAAGAACTTCTTTGAGCAAACTTTCCCAGCCGATAAAGATGTTTGAGAGAATGCCATAACGTATTGTACGCTCTCCTTCAGTAATCCAGGGGGGAGAAGCCCAGGTCTGCTGTGCTTTTTCTTCGGTCAATGCAATCTCCTTTGTGTTCAAGGTAAATAACAACATCCGTTGAGAAAATGGATGGCTGATACTGTGTGATGCCCCGGCACTATACGGGTCAGCCCCTGGAGGATTTGCATACAGTAAGCCTCCCTGCAAAGTTGGTCTTTTCGTCAGAATCAGAAGAACGCTTCAGCTTGATCATTTCCAGAACAAACATATGCTATAAGAAAAGACATGCAGTAGATGGCCCACCTGAATACATCTCAGCAAACAACAAGCAATATGATACTGGATTCCCAGTACCAGGAGTCAATTATAGACTCTTCTATTTAATTATACTGAACAATACAGTTTTTTACTACTTTGCGCTTTTAAACTTCAAAGCTTTGCAAAAGTCAAAGCAACCTGCCGGATTGACTCTTCCTTTTCATCCCACACCAACTCTGGCAAAGCGCTGTATCTAAAAAACCACTTCTTGACAAAATAAGTGCAAAGCAGGTATTCTCTTCAATGAAAATATCTTATAAGTAGCATACAAGAAAGCGTTCACGTGAAGAAGCCAGTGACTTTTGCAAAAGAAAGCATCTTAACCCGAACGATCTATTATCGTTGTGCTACCTTGATATGCCCCAGACCTCCCATCCACTACCCTTCTACTCCTACCATTTCTCCGAAGCAAGATGCGACGAGCGCCATTGCGAATTGTGCGGCGTAACTCGTGAGCGCATCACATAGCACTACCTGATTTCTCTTTTCCAGATCTTACACGTTCTCTCATCTCCCTGCTTTCCCTATCGAGATAAGGAGCATTATTTATTATGACGGGAAAAATGTACTCTCAACGACTTGGGAGCATTTCTGATGCCCAGTTTCAAGCGGCACTTGACCGCTTTCATGCCGGTCGCTTTCTCCAGGCTGAAGCCATTTCCTTTGGAATCTTCGGCCAAAATGTCTTTGTGTCCAGTACCACCGGGGACTATGTTTTGCGAGGAGACCCTCATTTCTGGTGGCAATTTCCCACCGAGCAGTACTTCGCACGCCTGCTCCATGAACGCACCTCCGTGCCTGTTCCCTGGCCCTATCGCATTGATCCCACCCCGGATATCTTTGGCTGGAGCTTTGTCCTCATGCCACGGATGCCCGGTCTCCAACTAGCCGATCCGCAGGTCAAAAAGCAGTTAGGATCAGCAGATAAACGAGGGATTGCGCAGGCACTGGGCGAAAATCTGGCGCAGATGCAGGAAGTGACCATGCCATTTGCGGGTCGGTACAACGCCTCTCTCGAGACCATTGAGCCGTTTGAACTGGCATATGAGCTTGTCTGGCCCCTTCCCGTAGCGTCCGATGCCAGCCTGAAACCGAAAATCATTACCTACAGCGAAAGGGTCACCGCCTGCCTTCGCCATATTCTGAACCGGGCTCATGAGTATAATGCCCAAACCACTACCGCAAACGATATTCTCTGGGTAGAAGAACTCATCGCCGAGGCTCAAGACGTGCTCGACGAGACCTTTGTGCCCTGTTTGCTCATGGAGGATTACAAAGAGGGGAACCTCGTCGTCACACAGCAGAACAAATGCTGGCAGGTGAGCGGAATGTTTGACCTGATGGAGGCTCATTTTGGTGACGGTGAGGCGGACCTCTCTCGTCCAATCGCCGAGTATTTGAACGAGGACCCGCAACTGGCAGGAGCGTTCTTCGCGGCATATCTGAAGCACAAATCACTCCGTCCAGGCTTTGCCAGACGCTTTCCCGTCTATATGCTGCTCGATCGTGTGATTCTCTGGGAGTTCTTTCAACGCCACTCCTGGCGTTTGTGCCCTGAAGGATGGACATTTCGCGATTGGGCCGGGCGATATGTCGCACCACCCGTCATTTTTGAGCAGCTATGATGCTCAAGGTTGAGTTCAAGCATGATATATTTGCTTATAAAACATAAAGAAAGGAACACCCTATGAACCATCAGATCAAAGCCTCGCTTGAACCACATCCTGAATTTGCTACTTATTTGCATGAACAGCTCAAAGAGCACAATGAGAAAGAGGACAACGCAAATGCGCAGAAGCATCACTCATCTTTGCAGAGAGCCAGGCCAAGCGCTCCCAAATGTCGATTCTTTCCATTATCCCCAGTTGAGACCACACCTGAGAGCGCGACAATCTTTTCATCTGGCTGGATAACCAGGTGAAATGGGCGGATGTTGTGTGCATAGTTCATACTGCCAAAGGGACCATAGACCTTGCCCTGGTGGGTACAAAAGGTCAGTTGCAGCACATAGTCGCCACCAAACCACTCTCCAGAAAAACCAGAAATCTCGCTCCACTGATCACCCGGCTCTAATTCGATCTTTGCCTGAGAGACTGCGAGATTGCCATGAGGAGGCGTCAGCGGGGCGGGCTTTGCACCGTGAAGCGCCTGGATCCCATCGACAATATCGCCTGCTCGTACCAGAAAAGCGCTGACGAAAAGATGCGTGCTCTGTGCTATGGGGGTGTCATCGAAATCTTCCAGATCAAACCAGCGGCTGGCTGAGCGCCAGGGCGGGATGGAGCGGAGCAAAGAAGAATGAAAGGGTTGAGAGGAGGAATTTTCCAGCATGTCTTTGTTTACCAATCCTTGTTCTTTTTTTATTTACTTTTCTTTTCTTTTTAACGATTGCGTTTCTGCGTATGCTCTATGATGGTACTATCACCATTTTGGCATTCCGTAGCGCTTACAGAGACTCGTTGATCAGAGAAAAGAAAGCCAATTTCTACCCGTCAGCATTCCGCGCGTCTATTCTTTAATAATACAGGAAAAAACTTCATTCGCGCCACAGCGAGCCCGGGCGGGTTATGTCCGGGCTCGCTATCAGCATGGGCTCATGCCCAATCTCAAATCTCATCAGTACTTACTTCGCTAAGGTCACAGTTCCGGCATTCCCATCGACGGTAATCTGCTGACCACTGCTCAAACGCTCGGTCGCTACTCCGGTGCCAAGGACGGCCGGAATATGATACTCGCGAGCCACAATCGAGCCGTGACTGAGCGGACCACCAACATCGGTCACCACGCCCGAAGCAAGGGCGAAGAGCGGCGTCCAGGCCGGTGTCGTGATCCTGGCAACCAGAATATCGCCGGGACGCATCCGCTCAAATTCTTCAGGACCGTAAATGACACATGCCGGACCGGTGACGATTCCGGGGCTGGCGGCGATCCCTTTGAGCACGTCGCCCTCGGGCTGGTCGAGACGCGCGGGCATCAGATTACTGAAGTCGATACCCAGGAAGCGAGCTCCTCCCTTGATTGGCAGTGCGGCGGGTGGCGTCAGTTTGCGCATGCGCTCCCAGTTCACATGCCGCTCTGCAATCACACCTTGATAGTCGGCCGGAGCCTGTCCCGCATCCAGCACATTCACGGCCTCTCTCAGTTCATGGAGACGCAACCAGTAAACTTCATCGGCGGTCTCGATGGCATTGTGATTGACCAGACGTAGCCCGATCTCATGCAACATCTGACGCAATACCGGCCAGCCCAGTCCGACATCGGCGAGCGCATCTTCACGCAGCGGGGCGTAACGTTGTGCTCGCTCCAGCTGACGCCGGAAGGTTCGCAAACGGTAGCCGCGCAGGCGGCTCGTCACCTGACGGGTAGCCTCGTTACGCGCGGCCTCGGCGTTGGCCTGCCGTTTGTAGGGATCGGGTGCCTGCCCGCTCAAGAAGAATTTCAGCGTCTCTAACAGCGGAGCCGGATCTTCGGCGAGCACCCCTTTGGCAAAGTCGAGATCGTAGATGGTATGGCCGAAACGCTGCAAATGCTCATCTATACGCTGCCAGAACATCTGCCATGCCTCGCTCGACGCGCCCACGAGGCTTGTCCGCTGGTGATACGCAGTTACGAACTGCTCGCCTGAGAGATCCTTCAGAACAGATGCCAGCCCCTCCTGCTCGTTCACCCAGCCACTCAGGTCATAGAGCGATTTTTCAGCCTGCATCGGAGTACTGTCAAAACCAAGCATAAATGTCAGCGCAGTGGGTGCACTGGCGTTCTTGCGCTCCTTGAGCAGCCTGTTATACACCTGCGTAAAAATCATCTCGCTGATATACGCCGCTGGCAGAATCCCGCTCTGGATCGAGAGGTAGTAGCCCCCGGCTTCTTCAGCGATTGCCAGTACGCCGTTGAGCAATTCGGTCGCCGATGAAGATGTAAGATCGGTTGTCTGCCAGCGTCTGGCAAGTGCTGCATATTGGGCGCGAGCGGCTTCCCAGCGCTGTTTGGATGTGTGCAGTAAGCCGGGAAAGAGGATAAAGACGCGCGGGAGAGAGAGCATCAGCCTTGTCGTCTCGGCAGGAGTGAAGCCCACATCATAGTAGGCATAATCGTTGATA
>Ga0310811_10013651_pt1 | contig 10586 bp, 10 predicted proteins | sample YCmetagenome_FD_207642 | JGI IMG/M metagenome (GOLD analysis project Ga0310811, IMG submission 207642) | Soil microbial communities from experimental microcosm in Duke University, North Carolina, United States - YC | ecosystem: Engineered > Artificial ecosystem > Soil microcosm > Unclassified ... | reverse complement strand
GGCTTTGCCAGTTGCGTCAGCAGCGGATATTGTCGGATGTTTGGCCGGCTTTGCGGCAGGATGGAATTCTGATCTATTCAACCTGCTCTTATTCGCGGGAGGAGGACGAGGATATATTGACCTGGATGATGGAGGGGATGGATGCGGAGGGTTGCCGGCTGAAAGCGGCGGAGGAGTGGAATATCGTGGAGACTTTTATAAACGGAGGTTTTGGTTATCGTTGCTGGCCGGACCGGGTGGCGGGTGAGGGTTTCTTTATCGCGGCTGTCCGGAAGAAGGATGGAGGGGAGTATGCGGCGCCGAGGAAGCTGGCGTTGCCCGAGCGGGTGACGAAGCAGGAAGAGCAGCGGATAAGGCCCTGGGTGCGGGAAGGGGGTTGGTTGTTCTTTCGCCATCAGGAGCAGATCAATGCTTTGCCGGAGCCGGTAGCGGGGGCGTTGCCGATACTGCAGTCTGCCTTATATCTGAAGCGGGCTGGGGTGCCGCTGGGGGTGCTGTCGGCAAAAGAGCTGATCCCGGAGCATGATCTGGCGGTGAGTACGCTGGTGAGTCCGTCGTTGCCGGTGTTGTCGCTGCCGAAGGAGGAGGCGCTGGTATATCTCAGGAAGGAGGAGATAGCGCCGGGGGATAGCCCGCTGGGTTGGACGCTGGTGGCGTATGAGGGGTTGAATCTGGGGTGGATAAAGGTTTTGCCGAGGAGGTCGAATAATTATTATCCGAAGGAGTGGAGGATATTGAAGAGGTGAGGGTGGATTTGACCTTCACGGAAAATATTGCATCTTTGTCCTGAAGTGGACTTTAAAAAAATATCACTATGCGATGTCCTGTTGCCGTACTTTTATTGATCAGCTGTTTTTTTGTTAAGGTTGCCGGGGCCCAGACGAATGAATTGAATGTTTTGGGTCAAACGGGGAATCTTCACCTGGAGCATACCGTTGTTGCGAAGGAGAACTGGTATAGTGTAGGCCGGCTTTATAATATCACGCCTAAGGAACTCACTGCGTACAATAAGGTGGCGCTGACTCAGCCGTTGGTCATCGGTCAGACGCTGGAGGTACCGCTAACGACTGTTAATTTTTCCCAGAACGGACAGAAGGGGGCCGGAGAGACGCTGGTGCCGGTGTATCATGTCGTCCAGGAGAAGGAGTGGATGTACAGGATCAGTGTGAATCATAACAAGGTACCGATGGCCAGTCTCGAAAAATGGAATAGTATAAATAAGGATCAGGTGCGGGCGGGTATGCATCTGGTGGTAGGATATTTAAGGGTGAAGACGGGGTTGTCGGCGCTGGCGAAGCCTGTTGGGGCTGCGGCGACGGGTGTTGCGGTGGCCGGGTCGGGTGTGCCGGCTCCGGCGGCTGGAGGGGTATCGAAGGATGGAGGTGGATCGAAGAGTGGGGGGATTTCGGGGGCGAAGGAGGGAGGGGGTTCAGGGACGAAGACGACTAAGGTGAGTGAGCGGGTGCCGGCGAAGGATGAGATGGATTCGGCGCAGGTTCCCGAGCGAAGCGAAGGGAATGACCGAGGGAAAGCGAGGGACGACGGTTTCGCGAAGGTCCCGGCTAGTCCGGCGGTTGGGAAGACAAAGGGGAGTGAAGGGTCGACTTCTGGTGGCGGGTCGGTGTCCGGCGGGGGATCGGTGTCCGGCGGAGGATCGGCGGCGTCGAGTCATAATGGGGGAGTTTTCAAGGGAGACTTTACTGAATCCGGCAAGTCCGCTTCCGGGGTAGCCGGTACCTTTAAGAGTACCAGCGGCTGGCAGGATGGGAAATACTATGCGCTGATGAATAATATTTCTGTCGGGACGATCGTGAAGGTGAGTGATAGTAATACGGGAAAGACCGTTTATGCAAAAGTACTGGGTGCGCTGCCCGATATGAAGGAGAGCGCGGGTCTGGCCGTCCGGATCAGCAATGCTGCGGCGTCTGAGCTGGGCGAGGGGGAAGGCCGGTTCAACGTGTCGGTCAGTTATTAGGAGATGGGTTGGCCGGGTTTGGCCGGAAGCCTCTCAGGAAGTCTTCGATCTTCATTCTTTTTTTGCCTTCGAGCTGGATATCGGTGACGCGGATATAGCCGTCGGAGGCGGCGAATCTCAAATAGGTTCTTTGATCAGTTTCATAGGCTCCTGGCTGAATGCCGGGAGTCTTTTTTTCTTTTTCGGAGTGATAGATCTTGAGGATCTTTCCGTCGAGGTGGGTGAATGCGGCGGGGAAGGGGGAGAGGCCTCTGATCAGGTTGTAGACGTTTTCTGTGGGTTTATTCCAGTCGATCAGGCAGGTTTCTGTAAATATTTTGGGAGCGTGTTTCAGGTCGCTGCCGTCCTGCTGGGGGGTGGCTTTCAGTGTGCCTGACGAGAGTCCGTCGATGGTAGTGACGAGGAGGCGGGCGCCGACCTCTTTCATGATGTCGTGGACGTCGCCTGCTGTCGCGTCGGGGGCGATGGGGAAGCGGTCCTGGAGGAGGATGTTTCCGGTGTCGATGGCGTGTTGAAGTTGGAAGGTCGTGACGCCGGTGACCGTCTCGCCGTTGATCACGGCCCAGTTGATGGGTGCTGCGCCGCGGTATTGGGGGAGCAGGGAACCGTGGAGGTTGACGGTGCCCATGGGGGGCATGGACCAGACCGATTCCGGAAGCATGCGGAAGGCGACGACGATCTGCAGGTCGGCCCGGAGGGCGCGCAGGTCTTCCTGGAATGAGGGATCTTTTAGTCTATCAGGTTGCAGGATAGGCAGGCCTTTTTCCTTCGCGTATTTTTTTACGGCGCTTTCGGTGAGCTGCATGCCGCGGCCGGCGGGCTTGTCGGGTGCGGTGATGACGGCGACGACGTTGTAGCCGGCTTTGAGGATGGCGTCGAGTGAGGCAACGGCGAACTCGGGTGTGCCCATGAAGATGATGCGGGGACTAGTCGGCATAGAGTAAATATTTTTTTCTGATTGCTTTAAAGTTGGAGAGTGCGGGTTCCCAGGTCTTGCGGATGGCGTCTTCGCTGAGGCCGTCTTTTATTTGCTGGCGGAGGGTGGAGCCGCCGGCGAGGCGGTCGAAGCCGCTGCCATTGCGCAGGAAAAAGGAGTCCTTATCGGGAATGAGGCGGTAGGCTTCGAGTACCCATTTTAGCGTCCATTGGTTGCCGGTAGCTTGTTCCGCGTCGTCCTGGCCGAGGTCGTAGCCGTGGCAGGTGCGGCCGAGCTGTGGCGGACTGGTTGCGCCGGGGAGGCTTTGGGGTGTGAAGTTGTAGCCGGTGTTGGGGAAGGAAGGGTGTCCGAACTGCTGGAAGGGTTTGGTGGTACCGCGGCCGAGGCTGACGGAGGTTCCTTCGAAGAGGCAGAGGGAGGCGTACAGGTATACGGACTGCATGTTGGGGAGGTTGGGGGAGGGTTTTACCGGTAAGGCATATCTGCTTTTGTGTGTGTAGTTTTTGCAGGGGATGACGATCAGGCGGAAGGTTGCGGCGGTTGTCGCGGCGGCTTTGGTGATGGAGTCGGAGGGGGAGGCCCAGTTTTCTCCGAGGAGCATTTTGGCGTATTCGCCGATGGTCATGCCGTAGACGACGGGTATGGGTTGCATGCCGACGAAGGAGCGGTATTTTGTATCCAGTACCGGACCGTCGACGTAGAAGCCGTTGGGGTTGGGCCGGTCGAGGATGATGAGTGTAAGATGGTTTTCGATGGCTGCCTCCAGATATTTCTGCATAGACGATATGTAGGTATAGAAGCGAACGCCGACGTCCTGGATGTCGAACAATAAGATGTCTGCGCCTTCGAGGTCGGAGGGAGAGGGTTTGTCCTTTGGACCGTAGAGGGAGATGATGGGGATACCGGTGGCGGGGTCCTGTTGGTTGCCGACTTTGGCGCCGGCGTCGGCTTCACCGCGGAAGCCGTGTTCGGGGGAGAATATCTTTACTACGCGGATACCTTTTTTTAACAAAGTATCTACGAGGTGGGTGTTGCCGATGACGGATGTCGCGTTGGCGAAGATGGCAACGTTCTTTCCCCGGAGGAGGGGAAGGTAGAGGTTCATCTGGTCGGCGCCGGTCAGGATGGGGCTGGTGCTGACGGTTGTCTTTGGGGTGGTGTTGGCTGCGTCGGTGCGGCTGGTGTTGCCCTCACGTAGTTGGGTGGTGTTGGCTGCGTCGGTGTGGCTTGTGGCGCTGCATACGGCGGGGCGCACAAATTGCAGTGAAAGCAATACCAGGCAAAGAGATATGATTCGCATAGGCCGCAATTTAATTATTTAATCCTACCTTGCAGCCATGTCCCTTGTCCGGGACCCCAACTGGACGAAGTTCAGTTGAAAAAAAAGTAAAACATATGGCACAAGAAGTAAAAGTTGGCGATACTGTAAAAGTCCATTATCACGGACGTCTGACCGATGGGACAACATTTGATAGCTCTGAGGGGCGGAGCCCGTTGGAGTTCGAAGTGGGCGGCGGTATGGTGATAAAGGGTTTCGATGATGGCGTCCTTGGTATGACTGTTGGGCAGAAAAAGACCATAGAGATCCCGGTGGAAGATGCCTATGGACCGAGGGACCCTCAGGCGATCATTGAGTTTCCGATAGATCGTTTTCCTCCGAATATGAAGCCTGAGGTAGGGATGCAGCTGGCAATGAACAATGGTGCGGGTCAGCAGATGCCGGTAACTATCGTAGAGGTGAGGCCGGATGCTGTGGTACTGGATGCCAATCATCAGCTGGCTGGTGAAGATCTTATTTTTGATCTCGAACTGGTTGAGATCAATACTCCTTCCCGGATAATTATGCCTTAAATTTTATTGGTTGGGGTGTGAACCGCTTGCCGCGACGTGAACCGTTGGGGGTGTGAACTGCCGGTTGGGTGGTTGCGTGAACCGTTGGGTCAGGCCGTGCTGGGTTTTGCCTGCGTCGTATGGGGTAGGGTGTGGGAGTTGTATTTTTTCCCGAACGCCCATGCCAGGATCAGCAGGCTGATGAGGGATATGGCGGTATTGAGGATGGAGCCTTCGAGTCCGAAGTCGCCGCCTGTCACGAACAGGTCGCCTTTGGGTTCGGCCTGCAGGACGGAGGGCAGGTTCAGTCCGCTGACCCGGAAGCCGAGTATCGGGCCCTGGAAGAAGTTCCATGTCAGGTGGAAGAGGAAGGAGAACCAGAGATTCCTTGTAAAAATATAGTTGACGCCCAGCAGGAGGCCGGCAAGGAAGAGGTTGGCGAACGCCAGGGTATGCATGCCCGGGTTAGTGAGGTGGAAGCAGGCGAAGAGGAGGGCGGAGACGGACAGGGCGATCCATTTGTTGGAGAAGGTGTCCATCAGATTGTTCAGGATATATCCGCGAAACACGAGCTCTTCGCTGAATGCGATGAAGACCATCAGGCCGAAGGAAACGAAAAATGAAGAGGGGTCGAAGACGATATCCGTCCATTCGAGGTGTCCGCTGAGCAATAGCAGCACCGCGGTCAGGCCCATCAGTCCGGGTCCCATCAGGAGTCCGGTCAGCGCCTCGTTGATATATCCCATCAGGGGCCATCCCAGGCTTATAAAGCTGCGGCGATCCACGAAATGCCGGAAGACGGCGACGCAGACGAGAGAGATTACCAATTCAAGCAGGACCATCAGCCATAGATAGCTGCCCGTCAGGAGGCCTGAGATGGTGGGCAGCGGATTGGTCTCCAACTGCTGGAGGGTAGTTCCCGTGATCGTCACCAGGGCAGTGGTGGCCAGCAGCAGGGTGAGCAGAAAGAAGCCGCAGCCAAACAGAAGCACCCGCAGCCAGCCTTGCGGGAGTACCGGATTTTTTATAACCTGATCGGACATAGTTGGGTATATTCGTTTGGTCCAAACCAGACCATGCCCGGTTCGGACAGTAATAAATATACGAATCATGTTCGAAAACTACTCTTTTACCGTAGCGGAAAGATTCCTCCGGTATGTTCAGATCGATACCCAAAGTGATCCTCAGTCGACTACTTATCCTTCCACGGGCAAGCAAAAAGACCTGGGCCGGCTGCTGGTGCAGGAGCTGCAGGCAGCAGGTCTATCCGACGCAGATATGGACGAATTTGGTTATGTGTATGCCACACTCCCCGCCAATACGGATAAGACGGTTCCGGTGGTCTGTTATTGTGCTCATATGGATACTTCCTCCGACTGTAGTGGTACCGGCGTAAAGCCGATCGTTCACTACAAATATGACGGTGGGGATATCGTACTGCCGGATGACCCGGGTCAGGTCATTTCTCCGGCGGAGCATCCGTATCTGGCGTCCCGGGTGGGCGACGATATTATCACCGCGAGTGGTAAGACCCTGCTTGGGGCCGACGACAAGGCGGGGGTTGCCGTAATAATGGACATGGTGCATTTTTTTGCGGGTCATCCCGAGCTGAAGCACGGGAAGATCCGGATATTGTTCACGCCGGACGAAGAGATCGGCAGGGGCGTCGACAAGCTGGATATGCAAAGACTTGGGGCAGAATTCGGTTATACGCTGGATGCGGGTGAGCGGGGATCTCTTGAAGACGAGACCTTTTCCGCGGATGGGATGACGGTTATATTCCATGGGCGCAGCGTGCATCCGGGTTATGCCAGGGGCAAACTGGTCAACGCGATAAAGGTGGCGTCCTATTTTGTCGATCTGCTGCCGAAGGATGAGTGGTCGCCGGAAACGACGGAAGGCGCCTATGGATTTGTTCATCCGGTGAGAATGTCCGGGCTGGGGGAAAAGGCCGTTGTGGAATTTATCATACGGGATTTTATGACGTTGCGGCTGGAGGCCTATGAGCAGATACTGAGAGACAAGGTGGCGGAGGCGCTGGCGGCGTTTCCGGGCGCAACGGCGGAGGTGGTGGTGAAGGAGCAGTACCGCAATATGAAGGAAGTGCTGGATCTTCATCCGCAGGTGAGCGCCTATGCAGAGGAGGCGATCGTGCGGTCCGGGGTAGTAGTTCACAAGAGCAGCGCCAGGGGCGGAACGGATGGGTCGAGGCTGTCATTTATGGGACTGCCCTGTCCGAATCTTTATACGGGGGAGATGGCGTTTCACGGGAAGCACGAGTATGTGAGCATACAGGACATGCAGAAGTCGGTGGAGACGATCGTGCATCTTGCGATGATATGGGAAGAGAAGAGCTGAGTCCCGGAGCTGCGGCGTCCCGGGCGGCCGGAGTTGGGGTTGCCGGGGTTGGGGGTTGCCGGAGTTGGGGGTGCCGGAGTTAGGGGTTGCCGGAGTTAGGGGTGCAGGAGTTAGGGTTGCCGGAGTTGGCGGTGCCGGAGTTGGGGTTGCCGGAGTTGGGGCAGGACGATTATACGTTGACGTTAGCGCGTTCGCGGATGGCATGGAGGATCATTTCCGCGTGGACCCTGGAGTTTTCTATGAACCAGATATGTGTGTTCATACCGCCGCAGACGACGCCTGCAAGGAAGAGGTTCTTTATATTGGTTTCCATCGTTGCGGGGTCATAGAAAGGCTGGAGGCGGCTGTCGTCCGATAGCCGGATGCCTGTATGTCGCAGGAAGTCGAAGTTGGGCTGGTAGCCTGTGAGGGCTATGACGTAGTCGTTGGGAATGGTTACTATTCCTTCCGGGGTCAGGATATCCACCTCGCCGGGGCGGATGGCGGCAATGGAGGAGTGGGTGTATGCCTTTATGCTGCCTTCTTTGATCCGGTTCTCGATGTCGGGTTTGACCCAGTATTTGACACGGGGGCCGATGCCTTCTCCGCGGATGACCATGGTCACTTCTGCGCCTTTCCGCCAGGTCTCGAGGGCTGCGTCGACGGCGGAGTTGCTGGCTCCAACCACGATCACCTTCTGCATGGCGTAGAAGTGCGGTTCTTTATAGTAGTGGGTGACTTTTGGCAGTGATTCGCCGGGAACGCCGAGCAGGACGGGTATGTCATAGAAGCCGGTGGCGATGATGACATAGGTGGCGGTGTAGGTCTGCTGGCCGGAGATGATCGTGAATCCGTCGCCTGTGGATAATATCTGTTGTACGCCTTCCTGCAGGCGGATGTGCAGGCGGTTGGAGACGGCTACACGGCGATAGTACTCCAGTGCCTCACTGCGGTTCGGCTTTACGTTGTTGCTGACGAAGGGTACGCCACCTATTTCGATGCGTTCGGAGGTGGAGAAGAAGGTCATATTGGCGGGGTAGTTGTAGAGGGAGTTGACCAGACAGCCTTTTTCGAGGACGATGTAGCCGAGGCCGGCCTTTTGGGCTTCGAGTGCGCAGGCGATGCCGATGTGGCCGCCGCCTATGATGATGAGATTGTAGTTGTTTTCCATTTTACTTGCTCACAAATTTATGTACATTCACGGATAAAACTAATACTATGGATTCCGTTAATGTTTTTACAATTATCCTTGTACTGATAGGCGTGGCTATAATCTTCAGCTGTGCGGTTTCGGTAAACCAGGGTTATATATACGTAGTCACGATGTTTGGCAAATATCGGCGGATATTACGTCCGGGGTTGAATTTTAAACTACCTTTCCTCGAGGCGGTCTATAAAAAGATATCCATCCAGAACCGGAGTGTGGAGCTGGAATTCCAGGCGGTGACGTCCGATCAGGCGAATGTTTATTTCAAAAGCATGCTGCTGTATGCGGTGCAGAATGCGGATGAGGAGACGATCAAGAGGGTGGCCTTTAAGTTCATCAGCGACAGGGATCTGATGCAGGCGCTGACGAGGACGATCGAGGGAAGCATCCGAAGCTTTGTAGCGACGAAGAAGCAGGCGGAGATACTGGGTCTGCGTAAGGAGATCGTAGAGTTCGTGAAAGAGCAGATCGATCATTCGCTGGAGGACTGGGGGTATCATCTGATGGACCTTCAGATCAACGATATTACGTTCGACAAGGCTATTATCGAATCTATGAGCAGGGTGGTGGCCAGCAATAACCTGAGGGCGGCTGCGGAGAATGAGGGGCAGGCTTTGCTGATCACCAAGACCAAGGCGGCCGAGGCCGAGGGGAATGCGATAAAGATCTCGGCTGAGGCGGAGAAGGAAGCGGCGAAGCTCAGGGGGCAGGGTGTTGCGTTGTTCCGTCAGGAGGTCGCGCATGGGATGAGCGAGGCTGCGGAGGAGATGAAACGGGCCAATCTGGACACGAACGTGATCCTTTTCAGCATGTGGACGGAGGCGATAAAGAATTTTGCAGAGGCGGGGAAGGGGAATGTGATCTTTCTCGACGGGAGCAGTGAGGGGATGGATAAGACGATGAAGCAGATACAGTCGCTGATGGTGAGGCAGGCCAATGGGCAGTAGTGGCGGGGAAAGTGGGATGAGGGTTCCGGAAGAGGCGATCCGGCTGGTCGCTGCGTGGAATGGCAGAAGCGGCACAATTTTAGCATTTTGTTAAAAAATAGAAGTGTGAGGGGACCGTTATAGGTGATTAGTCTTATTTTTAACCATCGGGTCCCTGGGGCCCGGCTCATAAATTAAAAGGATACCGGAATGAATCTCTTTTTTCTGCAGGTAATACTGGATTCGGCAAAGATCAAGGACAGCCTTGCGCGGGTGGCTATGACGGCGGCTCAGCAAAAGGAAAATTTGTGGGACATCCTCATCAAGGGGGGACCGCTGATGATCCCGCTGGCGATACTGCTGGTCATTGCGATCTTCGTGTTCTTCGAAAGGTATATTGCCATCAAGAAAGCTGCGAAGCTGGATGACAATTTCATGAACATTATCCGGGACCATGTCATATCGGGTAATATTTCGGCGGCGCGTAGTGTTTCGAAGAATACGCCTACTGCGACGGCGCGGATGGTGGACAAGGGCATTCAGCGGGTGGGCAAGCCGATCGAGGCGATCGAGCGGAGCATGGAAAATGTGGGCAAGCTGGAGTTGTACAAGATGGAGCGGAACCTGGCGATCCTTTCTGTGATCGGGTATATTGCGCCGCTGTTCGGGTTTCTTGGGACCATTGCGGGGATGTTCGAACTGTTCTACAGCATTGCCAGTACGGGGGAATATAGTATCTCGAATATTGCGGGTGGTATCTATGTCAAGATGATCTCATCGGCCTCGGGGCTTATTATCGGTATCATTGCCTATGTCGGCTACCGGTTCCTGATCAGTCAGATCGACAAGGCGACGAACCGGATGGAGGCTGCCAGTGCTGATTTCATTGATATTTTACAGGAGGAGGCCCGATGAATCTAAGAAATCGTCATAGGGAAGAGGCGGAGGTGCATACGGGACCGCTGAATGACATCTTGTTCATTCTGCTGCTGTTCTTCCTCATTGTAAGTACGCTGGCGAACCCCAATGTGGTGAAGCTTTCCCAGCCCAAGTCCAGGAGCGACACCAAGGCCAAGCAGACGGTGGTGGTATCGATCGATGCCAATAAGCAGTTCTATGTGGGGACGACGAAGGTGACGATCGATGAGCTGAAGGCGAGGCTCCAGCCATTTCTCGCCAAGGAGACGGATCAGCCTTCGATAGTTATCAACGCGGACAAGTCGGTACCTGTGGATGATGTGGTGGCGGTGATGCGGGTCGCGCGTGAGCTGGGGGCCAGGACGGTGCTGGCCGTTGATAAGGCGGGGGCTAAGTAGGGTGACTAGGTAGGGTAACCAGGGAGGGTGAGGCTGGCCGGGGTGGTTCCGTGGGACC
>Ga0310811_10013650_pt1 | contig 10586 bp, 10 predicted proteins | sample YCmetagenome_FD_207642 | JGI IMG/M metagenome (GOLD analysis project Ga0310811, IMG submission 207642) | Soil microbial communities from experimental microcosm in Duke University, North Carolina, United States - YC | ecosystem: Engineered > Artificial ecosystem > Soil microcosm > Unclassified ... | reverse complement strand
CACGAGGGATTGCCATGCTGTTCGAGTGCGACAAGACCACGACCGAGAATATCTACAAGCTGCTGGTGTCCACCGTGGTGCCGCGGCCGATTGCCTGGGTGACGACACAGGATATCGACGGCACGGTAAACGCCGCGCCGTTCTCCTTCTTCAATGCGGTGTCGGGAAACCCGCCAGTGGTGGCCATCGGCATCGGCGGGCGCGGCCCGGGCGATGTGAAGGACACCGGCGGCAATATCCGACGCACCGGCGAGTTCGTGGTGAACCTGGTCAGCAACAAGCTGGCGGAGCAGATGAACATCACCGCGATTGACTTCGAAAAGTCGGTCAACGAGCTGGCGGAAGCGGGGCTGACGACCGCGCCCTCGTCGCACGTGAAGCCGCCGCGGATTGCGGAGAGCCCGGTGTCGTTCGAATGCGAGCGGCTGGTGATCGTCGAAGTCGGCGTGGACCGCGCGGTGATCCTTGGCAAAGTCGTTGCAATCCACATTGCCGATGAGTGCGTGATGGACAAGGACCGCTGCTACGTCGATACGCCGAAGCTCGATCTGATCGGGCGCATGCACGGACGCGGATGGTACGCGCGGACGACCGATCGGTTCGACATGCCGCGGATCGATGTGGCGGACTGGCCGCTGCGGAAGGCGGCGGAGTAGCGCCTAGTTTCCGTCGGGATGCAGGATGCCGCCGCGAGGGGTCGCGGCGTGTTCCTTCAGTACCGAGTCGGTGCCTGGATCGACTTCCTTGAGCAGCACATCGTAGCCCCAGAGATCGGCCAGGTGCTGCAGCACGAAGCGCGCATCGCGCTCTTCCAGCAGGATCCGGTTCAGCGCGCGGTGATGCACGATCAGACGCCGATCGCCCGCGAGATTCACGTCCACCACCTGGATGTCCGGAAGCGTCCAGGCAATGTCGTACTGCCTGGCGAGCGCGCGCTGGATCTTGCGGTAGCCACGTTCGTCGTGGATCGCCTCGACGCGGAGGTTGGGTTCGTTCGCGTCATCCAGCACGTGGAACAGCCCGAATTCGCGGATCATGCGCGGGCTGAGGTACTGAAGGATGAAGCTCTCGTCGCGATAGTTTGCCCAGACGTCCCGCAACACATCCATCGGATCCGAACCGGCAAGTGTGGGGAACCATTGCTCGTCTTCTGCCGTGGGCTCGGTGCACATGCGTTCGATGTCACGCATCATCGCGAAGCCGAGCGCGTACGGATTGATCCCTGAATAGCGCGGATCGTCGAAGTCCGGCTGGAACACGACGTTGGTGTGCGACCGCAGGAACTCCACCATCGCACCGTCGGTCAACTGGCCGCGCTCGTGCAGCAGGTTCATGATCCTGTAGTGCGTGTAGGTCGCGCAGCCTTCGTTCATCAGCTTGGTCTGCTGCTGCGGATAGAAATACTGCGCGATCATGCGGACGATGCGCAGCACCTCGCGCTGCCACGGCAACAGCCGGGGCGCCGTCTTTTCGAGGAAGTAGAGGATGTTCTCCTGCGGCAGCTGCAGCAGTGCGCGGCGGCGCTCCTCGAGGCTCTGGTCTTCCTTGCCGCCCTCCTTGACCGGCACCGTGCGCCACAGATCGTTGAACACGCGTTCGTCGTGCTCGCGGCGCTCCTTGGCACGCTGCTCCTCGGAGCGGAGATCGGCCACGCGACGGCGCGGATAGCGATGCACGCCGTGCGTCATCAGCGCATGCGCGGCGTCCAGCAGACGTTCGACCGCCGTCTCGCCATAGCGTTCCTCGCAATGCGCGATGTAGCCGCGGGCGAATTCCAGGTAGTCGAGGATGCCGGCGGCATCCGTCCACTGCTTGAACGCGTAGTTGTTCTTGAAGAAGTGATTGTGGCCAAAGGCGGCGTGGGCGATCACCAACGCCTGCATGGTCGCTGTGTTCTCCTCCATGATGTAGCTGATGCATGGATTGGAGTTGATCACGACCTCATAGGCGAGTCCCTGCATGCCGGCACGATACAACGCCTCGTTGCGGGCGAAGTGTTTGCCGAACGACCAGTGCTTGTAGAACAGCGGCATGCTGATCGAGGAATAGGCGTCGAGCATCTGCTCGGCGCTGATGATCTCGATCTGGTTGGGATAGACATCAAGTCCCAGGTCGTTCAGCGCGACCTTTTCAATCGCGTCATGGACGCGCTGGATGGTGCCGAACTCCCAGTCGGCTCCTTCGAACAGAGGGCGTTCGGCACGGACGATACCGGGACTATCGTTCATTCCTCGGCTCCTGCGGAGGCCTGTTGCTTCTTGGCGAACAGTTCACGGAACACGGGATAGATATCACGCCGATGGCCAACCTTGCGCATCGCCATCGGCGCGCCGGATTTGATGATCGTGGTGTAGGTCTGCCACAGATCGGAATCACGGCGAATGAATCCCGGCGGGAAGTGCTCCGAATCGCGGCCGACTTCCAGGTAGGCGTAGTACTGGCAGAGCGGCAGGATCGTGTCGGTGAGCAACGCGGCGGTCTTGTCGTTGTCGGACGCGGTGTTGTCGCCGTCCGACGCCTGTGCGGCATAGATGTTCCACGAATCGGGGCTGTAGCGTTCGTCCACCACCCGCTGCATCTCTTCCAGCGCAGTGGAGACGACGGTGCCGCCGGTTTCCGGCGAATGGAAGAATGTATCCTCGTCCACTTCCTGCGCCTGGTGCGTGTGGCGGATGAACACGACGTCCACGTGCTTGTAGCGGCGCTTCAGGAAGATGTAGAGCAGCACGTAGAAGCGCTTGGCGAGGTCCTTCATGTGCTCGGTCATCGAGCCGGACACGTCCATCAGACAGAACATGACCGCCTGCGCGACGGGCTTCGGCATCGACTCGAATTTGCGGTAACGCACATCCAGCGGATCGATGTACGGGATCAGTCCGGTGCGGCGCATCTTGCGCGCCAGCTCTTCCTCGAGCTCCGCCCGGCGAGCGTGATCCTCGCCATCGGGGCTCAAGGCGGCGATCTGGTCCCGCAGTTCTTGCAGCTCGTGCGGCTTCGGCCGCTTCAGCGCGATGCGCCGTGACAGGCTGTTGCGCACCGTGCGCAGCAACGCGAGGTTCGCCGGCGAGCCGGTGACCGAATAGCCGGCGCGATGCCAGCTGACGCTCTCGATATCAACCACGCGGCGCTTTGCCAGATCCGGCAGTTCCAGGTCTTCCAGGAACAGATCGACGAACTCGTCCTGCGACAGCGCGAAGCGGAAATCGTCCTGGCCCTCGCCATCCGGACTGCCTTCCGAGCCGCCGCCTCCCTGGCCGCCCTGCGGTCGCGGGATGGTGTCGCCCTCGATGTACTGCTTGTTGCCAGGCAGCAGATGGTCGCGCGTGCCACCCGTGGCGCTACGGTGGAACGACGGTTCGTGGACGCCCTGCGCCGGCAGCGCGACCTCTCCGGCCTGATCGGCATCCTTGATGGACCGGCTGGCCGAGCTTTCATGCACGGCCTTGCGGATCAGCGACTTCGCGCGGCGCATGAACCGTTGCCGGTTGGCGAGGTTTTTCCCGCTAGGGTTCAGGCGTCGATCAACGATATGCATGAAATTCCTGTTCCGGCGGGGCCCTTGATCACCCCGCCTGCTTGACGCGCATGTACCATTCCACCAGGCGGCGCACCTGCCGCTCGGTGTAGTCACGCGCCACCATCCGATCCACGAACTCGGCGTGCTTCTTCTCGCTGTCGCTGTCCTTCTTCGAGCCGAAGCTGATCACCGGCAGAAGTTCCTCCACCTGGCTGAACATGCGCCGTTCGATGACTTCACGGATCTTCTCGTAGCTGGTCCAGGACGGGTTCTTGCCGTTGTTGTTGGCACGGGCCCGCAGGCTGAACTTCACCACCTCGTTCCGGAAATCCTTCGGATTGGCGATGCCGGCCGGCTTCTCGACCTTCGTCAACTCCTGGTTGAGAAGCTCGCGATTCATGAGCTGGCCGGTGTCGGGATCCTTGAAGTCGATGTCCTCGATCCAGGCGTCGGCATAGGACACATAGCGGTCGAACAGGTTCTGGCCGTAGTCGTGGTACGACTCGAGGTAGGCCTTCTGGATCTCGTTGCCAATGAACTCGGCATAACGCGGGGCGAGTTCGCCTTTGATGAATTCCAGGAAGCGCTTCTCGGTCTCGGTCGGAAGCTGTTCACGCCTGATCGATTGCTCCAGCACATACATCAGGTGCACGGGATCGGCGGCGACCTCGGTCGTGTCGTGGTTGAAGGTCGCGGCCAGGACCTTGAAGGCGAAGCGGGTGGAGGCACCGTCCATACCTTCTTCGACGCCTGCCGCGTCCTTGTATTCCTGCAGGCTGCGCGCGCGTGGATCGGTTTCTTTCAGGCTTTCGCCGTCATAGACCCGCATCTTGGCGAACAGTGTCGAGTTCTCGTGACGGCGCAGCCGCGTCAGCACCGAGAAGCGCGCCAGCATCTCGAGTGTTGCCGGCGCGCACGGAGCGGCCGCGAGCTCGGAGCCGCGCACGAGCTTGTCATAGATCTTCTGCTCTTCCGTGACGCGCAGGCAGTACGGCACCTTGATCACGTAGATGCGGTCGATGAAGGCTTCGTTGTTGCGGTTGTTCTTGAAGGTCTGCCACTCCGCCTCGTTGGAGTGCGCCAGGATGATGCCCTGGAACGGGATGGCGCCGATGTTCTCGGTCCCGATGTAGTTGCCTTCCTGCGTTGCGGTCAGCAACGGGTGCAGCATCTTGATCGGCGCCTTGAACATTTCGACGAACTCAAGCAACCCCTGGTTCGCGCGGTTCAATCCGCCCGAGTAGCTGTACGCGTCCGGATCGTTTTGCGCATGCAACTCTAACTTGCGGATATCGACCTTGCCCACCAACGACGAGATATCCTGGTTGTTCTCGTCACCCGGCTCGGTCTTTGCGATGGCGTATTGCCGCAACCGCGACGGCTGAAGCTTCACCACGCGGAAGCGCGAGATGTCGCCTTCGAACTCATCGAGTCGCTTGATGCACCATGGGCTCATCAGGCCGGTGAGGCGGCGCTGCGGAATGCCGTAGCGATCCTCGAGCATGGCGCCCATACGCTCCGGGTTGAACAATCCGAGCGGACTTTCAAAAACCGGGCTGAGCTCACTGCCGGCCTTCAGCACGTAGATGGGATGGACTTCCATCAACGCCTTGAGGCGTTCGGCAAGCGATGACTTGCCGCCGCCGACCGGGCCAAGCAGATACATGATCTGCTTGCGCTCCTCGAGGCCTTGCGCGGCATGGCGCAGGAAGCCAACGATTCGTTCGATCGTCTCTTCCATGCCATAGAACTCGGAGAAGGCCGGATAGATCCGCATCGTCCGGTTCATGAAGATGCGGCCGAGTCGCGCATCCTTCGCGGTATCGACCATTTCGGGCTCGCCAATAGCGGCAAGCAGCCGTTCGGTCGCTGTTGCGTACATCATTGGATCGTCGCGGCAGGCTTCCAAATACTCAGGAAGCGTCATTTCGGCTTCGCGGTTTGCCTCGAAGCCCCGCGCGTAAGCTGCAAATAGATCATCCAGCGGATGCATCGGCTGCTCCGTCAATTGGGGGAACACCACTCGCACCTAATGCAAGATAGGTGCGAGCGTAGCGTATCGCGCGGGTGTCGCGTGAATGTTTTTTTGCTTCTGCGATGCAAATTGCCTGCATGGTGTGTCCGGAACACGCATGACCTTTTCTCCTGGCCGCCTCAGGACGCTCGCCGCCGAGAAGGCGCGCAAGCGTGGTGACTTTGTGGCGGTTCACGCCGACGTGGCACTGATGCACCGGCTGGACTGATGCCCGGCTATCGTGTCCGGAGGCCCGGGACCTACCTGGCCTCGTCGTGGCGCACCTCCGAAGCAAAGCAGGTTCGTTCAGAGTTAATCTCATCTTTTCAATGTATTGAACATTTGTCCTAAGATTCAGGATTAATTTCGTGCCACGCTGCCGCAAGCGCCAAGAGCCGCTGTTCGCCATCTCCCGGCCGCACTCTTCACAAACCAGCGGGTGGCATGAACAGGCAAATGACAACACGCGGCGCGGCCTCCCTTTCAAATCCGGCACCGACGCGACGACGATGCCAAGTGTCGCAAACCTACATCGGTATTTCTAACGTGACGTTAATCCAAAGCGATTTCTGGATGACCGCTCAATGTTACCCGAGTCGCTCTGCAACAGCCGCAACCGTGACGCGCGATTATTGTGCTTTATGCTACGGCTGCCGGCGTCGATTGCCTCAGCGCTGGGCATTGTCCGCTCTGGCTTACGAGTCGCGGTGCTCTGGCCCTCGCGCCGTCGCGAGCAGCGAGTCTTCCGTGCCCTGATCTGGCGGCGTCACCTGGCCGCGTCCCAACAGTGCTACGGTGCGGCGCACTTGATCGTAATAGTGCCGGCAGGCATCGCAACGCGACAGGTGTAGCCACATCGAAAGGCGCATGCGGAACGAGGTGGCGTGCTCCATATAGTCAGTCACCAACTCGCTCATGTCGCGGCAGGTCGGCACGCCGGCATCCTTTCACGAGGGTTGCGAATCCATGGGACTCGGCAGCAAGCATTGCATTACTCAACATTCTGCACGTGCCCGACAGTCCAAGACCAGCGGCAAGCGGAGCCTGCATGCGTCAGACCGAGTTCGATCAACCGGACTTCCTCGCGAAATTGCGACTCGGCGATGAGCAGGCCTATCGACGGCTGATTCGGCGCTTCCATGGTTCCCTCATCGGCGTTGCCGCCTCGATCATCGGCAGCCGCGCCCAGGCCGAGGAGGTGGTGCAGGATGCGTGGCTGGCGGTGTTTTCCGGCATCGGCGCCTTCGAGGGACGATCGAGCGTCGTCACTTGGCTGTTCAGCATCGTACTGAACCGCGCGCGCACCCGTGCCAGCCGGGAGGGACGCCTGGTCGGGCTGCCCGCCCTGATGGAGGGCACGAACCCCGGAGGACGGGCCGTCGACGGTTCGGCATTCAAACCAGACGGCCACTGGATCGACGCCCCACGCCTGTGGGACGAGCTGGATCCGGAGCGGATCATCGGCGGGCGCCAATTGTGGGACCATGTGATGGAAGCCATCGAGCGGCTCCCGTCTGGTCAACGTGCTGTGATCACGTTGCGCGACATGGAGGGCTGCGAGGCTGAAGACGTGTGCGCGCTGCTGGAGATCAGCCCGGAGAACCAGCGCGTGCTGCTGCATCGCGCGCGCGGTCGTGTGCGACAGGCGATCGATGGGGTGACCGGCGAGGGGATGGCAGGCATGGCACGCGCGAGGGCGGCGGCCACGCAGCGTGGAAGCGGCTCGGTCGTGGCGCGTTTGATGGTCCTGGCACAGCGTATCGCGCAACTCGCTTCCCCGTTGCCGCGCCGTCGCTATACTTTCCTGCCGGTCGAGGGTTGATCAGGCAGGGGGAACGTCATGGCATTGAAAAAGACATCCACGCCGCGCAAGGCACCGGCGAAAACCACCGTGCAACGCAACGCCGAATCGGAGCGCAGCACGAGCAATGCCGGCAGCAACCCGAATCGGTTCCTCCGCGAAGCTGCCTGGAGCCGCATGTTCGGGCGCACGGAGTCAAAAAATCCCTTCACCCGCTAGGGGAGCGCGGCGTGGAGCTGCGCTCGCAGGGCCAGAGCATCCCGATGGATTGGGACGCCCTGCGCACACATCTGGCGGCGCACGGACGACGGCTGGAGCTTGATCCCCCGCCGACGCAGTTCGCCGGCGGCCTGGCCAATCTCAATTATCTGATCCAGCTGGATGGCAAGCCGGCCGTGTTGCGGCGGCCGCCGCTGGGCGAGTTGCCGGCCGGCGCCTACGACATGGGGCGCGAGTTCCGCATCCTGAGCCGGCTGCCCGATGCGTTGCCGTTCGTGCCTCGCGGCTTGTTCCTGGGGACCGATGCCTCCGTGATCGGGGCGCAGTTCCAGATCATTGAATACCGGCCGGGACTGGTGATCCGCGAGCATATCCCACCGGACCTGGCCACGCGGCCAGGTCTCGGCGATCGATTGTCGCAGGTGCTTCTGGAGACGCTCGTGGCGATCCATGGGGTGGATACGGCAGCGGTCGGGCTGGGTGACCTGGGCCGGCCGCAAGGCTTCCTGGCGCGCGCGGTGGCCGGATGGCGCAAACGCGGCATGGCGGCGCTGGAGGATGGCACGGAAGCGGTGCACGTCGCGCTTGGCACCTGGCTGGAAAAGCATCTGGTGCCCGATGGCGCACCGGCTCTGCTCCACAACGATTTCAAGCTCAATAACATGATCCTTGATCCGCAGGACCTGTCGCCGGTGGCGGTGGTGGACTGGGACCAGGGCACGCGGGGCGATCCTTTGTTCGATTTCGCCACGTTGCTGAGCTACTGGGTGCATGCGGACGATCCTCCGGCCCTGCACGACATGGCGCAGATGCCGGCCGATGAGGGGCACTTCTGGCCGCGCCAGCAGGCGGTCACGCGCTATGCCACGCTGAGCGGGCGGGATGTGTCCGACTTCCTGTTCCATCGGGTGCTGGCGATGTACAAGCTCGGGGTGATCTTCCTGCAGCTTGGCTATCGCTGGCGCAGCGGGGCCACGACGGAACCGCGCTATGCCGGGCTGACCGCAATCGGCACCGGCATCACCGAGTTCGCCCACGAGATCGCGCAGGGGCGGGCTTTTTGAATTGTAACCGCAGATGGACGCGGATGGACGCAGATGGATTTTTCGCTCACCCCTGAGTTGCAGGAGCTCCAGCAGCGGACACGCAGCTTCATTCGCGACAAGGTCATGCCGCTGGAAGGCGATACGCGCCAGACGGCGCACGGGCCGACGGAAGAGTTCCGGCGCGAATTGGTGGCGCTTGGCCGCGAGGCGGAACTGATCGCGCCGCACGCCTCGCCGGAGTACGGCGGGCTCGGCCTGAGCAATGTCGGCAAGGCGGTGGTGTTCGAGGAAGCCGGCTACTCGCTGCTTGGCCCGGTCGCGATGCACATCTTCGCGCCCGATGAGGGCAATATCCACCTGCTGGAACAGGTTGCGACACGCGAGCAGAAGGAGCGCTGGCTGCGACCGCTCGCACGCGGCGACATCCGGTCCTGCTTCTGCATGACCGAGCCGGCGCCTGGCGCGGGATCAGATCCCTCGGCGCTGAACACGACCGCGGTGAAGGACGGCAATCATTGGGTGATCAACGGCACCAAGTGGTTCATTACCGGTGCTGACGGTGCCGGCTTCGCCATCATCATGGCGAAGGGCGAGGATGGTGCGGCCACGATGTTCCTGGCCGACATGGACCAGCCTGGCATCGAGATCGTCCGCACGATGCACAGCATGGACCAGGCGTTCGCCGGCGGCCATGCCGTGGTGCGGTTCAACGATCTGCGTGTCCCGGCAGGCGACATTCTCGGCGAACCTGGCAAGGGGTTTCGCTATGCGCAAGTGCGCCTGGCGCCGGCACGCCTGACACATTGCATGCGCTGGCTTGGCGCGGCACGGCGCGCGCATGATATCGCGGCGGGCTATGCGCAGCAGCGCGAGGTGTTCGGGGCGAAGCTGGTCAACCATGAAGGCGTCGGCTTCATGCTGGCGGACAACGAGATAGACATCCGCATGAGCCGGCTGTCGATCTGGCACACGGCATGGGTGCTGGACCAGGGCGCGCGCGGCACGACCGAATCATCGATGGCAAAGGTGTTCTGCTCCGAGGCGATCTGGCGCGTGGTGGATCGCTGCGTGCAGGTGCTCGGCGGCCAGGGCGTCACCGGCGAGACGTTGGTGGAGCGCATTTTCCGGGAGGTGCGTGCGTTCCGTATCTACGACGGACCATCCGAGGTGCATCGCTGGTCGCTGGCGCAGCGGATCGCGCGGCAGGGGCCGAACTGGTGAGTGGAGTTCGTGCGATACCGGCGTGGCCCGTGCTGGCTTGGCGAAAGATTCAACACAGAGGGCACGGAGTTCACACGGAGTGCCACGGAGAAAGAGGATGGCGCGCTGCGCGCGCAGCGCTCAAGGAAAACTCCGTGGCACTCCGTGTCACCTCTGTGTCCTCTGTGTTGAGTCTTTGCCGCCACAGGCACGCTTTCGCCTGTGAGGCAACGCCATGAGCACGTTCGACCTCACGGGACGTGTGTGTATTGTCACCGGCGGTGGCCGTGGCATCGGCCGCGCGATTGCCGCAGGGCTGGTGGAGCACGGCGCTTCTGTCGTGCTGTCCGGCCGCACCGAAGCAACACTGAACGAAGCGGCGGCGGCGATCGGCGAGCAGGCCAGCGTGCAGGTTGCCGATGTCGCGCGGGAGACCGATGTGCTGGCGCTGCGCGGCGCCGTGATGGAACGGCATGGGCGCATTGACGTGCTGGTGAACAACGCCGGCATCAATCCGATCTTCCGTGGCATCGATCGTACCAGCCTCGAGGACTGGCAGAGCATCATCGACATCAACCTGACCGGCACCTTCCTGTGTTGCAAGCACATTGGTGCCGTGATGGTGGAGCAGGCACGCGGCTCGATCATCAATGTGAGTTCAGTCGCGGGCCATGTCGGTTTGCTGCGATCGGTGCCGTACTGCGCCTCGAAGGGCGGCGTCGAAATGCTGACGCGGGCTTTGGCGCTGGACTGGGCGAAGCGCGGCGTGCGGGTCAACACGCTGGCGCC
>Ga0310811_10013649_pt1 | contig 10586 bp, 9 predicted proteins | sample YCmetagenome_FD_207642 | JGI IMG/M metagenome (GOLD analysis project Ga0310811, IMG submission 207642) | Soil microbial communities from experimental microcosm in Duke University, North Carolina, United States - YC | ecosystem: Engineered > Artificial ecosystem > Soil microcosm > Unclassified ... | reverse complement strand
CCCGTCAGGTGGGTGATCAGGGGGCTGTCCAGCACCGGTGTCGCCGCTGCCATCTCGCGCGCCTTGGCCAGCCCAAGCCCCAGAAGCACTGCCGCCACGAGCGCCAATGGCGGCCGCTGCCAGCCGGCGATGGCCAGCGCCGCAGCCGCCAGGCCCGCCACAAGCGCCGCCATGCCCACCGCCGCGGACGGCTCTACCGGCAACGCGAAATAAAGCCCGCTGCCCGTGCCCAGCCCGACAGGCAGCCACAACGGCCAGCGGTCGCGCTGGGCTGCGGCCATTTCGACAGATTTCCGGCGAAATGCGTCCCAAATCCGAGGCGGCTGTCCTTTGGCGGACGGCTTTGCTAAACGGGGGCCCGCAAATTCCACCCGCCCGCTCCCATCCCAAAGCCCATTTGTTGATCATGTCGGAAAATCCAAAGCCTGTCCTCCGTTTCGCGCCCTCGCCCACAGGCATGCTGCATATCGGCGGCGCGCGCACGGCGCTCTTCAACTGGCTCTATGCCCGCCATACGGGTGGCAAGTTCCTGCTGCGGATCGAGGATACCGACCGCGAACGCTCCACGCCCGAGGCGGTGGCCGCGATCCTGAACGGCATGCGCTGGCTGGGGCTGAACTGGGACGGCGACGAAATCTATCAGTTCGCCCGCGCGGCCCGTCACCGCCAGATCGCCGAAGAATTGCTGACCGAAGGCAAGGCCTATCGCTGCTATGCCACTGCCGAGGAGTTGGCACAGATGCGCGAGGAGCAGAAGGCTTCGGGCAAGCCGATGCGCTATGACGGGCGCTGGCGGGGGCGCGCCCCTGGCCCAGAGGAGGATGGCAAGCCCTTTGTCGTGCGTCTGAAGGCCCGCCAGGACGGCGAAACCATCGTCCATGACCGGGTGCTGGGCGATGTGCGCTTCGACAATCACCAGCTGGATGACATGGTGCTGCTGCGCTCCGACGGCACACCCACCTACATGCTGGCGGTGGTGGTGGACGATCACGACATGGGCGTGACCCATGTGATCCGCGGCGCCGACCACCTGAACAATACGGCCCGCCAGATGCAGATCCTGGAGCAAATGGGCTGGCCGGTGCCAATTTACGCCCACCTGCCCCTGATCAACGGGCCGGATGGCCAGAAACTGTCGAAGCGGCATGGCGCATTGGCGGTCGAAGCCTATCGCGACATGGGTTATCTGCCCGAGACCATGCGCAATTACCTTCTGCGCCTGGGCTGGAGCCATGGCGATGACGAGATCATCTCCACCAGGCAGGCCATCGAATGGTTCAACCTTGAATCCATCGGCAAGAGCCCGGCGCGGATGGATTACAAGAAGCTGGATAACCTGAACGGCCATTATATCCGCGAGACCCCGGATGCGGTGCTGGCCGCCGAACTGGTCAGCTTTGCCGAACGCCAGACCCCGCCGCTTGTGCTCGACGTGAAGGCCCGCGCCCGGCTTGAGGGGGCCATATCCGCGCTCAAGCAACGGGCCAAGACCCTGGTGGAGCTTCTTCAGGGGGCGGAGTTTCTGTTTACAGACGGTCCGCGCACGCTCGACGCTGCGGCCGAGAAATTGTTGACGGCAGAAGCGCGCCAGAGCCTGACCAGGATCCTGCCGGTCCTGGAGGCCACCGACTGGTCGGCCCCGGCCCTTGAAAAGGCGACCCGCGACTTTGCCGATACCGCCGGTCTCAAACTGGGCCAGGTTGCACAGCCCCTGCGTGCTGCACTGACGGGACGCACCAGCTCCCCGCCCCTGTTTGAGATGTTAGCGCTATTGGGGCGGCAGGAATCTCTTAATCGTTTAAAGGCTTATATTATTTGAAATATACCGCTTCCCCGACATCGGGCTAGTGACTGTATGCAGTTTCCACGCTTATATTGCTGCAGCGCAATAACAAGGAGGGTGTGCAATGCGAAAGAGTGAGATCAAGCCGGCGGGCAGCGCCACCCTCGAATACCAGGGCAAGCGTTATGAGCTGCCGGTCTGTGCGGGCACGCAAGGTCCCAACGCCATCGACATCCGCAAACTCTACAGTGAAGCGGACATCTTCACCTACGACCCTGGATTCACCTCAACCGCCTCGACCGAATCCAACATCACCTTCATCGACGGCGACAAAGGTGTGCTGCAATATCGCGGCTACTCCATCGCCGATCTGGCCCAGCATTCCAGCTTCCTGGAAACCTGCTACCTGCTGCTTTACGGCGAACTGCCCAACAAGAGCCAATACGAGAAATTCGACTATTCCATCACCCGCCACACGATGGTGCACGAACAGCTGGCCGCTTTCTTCCGTGGCTTCCGCCGGGACGCGCACCCCATGGCGATCCTGTGCGGCGTGGTGGGCGCGCTCAGCGCATTCTATCACGACAGCACCGACATCACCGATCCGGTGCAGCGGGAAATTGCCAGCCACCGGCTCATCGCCAAGCTGCCGACCATTGCCGCCATGGCCTACAAGTACCATGTCGGCCAGCCATTCGTGTATCCGCTGAACAGGCTTGGCTACACCGAGAATTTCCTGCGCATGTGTTTTTCGGTTCCGGCCGAGGAATACAAGGTCAATCCGGTTCTGGCCAAGGCCCTGGATACCATCTTCATTCTGCACGCCGATCATGAGCAGAACGCCTCGACTTCCACGGTGCGGCTGGCCGGCTCGTCGGGCGCCAACCCGTTCGCATGCATCGCCGCCGGCATCGCCTGCCTGTGGGGCCCGGCACATGGGGGCGCCAACGAAGCGGCGCTGAAGATGCTGACGGAGATCGGCACCGTCGACAAGGTTGCCGACTATGTGAAGAAGGTGAAGGACAAGTCAGAGGGCATCCGCCTGATGGGCTTTGGCCATCGGGTTTACAAGAATTACGATCCGCGCGCCAAGGCGATGCAGGTCCAGGCCCACGCCGTTCTGGACGAGCTGGGTTTGCACGACGATCCGTTGCTGAAGGTCGCCATGGAGCTGGAGCGCATCGCGTTGCAGGACGAGTATTTCATCGAGAAGAAGCTATACCCGAACATCGATTTCTATTCGGGCATCACCCTGAAGGCGCTGGGCTTCCCGACTTCGATGTTCACAGCCCTCTTCGCCCTGGCCCGCACGGTGGGCTGGATCGCCCAGTGGAAGGAAATGCTGGAGGATCCGCACCAGAAAATCGGTCGTCCCCGCCAGATCTATACCGGGCCGACCGAACGCGCCTATGTTCCCATCGACCGGCGCAAATAGACCGGGTCGCTTGCGTCCCCATTAGCGGCTGAATTGCGCTTCAGCTTGACAGGCGTTTCATGCCCACTGTTTTGATGGCGCGATCTTATTGGCGTATTTGTTACCGTCGAGTAATTTGGGATGCAACCATGGGCGGCATAAGTGCTGGTGACGCGGCACGTTAAGTAAGCGTCCCATTTTAACAGACGAGACGGCCGTTTGTGGCAATAATGCCTGCTTGGGTGGTGGCCTTCAGGGCGAACAGTCCTGGGCAAACAACAGTGATGTCGAAAATGGCTCGAAAGAACATCAAGCCTGTCCGCACGGGCAAACAGGCTATCCGCGCACATGCAACCTGGGGACACGCGGAGGTTGCTGCCGCGCTGGGGTCGGAAATCCTGTCCGGCGCGCGGCCACCGGGAAGCCGCTTGCCTTCGGTCGACGAAATGTACGAAACCTTCGGCGTATCCCGCGTGGTGCTGCGCGAAGTCTCCCGCACCCTTGCCGCCAAGGGCATGGTCAACTCCAAGACCCGCGTGGGCACCCTGGTGCAGGACCCAGCTTATTGGAACTGGCTGGACGGTGACGTACTGGCCTGGCGCGTGCAACTGGGCCTGGACTACGATTTCCTGAACCATCTCACCGAACTCCGCCGGGCAGTGGAGCCGGTGGCAGCCGGACTGGCCGCGCGCAACCGCACCAAGAAGGATATGGCACGCATCAATGCCGCGCTGAAGGATATGGAGTCTTCCGAGGGCAATCAGAGCAGCTTTGCCGAAGCCGATCTCAACTTCCATGTCGCGGTCAGTGTGGCTTCCCACAATCCCCTCTTCCGGTCTTTCACCGCGGTCGTGGATCACGCTCTGTCGGGCTACCTGGCCCTTGTTTCTGCCGCGGCCATATCCGACAGGAAGAACTTCACGCGCTCCACCGCGCACCACGCGAAAATCGCCAACTCAATCCAGGCACGGGATGAAGCGGCGGCAACCCGAGCGATGATGCAGGCGATCGACGCCGGCATGCGCAATGCCCGCATGGAACGTCGCGCCAGGGGCTGATCAGGCCGGCCCTTGCTCCCCATCGGCGCCGGCCGGTTTCCCGCCACGCGCAAATTCAAGCAGCTCCCGCGCTGCGCGCAGCGATGGTGATTCATCGTCCTTGCCCAGAAGGTGCGTGGCCTCGTCCAGCTCCGCGATCTGGGCGGCGCGCGCCTTCGCATCGGTCAGCAACGGCATGAGCGCATCGGCCATTGCTTCAGGGCGTACACCGGCCTGATAAAACTCGGGCACGGCTTTGCGATCCAGCAATATGTCCACCAGCGTCATGTGCTTGACAGTGATCAGCGGATTCATCAGCCGATAGGTCAGCCAGCCCATGCGATACGCCGCCACCAGCGGCGTCCTGGCCAGCGCCAATTCTGTGGTAACGGTGCCGGACGCCGCCAGCGCCGCAGTGGCGGCATTGAAGGCGCGATACTTGTCGGCCTCGCCCTCGATGATGTGCAGCGGCGTCGGCCAGTCCTGCGTGCCGGCGCGTACCTTGGCCGCGACATGGGGTACCGTCGGCAGCAGCGTCACCAGGCCCGGCACGCGCCGTGCCAGAATTTCCACCGTCTCGCGGAAGGGCGGCAGCAGGAACCGGATCTCGTTCGACCGGCTGCCGGGCAGAAGCGCCAACACGGGCGCCTGCGCGCCGATGCCCAGTTCTGTCCGCAGGGAATCGCCACCGGTCATCGAGGTCCGCCGCTCCACCGCGGGGTGACCCACGAACACGGTCTTCAGGCCATATTTCTCGAAAAAAGCGGGCTCGAACGGCAGCAGCGCCAATACCAGATCGAAATAGCGCGCCATCGCCCTGGCGCGATAAGGCCGCGACGCCCAGACCTGCGGCGCCACATAATCCACGGTCCGAATCGACGGATCGCGTTTCTTTACGCCGCGCGCCACGCGATGCGTGAAGTCGGGGCTGTCGATCACCACCACCACGTCGGGGCGCGTCTGAAGCGCAAATTCCACCGCCATGCGCACATGCTTCAGGATGCGGGGAACGGCTGGCACCACTTCCCGCAGTCCCATCACCGCCGTGGCATCCAGTGGATAAAGACTCTCCAGCCCCTGGCGCGCCATTGCCGCGCCGCCAACGCCGCAAAAGCGCACGCCATCACCCGCCAGCGTCTTCAGCCCCACCATCAACTGTGCGCCCAGAAGGTCGCCGGAAGGTTCACCGCAGACGAGCATCAGGGTTATCTGCCTGGATTGTGCGTCCGCAGGCGCGTCGGGCCTCAAGGCTTCACACCGACGACGAACAGGCCAAGCTTGTCGGCCTCGGCCGCCACCGCCGCCTTGTCCACGATCAGGGACACACCCGCTTCCAGTGCGATACCCGCCAGGTGCACGGCATGGGCGTTTCGCACCGTCTGCACGCCAACCACCGGCATGTCGGTCTTGGCGTCCTGCGTGGGCTTGAGCGCCTTCACCAGCACGCCGCGGCGGTTCGCTGCCGTGCCACGCAGGCTTTCGCGCAGGGTACCCACCCGCGCAATCATGGCGTCGGTGCCCTCGGCCGCTTCCACGGCCAGCGGCAGGCCATCGCACACCACCGCAGCCTGGCCAACATCCAGCGCCCCCAACGCATGCACAATGCGCAGCGCGGCTTCGATATCGGCGCGCGATGTTTCATTCGGTGCCACCCTGCCCAGCGCACCTTCCCCGGTGACCAGATCGGGGGCAGCTTGCGCGACACTGACGGCCTTGAAACCTGCGTCCTCGCAAATGCCCACGATAAACCGCAGCAGGGCATCGTCACCCTTCTTCGCCGCCGCGATCGCCTTGGGCAACAGCAACATGCCCTTGGCGTCCAGCTTCAGCTCGGAGAATTTCGGCCGGTCCACCCGGCCCACCAGCAGCACCTCGCGCACGCCGGCCTGTTCGAACGCCTTGATGGTTCGCCCCGGCTCTCCGGGCGAGATGAAGGCATGGGGAAATTCCTTGACCCAAGGATCGGTGACGCTTCCCGACATCGCCACAACGAATACATCGCGCCCGGCCGCGCGCACGCTCTGCGCGACGGCGGGCGGCAGGTCACCCCCGCCGGCAATCAGGCCCAGCGCACCATCAGGGGAAGAAGGGTCAGCCATCAACCCGCCTCACCCCGCCGCCGCGCGAGACACAGTTCCTGTTTGGAGGGGGCCAGGATGAAATCGGCAATCTCACCGACTTCCTTCACCTCGGGCCAGCGTTCGCGCGCCACGCGGGCACGGGTCTGCAGTGGGCCTTCCTGTCCATAAAACACAAAACGAAAGGTTGCGCGCATGGCGTTGATGGTCTGGCGTGGCAGGCCGCGCCGCTTCAGCCCGATCAGGTTCAGGCCCGCAAGCTCGGCATGGTCGCCGAACGCCATGGCATAGGGGATCACATCGCGATTGACGCCGGTCAGCCCGCCCACCATCGCCCCCTTCCCCACGCGGCAGAATTGCTGCACCGCTGCCAGGCCGCCGAAGATCACGCCGTCGCCGATGGTGACATGGCCGCCCAGCGCCACCGAATTGGCGAAGGTGACGTCATCGCCGACATGACAGTCATGGCCGACATGGGAATTGGCCATGAAATAGCCGCGCGCACCCACGCGGGTGATGCCGCCGCCCTTGCGGCTGCCAACATTCATCGACACCATTTCGCGCAGCACGCAATCGGCGCCAATCTCCAGCCGGCCCTCGGCGAAATCATTGCCGCGGATCTGTCCCTCGCCACCCAGACAGGCCTGGGGATAGACGACGGTACGCGCGCCGATGGTGGTGATGCCGGTGACGGTGACATGCGACAGCAGCCTGGCGCCATCTCCAAGTGTCACACCTGGACCAACAATACAGAAGGGTCCGATCTCGACGTCCGCGCCCAGCACAGCGCCGTCCTCCACCAGAGCGGTGGGGTGGATCCTCATTCAGCTGTTCCTGACGGCTCGCCGATCATGGCGCTGAATTCCGCCTCGGCGCAGAGTACATCATCGACATAGGCCTTGCCCTCGAACTTGAATACCGGCCCGCGCGAGCGCACGGCGCGGACAGGCATACGCAGCATGCTGCCGGGCCGTACCGGCTTGCGGAATCGCGCCTTGTCGATCGTCATGAAATAGACCGCGCGGCCCGGCCGCTGCCCGCCGGTGCTGTGCATCACCAGCGCGCCCGCGGTCTGGGCCAGGGCTTCGATTATCAGCACGCCGGGCATCACGGCGAATTCGGGAAAATGCCCCATGAAATGCGGCTCGTTGATGCTCACCGCCTTGTAGCCGGTGGCGCTTTCAAACGGCACAATATCGGCCAGCCGTTCCACGAACAGGAATGGCGCGCGGTGCGGCAGCAGTTCCTTGATCTGTTCCACATCCAGCCCGCCCGGGGGTTGGGGCGAGGATTCGGGCGCGTCTGTCATGCTCAAGTGTCGTCCTGCTTGCGGCGCTTCGCCAGGTTGGTCACTGCGTGAATTTCCCGGGCCCATTCTCTTACCGGTTTCGCCGGGGCCCCGCCATAATCGCGCCCGCCCTCCAGCATCACCGCGGACCCGGTTCCCGAGCGGGCGGCGAAGCGGGCGCCGGCGCCGATATGGGTATGGTCGCCAAACCCGACCTGGCCGCCCATGACCACGAAATCCTCGATCACGCAGCTTCCGGCGATACCGCACTGCCCGGCAATCACGCAGTGGCGTCCGATCTGCACATTGTGGCCTACCATGATCAGGTTATCGAGCTTGGTGCCTTCGCCAATCACCGTATCTCCCAGTGAGCCGCGGTCGATTGTGGTGCACGAACCGACTTCAACCCCGTCCTGGATGATGACGCGGCCCAGTTGCGGAATCTTGAGATGGCCCGCAGCTGACGAGGCAAAGCCGAAGCCCGGCTGGCCGACATGGGCACCCGGCAGGATGGTCACCCGGTCGCCGACATAGGCATGAGTGATGGTGACGTGACTGCCGATCTCGCAACCCTTGCCGATGGCAACGCCCGGCCCGATCACGCTATTGGGACCAAGCCGCGTTCCCTCGCCAATCTCGGCATTTTCGCCGATGGTCACGCACGGACCAAGCCGCACGCCCGGCCCCAGTTTTGCGCGGGGCGAAACGGCCGGTGCCTCCGGCCAGGTGGGTTGGGAGCTGTCGGGATAGAAAAGCTCCGCAATGGCGGCAAACGCATGGGGCACCGACGGAGCGGCGAGCACCACCATGCCGGGCGGCGGCCCAGGCATTCTCGGATCCGTCATCCTGTGCGCGGGGGCCAGGCAGACACCGGCCCTGGAGGCGGCGAAAGCCTCACGCAACGGCAGTGCCCCCGAGAAGAAAGTCAGGTGTCCCCGGTCAGCGCCAGCCAGATCCGCCAGGTCGAAAATTTCCAGCGTGCCCTCGGCGCCGGCGGGCAGCGCAAGACATGCCACTTCGCATATTCGCGCCAACGTGAATGGCCCGTGATTGGTGAAAAATCGCGGATCGGCCATGCCCCCCGGCTCCGCTATTTCTGGGCCACCGCCGAGGACGGCGCAGGCGACGCCTGCAGGGTGACGTGATAGGAAGGCATTTTCTCGTTCAGCTTCTGGATCGCCTCGCCGGTGATGTCGAAGGCCGGATTGTTGGCATAGACCACTGCCTGCTTGTCCAGCACCATGTTGGCGCCGCGTTCTTTCACAATGTCCTGCAGGACCGGGCCCAGCACTTTCTCGATCGCACCGCGCGCGGCAATGAAGCCGCCGCGGATCTGCTCGTCCTTCTTTTGGGCGGCGTTCTGCAGCGAGGCCTGACGCGCCTCGAAGGCAGCGATCTTTTTCTGCTTCAGGTCGGGCGCGAGAATCGCGACCTGCTGCTGCAGCTCCTGGCCTTCCTTCTGCAGGGCGGCGCCCTGGGCGGACAGGTCCTTCTTGGCCTGGTTGGCATAGGCCTGCACCTGGCGGGCAATGTCCTGGCCCACCTTGGAAAATTGCAGGATCGCGGCGCGGTCGATCACCACGATTCGCGGCTGGGGCGGAGCCGAGGCGGCAAGCGCCAGCGTCGGCACAAGAACGAATGCAAGGGCGAGTGTCTTCTTCATGGTCCTAGAGTCCCGTGGCACTGGAGAAATGAATGAGCTGGGCGCGATCATACTTGGTTTTTATGAAAGGCAGGCCCAAATCGATCTGAACCGGGCCAAAAGGCGATTTCCAGCCGATACTGATGCCGGCCGAGGCGCGGAACGCCATATTGTCCCGGATGCAGGAACCGATCTGCGAATGCAGGATACAGGGGCCGGTATTGGGGGGTTTCACGTCGAGCCGGCCCAGAGTGCCGAAATCGGTGAAAAGACCGGCATTGACGCCATAGCTTTCCGGCAAGAGCGAGGGCAGCCGCGCCTCGATGGTACCGACGGCAAAGACCGTGCCGCCCAGGGCACCGGTGTTCTGGGGCGCATTGATGTCGCGCGGCCCCACGCCCGCCAGGGCGAAGCCGCGGAAGGTATCGCCGCCGATGAACTTGCGGTCCTCGAACGGCACGCTGCTGCCGTTGTAGCCGGTAATATAGCCCGCACGGGCGCCGAAACTTCCGATGACGGACCCGTTGAAGAACGGCGCGTAGGTGTTGAAGGCTACGCCGCTGTCCAGATACTTCATGTTTCCGGTAAAGCCGGCGAAGGACTGGGAGATGGTGAAGGTCGTGCCGGTGGTGGGCTTTCGCACATCATCCAGGTCACTGTAGGAATAGTTGAAGCTGAAGATGGTGCCGTCATAGGAACCGGACTGCGATGCGATGGCGGACGTGATGTTGAAAAAGCGAACCTTTTCCACCTTGTACATCGCCGAAAGCGAAACGATGCTGTATTCGGAAATCGGAAAGCCCAGGCGCACCACGCCGGCGGTGACGTCGCTGCGATAGTTGGCCTGCTCGAAATCGGTCGACACCTTGAACAGGTCGAAGCCCGCCGACAGCGGCCGGTCCAGGAAGTAGGGCTCGGTAAAGCTGAACTGGATCTGGCGCGTGATCTGCGAGGCTTCCAGCGACAGGCGCAAATTCTGGCCGCGGCCGAACCAGTTGGTGTCGGTATAGGCAAACTCGCCCAGAAGGCTGGTCAGCGAGGAATAGCCCAGGCCCAGCGACAGCGCGCCGGTCGACTGTTCGGTAACGTTGACGGTCAGGTCCGTACGGTCAGGCTGGCTGCCCGGCACATTCTTGACCTCGACATCCTTGAAGAAACCCAGCGCGCGAATGCGGGTCCGTGACCGGTCGATCAGGACGCGATTGAAGGCGTCGCCTTCCTGCAGCCGGAATTCGCGCCGGATCACCTTGTCCAGCGTGCGGGTGTTGCCGGTGATGTCGATCTTCTCGATATAGACGCGCGGTCCCTGGACGATCTCGAAGCCCAGGTTGATGGTGTGGCGCA
>Ga0310811_10013647_pt1 | contig 10587 bp, 13 predicted proteins | sample YCmetagenome_FD_207642 | JGI IMG/M metagenome (GOLD analysis project Ga0310811, IMG submission 207642) | Soil microbial communities from experimental microcosm in Duke University, North Carolina, United States - YC | ecosystem: Engineered > Artificial ecosystem > Soil microcosm > Unclassified ... | reverse complement strand
GCCTCCGTTCTTAGCACGAATCCGGCCCGCCGCACGACGGCTCACGGCGTGACGGAAGCTCGGACCGGGAAGGTCCGCTCGGTCGCGTTCTCGTGCGCGAACAGCTCGCCTTCGAGGAGCAGCGGCTGGCCCGGCGGGATCGCGGTGGTGCCGAGATCGATCGGCACCTGGACGATCACGGCGGCGCCGGCGTCGACGGTGCGATCGAGCGCGACCTCGCTCTGCGCGGCGCCGAAGCTGTACTGCAGGCGCTCGAGCTGCATCGGGCGCTGCGCGTGGTTGACGACCTGGAGCAGGACGACGGCGTTGCCGTGATGCGGGCGCTCGACGCCGATGACCTTCATCTGGGGCGCGGTCGAAGCGGTGCAGGCGGCGAAGAGCGTGAGAGCGATCAGACCGTGTAGGCGAGGCGACGACATGAACCGGAACGGACATATTGCGCGCCTCGTGCCAGACGGCAAGTATCCGGGAGTCCGAATCGCGGCCGCCCCGACGTGAACGCGCGGTCACGCGCGGTGTATCGTTGGCGTCGTGAAGATCGAAAAAGGCAGGCGCGTGCGAGTGCGCGTCCATCTCTCGGTCGTCGGCGGAGACACCCTCGAGAAGAGCGTCGTCGAGTACATCCAGGGCAGCGGGAAGATGCTGCCCGGGCTCGAGAAAGAGCTCGCCGGCCTCGAGAAGGGCGCGAAGAAGAGCGGGGTCATCAAGGCGAAGAACGCCTTCGGCGATCCGTCGATGCACCCCACGAAGAAGATGAAGAAGACGGAGTTCCCCAAGGGTCAGAAGATCCAAGCCGGGGAGCAGTTCGTCGCGGCGTCCGATGACAAGTCGCACATGAACGTGATCCTCCGGATCGAGAAGGTCCAGGGCGACGACGTCGAGGTGCGGCTCGTCCATCCGCTCGCGACCAAGGACATCAAGTTCGAAGCGGAAGTGCTCGCGGTCACCGATCCGGCGCCGCCGCCGGTGCCGGCCGCGGCGCTCAAGCTCGAAGACGGCTGATCGGATCTCCCGTTCGTCGTGAGCGGAGCCCGGAGCGAAGCGACGGGCGAAGTCGAACGACCAGCGGTCCTTCGACTCCGGGCTCGCTTCGCTCGCCCTTCGCTCAGGACGAACGGAAGCATCAGGGCGCGACGAACGAGAGCGGGAACTGCACCTGCGTCTCGTCGGTCGCCTTCGGGAAGACCAGCTTGCCGAACTGATCGAGCACGCACGCCTCGACCTTGGCGTCGCCGATCGACTGCTTCACGCCGAGGTTCTTGGTCGTGCCGTCCTTGCGCACGGTGAAGCGGATGATCAGCGTGCCGCTCGCTTTCACGCCGGCGCCGCAGCGATCGATCGCGACGCGGTGCGCTTCGATCACCGGTTGCATCTGACCGACCTCGAGCGGGCCGCGCTTGTTGACGGTCGTGCCCGTCGACGACGAATCGTCGCCGCCGCCGCCCATGAACGACAGGCCGAGGCGATAGCGCACCTCCTTGCCGTGATAGTCGCCGAGCGTGATCTTCGACAGCGCCTTCGTGAGGCACGCGTCGAGCGCGGCGGACAGCGACTTCGAGACCGCGACGTCGGTGATCGTGCCGTCGGGGTGGACGCGCAGATCGACCTCGACGATGCCGTTCGCTTTCGGATCGACCTTCTGGCACGCGCGCAGCTCGGCTTGGTGCTTGCCGAGCAGCGCGCCGAGGTCGGCATCTCCTCCGGACGAAGCAGAGACCGGCGCGATCGTCACCACGCCCGACCACGCGCCCGCGGACTTCGGCAAGGTCGCGACCGCCAGGATGCCCGCCACGCACTGCGCGACCGGTCCGTCGGTGCGCGCCGCCGCGCTCGTCACCGCGCCGCTCGCGTCGGTCGTGATCGCGACGTCGACCGCGGTCTGTGTCTTGCGCCAGCACGGCGCCATGTCGCCACGCGACGCCGCGATCGCGCCGGCGATCGCCTGCTTCGCGGTCTCGGCCTTCGGGCCGCCGCGCGAGAAGGTCACGTCCTCGGCGAACGCCACCGCGGGGATCAAGACGAGCGCGATCGTGAGCAAGCGCATCCCTGGAGTATAAACGCGCCGTGCACCCGCTCCTCCTCTACGCGCACCGCGGCGCGACCGCCGAGCTGCCCGAGAACACGATGCCCGCGTTCCGGCGTGCGCTCGAGATCGGCGTCGACGCGCTCGAGATGGACGTGCACATGACCCGCGACGGCGTGCCGGTCGTCTCGCACGATCCGACCGCCGAGCGCATGGGCGGGGTGCGCGCGGCGTGGCGCGATCTCGATCTCGCGGCGGCGCAGCGGATCGATCTCGGCGCGCGCTGGGGCGACGGACGCCACGCCGGTCGCGGCATCCGCGTGCCGACGTTCGAGGAGGTGCTCGCCGAGCTCCCCGTGCGCATCAACGTCGACATCAAGCAGCACACGCCGCCGATGGTGAAGCAGATGCTCACCTTGATCCGCAAGTACAAGGCCGAGGAGCGCGTGACGATCGCGAGCTTCCACGTCTCGACCTTGCTCGCGGTGCGCCGGCGCGGCTACGGCGGCGAGACCGCGCTGTCGCGCCCCGAGGTGATGCTGTTCGTCGCGACGCCGGCGCGGCTGTGGCGGACCTTGCCGTTCGTCGGCAGCGCGGCGCAGGTGCCCGAGCGCGCGGGGCCGATCGTGATGGCGAGCCGGTGGTTCATCGACAAGGCGCACGCCGCCGGCTTGCGCGTCGACTTCTGGACCGTCGACGATCCGGTGCGCGCCGAGCAGCTGCTCGAGCTGGGCGCCGACGGGATCATGACCGACGATCCCGCGGCGATCGCGCCGGTCTTCGCGAAGCGTCGCGCCGCGGTGTCGTGATCGCGCGGGTCGCGTCGCCTCTCGGGCATGAAGACCCCGATGAAGGCGGCGTTCGCGCTGTGCGCGATGGCGGCGTGTGGTGACGTCGATCAACCGCAGCAGCAGGCGGATCCGCCCGACGCGCGCGACCTGCACCCGTACGTCCCCGACGGATCGACCGCGCCGAAGCACTGCGATCCGCTCGCGCGCTTCGGCGCGCCCGTGAAGATCACGAGCCTCTCGACGCCCGATCACACCGAGGCGGTGACGCGCCTCTCGCCCGACGAGCTCACGGTCTACTTCGAGACGTGGTCGTCGGGCGTGCCGTGGAAGCTGTACGTCGCGCGGCGCGCGTCGAAGGACGACGCGTTCCCGACGCCGTCGATGCTCACCGCGGTCACGTCGACCGCGAACGACTTCGATCCTTCGATCTCGACCGACGGGCTCACGCTGTGGTTCGGCTCCGATCGCGACGGCGGCGTGCAGCACCTCTACGTCGCGACGCGCGCGAGCGTGCTCGGCGAGTTCGGCGCGCCGCAGCGCGCGAGCATCGTCAACAGCGACGCGCCCGACGGCCAACCGTTCCTCACCGCCGACGGCGGCGAGCTGTGGTTCACGTCGAATCGCGCGCCGAGCGCCGGCCGCGACATCTGGCGCGCGTCGAAGATCGGCGACGCGTTCGGCGCGCCGGTCGCGGAGCCCGCGCTCGACTCGAGCGCAGAGGACTGGCTGCCGATGCTCAGCGCGGATCGACTCACGATCTACTTCGCGTCGAACCGCGGCGGCGGCGGCGCGAAGGGCGACTTCGAGATCTACCGCGCGCATCGCGCGAACGTCGACGACGGCTTCCCCGCGCCCACGCTCGTCGACGAGCTGAACACCGCCGGCGCCGATCTGCCCGGCTGGCTCTCGCCCGACGACTGCCGGATCTACACGTACACCGACGGCGACGTGTACGTCGCGACGCGCTCGCTGTAAGCCGCGCGCGCGAGGCGCGTTCCCATCGCGTGCGTCTCGCCGCGTGCTTGATCGCGATCACGGCGTGCCTCCCGGGGCATCGCGTGCGCACGTATCCGCGCTGGGTCGCGATCGGCGGGCGCGATCTACGCGCGGGATGCGCGGTCGCCGACGCGTTCGTCCGCAAGTCGGGCAAGGAAGGCCTCGGCGTCACCGTCGAGGTGCGCTCGCTCTACGACTGCGACGCGCGGATCGATCTCGCGCTGATCTTCCCCGACGGCCGCCGCGCAACCGCGCCATCGATCGATCAGAAGATGATCGGCCGATCGCTCGCGTACCTGTGGATGCCGATCCGCTTCGACGGCGACGCCGCCTGGAACGACGGCGCGCACACCGCGCAGCTCGAGCTCGATCTGCACGCGGGCGACACGACGCACGCATGGAAGATCCCCGTCGAGCATCGCTGGAGCCAACGATGGCGCGATCAGTGATCCTCTTGATCCTGTGCGCGGGCTGCCCGAACCTCGTCGCGCGCTCGCCGCGCAACGCGCCGGGCCACGTCGATCTCGCCAAGCCGCCCGCGCACGAGATCGGCGATCCCGCGTCGTTCGAGGACGCGACCGATCCGGGCGAGCATCGCGCGATGATCCTGCCCGGCGGCTTCGTCGGGATCGGCCAAGGACGCCGCACCGGCGCGGTCGAGCTCGGCGCGCAGCTGCGCTGGACCTTCGCCGAGGATTTCGGCGAGAGCTCCAAGGACGACGAGCTCCCGTACGTGTGGAGCGCGTGGGGCGCCGCGGTCGGCTGGGGCATCGTGCAATTCCCCGACGACGAAACCGACACGATGCAACACGCGATCGGCGGGCCGCTGTTCGCCGAGGTCAATCGCACGTGGAGCGTGTGCGGCGTCGGCGCGGGGCCCGCGGTCTATCCGTTCGATCCCGAGGTCGGCGCGCAGCTCACCGCGTGGGCCGGCTTGTTCTCGGGCCGCGTGCGCTACATGGAGCACAGCGGCTTCGAGATCTACTTCGCGTACCAGCTCGAGCTGCCGACCGTGTGGACCTGGTCGAAGTAGCTCAGCGATAGAGCATGAAGTAGACGACGACGCCGGTGACCGACGTGTACATCCACAGCGGCCACGTCCAGCGCGCGATCGCGCGATGGCGATCGTCGTCGCGGCGCAGCGCGCGCCGGAGCGTGATCAAGACCATCGGCACGAGCGCGACGGCGCACGCCATGTGCGAGAAGAGCAGCGTCAGATAGACGGCCTTGCCCGCCGCCGAGCCCTGGTAGTAGTGCGTGCCGGTCGTGAGGTAGCGCGCGACGTACGAGACCAGGAACAAGCTCGACGTCGTGAAGCCGGCGATCATGAACGGCCAGTGGAAGCGCACCTGGCGGAAGACGCGGATCGCGATCCAGCCGCACAAGAGCAGCACCGCCGAGGTGCCGTTCAAGAACGCGTTATAGCCCGGGTGGTCCCAGTGCACGAGCTACATCCGGCCGTCGAGGACCATCACCGTGAACAGCACCGGCAGGTACACGATCGACAACAGGAACACGCGCTTCGCCCAGCGCGCGTCGCCCTTCCACAGGCCGGGCAGCGCCTGGCCGAGGACGAGCGCGCCGAGGACGATCGCGGTCGCGAGGTAGAGGCCGCCGCAGACGCCGAGCGGCACGAGCTCGAGCGAGAGCGCGACCTGCACGACCAACCACGAGACGATCTGGCCGCGCGCGGCGCCGTCGCCGTGCGTGCCGGGCAGCGTCTTCAGGCCCGCGCGGTCGTACTCCTTCTGGCGGAACAGCGCGATCGCGTGGAAATGCGGGATCTGCCAGATGAAGAGGATCGCGAAGACCGCGAGCCCCCTCACGTCGATGGACCCGGTCGCCGCGGTCCATCCCATGAGCGCGGGCATCGCGCCCGGCACGGCGCCGATCCACGTCGCCCAGTGCGTGCGCGGCTTGAGCGGCGTGTACATCCCGACGTAGGCGATGAACGCGATCGCGCCGAGCAGCGCGGTGAGCCCGTTGACGAGGAACAAGACCGGCAGCGCGAGCGCGCCGAGCGCGACGCCGAAGACGAGCGCGACGTTCGGCGCGAGCCGCTTCTGCGGCAGCGGCCGCTTCATCGTGCGCGCCATCAAGCAGTCGATGTCGCGCTCGAGGTACATGTTCATCGTGTTCGCCGCGCCGACGATCAGCGCGCAGCCGAGCACGAGCAGCAGCGCGGTGTCGGTGTTCGGCGCGCCGGGCGCGAGCGACATGCCGCCCGCCGCCGTGAGCAGCGCCATCACCATGATGCGCGGCTTCACGAGCTCGACGAGATCGAGCGACGTCGAGCGATGCGCGGCGGCTTCGATCACGCCGAAACCTCCGCCGTGTGCAGCTCGATCGGCTCCTGCTCCGCAGACGCCAGCGCCTTCGGCGACGTCATCAGCAGCATCGACATCCACAGCGCCCACAGGCCCGCCGCGCCGGCGAAGTGCGCGACCGCCACCGGCACCGCGCGCATCGTCAAGATGACGTAGACGCCGAGCACGATCTGGGTCGCGACCAGGACCGGCGCGATCAGCGTGAGCCGGCGCAAGGCCGGCCACGACTTCGCGCTGCGCCACACTTGAATCGCGGCGACCGTCGTCACGACGCCGACCAGGCAGCCGACCGCGCGGTGGATCATCTGCAGCTGCTGCAGCCCGACGTTCGGGAACCACTCGCCGGTCTTCGTGCAGGTCGGGATGCCGAGGCACGCGAGCGCGGCGCCGAGGTGCCGCACGAGCCCGCCGATCAAGAGCTGCACGATCACGATCGCCGCCGCGACGAAGATCCAGCGGCGCACGCGCGCGATCTCGTCGACCGTGGCGTGCGCGACGCGCGCCTTGTCGAACGAGGCCGGCGCGGTCTTGAACGCGACATAGATGAGGGTCGCGAGATAGCTCATGCCGAGCACGAGGTGCATGCTCGACACGACCGGCGACAGCTTGACCGCCACCGTGATCGCGCCGAGCGAGCCCTGCGCGATCACCATGCCGAGCCCGATCCACGCGAGCCGCTTCATCTGCGGCCGCCTGCGAAGGAGCACGACCGTGAGCGCGATCTGGAGCAGGCCGACCGTCATCGCCGCGAGCCGGTGACCGTGCTCGTAGAACACGCCGCCCGTCATCTCGGGGAAGAACGAGCCCTTGCAGATCACCGTGGCTTCGGGGCACGCGAGGCTCGAGCCCGTCGCGTTGACCATGCCTCCGATGATCAAGAGGAGGAACGTGGCGCCGGCGGCGAGCTTGGCGAGGCGGTGCTCCAACATACAGCGGGGGTGCCCGGAGGTACCACGATCCCCCGCGGGTCGCGAAGCGTAAGGACCTGCGACGTAGCGTCGCGTGAATTGCGCCGACATTCCGGCGAGTTGTACAGTCGGGCGTGGCCGCTTGGGTGGAGAGCACCTCGATCGGGACGCTGCGGGCGGAAGACCTGCAGCGACCCGACGTCTGCTTCCGCTACAACCGCTACCTCTATCGCACGACCGGGAAGCACCTGAACGACGGCGGCATGGGCTCGGTCTACACGCTCGAGCGATCCGCCGACGAGGGCGCGACCATCGAGAAGATCGTCGGCAAGGTCTTCCAGGCGAGCTACCTCTACCAGCTGCGCACCGACGAGGTGACGCGCCGCGATCACCACACGAACCTCGCGGCGATGGCGCGCATCGCGGCGATCGATCACCCGAACATCCTGCCGACCTACGTCGCCGCGCCGATCGCCGACAACTACCTGTTCGTCACGCCGCAGATGAGCGGCACGCTGCTCGAGGCGATCAACAAGATGGGCCTCACCGCGCGCGCGCGCGTGAAGCTCTTGATCCAGGCGCTCGAGGGCCTGTCGCGCCTGCACGAGCAGCGCTTGCTCCATCGCGACTTCACGCTGCGCAACGTGCTGCTCGACGAGGCCGCGGCGGTCGCGTACCTGTTCGACTTCGATCTCGCGCTGTCGTTCGACGACGTCGGCCACACGACGTATCGCGCGCACTATCGCGGCCGCATCTTCGGCTCGCCGGGCTACTCGGTCGCGCCGGAGACGGTCGATCCGGGCCTGTTCGACACGCCGCTGTCGAACGCGCTCGACGTCTTCGCGGTCGGCGGCGCGATGCACGCGCTGTTCACCGATCAGCTGCCGTACGGGCCCACCGACGACATGTGGGGGCTCTTGGTCCGGATCGCGGACGGCATCGTCGTCGGCGGCAAGTCGAACGTGCACTACCCCGACGCGGTGCCGTACGCGATCCGTCCGATCATCGAGGGCTGCCTCGAGCGCGATCCGGGCGGGCGCTACCCGCGCATCGAGTCGATCATCCACGACCTGCGCGCGATCCTGCCCGAGCTCGACGATCACTCCGCCGACGAGCACACGTACTCGTCGATGACGAACCGGCAGCCGCAGATCGCGCCGGCCCAGCGCATCGACAGCGTGTTCTCGACGCGCACCGATCAGAAGATCACGCGCGCGACGATCGAGGTCGGCGACACCGCGGTCGCGACCTGGGGCTATCAGATCGAGCGATCGCTCGGCCGCGTGAAGGGCCACCACATCTATGTCGCGGCGCCGCGGCAGGATCTGCTCGCGGCCGGCTCGTTCCCCGACGCCAACACGTTCCCGAAGCTGGTCACCGTGATCAACCTGCACGCGGTCACCGATCCGCGCACGCTCGTCGAGAACTGGCAGGCGCACTTCCTGCCGACGTTGAAGAAGGTGCGCACCGGCTTGATGACCTCGCTGCACAAGGTCATCTACGACGCGAACACCGGCTCGCTCCTCCTGTTCAGCGAGTACGTCGACGAGCCGCGCTTCGGCACGCAGCTCGCCGAGATCGATCTGCACGTCGACGGCGCGCTCGCGCTCGCGTTCCTGGTCACGCGGCAGGTCGCCGCGCTCCACGAGCACGGCATGGCGCACAACAACGTCCACGCGGGCGCGCTCTTGTTCAAGGGCTTGTCCGATACCCGGACCGTGCAGCCCGCGATGATCGGGCTGGTCGAGCCGTCGCTCGCGCCCGAGGCGATGCAGGCCGACGCGCGCGCGCTCGCGGGCCTGTGCTTGTCGTGGCTGCGGCCGAACCGGATCGCGCAGCTCAACCAGCGCGCGCGCCCGCCGTTCGACGAATTGCGCGCGCGGCTCGCGCAGTGGGCGTACGACCAGAACGCGCCCGCGCCGGGGATCGACGAGCTGCTCGGCGCGACCTCCGACGGGCTCTCGCTCGTGGACTTCAACTTCTCGGTCCTGCGCGACTCCGGCGGCGATCTGCAGGAGTATGCGCTGATGCTCGTGAGCCACCGCCTCTATCATCTATTGTGGTCGTCATGAGGTATCGGCATCTCGCGGCGGGCGACGAAGCGATGGTCGAGGCGTTCCTCGTGCAGCACGCCGACACCGCGATGTTCTTGCGATCGAACCTGCGCGCGGTCGGGTTCGCGTGGAACAAGCAGTTCCGAGAAGGCCAGTGGGTCGCGCGCATCGACGACCGCGGCGCGGTCGCCGGCGTCGTGTGCCACGCGTGGCACGACATGATCTTGATCGAGGACGTGCAGCCCGAGCAGACCGTGCGCGAGGTCGTCGCGTGGTCGCAGCGTCGCGTCGCGGGGTTCATCGGACCGGCGGCGATGGTGGCGGCCGGGCGCGCCGCGCTCGGCATGACCGACACGCCGACGTCGCTCGACGACGACGAGGTCCTGATGACGCTGCCGATCGAGGAGCTGAAGCTGCCGCGCGCGCTCGAGACCGGATCGGTCGTGTGTCGCCGTGCGCTGCCGTGGGATACCGACTTCCTCGTCGAGTGGCGGCACGACTACAACGTCGAGGCGCTGCACATGCAGCCGGGCGACGCGACGCGCGCGCTCGCGCGCGAGCAGATCGAGCGCGGCATCGCGAACGACACGATGTGGGTCGCGGTGATCGGCGAGACGATCGTGTCGACGACCGCGTTCAACGCGACGCTCCCCGACATCGTGCAGATCGGCGGCGTGTACACCCCGCCCGACCTGCGCGGGCGCGGCTACGCGCAGTGCGCGGTCGCCGGCTCGCTCGCGTTCGCGCGTGAGCTGGGCGTGAAGCGCGCGGTCTTGTTCGCGGACAAGCACCACCCGACGTCGACCTTGGCGTATCGCGCGATCGGATTCGTCGACAGCGCCGATTACGCCTTGGTGATGTTCGCGGCGTGAATCGTGCAATGCACGGCTCGACGATGAGCAGTGCTGGTGCCAAGGCTCGATTCTCCGAGGCGATGTGGTTCGCGCACGGTGAGCAAGAAAGTCGCGATGCGCAAGCTCCGGACAGCGACGATGTAGCCGCGAAGAATACGTTGCCCATCGAGGAGCGATACCGTGAGGACGGCTCGCTCTCCGCCGCGGACGCCGCGCGGTTGAGCCTGCGCACCGGCGGCACCGCGAAGGTGCCCGCGCTTCGCGAGCCGCCGCGGGCGATGGAGATCCCCGCGCGCGAGCTGCTCGACGAATCGCGCGCGCGCTCGCAGATGTGGATCGTCGCGGCGATCGCGATCGCGCTGATCGCCGCGGTCGTCGCGTTCGCGCTCTAGTCGTCGCCTTCGATCATCTGCGTCGGATCTTCCGGCCACTGGTGGCGCGGATACTTGCGCATGAGCTCGCGGCGGATCGCGGGGTAGTGCTTGACCCAGAAGCCGGGCAGGTCTTGCGTGACCTGGACCGGGCGCTGGTTCGGCGCGAGCAGGTGGAGGACGAGCGGGACCTTGCCGTCGGCGACCGCGGGCGCGCGCGCGAGGCCGAAGAAGTCCTGCATGCGCGACGCGATCCATGGCGG
>Ga0310811_10013646_pt1 | contig 10587 bp, 9 predicted proteins | sample YCmetagenome_FD_207642 | JGI IMG/M metagenome (GOLD analysis project Ga0310811, IMG submission 207642) | Soil microbial communities from experimental microcosm in Duke University, North Carolina, United States - YC | ecosystem: Engineered > Artificial ecosystem > Soil microcosm > Unclassified ... | reverse complement strand
GCGCGATGAAACGCGCATCGTTGACGCGCGAGGTGTCGACCCAGATGTTGCCCGGATGCGCATCGGCGTGGAAGAAGTTGTCGCGGAACACCTGCTCGTAGAACAGCCGCACGCCTTTCACGGCGAGTGCCTTGCGGTCGATGCCGGCGGCGTCGATGGTGGCGATGTCGTCGCAGCTCACCCCGTAGACACGCTCCAGCGTCAGCACGCGCGCGCTGGTGAAATCCCAGAACACCGCCGGTACGTAGAGATCCTGGCCGCTCTCGAAGTTGCGGCGGAGCAGGCTGGCACTGGCGCCTTCGCGCTGCAGGTCCAGCTCGTTCTCCAGCATCTTCTCGACTTCGGCGACCACGTCGAGTGGACGGATCTTGTCGGCATTGGGGTGCCAGCGTTGCGCCAATTCACCGAGTGAGCGCAGCAGCTTGATGTCGCGTTCGATCTGCTGGTCGATGCCCGGGCGCAGCACCTTCACCACCACGGCGCTGCCGTCCTGCAAGGTGGCCGCGTGGACCTGTGCGATGGATGCGGAGGCCAAAGGCGTTTCGTCGAAGCTGGTGTAGAGCGCGGTAATCGGCGCCTTCAGTTCCTGCTCGATGATGGCGCGCGCTTCGCTGCCCGGGAACGGCGGCACCTGGTCCTGCAGCTGCGCCAGTTCGTCGGCGATATCCGCCGGCACCAGGTCGCGGCGGGTGGACAGCACCTGGCCGGCCTTGACGAAGATCGGACCCAGTTCGGTCAGCGCGAGGCGCAAGCGTGCGCCGCGCGAGAGATGCGTGACGTCGGTACGTGGGCGCGCCACGAACGGACGGATCAGCTTGAGCGGGCGAAACAGATGCGCCGCATCGACCAGTTCGTCGAGGCGATAGGCGAGCAGCACCGAAGCGACGCGCATCACGCGCGGTACCACCTTCAGGGGCATCGTCACGCGACAGGTCCCTTCTTCAGGCGTTGCTCCAGGCGCGCGAGTCGCGCTTCGAGGCGTTCGCTGCGTTCGCGCAGATCGTCGACGCCATCGAGAAAACCTTCCACTTCGCCGGGCGCCGCCGCGACGCGGGCTTCGTCGCGCAACCAGTCGGCCGTATCGGTGGTGAGATGGCTGGCGGTTTCCTTCGCATGCGCGAGCCCGTTGCGCACGGCCTTGGCGAGCGGCACGCCGAGCACGTCGCCGAACGTGCGGGCGAACGCCTCTTCGAAATCGGGCGCGAACCTGCTGGCGAGTTTCTCCAGGCGGCGGGCGAGATCCGCGTCGCCGGCAATCTCCACCTTGCCCGGCGCCACGCCTTCGTCGTCGCGCTTCACCAGCATGGCGAGCAGGCTGCCCGGGGTGGCGGCGACGCGCAGGTGGTTGTCGTCCTGCGCCGGACCGACTTTCAGTCGTTCGCCTTCCACCGTCACCGACAGGGCAATCTCCGGACCGCGCAAATGCAGCTGCACGCTGCGGCCGTCGAGCGCGGATAGGCGCGTGGCCGTTTCAGGGTCGAGCGACAGCGTGTGATTGAGCGCGGTTTCCAAGGCGCGGCCAGCGAGGGTGCGCATCGGGCGGGGCAGCAGGGACATGAGGGATGGGGCAGTCATGTCGTCGATTGTAGCGGGTCGGGTCGTGGGGCTGATGTTGAGCTGCTTCATTTGCAGCGTTCCCGCGAGCACCCGCCCCACCCCGGCCCTCTCCCCGGTGAGGAGAGGGAGAAGTGACGTGCACCGCAAAAAAGCGAGACGACTAAAGAAAGCACACTACGGCGCGGCGCCGACAAACCCCATTTGCCGCCACGCCTCATACACCGCGATGGCGACGGTATTGGACAGATTGAGGCTTCGACTGTCGGGCCGCATCGGCAGACGCAGGCGCTGAGCTTCGGGAAGCGAGTCGAGGACATCAGACGGCAGTCCCGCCGTCTCGCAACCAAACAACAACGCATCCCCTTCGACAAACCGCGCATCCACATGCGCGACACGTCCGCGCGTGGAAAACGCAAACACGCGTGGCTGGCCGATGCTTTCGAGGCAGCTGGCGAGGTCGTCATGCACGGCCAGCTGCGCGTATTCGTGATAGTCCAGGCCTGCGCGGCGCAGGCGGGCATCGTCCAGCTCGAAGCCCAAGGGGCGGATCAGGTGCAGCGAGGCGCCGGTGTTGGCGCACAACCTGATGGCGTTGCCCGTATTGGGCGGTATTTCCGGTCGGTAGAGTATGACGTGCAGCATCCAGCCATTATCGGGTCTATCCGTAGGCCCGTAAAACGGTGAGCGTCCGTGCTCAACCGTTGGAGAGGCGCGGGCACACCACGCCGTCGGGCGGCAGCGCGCAAGCGGTCGGGGCGATCAACTGGCCCGCGCTGCCGGCTGCGGCGAGGCGGATGGCTTCGGGCGAGGCGTTCACCATGGCACCCAGCACGAGTCCGCAAACCAGCAGGCAAGCGACGAACAGGCTGCGCAGCATCAAGGCTTCGAATTTCATGATCATGTCTCCGATGAAGGTGGGGTAGTCCTGCGATATACCTATGGCAAGCCCCGTGCCAAGCCTTCGATCGTCCGCAAATCGTTGTCTTTGTTGAGAATTATCCGGCATGGCCGGCGCGGTCTGGTTGTCCGCGGACAGCGGCCGGGCGTGGCCGGACAGCTGCGGACACCTGTCCGGACGATGTGCCGTCCCCGTTACATGTTCTTGCGTCGAACGAAGCGCCGTGGCGGTTGTCCACCATGCCATTGGTCATTTGCCAAGGTTTCGGGCCGTGGCTAGCCTCGGAACGTTCATTCGTCAAAGAAAACAGGAGTGTCGTGATGGCAAGAAAGCCCCTCGCCCTACTCGTCGCCGGAGTGCTCAGCATGTCGGCCGGTTTGCCAGCGATCGCGCTGCCCCAGGCTGCCGCTGCCGAAGCCACCCAGGCCATTCCGGACATCGCCTTTACCCGCTTCACGCTGCCCAACGGCCTGACCGTGGTGGTGCATGAGGATCACAAGGCGCCGGTGGTAGCCGTGAGCATCTGGTACCACGTGGGTTCGGGCGATGAGCCCAAGGGCAAGACCGGCTTCGCGCACCTGTTCGAGCACCTGATGTTCTCCGGCTCGGAGAATCACAAGGGCACGTACTTCCAGCCGTTCGAGCTGGCCGGTGCCACCGACATGAACGGCACCACCTGGTTCGACCGCACCAACTATTTCGAAACCGTGCCGACCACCGCGCTCGACATGGCACTGTGGATGGAGTCGGATCGCATGGGCCACCTGCTCGGCGCGATCGGCCAGAAGGAACTCGACACCCAGCGCGGCGTGGTGCAGAACGAGAAGCGCCAGGGCGAAAACCGCCCGTACGGCCGGGTGGACCAGAACATCCTGTCCAACACCTATCCGAGCAACCATCCGTACCAGCACGACACCATCGGTTCGATGGAAGACCTCAACGCCGCCTCGCTCGGCGACGTGAAGCAGTGGTTCCACGATTACTACGGCGCCGCCAACACCACCCTGGTGCTGGCCGGCGACATCACCGTGGCGGAAGCCAAGGCCAAGGCCGAGAAGTATTTCGGTGACATCCCGGCCGGTCCGCCGGTGCCGCGTCAGCAGGCGTGGATCACCCCGCTGGGCAAATCCACGCGTGGCGTGCAGCACGATCACGTGGCGCAGCCACGCGTCTACCGCACCTGGGTGGTGCCGCAGCTGGGCACCGACGATGCCATCCAGCTCGACCTCGCCTCCACCGTGCTCGGCGGTGGCAAGACTTCGCGGCTGTACCAGCGCCTGGTCTACCAGGACAAATTGGTCGATGACGTCTCGGCCAGCATTTCGCCGTTCGCGCTGGCCAGCCAGTTCCAGATCCAGGCCGACATCAAGGAAGGCGTGGATCAGGCCAAGGTCGAAGCGGTGATTGCCGAAGAGGTGAAGAAATTCCTCGCCGACGGCCCCACCGCCGATGAGCTGGAACGCGCCAAGATCGGCAATCGCGCGGGCTTCGTGCGCGGCCTGGAAAAGGACGGTGGCAAGGCCGTGATCCTGGCCGAAGGTCAGGTCTATCGCGGCGATCCGGGTGCCTACAAGAAGGACCTGGAGCGCGCCGACGCCGCCACGCCGGCGAGCGTCAAGGCCGCTGCCGACAAGTGGCTCAGCAAGGGCGACTATGTGCTGACCGTGCTGCCTGCCGGCGCCGACTTCAATCCGGACACCGAGGACGCCAAGGTGGTGGCGCTGGGTCCGCAGGAAGGCCGCCCTGCCGCCAAGCTGCCGGCCAAGCATGAGTACACCGTGGCCAAGAGCGCGGTGGACCGCAGCAGCGGCGTGCCGAAGGTGACGCAGTTCCCCGACCTGAAATTCCCCGAACTGGAGCGCGGCAAGCTCAAGAACGGCATCGAAGTGATCCTGGCGCAGCGCCACACCATTCCGGTGACGCATGTGCAGCTGATGTTCGACGCCGGTTACGCCGCCGACCAGGGCCGCAAGCTTGGCACCGCCAGCTTCACCACCACGCTGATGAACGAGAGCACCAAGGAGCTCGACTCGGTGGAAGTGTCCAAGCGCAAGCAGCGCCTGGGCGCGGTCACCCGCATCGGTTGCGGCCTCGATGCCTGCTCGGCCTCGCTCAATGCCTTGAACGATCAGTTGCAGCCTTCGCTGGCGCTGTTTGCCGACATCGTGCGCAACCCGGCGTTCAAGTCCGAGGACATCGAACGTATCCGCGGCCAGTGGCTGGCCGGCATCGCGCAGGAAAAGACCCAACCCACCGCGCTGGCGCTGCGTACCTTGCCGCCGCTGCTGTACGGCGCCAACCACGCCTACGGCATCCCGTTCACCGGCTCGGGTACGGAAGCGGCGATCAAGTCGATGCAGGCGTCGGATCTCGCCAACTTCCAGCGTGACTGGCTGCGTCCGGACAACGTGAAGATCCTGGTGGCCGGCGACACCACGCTGCAGCAGATCATCCCGCAGCTCGATGCCGCCTTCGGCGATTGGAAGGCGCCGTCCAGTGCCGTGCCGAAGAAGAACATCGCCAGCGTGGCCGCCCAGGCCAAGCCGCGCGTGTTCCTGATCGACAAGCCCGATGCGCCGCAGTCGCTGATCCTGGCGGGTCTGTTGGCGCCTTCCAGCAAGGCGCCGAACGAACTGGCCATCGATGTGGCGAACGGCGCGTTCGGTGGCAGCTTCACCTCGCGCCTCAACATGAACCTGCGCGAGGACAAGCGCTGGGCCTATGGTGCCTTCAGCTTCATGCGCGATGCGATCGGCCAGCGTCCGTTCCTGATGTACGCCCCGGTGCAGACTGACAAGACCGCCGAGTCCGCGCACGAAGTGGCCAAGGAAGCGAACGAAGTGATCGCCGCCCGTCCGCTCACCGAGCAGGAAGTGAACAAGATCAAGGACTCCAATGTCCGCGGTCTGCCGGGCAGCTTCGAGACGGCGGCCGAGGTGCTCAGCGCGATGAACGAGATCGTCCAGTACAACCGCCCGGACGACTACGTGCAGACGCTCAAGGCCCGCACCGAAGCCGTGACCCAGCCCGATGCCGAAAGCGCGATCAAGGAGATCATCCAGCCCAAGGCGCTCACCTGGGTGATCGTGGGCGACCTGAAGAAGATCGAGCAGCCGGTGCGCGCGCTGAATCTCGGCGACGTGCAGGTGATCGACGGCGACGGCAAGCCGGTGGCGGCCAAACCGTCGAAGTAAACGTGAGATTATGTGGGGAGCTGTTCACGTCCCCGGGTTAGGATGGAGGCCGGGCGGGAGACCGCCCGGCTTCTTCATTTCCACATCGCGGAGCTATCCATGCGCAAGACCCTGCTGTTGCTCGTTCCCATCGCTTTGCTCGGCGCCTGCACCTACGGCATCACGCTGGACGATGCCGGTAAGAACGTCCGCACGGCCTGGAGCGGCGATGTGTCCTCCTGCCGCGACCTGGGCAAGGTCACGGTGTCGGTGATGGATCACGTCGGCCCGATCGATCGCAACGACATCAAGGTGCGCGACGAGCTGGAAGTGATGGCGCGCAACGAAGCCGCCAAGATGCACGCCGACACCATCAAGCCGCTGGGCGAACCCACCGACGGCTCGCAGCCGTGGGGCGCCTACCAGTGCGGCAATGCCCAGCTGGCACCGGCGGGTCGGCCGGCGAATCCGGCCAACCCGAACCCGGCGGCGCCCGGGAGTGCCACGCCGAGTGGGTTCGAGACCTACCCGGTGAAGAACAACTAAGCGGACGCCGCCAACGCGTGCCGCTCCCGTCCCGGCCGATGACCGGGGCGACGGGCGAGCCACCCGGCTAAAGCAGCCCGAAAGGCGCCCTCGTGGCGCCTTTTTCACGTGCGCAGGTCGACGCTCTTGCATGCCGCCCGGGGCCGGCATAAAATTCACATGTATATATTACATATATGTACTAATTAAGGCGTGCGCCGTGAGCAGCTTCCTTCCGACCGAGCAACGCCTGACGGTGACCCGCCAGCGCTATCCCGCCTTTCCGCGGGACCCGGCCGTGCTCATCCGCCTGATCCGACACATCTACAAGCGCGTGCACGACGACGCCAATGCGATGTTGCGGCCGTACGGCATCAATCATCCGGAATACAACCTGCTGATGATGCTCTACGGCACCGAGGGCAACACGATGCATCCCACCGAACTGGCCGACGCCGCCGGTGAGAAGCTCGCCAACATCACGCGACTTACCAACGAGCTGGCCGACAAAGGTCTGATTGCACGCAATGCGAGCGACGAGGATCGTCGCAAGGTCGCGCTCACGCTGACCGACGACGGCGTGGCGCTGATCGAAAGCTTCCTGCCCGATGTATGCGCGCTGCTGGAAGAGCAGGTGGAAGGCATCGCTCAGCGCGACATCGCGCAACTGGAACGCCTGCTCAAGAAGTTCCTCGATCGACTGGACCGAAGGGAGAGCGTTTGACCATGTCGGCGGTGCCTACTGAACTTGCGTCATGGCGCCACCCGCCGTGGTTGCGCGAGTTCGCCGTGGAGGAGGGGCACGCCTGGATCTTCGTGCTGAAGAGCCTGCTGGCGTTCTATCTCGCCGCCTGGCTGACCATGGTGTTCCAGCTCGAACAGCCGGCGACCACGATGATCACCGTCGCCATCGTGATGCATCCGCAAAGCGGCACGGTGCTGGCGAAGAGTTTCTATCGCGCCCTGGGCACCTGCACCGGCAGTCTGTTCGGCGTGTTGCTGATGGCGGCGTTTCCGCAGCAGCGCGAACTGTTCCTGCTCAGCATGTCGATCTGGGTCGCGCTGTGTGCCGGCGGCGCCGTGCTGTACCGCAACTTCACCTCGTACGGCTTCGTGCTGGCCGGCTATACCGCCTTCATCGTGGTGCTGCCGGCGATCGACCATCCCACGGCGGTGTTCGATTCGGCGGTGGCGCGCGTGAGCGAGGTGATGCTCGGCATCATCGTCTCCGGCCTGGTCAGCGATGTGGTGTTGCCGATGCGTTTGCGCGACCTGCTCCGGCGCATTTCGCGCGAGCACTACCAGCACTTCATCGACTTCGCGCGCGGCAGCCTCGGCGGTGCCATTCCGCGGGCGGACATGGAGAAGGCGCATCTGCGCTTCGTGCGTGCGGCGGTGCAGATCGAGGATCTTCGCTCGTCGGTGATCTTCGAGGATCCCGAGGTGCGCGCGCGCAGCAGCCGCATGCAGTTGCTCAACCTGCGCTACATGGCGGCCGCGACCAGCTTCCAGTCGCTGCACCATCTGATCAATCGACTCCAGCGCAGCAACCATCCGCGCACGGCAGCGGCGCTGATCAAACTGTATGCGCCCATTGGCGAAGCGCTCAGTCCCGCGCCCACCGAGAAGCCGATCCCGCGCTTGCTGGCCACGCGCCTGGAAGCCTGCGAAGCGAAGCTGCCGGCGCTCGCCGCCGAGTTGCGCGAGGATCTCCGGCAGGATCCGAACCTGCTGCTCGAGTTCGATAGCGGTACCACCCTGGTGCGTCGCTTTGCGGCCGAGCTGCGCGACTTCACCTCGCTGGAAGCGAGCCTGCGCGAAACCCAGGGCGTGGCCGGCGGATCGGTCGAGCGCGTGGATTTCAAGCGCGCCAACGACTACGCCTCACCGCTGATTGCCATCGTGCGCACGTTCTTCACCATGGCCACGCTGAGCATCTTCTGGATCGAAACCGGCTGGACCTTCGGCCTTAGCGCGCTGCTGCTGGCCACGGTCTTCAGCGGGCTGTTGGCCACGTCGCCATCGCCGCTGGTGGCCACCGCCAATACCTGGGTCGCCTACGCGGTGGGATTGGTGGCGGCGTATTTCGTGGTGTTCGAATTGATGCCGGGCAGCGACGGCTTCGTCATGCTGATCCTGGTGACCGCACCGTTGCTCGCCCTGGGGCCGTATCTCACCACGCGCAACGCGACCTTGCCGGGTGTGGGCGCGGGTTATTCGCTGGGCTTCGCCTATATCCTCGCGTTGAAGAACCCGATGGTCTACGCGCCGGAGCGCTTCCTCAACGACAGCATCGCCGCACTGTTCGGCCTGATGATGAGTGGCGCGGCCTTCATGATCATCCCCACCGTGATCGGCACGCAGTGGTTGCGGCGCCGCCAGTTGGTGCAGTTGCGGCGGCAAGTCGTGTTTGCCGCCACCGCGCCGATGGACGGCATTCTCTATCGCTTCGAAAGCGTGAATCGCGATCTCTACCAGCAGATCGTGCAGTTCACCCGGCCGGGCAGCGAGGAATCGCGCGTGCTGTTTGCATGGGCGCTCGCCGTGCACGATGGCGGTCGCGCGGTGATCGAATTGCGCCAGGACATGTTGCATGAAGGGCTGCCCCCGCCGGTGAGGGAATCCATGCAACACGCGGTCAATGCCTTGGCCGATCTTTACGACGCACCCGACAGCGTGCGCTGGACGGCTGCCGACAGCGCCGTTGACCAGGCCATCACGCTCACCACGCAGACACTGCCGCAGGCGCGGGCCAGCTGCCAGCCGGCGCTGGCGGACCTGCTGCAGTTGCGCACGGCGTTGCGCGACGACGAGTCCGCGCTCGCTCCCTACATCGTCAAGACCGCGGAGATCGCCCATGCCCCGTGAAATCGCCCTTGCCGATGCCCTGGTACCGGGCCTGTTGCTGATCTACCTGGGCTGTCTGCTGGTGCTGTGGCTCATCGATACCATCATCGGCCGCTACGGCCTGTATCGCTACGTGTGGCATCCCTCCCTGTTTCGCGTGGCCGTGTTCTTCCTGCTGTTCGGCGCCGCTGGCCTACTCCTCTATCCCTGACCTATGAAACTCGAACCTCAAGCTGTGCTGCGTTTCGCCCTTACGGCCGTGGTGGTCATCGTGGCGATGGTGCTGTGCCATGCGCTGTGGCGGCACTACCTGTATGCGCCATGGACACGCGATGGCCGCGTGCGCGCCGAGGTGGTGCGCATCGCCCCGGACGTCTCCGGCCTGGTCACGCGCGTGCCGGTGATCGACAACCAGGAAGTGAAGAAGGGCGACGTGCTGTTCGAGATCGATCCGCAGCGCTTCCGGATCGCCGAGCAGCAGGCCGAAGCGAATCTCAACGCCGCCAAGGCCGCCGCGCGCGCCGCCGGTGCGAACATCGATGCCGTGCTGGCCAGCGCCGCCGCGCGCAAGGCCGAGTACGACATGCGCCAGGAACAGGCGCAGCGACGCCAGGAACTGGCCGAGGTGGTGCCGAAGGAAGAACGCACCGACGCCAAATCCGCCGCGATGACGGCGCGCGCCGTGTGGGAGCAGGCGCAGGCCAGCGGCCATCAGGCCAATGCCGCGCGCGAGCAGGCCGAGGCGGCGGTGGTGCAGGCGCAGGTGGCGCTGGATCGCGCCAAGCTCGATCTCGATCGCACCGAAGTGCGCGCGCCGGTGGATGGCTACGTCACCAACCTCGACGTGCGCGTGGGCGACTATGCGGCAACCGGCAGTCCGCGCCTGGCGCTGATCGATCGCCACAGCTTCTACATCTACGGCTATTTCGAGGAAACCAAGCTGCCGAATCTGCGCGTGGGCGATCCGGTGACCATCCGCATGCTCAGCGGCGGCGTCCATCTCAAGGGGCGCATCACCGGCGTGGCGCGCGGCATCACCGACCGCGACAACCCGACCGGGCGCGACCTGCTGGCCGACGTCAATCCCACCTTCAACTGGGTACGCCTGGCGCAGCGCGTGCCGGTGCGCGTGGATATCGACGAAGCCAGCGAACCGAAGGGCTTGATTCTCTCGGCGGGCATGACGGTGAGCATCGATGTGCAGCCGCGGCGTGTGCTCGATGACGAGCGAACGTCGCGATAGCAGTGCCATGGGTGCGCGCGTGCGTGACGTTTGACATAAAAGTCACGAAACACTGCGGCCGCGCAGGCGAATGCTCCTCCATCATGGGGCTGGATTGATACCATGCCCCACTATGAATCGACCGCTGCCCTCGCCACGAAGCCTTGCCCGCCGATTGCTGTCCCTGCGGCGTCGCCCTGAGCTCGATCTGTCCGGACATGTGAGCTTCGCCGCTCCCGCCGAGGCGATCACCACGCTGGCGGGTCCGGCGGCGTTCCGCGAAACCCTGCTTGCGCTGATTGCCAAGGCACAGCGCCGCATCGTGCTGGTGGCGCTCTACCTGCAGGACGACGATGCAGGCCGCG
>Ga0310811_10013645_pt1 | contig 10588 bp, 9 predicted proteins | sample YCmetagenome_FD_207642 | JGI IMG/M metagenome (GOLD analysis project Ga0310811, IMG submission 207642) | Soil microbial communities from experimental microcosm in Duke University, North Carolina, United States - YC | ecosystem: Engineered > Artificial ecosystem > Soil microcosm > Unclassified ... | reverse complement strand
GTCGAGGCTCTTTACATCCTGCTCATGGCGGCCGGGGCGATGCTGGCCATCTATGGCGTCCATGCGGCGATTGAGGATTACTTCGATGCCGCCGCACGCTATGGCGCGCGCGGCTGGCAGGTCAGCGGCGCGCATGTCCTTGCCGTCGGTGTCACGGGCGCGGTGGAGCTTGCCGCGACTGCCGCGTTCGCGTTCGTCTATGCGCGGCGCGGGACCAATCTTTTCGCGCCTGTGGCCTATCTATGGACCTATGCGGCGCTGGGCGCGGCGTCGGCGCTGCTGCTCACCTGGGCGACGCGGCGGGACGGCAACATGGCATTCGCCATCGCGGGACTGATCCTGGCCGCGTTGGCGATCGCGGTGCCGGGATTGCTCTGGAATTACCGCTCTTCGCAGAAGGATTAAGCCGCCGCCTCGTTCGGCGAGCGCCAGACCGGCAGGGTGAAGTGGAACACGGCGCCGCCCGCCACGGCCGGCTCGGCCCAGATGCGCCCGCCATGGGCTGCGATGATGGTGTGGCAGATGGCGAGGCCGACGCCCATGCCGCCATGCTTGGACGAGGTGAGCGGGCGGAACAGCTTGCGGGCGACATCGTGTGAGAGTCCCGAGCCGGTGTCGCGCAGGGCGAAATCGATCTCGTCGGCGGAGATCGCGCGCACCGTAAGGTAGAGCTCGCGGCGCTCGCAGCCCTGCATGGCCTCAAGGGCATTTCGCATCAGGTTCACCAGCACTTGCTGGATCTGCACGCTGTCGGCGAAAACGACGGGCAGATGCGGTTCGACCACTGTCTCGATCTGGATGGCGCCATCAAGTGTACCGAGGAGTGCGACCGCGTCGGCGACCAGCACATCGGCGCTCTCGAAGCGCTGCTCGGGGACCTGGTGCTCGATGAAGCGGCGCAGGCGGCGGACGATCTCGCCGGCGCGGCGGATCTGCTGATTGGCCTTTTGGATCGCCTCGGTCAGGCGGGGGATCTCCAGCCCGGAGGACAGGCGCTGGGCACTGCCGAGATAATTCGAGGCGGCGGTGAGCGGCTGGTTGATCTCGTGCGCGAGCATCGACGAGGCCTGATCCATCAGGACGCCGCGCTGCTTGTGCATCAGCTCGAGTTCGAGCGATTCCGAGCGGTGGCGGGCGCGTTCGCTGGTGATGACCACCGCGCCGAGCGCGCCGGCGACGATGGCAAGTGCCGCGGCGAGAAGCGCGATGACGAGCGCGCCGCGGGTGCGCGACTCGGTCTCCGCCTGGCGCTGGGCGAGGAGCGCGAGCTCGGCATTGCGCAGATCCTCGATCCGGTTCCGGATGTCGGCGATCAGGCGGAGGCGGGCGGCGGTGCGGCGGGTGTCGTGCCCCTGCGCCAGCGCGGCGGCCGGGCCCTGCGCAACGACATCGTCGAATTGCGACAGCCGCAGATCGAGCAAGGGACGCAGACGCGCGACGCGGGCGAGTTGCGCGGGATTGTCGGCGACTTCTCCGCCGAGCCGTGCCGCGCCGGCGCGGAGGCTGTCCCGCGCGCCGCGATAGTCGCTGAGGTAGGCGGCATCGGCTGTGATCACATAGGCGCGGATATCGGACTCGGCGCGCAGGAGGTCGATCTGGATGTTGGAGATCGTGTGCAGAACGGTGTTGGTGTGGCCGACCCAGCCGAAGCTGTCGCGCAGCCGCGAGACATTGGCGCCGAGCGCGAGCGTGGCGAGCAGGACGAGCGCGACCGAGAGGCCGAGCGCGGCGATGCCGAACAGGGTGCGGCCGGTGACGCGAGCCCGCTCCAGCCGGTCGATGGAGCGCTGCGCTTCCCGCCACAGATTGGGCGAGACCGAGGAATTGCCTTCGATCATTGCGGCCTGTTTCGGAGCGCCTGGCCGACATTGCGTAGCACGGCGAGGATGAGCGCGCGGTCGCGGCGGATGACATACACGGTGGCAAGCGAGACCAGGGCCATCGGTATATAGATCAGGAGCACAGCCCACCACGGCGCGGTCTGCATGATGAAGAGCATCGCAAAATGCGACAGGCCGCAGAACGTGATGAACCCGATGAACAGCGCGCCGATCAGCGAGGTCGCGGCGAAGGGCAGCTCGCGCCGCCAATGGCGCAGCTCGTTCGGGATCAGGAAATAAGCGAAGGCCGTCGCGAAATTGCCTAGGCACCACAGGATCGCGCGGAGATAATCGAGCGGGGTCTCGATCCGGTACCAGGAATGGTCGTTCAACAACGCAGAGATCAGCGCGTCGTGCGGCATCTCCATGGACGTCCCCCTACAATGGACATCCCGCCGTGCCCCTTCCCACTCCCACGGCGAGGAACTTCAACATACGATGATACACCCATTTTCGGTATGCAAAGAATAATAGTGCGAGGCGGGCCCCCACAAACGCGGGGGTGGGGAAATCCCGGATTGGTTTTGCAAATCAAGATGTTCGCGGCGCACGACAGAGTTTACGCTGTTTCGCTGTGATCGTCCTCGAACCCTTCACCGACACATGCCGCGCGTGTTCCTGATCGGCGGGACGTCCCATGCCGGCAAGTCGACGGTGGCGCAGTCGATCGCCAAGCACATGGGCGCGCGGTATCTCTCGACGGACATGCTCGGCCGTCATCCGGGGCGTCCATGGCCGGTGGACGGACGCGCGGTGCGGCCACATGTGGCCGCACATTATCGCGAGCTGCCCCCGCAACAATTGCTGCGTGCGGTGCTGGTGCATTACCGCAACCTATGGCCGCGCGCGCTCGCGGCGATGGAGGGGCCGGCGCCGCTGGTGCTAGAGGGCTCGGGCGTGTTGCCGGAATGCGTGTCTTCCGGCGCGGACGCGGTGTGGTTGACGCTGGACGCGGAGCTGCTGCGGGCGCGGATGGTGCGGGAGAGCGGGTATGATGCGCTGGACGGCGACGGGCGATTGCTGGTCGACAAGTTTTATGCGCGGGCGCTGCTGTTCGACGATTATGTGCGGCAGAGCGCGGCGGCGCGCGGCTTCACGGTGATCGCAGTGCGGGCGGGTGAGACACCGGAGGCGGTGGCGCGGCGCTGCTGGCCGGGCTAATCTTTCTTCCGCCGCGCGACTGGCGATACGAGATGGGACACCATCGGGGAGCGCGGCACGAAACGCCGATCGCCTGGGCAGCCGATGGAAACATCGGTCCATCCCTGACCGGAGGACGCCCATGGATGCGCATCGCCGACAGCTTCACGCCTACGATCCCGACATCGACGCCGCCATCGCGGGCGAGGAAGAGCGCCAGCGAGATGGGGTCGAGATGATCCCGTCGGAGAACTACACCTATCCCGAAGTGCTCGCGGCGCTGGGCAGCGTGCTGACCAACAAATACTCCGAAGGCTATCCGGGACGGCGCTATTACGGCGGGCAGGAATTCACCGACCGGATCGAGAATGTCGCGCGCGGCCGCGCCTGCGCGCTCTTCCGCTGCGGGCATGCGAATGTGCAGCCGCTATCGGGCTCGCCGATGAACCAGGCCGTGTATTTCGCTTTCCTGAAGCCGGGCGACACGGTGCTGGCGATGGACCTCAGCCATGGCGGGCATCTCACCCATGGCGCGCCGGTCTCGCATATGGGCAAGGTGTTCCGCTTCGAGCGCTACAAGAGCGAGAGCGCGCAGAACGGTGCGATCGATTTCGACGCGCTGATGGCGCGGGCGAAGGAGGTGCGCCCGAAGCTGGTGCTGTGCGGCTATTCCTCCTATCCGCGCGATTACGACTACGCGGCGTTCAAACGCGTGGCAGACGAGGTCGGCGCGCTGACCATGGCGGACATCTCGCATATCGGCGGGCTGGTCGCGGCGGGCGAGATGCGCAACCCGTTCGACGCCGGGTTCGACGTGGTGACGACGACGACGCACAAATCCCTGCGCGGGCCGCGCGGCGGGCTGATCCTGAGCAAGGCGGAGCATGCCAGGGCGATCGATCCCGCCGTGTTCCCGGGGCTGCAGGGCGGGCCGCATATGAACAGTGTCGCGGGCGCGGCGATCACCTTCAAGAAAGCGGCGGAGCCGGCGTTCAGGGAGTACGCGCGCGCGGTCCTGGCCAATGCGAAAGCGCTGGCGGCGGCGCTGCTGGCCGAGGGCGCGACGCTGGTGACGGGCGGCACAGACAATCACCTGCTGGTGATCGACACGGTGGCGAGTTTCGGGCTCGACGGGCGCGCGGCCGAGGAAGCGCTCGACCGCATCGGCATCACGACCAACAAGCAGATCATTCCCGACGATCCGCGTCCTCCGCTGCGCCCCTCCGGCATCCGCCTCGGCACGCCGGCCTGCACGACGCGCGGGATGGATGACAACGACATGCGCCGGATCGCCCGCTGGATGGTGGAGACGCTGCGCGCGCCTGCGGATGCGGCGGCGAACGCGAAGCGGCATGGCGAGGTGCGGGAGTTCTGCCGGGGATTTCCGGTGCCGGGGATCGGCTAACCCAACAGCCCGGTCGCCCAATCGGCAAAGGCGAGCCATTGCGGGCTGGCGCCGATGGGATCGCGCAGGAGGCCTTCGGCGATCAGCACCACGGCGCCGAGGACAGTCGCCCAGTGCAGGCGCTTGCGCGAGGTGAGGTCCCAGCCGGCCATCGGAATCAGGAAAGCGCATTTCAGCAGGAAGGACGCCATCGGGTTCTCGGCAACGAAGGCGACGGGCCAGCGGCCGATGCTGGGATCCATGAAGACGATGCTGGCGAGGAGGATGAAGCGTTTATGCGCCTGCGGATCGCTGCGGCGGAAGACGAGCGCAAGGCCGGCGAAGAGCGCGAACATCGCCATGTCGCCGAGGACGACGGCGAGGAACTGGTGCGGCGGCACGGGGACGCCGAAGAAGCCGCCCGGCCGGCGCGCGGCGACGAGGCTGCCATAGATGCCGGCGACGAGCATGAGCGGGACGAGGCCGTAGGCGATCTGGCCGAGGCGCATGTGGAGCGCGGTGTTGCGGGCCGAGACCAGCAGCGCCTGCACCAGCAGGAGCGACATCCAGCCGAAAAACAGCGTGCCGTGGACGGCGTAGAAATAGAGTTCGGGCGGGGTCGCCAGATCGGGGAAGAGCGGCCGCAGGAAGACGCTGCGCGCGAAGCCGAAGAGCATGGCGGCTTCCATGGCGAGGATCATCGCCAGAAAGAAACGCCGTTCGGGATTGGCGGGCCGTGCCGCCGTTGCGGATACCGTCATCCCCTGCCCCCGCAAGGATCGCGGAGGCATAATCTCACAATCGAAGCGCCCGCTCTAGGGATGCGGCTGGCCGGGCGGCGGCGGCGGCATCCGGCCATCAGGGGGCGGCCCCCACATATGCATGTGACCGGGACCCGGATGGGTGAAGTCCATGCCGAAGAGCTTGCCGCCGTTCAGGTGGATCGCAACCGCGCCCACGACCGAGAGGATCGCGAGCAGGAAAACCCAGATACCGAGCAGACGGCCGATGAGCGCGACCACGCCTTCGGCCTTGCTCGCCGAAAACAGGAGCGCGTAGCCGACGATGGCGAGCAGCGTCACGTGCAGAATGAGACCGAAAAGCATGTGCATAAGCCCCCTCTTTCCATCCGTATGCGGATGGCCCCTTCCATACGAAGTTTAGCACGGCGGCGCGCGGCGCGGCGGTTAATTCGCGGTCAGGCGCGCCTCGGCGGAGGCCAGCAGCGCCCGGAAACGTGGATTTTCGCGGAGCGGATCGAAATCGACTTCGATCTTCACCCAGGCGAGCGCACCGGGAGTGAGCCGCGCGAACACCGGCTCCAGAAGGCCGAGCGCGCCATCGGCGTCCTTCAATCCGGCCGAGAAGGCCCGGGCGATGTTGTAGCGCATCATGATGTTGTCGGGATCGATCAGGAGCGCGCGGGCGGCAAGCGCGCGGGCACGCTCGGCCTCGCCCAGACAGGCAAGCGCGCCGACCATCGCGGCGAGCGCGGTGCCGTTGTCCGGCTCGCGCGCGACGAGCGTCTCCACCCGCGCGAGCAGGTCGCGGGCGGCGAGACGGGCCTCGTCGGCATCGCCATCGGCATTGGCGGCCGTCATCAGCATCATGCTGGCGAGATATTCGCTTTCGCTGAGTGCGGACGCCTTGCGCCAGAGGCGGCGGCATTGCGGATAGCGGCGCAAGGCGAAATGGGCGACGCCGGAAATGTAATTCACTTCATAGGATTCCGGATCGATCTTCTGCGCGGCATGGGCGTCGGCGACCGCACCTTCGAAATCGGCTTCGGCGATCTTGGCGCGGGCGCGCGCGACATAGGCCTCGGCGAGGCCGGGATTGAGCGCAAGGGCGCGCTCGGCGGCTTCGACACCGTCCTCGCGGTAGGCACCGAATCCGGTGGCGCTGAGCGAGGCCTGGCCGGTCGCGAGCAGAGCCCAGGCCTGTGCGTAATTCGGATCGATCTCGAGCGCGCGGCGGCAGAGGCGCAGGATGGCTTCATAGCGCCGCGTGCTCGACAGGCTGCCGGTCAGATAGAATTTCCGCGCCATCAAATAGAGATTGTAGGCGTCGGGGTTGGCGGTGCCGCGGGTCTTGAGCGCGGCTTCCTCGGCGGGGAGCAATTTCAGCTTGAGCGCGGCGACGATGGCGCGGCTGATCTCGTCCTGGATGGCGAAGATGTTGTCGAGGGTGCGGTCGAAGCGTTCGGCCCAGACATGGCCGCCGGTGACGCCGTCGACGAGCTGCGCGGTGATGCGCAGGCGGCCGCCGGATTTTCGCACGCTGCCTTCGAGGATGTGGCTGACATCGAGCTGGCGCGCGACCTGGGCTACATCCACGGCGCGGCCCTTGAAGGTGAAGGCGCTGTTGCGCGAAACGACGATGAGCGAAGAGACCTTCGACAGGTCGGTGATGATGTCCTCGCTGATGCCGTCGGAGAAATACTCCTGCTCGGCATCGCCGCTCATATTGGCGAAAGGCAGGACGCAGACGGCGAGACGGGCGCTCACGGCTGCGCCGCCATGCGGGCCTCGGCCCGCGCCGCCATTTCCTTGAACCTCGGATTGTCGCGCAGCGCGTCAAGATCCGGGTCGGCCTTTGCCCAATTGATCATCTCGGACTGCAGTCGCTCGAACAACGGGGCGAGCAGTTCGAGCGCGGCATCGTATTCCTTCAATTTCACCGTCATGGCGCAGGCGATGTTGTAGCGCATGTTGTGGTTGTCGGGATCGAGCAGAAGCGCGCGCGCGGCCCAATCCTTCGCGCGTTCGGCGTCGCCCAGATGGGCGAGCGCGCCTACCATGGTGGCCATGGCATCGCCGTTGTCGGGCTCGAGCGCGACCACGGCCTCCGCCCGCAGCAAGGTGCGGCGCGCGGCATCGCGCGCGCCGTCCGCGTCGCCAATGCCCGTATAACAGGTCATCAGCATGACGAGGGCGGTGTAACCGGCTTCCATCAGGCTCGCGGCTTTCTCGTAATGCCGGATTGCGTCGCCGAGGCGGCGTTCGGTGAAGGCAAGATGCGCGGCGGTGCTGACGATCTCATAGGATTCCGGATCCAGCGCGAGGGCACGCTCGATTTCGGCCGCCGCCTCGGCAAGGCGGCCGTCCCGCATCAGGACACGGGCCATGGCGGCGTGTGCATCGCCCAGATCGGCATCGAGCTGCAGCGCGCGCTGTGCCGCGGCAAGGCCATCCTCGCTGCTGCGGCCGAAATAGAAAGCCAGATTGACCTGTGCGAGCGCGACGAGCGACCAGGCGCGGGCGTAGTTCGGGTCGATCTCGACCGCGCGCTTGGCGAGCCGGATGATCGCCTCGTTCCGGCGCACGCCACCGAGATTGCCGCCGACGAGATATTGCCGCGCCATGAGATAGAGATTGTAGGCGTCCGGATCGGCCGTTCCGCGTTTTTCGATCGCGCGGCGCTCTTCGGGCAGAAGCTTGAGGCTGAGCGCGGCGACGATGGCCTTCGATATCTCGTCCTGCAGGGCGAAGATGTCGGTCATCTCGCGGTCGTATCGCTCGGCCCAGACATGGCCGTTGGTCGCGCCGTCGATCAACTGTGCGGTTATGCGCACGCGATTGCCGGATTTGCGCACACTGCCTTCAAGGACGTGGCTGACCCGAAGACGGCGCGCGACGTCCGGTACGTCGACCGGCTTGTTCTTGAATGCGAAGGCTGTGTTGCGCGAGGCGACCCAGAGGGCTGAGACTCTGGACAGGTCGGTGATGATGTCCTCGGTGATACCGTCGCTGAAGTATTCCTGCTCGGGCTCCCCGCTCATATTGGTGAAGGGCAGGACGCAGATGGAATGCCGGTGCGGCGGCACCTCTGGCTCCTGCGCAGCCGCAGCCTTGGGCGCGGCAACGGCATAGACGCGGATCGGGCGGGCGATGTTCTTGACCCTGTGCTCGCCCATATCCTCGAAAACGCGGTCGAGCTTGCCGGCGAGATGGTCGCGCACCGTGCCGGAGAGCGCGATGCCGCCTTCTGGCGCGATGGCCTGAAGCCGCGCGGCGATGTTCACCCCGTCGCCGTAGAGGTCGTCGCCATCGACGATCACGTCGCCCAGATTGATTCCGATGCGATAACGCAGTTCCGGCCCGGCGGCGGCGGTCTGCTCCTGGATGGCGAGGGCGCATTCGACGGCGGCGACCACGCTGGCGAACTCGACCAGCGCCCCGTCGCCCATCAGCTTGACGATTCGGCCACCATGTGTTGCGACCAAAGGGTCGAAGACGACGACGCGGTTGGCCTTCAGCCGTGCGAGCGTGCCGTTCTCATCGGCCTCCATGAGGCCGGAAAAGCCGACGATATCCGCCGACAGGATCGCGGTGAGTTTGCGCTGCATGGCCGGCGAAAACAGTGTGATTCCAAATCACTGCATCCTATCGCGCCGGACTTGTGCGAGGGAGGGTAGCGTTACCGCATCCGGCCCCGCCGGGCACCTGCCGCGCTTTGAGCCACATATTCGGCACAATCGGCCAAATTGCGGGCGCGAATCGTTAAGGCCTTGAACTTATTGAGTTAATGTTGCCCAAAAGACACGCAACTTCGTTGCAAACCCCCAGGTGGACACTGTAAAGCTTTTGTCACAAATCAGAGGAAACGCCTTATGAAGACCAAGCTTGCTATTGCCGCCCTCCTGCTCGCCAGCGCGGCGCCGCTTGCCGCCCATGCGGCCGGCATCCAGGCCAATCTCAGCACCTCCTACGCCAACTTCTCGAATGGCGGCGGCGATCTGTGGAACATCGACGGCGCGATCGCGACCGGCCTGGGCGGCAACTGGGGCGCCGAGCTGACCGGCGGCTATCACAACTCGAGCGGCAGCGCCGGCAACTTCGGCGGCGGCGTCTCCTATTCGGGCTCCGACTATCGCCTCGCGCTCTCGGGCAACTACCTGAACCTCGGCGGCTTCTCGCTCGCCAACTACGGCGTCGGCGGCGAGTGGTATGCCTCCTCGCAGTGGACCGTCGGCGTTCGCGGCGGCGGCGTCAGCGGCACGGGCGGCACGAGCGGCGGCTATGCCGGCGGCGAAGTGAAGTTCTACGTCACTCCGAACCTCGTGCTGAACGGCGGCGTCGACTACATCGACTTCGGCGGCGGCAACGTGACCTCGGAAGACATCAGCGCCGAGTGGCTGATTTCGCAGACCTGCCCGATCTCGCTCTTCGGCGGCTACCAGCACACCGACGCCGGCGGCAGCGTCGATGCCTTCTTCGTCGGCCTGCGCATCTACACCAACGAGCCGGGCGGCAGCGCCCTGGTCGACCGCCAGCGCAGCGGCAACCTCGGCTTCCTCGACGGCATGCCGTATCTCGGCAAGACGCTCTAAGGATCGTCGAAGCAGGACTTGCGAAAGGCCGGGCGGGAAACCGCCCGGCCTTTTCGTTTTCAACGTGCCCCCGGCGCCTTGCCTTCGCGCTGGGCCTTCACGAGCTGGCCGCGGACGAGGCCGGGAAACAGGCGCGCGAGAAACGCCAGCTGTTTGCCGCGGCCGCCGACGATGTGCTTGAGCTCTTTCGAGGCGATGCTGTCGTAGATCACGCCGACGCACTCATCGACCGTGTAGACCGGCGTGCCGCCCTGCCGCAGCGCATCGGACATCTTCTCGTTGGCCGCCTTGGCGCCGGCATCGAGGATCGGCGTGTCGACAAACCAGGGCATGATGCATTTCACGCCGATGCCGAAGCGTGAGAACTCGATATCGAGCGCCTCCGACAGGCCGCGCACCGCGAATTTGGTCGCGGCATAGACCGACATCTTGGGCGCGCCGTAAATCGACGCGCAGGAACTGACATTGATGAGTTGCGAACCGGGCGTGGCTTTCAGATAGGGCAGCGCGGCGCGGGCGCCGGCGATCACGCCTTTCAGGTTGATGTCGAGCTGGCGCGCGACCTCCTCCTCGCTCTGGTCTTCGAGATAGCCGTAGGAGGCGACGCCGGCATTGTTCAGCAGCACGTCGAGGCGCCCGCCGGCGGCGGCGGTGAAGACCGAGAGCGCATCGCGCCAGGCTTCGGGATAGCGGACATCGTGCAGATAGGTCGCGCCATGCGGCGGGCCCCCGATCTCGGCGAGCGCGGATTTGAGCCCGGCGGCGTTGATGTCGGCGAGGCCCACGAACCAGCCTTCGCGGGCGAACCGTTTGGCGGTGCCGAGACCGATGCCCGATGCCGCGCCCGTGATG
>Ga0310811_10013644_pt1 | contig 10589 bp, 9 predicted proteins | sample YCmetagenome_FD_207642 | JGI IMG/M metagenome (GOLD analysis project Ga0310811, IMG submission 207642) | Soil microbial communities from experimental microcosm in Duke University, North Carolina, United States - YC | ecosystem: Engineered > Artificial ecosystem > Soil microcosm > Unclassified ... | reverse complement strand
AAAAACGGAATGATGATCATGGCCAGCATCCCATTGCCGTTAGAGAAACCGCATAATAGCTGAACAGCTGCAGCTAAAGCAAGCAATCGTCGCCGGTCGTACAGGTATAAGGCAAGAAAGAAGAAGGCGACCTGCCCATAGTTGCCAACTGCATTCATGCACATACACGCGTTCTCATAAGTATTCAGGTCGAAAATCAACAAAAGCCAGATGAACGAGATAAATTGCCAGTACCTGCTATATTTTCTAAGAAAGTGGATCGAAACAAATGCTACCACCAGTAATTGCAGGCCTCCAATGATCCCTATTATTCTAAAATTGAAAGTACCCGTCGAATAATAGTAAGCCAGGTAAAGAAGTTTGGAGGGGATTAACCGGTGTTCTCCATACTGGCTGAAAAGCAGAACGCATTTATCCCGCAATGCCAGTCGTTGAAAATCCATACAAAACCGGAGAGGCATATCGAAATCGTCCATCACGGGTATATTTTCCAGACAATTAGAGACGGCGAGATAAAAAGGGATAGCGGGAATTAAGATCCATAGGTTGCGCAGTACGCTTTTGAAGGTCATAAATTCAAAGGGGTAATTTTATAAAATAGGGATATGACTGAGCGTTTTTGGACAATAGGGATCCCTATCCGGGCGATAGCCCGAATCCAGTAGGGAACCTATAAACTTTGGATAGATTATTTTGTCGTATACGGAGCCTTCTTCTGGTTGTCCCAGAGGACATACCGGAGGTATAGCTGAAGCGAACTGTTCCGCGCCTGGGTGATCTGCCCCGGCGCCACCTGGACATGGATGAACTGGCTCAGCGCCTGATTATAACGTATACCAAAGATGAAACGGCCCTGCGTATAGCTGGCGTCCAGCAGGGCGCGCAGTTCGGTTGTTTTTATTTTTTTATAAAGCGTGTCTCCTTTAAAGCTTTTCGAAGAGGCCGAGAGGCTATCCGGGATCCCGCCGGGGCCGATGTTTATCGTACGGTCCTGGAAAAGTCCGATACCGTTGCTCAGCCGCGACAACTGTATGCCGGCCCCCAGGTCCAGGCCGCGGAAGATATTATAATGCAGGCTCAGCGGCACGTTGAAATAGAACAGCTTCTTTATGAGGACCGAGCTCTGGCGCCGCACCGTCGGCGAAAGCGAGTCCAGCGGCGGCAGGCTGATCAGCAGGTTCTTCCCGGTATACTGCGGGGAGTTGAACTGTGCCTCCAGCTGTATGAAGAATTTCCTGTTGAAATGATACCGGACCATCGGCACAGGAATATAATCCCCCAGGGTCCCGCTGATGCCACCCGAGTTGTAGTGGGAGGCCTGCTGCCCGCCGATCGTAAAGAACTGGTTAAGGCCGATACCGACCGTCCAGCCGGATGTCCGTTGCTTTTTCTTCTCTTCCGCCGGTGGTTCTTTTTTCTTCCGGGCTGATGCTGAATCGTTCTTTTTTTCCGATGGTGCCGCGAGCTTTTCCGGTGCCGGGAGCTTTTCCGGTGCCGGCGGTGTCTCAAGCTTTCCCGGTGCCGGCGCTGGGTTTGTCCCCGATCGGCTGGTATCGCCCACCGGTGTATTTTCTTCTTCGTTCAGAAACGCCTCCCTGCCTTTTGGTTTATGCCTTCTCCTCCGTGACCCGCCGGCTGTGACTTTTGACCGTGAGCCGCCGGCCGTGACTTTCGCCGGTATCCCACGGTTCGGCGGACTGACCATCCCGTGATCTGAGGGTATCGCGCGGCCGGCCGTCAAACTGCCATCCGGAGACCCGATATTCGCACCTGGCTCACCGCCGCTTCCGACCTTCTCACCGCTGCCTCCGCCTTTCTCATCACCGCCGCCGCCTTTCTCACCACCGCCGCCGCCTTTCTCACCACCGCCGCCGCCTTTCTCACCACCGCCGCCCCTCTCACTGCCGGCGCGGACAACCCGATCCTCATCACCGTGCCGGACGCGGCTGCCGAACCGACCCGGGCAGTTGCAGACCCCGATAAGCAGCAGGAGCAGGAGGATCAGCAGGATCCAGCGTCGCCGGTCATTTTTCACCGGCATCTGCTCGTCCAGGAGCAGCTGCATCCCCTCCCAGGCGGCGTCTCCATCGGGGAGCGATACCTGCGACAGCCTTTCAGCCCATAGGTCAGTATGGTGGCGGTTGTCTCTCATGAGCTGGATTCCATAAGGTTAAAGATTAATTTCAGCTGACGCCTCGCGTCGCTGAGGTGCCACCTGCTCGTTCCCTCGCTGATACCCAGCATTGACGCGATCTCCCGGTGGGAACAACCGTCGATGCCATAGAGCGTGAAAACCAGCCGCGTCGTCAGGGGAAGCTTCCTGATCGTATGAAGCAGCTCGTCCCCGCTGAGCTTGGAAATGGCTTCGTTCTCGACACCCGGCTCCTCTTCCTCTCCCGGCAACATCTCCCTGTCAAGGATAAGACGCTGTCTCCGAAGGGAATCCAGGGCGGTATTGATCACGATCTTCCGCATCCAGGTATACAATGAGGCCTTGACAGGATCATACCGTCCCAGCTGCATAAAGATCTTCAGGAAGGCGTCATTCAGCACCTCCACGGCGTCCTCGTTGCCCCGGACGTAGCGGAGACAAAGGGTCATCATCGCAGGATAGTAGTGTTTGTACAGTGTTTCCTGCGACCTGCGGTCGTTTTTAAGACAACCCCGGATCGTTATTTGTATATCGTCTTCTGAAGAGAACAATGGCGCTGTGCACTTTAGCTTGCCTGAAATTCAGGAACATGTACGCCCGCACGGGAAGAAACGTTGGGTAACAACCGAAAAATAATTTTTAGTAGCTGCTCCTGAACGCGTGGATCAGCTGTTCCATCTGGCGGCGAACGGTCACGCCGCTGCCCGTGTAATTGTTGATAAGAATGGAAAATAGCAGGAGATGACCCTTCTTCGTGATCAGATAGCCGCTCAGCGCCACCACACCGGAAAGGCTTCCGGTTTTTGCAAAGATAAAGCCGCTGTCCTGACGGTAGTAAGAGGACAGGGTCCCGGTGCCGCCAGTGGGCAGGATACGCTTCATGCGGTCGAGCCCGAACTCGCGCTGAAATTTATCGAGCAGCCAGACAAAGTCCTGCGGCGTAAAGAGGTCGTTGCGGCTAAGCCCCGACCCGTCCACCCAGTTGGGTCGCTGCGGCAGCCCACGGAGGTCGGTTTTCAATAATGTATCGATGATGCGCGAGTCGTTCATTTCTCCCAGCAGGGAGTCACTCACCATCAGCAGCGTCTGCTCGGCAAAAAAATTGTCGCTGTTGTACATCATCGGCCGGAACATGGAATCTACAGGGCGGGAATGCACCAGGCCCACTCTGGGCAGTTGCGCAAGCTGAGCACTGCTCATCGCGCCAGCCGGCGGATAGGAGCTCCAGCCTGAATTAGACACTTTCTTCACGGTCACCGGCCTTCCAACCGTATCCTTCAGCAGCAGCGCCGCCGAATTGACGCCCTCCGTGATAAAAGGAACGTCCAGCTCTCTCGTCCTGCCTTTTCCCTCGGTGATCTCGAAAGCATTGCTGGTCCAGTCGCGCTGTACGTGAAAGGCCTTTTTGCCGGTATCGGCGGAGAACCTCACCGGCCAGTTGATATCCGGTATGGAATAGACCGACTGCGAAACCGAATCCTGCACCCAGCGGATCAGGTTGCCATAAACTGGAAATGCACTCCTTTCGGGCATATAGTCGTCGTTGTAGTCGTCCCACGCCCAGCCCCTTCCCAGCGGCTTGTCCTGCCAGTTATACGTCGTGATATAAAGATTCCGCTTCGTCCCCTGCAGTGCGCGGATAACGGGCTGATCGGGGAAATCCGGATGCAGCAGGGTGGGGTCCCCCGTCGGATATATAAAGAGCGCGGTATCCGTCACCACATAACGCATACCTATCAGCGAATCCCCGAGGTATTTCATCCCCGCGTATAAGGAAAAGAGTTTGGTATTGCTCGCGGGCATAAAGTATTTGTCTCCCTGATAGTCGACCTTATAGGCCGCCGTGGCCGGGTCATAAAGACAAACCCCGACCTGCGCCGACCGCAGCCCCGGCTGCTTCAGCATCGAATCCAGCACCGCCGCCACACCGGACGGCAGGGACCGGCCCCCCGCAGGGACAGCCGCAGCAGAACCCGCCGACGCCGCGGAACCCGCCGAACGCGCCGGAGAACAGGACTGGAAAATATAAAAACCAAAGCAAACGGCCAGGGCCAACCGGGAATACAACCTCATGAGAGATATATTTTGAAAGAAAAAATAATCGATTACTACCCCCTTTCCTGCGCCCTCAGCCATCTCTCGGGGATCTCGTTGCTGCTCGCCAGCACATAGTCCCTGTACGAACAGGCGATGTATTTGCTGTCCGGAAGCTGCATCCACCACCGCTGGGTCTTCTTGCTCTGCAGAAAGGTCGTCTCCACCTCGGCAAAAGCCGTACGGTACTCGATAAAGAAGTCCCTGTCCGACAGTGCAGCCTCCCTGCGCCCCTTGCTCTTCCCGTCGATCAGATACCAGAGCATATGACTGATCTGTTTGGCGGTCAGCTGCCCCTGATCCCGTCCCTGCATATAGCCGTAGATGCCTACGGTATTCACGTTGGGGCTGAGCCCGGCATAACGCATAAGTATACAGGCTTCTTCGCCGTTGAACCCATTCGGCGAAAGCTGGTTCGCCGGGGCAAAGGAATGCGCCATGGCGGAAATGTCAAAACTAAAGAGGTGCGAGTTGCGGATGACCGGCTCCATTTCCTCGATATTGTCTTTTACACTGCCGAGGCGATAGCAGTCGAACCGCAGCTTGTCCATGGTCTCCAGCATATGCGGATGTACGTAATAGCTCTGAAAACCGATATGGTTGTAGTGGTGGATATAGTTGGGCTCCCCCGTCAGCATCTCCATCAGGAAATTCTCGCTGCGGTGCCGCGACTCGATGTCCAGGTCGATCAGCGCATCCACACAGGTCGCTTCGATGATATGTTTTTTGTCGGAATACGTGTAGTACTGGGCCAGAGTGAGGTCGTGCGAGCCTCCCAGGACCACGACGGTCTTGCCGATCCCCGTCAGCTCGCGCAGGACAGTCTTCAGCGCCGCATAAGTGTCGTTGAGGGTTGCCCCGCTGCGGATATTGCCTGCATCCGCCAGCCGGATATCCGGATGCCAGTAGTACAGCTGATAGAACTGTTCCCGAATGGCGTCCGGTCCCCCGGGTTCCCTCCTGTCACGGCCGATCCCCCTTTCCTCCTCACAACCTACGAGTATCAGATCGGACTCATACAGGTCCGGAAAGGTCTCGTCATAGGCATCGATAAGCTTCCCGATCTGGCCGTCCTTATACCCCTGATCCTGAGAGATCGCGGCGAGACTTATCGGGTTGAGAAAATCGCTTATATGCAGATTCGGCGACATGAAATGGGTATTTTTGGGGCAAAACTAGGTATCTTTGCGAACATGGACCAATTGTTACAACAGATTGAGCAATACAAACAAGAAATATCTTCCATCGTCCCCGACGGCGCTGAAGCGCTTGAAGCATACCGCATTCGTTTTCTCGGCACAAAGGGCATCGTAAAAAGCCTTTTTGCTGAAATGAAGAACGTACCCGGCGACCAGAAAAAGGAGTTCGGTCAGGTCCTCAACGAATTCAAACAACTGGCCGAAGGCAAATACGAGGATTGGAAGAACAGTCTTGGCGGTACGGCAACCGGTAATTCAGCCGCTATCGACCTCAGTCTGCCCGGTGATGCCCTGCCCCTCGGTACGCACCACCCCATCACCCTCGTACGCGACCAGATCGTCCATATCTTTGGCCGGCTGGGCTTCTCCGTGGCGGAAGGCCCGGAGATCGAGGACGACTGGCACAATTTTACCGCCCTCAACCTGCCCGAGAACCATCCCGCCCGGGATATGCAGGACACATTCTATATCCACCAGAATCCGGACTGGCTGCTTCGCACCCACACGAGCAGCGTACAGGCCCGCACGATGGAGCGGCAGAAGCCCCCGATAAGGATCATCTGCCCGGGACGCGTATATCGCAACGAGACCATCAGCGCCCGCGCCCACTGCTTCTTCCACCAGACCGAAGGACTCTACGTCGACGAGAACGTCTCCTTCGCCGACCTGAAACAGACCCTCTATTTCTTTGTGCAGGAGCTGTTCGGGAAGGACGTCAGGATCCGTTTCAGACCCTCGTATTTCCCTTTTACCGAGCCCAGCGCGGAAATGGATATCAACTGCCGCATCTGCGGCGGCAGCGGCTGTGCCGTCTGTAAACACACGGGATGGGTAGAGATCCTCGGCAGCGGCATGGTCCATCCAAAAATGCTGGACAACTTCGGCATCGACAGCAATAAATACACCGGGTTTGCATTCGGGATGGGTATCGAACGCATCTGTCAGCTGAAATACCGCATCAACGACCTGCGCCTGTATTCGCAGAACGACGTCCGGTTCCTCAAACAGTTCACCGGCGCGGTATAGCCTCAACCGACTAGCTTATGATAAAGACAATCTGTGTTTGCGGAGCTGGTACCATGGGCAGCGGCATCGCCCAGGTAGCTGCAATGGCAGGGTATACTACCTTCCTTTACGACGTAGACGCAGCCATGGTGCAGAAGGCCAGGGAGGGCATTGAAAAAAATCTCACCCTGCTGAAGGAAAAGAATAAGCTTTCCTCCTCCGACCAGGCCGCCATTCACGGACGGATCTCTTACCACTCGGGCGACGCACTCGCCGGCTGCAGGGCAGACCTCGTGATCGAAGCCATCGTGGAAAAACCGGAAATAAAAGGGGCGCTGTTCATGCGGCTCGCAGCGATCAACGACAGCGGTACCATCTTCGCCAGCAACACGTCCTCCCTTTCACTGACCACCCTCGCCGAAACGATACCGTATCCCGAAAGGTTCGCCGGCCTCCACTTCTTCAACCCGGCCCCCCTGATGCGACTGGTTGAGGTGGTCCATACCCCGCTGACAAACGAAAAGACAAAAGAGACACTTATGGCCGTCGCCCGGCAAATGGGCAAGACACCCGTCAGTTGTAAGGACGCCCCCGGATTCATCGTCAATCACGTCGCAAGGCCCTACTATCTGGAGGCACTGCGCCTGGTGGAAGAAGGACTGGCGGACTTTACGACGATCGATCAGATCATGGAAGCTACGGGCTTCCGCATGGGCCCCTTCCGGCTGATGGACCTGATAGGCAACGACATCAATTATACAGTAAGCTGCCTGGTATACGAGGCCATGGGCCGGCCCGGGCGTCTGAAGCCTTCTCCTATCCAGGAGGCACAGGTGCAGCAGGGCGCGCTCGGAAGAAAGACAGGAAAAGGATATTATCGGTATGAACAATAATTTGAAAGGACTGGTATTGGTCACTGGCGGCACCGGATTCCTCGGCGCCTGGCTCATCAAAGAGCTGCTGGACAACGGATATGCCGTGCGCGCCACCCGCCGCAGCGACCACCTGCCCGTATTCATCCCTGCGGACGTCCGGACGAATGTGGAATGGGTGTCTACCGATATTCTCGACGTGGTCGGTCTCGAAACAGCAATGGAGGGTGTCGATGCGGTAATTCATTCCGCTGCAAAAGTGTCCTTCTCCGCCCGCGAACGGAAGCAGCTGTTCAAGACCAACGTGGAGGGCACCGCAGACGTCGTCAACGTGGCGCTGGAAAACGACATCAAACGCTTCATCTACATCAGCAGCGTCGCGGCACTCGGCCGCACCGGCAATGGCGAACACGTCACGGAAGAAAAGAAATGGACGGACAGCCGCTACAATACGAACTACGCCATCAGCAAGTTCAGGGGAGAGATGGAGGTATGGCGAGCCATCGGCGAAGGGCTTCCCGCAGTCATCGTCAACCCCAGCACGATGCTCGGCTATGGCGACTGGAATAACAGCAGCTGCCGGCTGTTTCGCACCGCATACGACGAATTCCCCTGGTATACGGAAGGGGTCAACGGATTCGTCGACGTGACCGACACTGCAAGAGCGATCGTCGGCCTGCTGGCCAGCGACGTCACCGCCGAACGATATATCCTCAACGGCGACAACTGGACCTTCCGGAAGGTATTCGATACGATGGCCGACGGATTCGGGAAAAAGCGTCCGCACCGCGAAGCCACCCCTTTTCTCGCAGCCCTCGCATGGCGTATGGCGGGACTGAAGAGCAGTTTTACCGGCCGGCCCTCCGTACTGACGCGGGAGAGCGCAAGAGTAGCCCGGAGCAAGACCTTTTTCGACAACGGCAAGATCCTCGGACAACTGCCCGGCTTTCAGTTCACCCCGCTGGAGGTTTCGATCAGGTCCGCCTGCGAGGCGTATCTGTCGGGATTAAAAAACAGGTGATTAAATGATTTAATTCGCTTTCAAATTCGCGCGGCAGTCACTAACTTACTGTCTCAAAACGATATCCATGAAATCGGGCATCACTCTTCTCTTCCTTCTGCTATCCACCGCCGTCTTTTCACAGGACAAGACCTTTACGATCGACGGCATCGTTACCGACGCCAAAACCGGCCTACCCCTCACAGGAGCTTCCGTATTCTGTCAGAACACCACGGTGGGTACGCTATCCAAAGAGAATGGTGGATTTCACCTCCGGCTGGCCAACGGCGGGTACGACCTGATCGTGTCGTATACCGGCTATGAAACGCAATCCCTCCGGATCGGCAAGGACCACCTGGACAGCGATACCATCCGGATCCAGCTGAAAGAGCAGGACAAAAGCCTCGAACAGGCCGTCGTCACCGGCAGCGCGGAGGTCGCAGACGGCTGGAACCAGTACGGCCAGTTCTTCCTCGACCATTTCATCGGGTCGACACCCAATGCCGCACGCTGTACCCTCGACAATAAAGAGGTCCTGAAATTCTATTTCTACAAAAAACGCAACAAGCTGCGCATAAAAGCCACCGCCGACCTGCAGATCACCAACAATGCCCTCGGATACAAGATCCACTATCAGCTGGATTCCTTTGTCCACGAATACAACACCAATGTCAGCACCTACTCGGGATATCCCCTGTTCGAGGAGATGCAGGGCAGCCCCGAACAGCAGGAGGCCTGGAAGGACAGCCGGTACAACGCGTATGTCGGTTCGCGCCTGCACTTCCTTCGTAGCTGGTATGACAGCACGCTGCAGACGGAAGGTTTTGTGCTGGAGGTCAGCGACAGCGTCAACAAAAAAATGAGACCGCTCGAAGACCCCTACGACGGAAAGATCTACTCGGTGGACAGTGGCGACGTACAGCTGGATATTTCCGGAAGGCTGCGGATCAGTTTTACCGGTCAGCTTCCCGATAAGAAATACCTGCAGGAGAATAAATTCCCCCTCACTACCAAAGTACAGATATCGGCTCTGGATATCCCCAACGGATTTGTGATCCAGGAGAACGGCTATTTCTATGACCAGTCGGATATAACGAATATGGGCTACTGGGCCTGGAAAAAACTGGCTGAACTGGTGCCATATGATTATAACCCGCCCCAATAAAAGGACGGTTACGCGGGAAGGAACCCGCGGCCGCGGTTACCCCATTACTTTCTTCCAGAGCTCGGGGATACGCTTGACCCAGACCAGCTCTCTCTTCTTCACAAGGGCGTCCTCGGCGGGAGTGCCAAAATAGGTTTTCCCTCCTTCCAGGGAGGCCGGTACACCGCTCTGCGCGTAAACGACGGCATTGTCGCCGATGGTAAGGGTCTTGCTCACACCCACCTGCCCCCAGAGAATGACGCCATTCCCGATCTCCACTGCACCAGCAATGCCGACCTGGGCGGCAAACAGGCAATTTTTACCGGTGACCGTGTCATGACCGATATGGATCATATTATCCATCTTGGTCCCCGCGCCGATACGGGTATCGTGGCTAACCCCCCTGTCGATAGTACAGCCCGCTCCGATCTCCACGTTGTCTTCGATCACCACGCGGCCGCAGCTGGCCATCTTCCTGTACCACACGGGCCGGTCCTTCTTTGTGTTGTAATAGAACGCGTCCGAACCGATGACGGTGCCGGCCTGAATGATCACATTGTCGCCGACGATACAGTGGTCGAGGATGGTGACCCCGGGGTGGATCATACAGTTCTTTCCGATCGTCACGTGATGACCGATAAAGACATTCGGATAGAGATAGGTACCCTCCCCGATGGTCGCACTGTCGCTGATCATCTTCGTCGCCGGCTCGAACGGCCGGAAATGACGCACGATCTTCAGATAGGCCTCGAAGGGCTGGTCCACTACCAGCAAAGCCTTACCCGGTGGTACTTCCACGGCCTTATTGATGATGATGAACGTGGCGGCGGAACGCAGACAGGTGTCATAATATTTGGGGTGATCGACGAATACAAGATCGCCTTCCTCCACTTTATGTATCTCGTTGATACCCGTAGCCTGACCATTTTTATTGCCGATAAGCTCAGCGCCAAGGAACTCACTGAACCACTGGATCGCTACAGGAGATGGAAATCGCATAGACAATATTTTCCGCGAAGTTACATTCCCGATGACCGCGAATCATCACCCTTTTCCACAGGCCAAAAAAAAATGTGAATAAAATTTGTTGGAAAATTTTTTTAGATAGAGAAAATTATTTTTA
>Ga0310811_10013642_pt1 | contig 10590 bp, 10 predicted proteins | sample YCmetagenome_FD_207642 | JGI IMG/M metagenome (GOLD analysis project Ga0310811, IMG submission 207642) | Soil microbial communities from experimental microcosm in Duke University, North Carolina, United States - YC | ecosystem: Engineered > Artificial ecosystem > Soil microcosm > Unclassified ... | reverse complement strand
GCGCCAAAGCCGCCGACCGGCTTGTTGCCCAGCAAGGCGCCCTGCGCCTGGGCGCAATCCTCAATGACGGGAATCCCGATTGCCGCGATCGCGGCCATGTCAGCCGGATGGCCATACAAATGAACCGCGATGATTGCCTTGGTGAGAGGCGAAACCGCCTGCCGCAACAAACGCGGATCCAGGCAGTAACTGGCCTCCTCCACATCGACCAAAACAGGGATCGCGCCGATCATCCGGATGGCCGCGACTGTGGGGCCGGCGGTATGCGAGACCGTGATCACCTCGTCGCCCGCGCCAACGCCCAATGCCAGCATTGCCAGGACCAGCGCATCGGTCCCCGATGCCACGCCGATAACGTCTTTTACCGCGAGCTGCGAAGCAAGCGCCGCCTCGAAGCCGGCCACTTCGGGTCCGAGGATGTAATCGCCGCCGTCGACGACGCGCATCATGGCGGCCGCGATTTCCGTCCTCAGCAATGCGTTCTCGTCTCGCGGCGAGGCCAAGGGCACAGGATCGGCCCCGGAGGGTGAATTGGACATGCAGCCTCGTTCTGGGACCGGCATTTCGGCCGGGCGGGCGGGTTTTGGCACAAAGCCGCCGTCGCGCCAAGCCTCGCCCCTATTCAGCGGAATTCTGCGATCAGTTCCAATATCTCGCCGGTACGCTTGAAGTAATTATGGTCGTTCAGGGTGCGGCGCTGGCCGGCGGCCGCGATGGCGGCGCGCTCAGCCTCATGGTCCAGGTAATGGCGGATTCGCGCCAAGCAGTCTTGCGGCGATGTGTAGGTTGCGACTTCGCGGCCCGGCTGAAAAATGTCCCCCAAATTGACCTTGGTGTCGGTGAGCAACAGCGCGCCGCTGCCGGTCGCCTCATAGAGGCGCATATTGTTGGCATAGTTTTCCGCAATGTCGATGTGATAGTTCAAGGTTATGCGGGAGCGGCGCAACACATCATACATGCCCCGTCCCCAGGCCATGCCGCGGTAACAGGCATGCAATGGCGAGGACGGGGCGAGCCGTTCAATGCCATTGCCCCAGACTTGAAGCGGCGCGTTGCGCGCGATGGTTTCCAGCCAGGACAGCCGTCCGACATGATCGGGCATCAGGCTGCCGACAAAAGACAGCGGAATGTCGCGCGTCGGTTGCGGGCCCATCGCCTCGAGCACGGAGGGCTCGAAGGCAAGGCGGTTGTAGCGGGCCGGGATTCCCCGTTGGGCGAATTTCTTCACGAAATTGGGCAGGGACGAAATGATCAGATCATAGACGCGATAATCTTCTCCTTGCGGCAACGGCGCGGCGATCTGGCCCACGATCAGCCGTCCCGGCTTGCGCAAGGCGCGCAGCACCGGCGAGCGGACATATTCCATCGCCTGGTTCAGGATCACGTCGGGCGCGAAGTCTTCAACTTGCGCGGCCAGGATTTGTGCTTCCCAGTGCGGCATCCGGAAAGGCCGCACACGCCGCGCGAGCGGGCGCAAGACCGGCTTGAGCGGGGCCAGCAGACGCGAAAGCTTTGCCGGCTGCCGCGCCGCGGCTTGTTCTTCGGGCGAGGCGATCTCCATCCCCCTCTCTCGCGCCCAGGCATATTGCAGCCATCCGTTATTCACCTGGATTTCGCGCGCCTCATGCCCATGGGCGCGAAAATTGCGCGAATAGAAATCCGCCACCGCAAACAGGCTTTCATTGCGGACTTGGAGCTGGCGGGCATAGGAGTGCTGCGCGAGTCCCTTCTCGCGGCCATACAGCGTTTCCAGGAATCGGGGATAATCGACGTCCAGAATAAGAATGCGCATTGTCCTGCCCCGAAGCCGCGCACGGCCCCGCAAAATTGAAGGCCTTCTTTACCCAGGCACATCGCAGGATGGAAGTTCGCCGCTGACTGCGGGCCGGCCATCGCGTCATCGCTTTCATCCATAATATTACAGAAACTGTTTGTATAATATCCCGCCAAAATTCCGGCTGGACCCAGGGTTTGAGAGAGTGCAAGAACAAGCCCGCCCAGCGGACAAGATGGATATTCGGGACGGATATGGTGGAGCGGCGGGGAATCATATTGAGCGGCGGACGCGGCACAAGGCTGCATCCCCTGACCCTGGCCGTCTCCAAGCAACTCATGCCCGTCTATGACAAGCCGATGGTCTACTATCCGCTGAGCGTGCTGATGCTGGCCGGCATCCGGGACATCCTGCTGATCACCAATCCGGAGGATGTCGAATCCTTTCAGCGCCTGTTGGGCGACGGCGCGCAATGGGGCTTGAACATCAGCTACGGCGTTCAGCCGGCGCCCGGCGGCATTGCGGAAGCGCTGATCATCGGCAGGGATTTCATCAAGGGCCGTCCCAGCGCCCTGATCCTGGGCGACAATATCTATTACGGCGACGGCTTGAGCACCCTGTTGCAAAAAGCCTTTCAGCGCGAGACGGGCGCCACCGTCTTCGCCTATTGGGTGGAAGATCCGGAGCGCTATGGTGTGGTGGAATTCGACACCGACCTCAAGCCGACCGCGCTGATCGAGAAGCCGAAGAATCCCAAGTCGAACTATGCGGTCACCGGCCTGTATTTTTACGATGCGCAGGCAACGGAGATCGCCGCCTCGCTCAAGCGCTCCGCGCGCGGCGAGCTCGAGATTACCGACCTCAATAACCATTATCTGTCCAAGGGACAGCTACATGTGGAACGGTTCGGGCGCGGCTATGCCTGGCTCGATGCCGGTACGCATGACTCGCTGGTCGAGTCTTCGCTTTTCATTCAAACCGTCGAGCGGCGGCAGGGCCTCAAGATCGCCTGTCCCGAGGAAATCGCGTTCCGCCAGGGCTATATCGACCTGGCGCAGCTCGAAGTGCTGGCCGGCCGGCTCGCCTCGACCGCCTATGGACGCTATCTCATGCGCCTGGCGCGTTCGGAGCTGCTGTAAATGCACCGTCCCGCAAAGGTGCTGGTGACCGGCGGCGCCGGCTTCATTGGGCAAAATTTCGTCCACCACCTGGCCGCGCAGCAACAGCCGCCCCGGATCGTGGTGCTGGACGCCCTCACCTATGCCGCAAACCCTTCGAGCCTGGAACCGCTGGTCGCCTCCGGCCAGGTGGAATTCGTCAAGGGCGACATCACCGAGCTTGGCGCGATGGAGCAGCTCTTCGCCGCCGGCGGATTTGATGCGGTCGTCCATTTCGCGGCGGAATCCCATGTCGACCGCTCCATTCTGGGGCCGGATGCCTTTATCCAAACCAACATTACCGGCACCTACAACCTGCTGAAATGCGCGCTGGCGGACTGGACGGCACGCAAGCTGCTGGACAAGGCGCGATTCCTCCATGTCTCGACCGACGAAGTGTTCGGCGACCTGATGCCGGACGAGGCGCCCTTCACCGAAAGCTCTCCCTACCGGCCCTCCTCGCCTTATTCCGCCAGCAAGGCGGCGGCGGACCATCTGGTGCGCGCCTTTACCCGGACCTATGGGCTGCCGGGGCTGATCAGCAACTGCTCCAACAATTACGGCCCCTATCAGCATCCGGAAAAACTCATCCCGCTGATGATCATCCACGCCTTGCAGGGCAAGCCGATGCCGGTCTATGGCGACGGACAGAATGTCCGGGACTGGCTTTTCGTGGAGGATCACTGCCGCGCCTTGCTGGAGATCCTGCTGCGCGGCGTCATTGCCCAGACTTACAATGTCGGCGGCGCTGCCGAGCGGACCAATGAAACCGTGGTTCGCAGCATTTGCGGGTTGATCGACGAACGCGTGGCGGCCGACCCCGCGATGAGACGCCGGTTTCCCGACTCGCCCGCCTCGGCGGGCGGAAGCTGCGCCCAACTTGTCACGCGCGTGACCGACCGGCCGGGTCATGACCGGCGCTACGCCATCGATGGCCGATTTCTAAAGGAAAGCCTGGGCGTGGGGCCCAGGGAAGACTTCGAGAGCGGCTTGCGGCGGACCGTGGCCTGGTACATGGAAAACGACCAATGGTGGCGGCGCGCTTTGTCGGGAGATTTCAGCCAGTGGCTGGCGCGCAATTACGATCTGCGGGCATTGAAAAGCTAGCGACGTTGACGCCGCGGCAGGACTAGGCACATAAATCCCCCGTTCCAACAGGCGGTAAGGCATGAAGGCGGTAATATTGGCAGGCGGCATGGGCACGCGGCTGAAAGAGATCACCGAGATCAAGCCCAAGCCCCTGGTCGAGATCGGCGGCCTGCCGATCCTTTGGCACATCATGAAAGTCTATGCCCATCACGGCGTGAACGATTTCATCGTTTGCCTGGGCTACAAGGGTTACCTGATCAAGGAATATTTCGCCAACTACACTTTGCACAATTCCGACGTCACCTTCGACATGCAGTCCGGAAGCGTAAAGGTCCATCAGAATAAATCCGAGCCGTGGCGCGTGACCTTGGTGGATACCGGCGAACAGACCATGACCGGCGGACGCCTCAAGCGGATCGGCGCGCATTTGGACAAGGACGATATTTTTTGCGCCACCTATGGCGATGGCGTCGCGGATGTCGATATCGCCTCATCCATCGCCTTCCACAAAAAGCACGGCAAGCTCGCGACCTTGGCGGCGGTGCGTCCCCCGGCCCGCTTCGGCGCCCTGGAGATCGGCGACGACAGCGTCGTGCAGGCCTTCCAGGAAAAACCGGTGGGAGACAATGCTTTCATCAATGGCGGCTTCTTCGTGCTGAACCGCAAGGTGCTGGACTATATCGCTGGCGACGAGACGATCTGGGAACGCGATCCCTTGGAACAGTTGGTGCGCGAGGGCCAGCTCAAGGCTTTTCATCATGAGGGCTTCTGGCATCCGATGGATACGCTGCGCGACCAACAGCATCTCGACGAAGTTTGGCGGTCCGGCAGGGCGCCATGGAAGGTCTGGGAATGACGCCGGAATTCTGGCGGGGGAAACGCGTATTCCTCACCGGACATACGGGCTTCAAGGGCTCCTGGCTGTCGCTATGGCTTTCACGGCTCGGCGCCAAGGTGAGCGGCTACGCCCTTTCGCCGCCCACCGATCCGAGCCTGTTCGAAAGCGCCAATATCGCCGAGCGCCTGGCGGCGCACACCATCGCCGACATTCGCGACCTGGATTCGTTGCGCCGCGCGATGCATTTGGCGGAACCCGAAATCGCGATCCACATGGCGGCGCAGCCGCTGGTGCGTTATTCCTACAGCGCTCCGCTGGAGACCTTTGAAGTCAATGTCATGGGCACCGCGCATTTTCTGGAAGCGGCCCGCGAGATCCCGACACTGAAGGCGGTGCTTTGCGTCACCACCGACAAATGCTACGAGAATACCGGCGCCACAGAAGGTTATCGCGAAGGCGACGCGCTTGGCGGACATGATCCTTATTCCAGCAGCAAGGCGGGCGCGGAACTGGTGACTTCGGCGTATCGCCGCTCCTTCTTCGAGACCAGCCCACGCAACCCTTTGGTTGCCAGCGGAAGGGCCGGCAATGTGATCGGCGGCGGCGACTGGTCCACTGACCGGCTGATCGTGGACCTGGTCAAGGCCTTCATCGCAGGAGAGACGCCGCTGATCCGCTCTCCCAATGCGGTCCGGCCCTGGCAGCATGTGCTGGAACCTTTATGGGGATATCTCACGCTTTGCGAGGCGTTGTGGAACCGGCAGCCCGGCGCGGGCAGCGCTTTCAATTTCGGGCCCGCTCCCGCCGATGCCCAGACCGTGTCCTGGATCGCCGACCGCCTGTCCCAACTGTGGGGCGGTGGCGCAGGCTGGACGCGGGACCGGGCGGCCCACCATCCCCATGAGGCCCATTTTCTCTATCTCAATACCGACAAGGCGGCGACCGAGCTCGATTATCGCCCCTGCTGGAGACTGGAGGACGCGCTATCCAGTATCGTTGACTGGTATAAATCCCATGCCGCCGGCGGGGACGCCGCCGCGCTGACGCTGGGGCAGATCGCCCAGTTCGAAAACGACCGAAAGCTTGCTGAAAGGCGCACATGACTTCCCCATCCGACGCTGAAGCCCTGCGCGCGCGCATCCTGGAACTGTCCGAGGAATATGCCCGGCTGGTGCACGGCCCTAAGCCCTTCTCGCCCGGCCAAAGCAATGTGCCGGTGTCCGGCAAGGTTATGAGCCCGGCCGACATGCGCAATCTGGTGGATTCCTCCCTGGACATGTGGCTGACCGCCGGCCGCTTCTCCGACGCCTTCGAAGCCCGTTTCGCGGAATTCTTCGGCACCAAATACGCCTTGCTGGTCAATTCGGGATCGTCAGCCAACCTGGTGGCCTTTTCTGCTCTGACCTCGCCATTGTTGCGCGGCAAGCGCCTCAAACCGGGCGACGAGGTGATCACGGTGGCGACCGGTTTCCCCACCACCGTCAATCCCATCATTCAGAATGGCTGCGTGCCGGTCTTCATCGATGTGGACATTCCCACTTACAATGCCGACATGGCCATGCTGGAGGCGGCGCGTTCCGACAAGACGCGGGCGGTGATGTTCGCGCACACCTTGGGCAATCCGTTCGACCTGGGCACGGTCAAGGCGTTTTGCGACACGCACGATCTGTGGCTGATCGAGGATTGTTGCGACGCGCTGGGCGCGACCTATGACGGCAAGCCCGTGGGCACCTTCGGCCACATCGCCACGGTGAGCTTCTATCCGGCGCACCATATCACCATGGGCGAAGGCGGCGCCGTGATGACCGGACGCGCTGCCCTGAAGAAGATCCTGGAAAGCTTCCGGGATTGGGGGCGGGATTGCTACTGTCCGCCGGGCCAGGACAATACCTGCGGCAACCGCTTCGGCTGGAAGCTGGGCCAGCTTCCCCAGGGCTACGACCACAAATATACCTATCGCCATATCGGCTATAACTTGAAAGTGTCGGACATGCAGGCCGCCGTGGGCCTGTCGCAGCTCGACCGGGCGCCGGAATTCATCGCCGCGCGCCGGCGCAACTTTGCCTATCTGACCGAGGGCCTGAAAGACATCGATTGCATCATCCTTCCCGAAGCGACCGCCAACAGCGATCCGTCCTGGTTCGGCTTTCCGATCGCGTTGCGAGAAGGCGCGCCCCGAACGCGCAACCAGGTTGTCCACCATCTCGAAGACAACAAAGTGGCGACACGCTTGTTGTTCGCCGGCAACCTGCTGCGCCAGCCGGCCTATCAGGGCATTGAACATCGCGTGATCGGCGACCTGACCCGCGCCGATTTCGTCATGAACAATGTGTTCTGGATCGGAACTTTTCCCGGCCTGGACCGACCGCGGCTCGATTACATGATCGAGATGATGCACCGCGCCGTCAAAGCTGCGTAATGGGCGCCCGCTCCATCGCGATCCTGGGCGCCACCAGTTGGATCGCAAGGGATTTCATTGCCGGATTTTCCGGTGCGGCTGCCTTGCATTTGTTCGCCCGCAACGCAAAAGGACAGCCCTATTCGGAATTTCCCGGCGGCACATACGACGTGGTGATCAATTTTGTCGGCGCCGGCGACCCGGGCCGGACCCGCGATATGGGTGAAGAGATCCTGTCTGTCACCCGCCGGTTTGACGAAATGGCCTTGGAGTACCAGGCGCGTCATCCCGGCACGCGTTACATCTTCCTCAGCAGCGGCGCCGCCTATGGCGGCGATTTTCAGCGCCCGGCGCGGGATGGCGGCGAAATCCCCCTGGCGCCCGGCCTGCCCCAAAATCTGTACGGGCTGGCCAAGCAGGAGGCGGAAGCCCGCCATCGCGCCCACGCCACCCAAATCATCTTCGATTTGCGCGTGTTCAACTATGTCAGCCGGAGCATGGACCTGTCGGCCAAATTCCTGCTGGCGGAGATGGTGCGTTGCGTCCGGGACGGCCAGGTCTTTCGCACCGCCGACCGCCCCATGACTCGTGACTTTCTGCACCCCGCCGACTTCCGGCAATTGGTGGAATGCTGTCTCGCGGCGGACGGAAACGCGGCCTTGGATTGCTACAGCCGGGCGCCCATCACCAAGAAAGAGCTTCTGGCCCTGATGACTTCGCGCTTCGGATTGAAATGCGAGATCGTGCCCTCGCCCGCGGCGGCCAATATCACGGGAGAGAAAGCGGATTACCGCTCCGAGAGCCGCCGCGCCGCCGGCCTGGGCTATGTGCCGCTGCATTCCTCCGAAAGCGGAATCGTCACCGAAGTCGGCGCTATTCTTTCGGGAAGTTGATCCGCTCGCGCTCGATCACCATCGGCTTTTTGCGGACTTGGCCGTAGATGGCCAGGATATATTCGCCCAACAATCCCATGAAGAAAATCTGCACGCCGGCAAAGAAGAACAGGGCGACGATGAGGGTCGCGATGCCCGGCTGCGCCAGCCTGCCGGTCGACAAAAGCGAAACCGCCAAGGTGACAAAGGCATAGATCAGACTGAGCACAGAGATCGCTATCCCCAGGAACAAGGCGGCGCGCAGCGGCACGGTGGTGAAGGTGATGATTCCGTTCAGGCCCTGGTCGATCAGGTTGAGGAGACTGTTCTTGGAAAAGCCTTTTTTGCGCGCGCCCCAATGGTAGCGCACGCCCACGGCCCGGAAGCCGGATTCGAAGGTCATCATCCGCATGAAGGGATAGGCGTCGTCGGTCTTGCGCATGGCATCCAGGACTTTGCGGTCCACAAGCTGAAAGTCGCCGACATCCGGCGGGAAAGTCACATAGGAGAAATTGCTGATGAGGCGGTAATAGATGCGGCGGACCGATTTCATCAGCCAGCCCTCGGAACGCGTGGCGCGGATGCCATAGACGATCTCGTAGCCCTGTTCCCAAAGTTTGACGAAATCGGGCAGCAAGGAAGGCGGGTCCTGCAGGTCCGCAGGCAGGAACAACAGGATCGCATCGCCGGACGTCGCCAGCACGGCATTGTAATTGGAGCGCAACGGCCCGAAATTGCGCGCATTCACGATCACCTTCACGTCCGGATCGGCGGCGGCGATCTCGCGGAGAATATCGACTGTCCGGTCGGTGGAACAATTGTCGGCGAACACATGCTCGCGGCGATAGCCGGAGAGCGGGCCGTCGAACAGCGCCTTCACCGCCTGGTAGCAGTCGCGGATATTGACTTCCTCGTTGTAACAGGGCGTGGCGATGCTGATGGTTTTCATGGCGTGCTGCCGAAGACCAGGAATTTGTTGAGGGCAAAAGTGGCTATCACGACGACCGGCAAGAGAATCGCCTGCGCCAGCAAGGGAGACAATCCTGCCGCAATGAGGCTCTTGAGACTCCATAGGTTCGCCAGGAAAGTCAAACCATAGACCAAGGCAAACCGCGGCAGGCGGTTCCACCCCCGCGCCGCGAAGACGATGCGCCCGGTGGTGAAATAATTGAACAGCACTCCCAGCACCGTGGCGATCAGCAAAGACAGCCCGGGCGCCATCCCGGCCAGGACCAACAGGCTGAATACGCCATAGCCGAACAGCGTGTTGAGGCCACCCACCGCCAGGAAGCGGAGGAACTGGCGGTCGCGAAATTTTCCGGTCATCGCCTGGTTCGCCGTCACTGGAGAGCCGCCAGCAGCGAGGGGCCATCCAACCCATGAAACTTCAGCAAGTGGCGATAGCTGCCGCATTCGCCGGAAAACCTGTCCTGGATGCCGATCCGGCGCACATCGGCCATGAGCTTGCCTGCAAGCGCTTCCGCAACCATGGAGCCCAAACCGCCCTGCACGGCATGTTCCTCGATCGTGACGATGCGCCGGTAATTCCGGCAAAGCGACAAAAGCAGCTCAAGGGGCAGGTCCTTCAGCCGGAAGACGGACGTGAGATCGTAGCCGAGGCCATTGGCCTGAATGACGTCCTTGGCGGGCCTGACCATGGAACCCGTGGCAAGACACAGACTCCCGGCATTTGCCTTGAAAATGGAAGCGCAGAAATTTCCCGGCTCCGGCACAAAAGCCCCCTCATGCACATCGCCGAGATCGGCCTTGCCAAGCCGCAGATAACAGGGCGAGGGCGAGGCCGAGGCTTGCGCGAAACACCATTGCAGCTCGGCTTTGTCGGCCGGTGAATAGATCGAAATGTTCGGCACGGCGCGAAGTGCCGCCACATCCTCGAAACATTGATGGCTGCTGCCCAGCGTGCTGTAGACAAAACCCGCGCCGTCGCCGAGAAACATCACCGGCAGCCCTTCCAGGCACACGTCGATCTTGATCTGCTCCAGCACGCGGATGGGAACAAAAGCCGCCAGGCCATATACAATGGGACGAAAGCCCGCCTTGGCCAGCCCGGCTGCCACGCCGACCATATTCTGCTCGGCAACGCCGCAATTGATGAACTGTGCGGGACAGTGGCGCCGAAACTCATCGAACAGCGCATAACCGTGATCGCCCGTCAAAAGCAGGGTGCGGTCATCCGCCTGGGCACGTTGGGTCAAAAGCCGGGAAAGCGTGGCGCGCATCAGCTGCTTTCCACTTCGCCGATGGCGGCGGCATAAGTTTCCGGCGTGAGCCGCGTATAATGCCAGACATTATTGCCCGCCATGAACGAGACCCCCTGCCCCTTCACGGTCTGGGCGATGACCGCCTTGGGCCGGCCATTCTTCAGCCCCTTTAATTTCCGGAAGGCCGCTTCCAAAGCGGCTTCGTCATGCCCATTCACATTTTCGGTATCGAAATCGAAC
>Ga0310811_10013641_pt1 | contig 10591 bp, 7 predicted proteins | sample YCmetagenome_FD_207642 | JGI IMG/M metagenome (GOLD analysis project Ga0310811, IMG submission 207642) | Soil microbial communities from experimental microcosm in Duke University, North Carolina, United States - YC | ecosystem: Engineered > Artificial ecosystem > Soil microcosm > Unclassified ... | reverse complement strand
CGCCGACGCCCTGGTCGTCGTCGTGGTTCCACACGGCGTCGAGCTTCGGCGCGGCCTGCAGCAGGTTCGCCGCGGCGGCCTGGCCGGTCTGCACGGTGAAGCCGGCCGCGACCCGGTGCTTGACGCTCAGGCCATAGGTCTTGAGCGTGTCGGCGAAGCCCTTCGAGCGGTCCTTGGTCAGCTGCAGCTCGTCGATGCCCGGGATCTCGCCGATGACCGCGTCGGTCTTGCCCTTGAGCTTCTCGCCGATGTAGTGACCGGCGGCGACGCCCATGCCGTAGTTGTCGCCCTTGATGAGGCAGAACGACGCGGCCGAGTCGGAGAACTCGCGGTCGAGGTTGATGACGATGATGCCGGCGTCCATCGCCTTCTTGCCGATCGCGGTGAGCTGCGCGCCGTCCTGCGGCAGCAGCACGATTGCGTCCGGCTTGCTGGCGATGAGGGTCTCCAGCGCCGCGATCTGGGCGGGTGCGTCCTTACCGGCGTCGACCGCCTTGAGGGTCACGTCGGAGAACTTCGCCGCCTGCGCCTTGGCGTTGGCGGTGATGGCGCCGATCCAGCCGTGGTCGGCGGCCGGCGCGGAGAAGCCGATGGTGACCGGCTTGCCCGGGGCCTCGCTGGCGGCGTTGCCCTCCTTGACGTTCGCAGCCGGCGGGTTGTCCTTGGTCTCGTTCGACGTGCAGCCGGCCAGCAGGGCGCCGGCGCCGATCGCCGCTCCGCCGAGCAGGAGCCGGCGACGGGACATGTCGGGCGAGGTTGCGCTCATCACGACCTCCAGGTCGTCTGTGGGATTTTGGGTTTTCGGGGTGTACCTCATGAGCTTTTTGGGTGCACCGATCAGCGCTACCGTCCCGGCGTGGACGGCGGCGTCAGCGGTGATCGGGAGTTATCGGGCTATGAGGATGCGGGTTTGCGCCAGAACGACGTGACCCGGAACTGCTGAATGAGCACGGCGACGACGATGATGCCGCCGTTGATGATCCGCTGCAGGTCGAGCTGCAGGTTGTTGATGATGAACAGGTTGGTGATCTGGGTGAAGATCAGCACGCCGAGCAGCGAGCCGATGATGGTGCCGCGGCCGCCGGTGAGGGCGGTGCCGCCGATGATCGCCGCGGCGATCGCGTTGAGCTCGTAGAGATCGCCGTGGGTGTTGCTGCCGGACTGCGCCTGCGAGACCACGATCAGCGCCGCGATGCCGCAGCACACGCCGGACAGCACGTAGAGGGCGACGGTCTGCAGCCGCACGTTGATGCCGGCCAGGCGGGCCGCCTCGGCGTTGCCGCCGATGGCGATCGTGCGCCGCCCGAACGTGGTGCGGTTGAGCAGCACCCAGCCGACCGCGACGACGGCCAGGAAGATGAGGACCACGATCGGGATGCCGGCCACCTTGTTGAGGGCGAAGCCGTTGATGAACGCGTCGCGGTTGATCTGCGTGTGCGAGCCCGAGATGCTCTGCGCGAGGCCGCGGGCCGAGAGCATCATCGCCAGCGTCGCGATGAACGGCACCAGCTTGCCGTAGGCGATCAGCGAGCCGTTGATCAGGCCGGCGACGGCGCCGACGACGAGCGCGGCGAAGATCATGGCGCCGGCGCCGTAGCTCTGGGTGGCGACCGTGGTGCACCAGACGCTGGCCAGGGCCAGCAGCGCGCCGACCGACAGGTCGATGCCGCCGCTGATCATCACGAAGGTCATGCCGACGGTCAGCACCCCGATGCTGGAGGCCTGGGTGAGCACCGTCAGCTCGTTGTTCCAGAGGTTCTTGCCGTCGAGGAAGATGTCCGGTGCGGTCACCATGCCGATGATCAGCAGCACCACCATCACGCCGATCAGGGCGAGGTTGCGCTTGGCGTTGTCCGCGCCCTCGCGCTGCCACCAGCTCTGGGTGGTGACGCGGGGCGGGTCGTGGACGTCCACCGGTTCGGTAGCGGTGCTCATGCTGCGGTCCCTTCAACGGCATCGCTCGAGAGGTCGGCGCCGTCGAGCAGCGAGCCGGCCATGACGAGGTCGAGCACGGTGTCTTCGTCGAGTTCGTCGGCGGGCGCCTCGCGCACGACCCGGCCCTCCCGCATGACCAGCACGCGGTCGGAGAGGCCGAGCACCTCGGGCACCTCGCTGGATACGAGCAGGACCCCGACGCCCTCGTCGGCGAGCCTGCGGATGACCTGGTACAGCTCGGCGCGCGCGCCCACGTCGACGCCGCGGGTCGGCTCGTCGAGCAGCAGCAGCTTCGTCTCGCCGAGCAGCCAGCGCCCGACGACCACCTTCTGCTGGTTGCCGCCGGACAGGGTGCGCACCGGGCGGCGGACGTCGGCGGGGCGCAGGTCCAGGCCGCGCGTGATCTCCTCGGCCGCGGCGCGCTCGCGCCCGGCGTCGGTGAACCCGGCGCGGGCGTAGCGGGCGAAGCCGGCCAGGGTCACGTTGCGGTAGATCGGCTCGGCGAGCAGCAGCGCCTGGCTCTTGCGCTCCTCCGGCGCCATGCCGATGCCGGAGCGCACGGCGGCGTTGACGCTGCCGCGGCGCAGCCGCCGGCCGGCGAGCTCGACCGTGCCGGCGCTCGGGCGGCGTGCGCCGTAGATGCTTTCGAGCACCTCGGAGCGGCCGGAGCCGACCAGGCCGGTGATGCCGACGATCTCGCCGCCGTGCACGTTGAGCGACACGTCGGCGAAGCGCCCCGGCAGCGTGAGGCCCTCGACCCGCAGCAGCGGCTCGCCGTCGAAGGCGCGCGCGGCGGGGCGGTCGGGGAAGACGTACTCGATGGTGCGCCCGGTCATCCGGCTCACCAGCTCGCGGTTCGGGGTGCTCTTGGCGTCGAGGTTCGCGGCGGTGGTGCGCCCGTCCTTGAGCACCGTCACCCGGTCGCCGATCTCGCGGATCTCGTCGAGGCGGTGCGAGATGTAGATGACCGCGATGCCCTGCGCGGTCAGGCCGCGCACGATGCGGAACAGGTTCTGCACCTCGTCGTGCGCGAGCACGGCGCTCGGCTCGTCCATGATGAGCAGCCGGGCCTCGCGCGACAGCGCCCGGCCCATGCTCACGATCTGCTTGGCGGCGGCGGGCAGCTTGCCGACCTCGCGCCCGGCGGGGATCTCGGGGTGGCCGAGGCGCTGCAGGATGGCGGCGGCACCGCGGCGCATCTGGCGGCGGGCGACGAAGCCGGCGCTGTTGGGCTCGTGCCCCAGGTACAGGTTCTCGGCCACGCTGAGCCCGTCGACCAGGTCGAGCTCCTGGTAGATGGTGGCGATGCCGGCCTTCATGGCGGCCTGCGGGCTGCCGAAGGAGGCCGCCTGGCCCTGCCAGAGGATCTCGCCGGAGTCGGGGGTGTGCGCGCCGGAGAGGATCTTGATCAGCGTCGACTTGCCGGCGCCGTTCTGGCCGAGCAGGCAGTGCACCTCGCCCGCGCGCACTTCGAGCTGTACGCCGTCGAGCGCGCGGACGCCGGGGAAGGTCTTGACCACATCGGTGAGCCGGAGGACCACGTCCTCCGGTGAAGTTTCGGGGGGTTGTGCCGGTGGGGCTGTCATGAAGGCCGTCCATATGCGAGTTCGCTGGCCAGCACGGCGGCGCCAACAACGCCGGCGCGTGGGCCGAGCTCGGACAGGACGACCGGCAGGTTGCCGGTCGCAAGGGGCAGCGAGCGCCGGTACACCACGCTGCGGATCTCGGCGAGCAGGATGTGCCCGAGGCCGGCCAGGCCGCCGCCGATCACGATCATCGACGGGTTGATGAAGCTGACCAGCCCGGCGAGGACCCCGCCGACGCGCCGGCCGCCATCGCGGATGAGCCGGATGCAGGTGACGTCGCCCTCGGCCGCACCGTCGGCGACGTCCTTCGCGGTGACCGCGCCGTTGGCGGCCAGCCGGTCCGCGAGCGCCGGTGAGGCGCCGCTGCGGGCCGCCGCGGTCGCGTCGCGCGCGAGCGCTCCGCCGCCGAAGAGGGCCTCCAGGCAGCCGACGTTGCCGCACGAGCACACCGGCCCGTGGCTGTCGACCTGGATGTGGCCGATGTCGCCGGCGCACCCGTCGGTGCCCCGGTACACCTCGCCGTTGAGGTAGATGCCGCACCCGATGCCCGTGCCGACCTTGAGGAACAGCAGGTTGTCCACCGAGTGCGCGACGCCGCCGTAGCGCTCGCCGATGCTCATGATGTTGACGTCGTTGTCGACGACGACCGGGCAGTTGTGCTCGCGCCCGAGCGCCTCCCGCACCGGGAACCGGTCCCAGCCGGGCATGATCGGCGGCGAAACCGGGACCCCGTCGCGGAAGCTGACCGGGCCGGGCACGCCGATGCCGATGGCGTTGAGCCGCTCGTACGCGCCCTCCGCCTTGAACTTGTGCAGGATCTCGTTGACCCGCTGCAGGATCACCTTCGGTCCCGAGCGGATGTCCGCGGGCTCCCCGTAGGCGGCGATCGGCTCCAGCCGGCCGTCCGTGATCTCCACGTCGATCGAGCTGGCGCCCAGGTCCACCGCGGCGAAGCGCAGACCCGGGTTGAGCTCGACCAGCGTGGAGCGCCGCCCGCCGCGGCTCGCCGCCGGTCCCGCCTCGCGGATGAGCCCGGTCGCGACGAGCGCGTCCAGGTCGGCCAGCAGCCGGGGCCGCGGCACCTCGAGACGGTCGGCCAGCTCCGCACGCGACAACGCACCCGTGTCCCGCAACAGGCGGAGCAGGCGCGACTGAACCGGGTTGTCGATGGCGCTGACGGTGTTCATGGAGGCACCTCCTCGTCAGGTCGCAGTCCAGGGCGTCCGCGACATGCGGCTACACCACCACACCGCCGCCTAGCTGCTGGTAGCCGGGGCGTGTGCCGTGCGTTACACCCGTGTTGCGTCGAGACTTTAGGCCCGCCCAACCCCCCGCGTCTAGGGCTTCTTTCGCCTGTTACCAAACTTTTGCTGGATACGACAGAAGTTCGGACACTCTCGATAATATGGCCGTTTCCGCAGCTCATGGCCCACGATCGGAGATCATCCGACCTTTCCTAAATCAGGGCAAACGGGTCGCCAAAACTTTTCTCGGCGAAGCGCTTCCAGGCCGGCCCCGTGCCGCTGTCTAGGATGCCGGGGTGCGCCTCAACCCGCGCTGGCTCGGGCTGGCCGCCACCGTCCTGCTGGCCGCCAGCGGCTTCCTGGCCGGCAAGCCGCTGCCGCACGACGCCGCCTGGGTGACCGGCGTCTGCGTCTGGTTCGTCGCCCTGCTCATGCTGGCCCGCGCCTGGTGGGGGCTGCGCGAGTCGACGCGGCCGCGCGAGGTGCTCGTCACGGCGGCGATCTGGGCCGCGCCGCTGCTGGTCGCGCCGCCGATGGGCGCGCTGGACGTGTACGCGTACGCCTGCCAGGGCCAGCTCTTCGACGCCGGGCTGAACCTCTACGAGCACGGCCCGTCGGCGCTGCCGTGCACCTGGCTGTCGGACGTGCCGCCGCTGTGGCGCGACACGCCGACACCGTACGGCCCGCTGTGGTTCGCCGTCTCCGGCGGCGTCGCCTGGCTCGCGCACGGGCACCTCATCGTGGCCGTCGGGCTGTTCCGGCTGGTCGCCGTGCTCGGGCTGGTGCTGTGCGTGGCCGCGGCGCACCGCCTCACCGACGGCAACGCCGTGCTCGCCGCGAGCCCGCTGGTGCTCATCCACGTCGTATCCGGCGTGCACAACGACATCCTGCTCGCGGGCTTCGTGCTGGCCGGGTTCGCGTTCGCCACGCGCGGGCGCTCGGGGCTGTCCGGCGTCGCGTTCGGGCTCGGCGCCGCGATCAAGGTCACGGCCGTGGTCGCGGCGCCATTTGCGGTACTGCTGCTGCTGTTTCGAACCAACGGCCTGTGCCGGCGGGCGCCGATCAGCTTCACCGCGACGGCGGCCGGCGCGTATGTGCTCCTCGCCGCGGCGACCGGGCACGGCATCGGCTTCGTGGGCGCGCTGGGGTCCACGGCGCAGCTCAAGCAGTGGCTGTCGATCCCGACGGGCGTGGGCATGGCCGCCGGCTACGTGCTGCGCGCCGCCGGCCGGCCCGCCGCGTTCGACACCGCGGTGGCCGTCGCGCGCGCCGCCGGCTTCGTCGCCCTCGCCGCGATCCTGCTCGCCCTGTGGTGGCGGGCGCTGCGCACGGCCCGCCGCGCGCCGGGCGAGGCGGCCGACCCGGTGCTCACCGCCGCGGGCCTCGCGCTGCTGGCCACGGCCGTGCTCGGCCCGGTCATCTACGCCTGGTACGCGCTGGCCGGGATCGCCGTCCTCGCCGGCACCCACCTGACCGGGCGGCTGCGCACCGGCGTGCACGTCGCGGTCGTCGCGCTGCCGTTCCTGACCCTGCCCGACAGCCTGGGCCTGGCCACGAAGACCAAGCTGCCGGGCGCGTTCCTGGACGTGGCCCTCGTCGCCGTCGTCGTCTACCGGTTCGTCCGTCGCCGCCGCGCTTCTGCGGTGCCGGCCGAACGCTAGGGCACCGTGCCCACCCCGGACTTGGCCCAGGCGACCAGTTCCTGGGTGTGCTCGGCCACGCCGGGCGCCCCGGCGTCGACCCCGTCGTCGTAGCGCACGGTCCAGCGCAGCCCGTTGATCCCGGGCACCCGCCGCCCGACGACGCGCACGCCGCCGCGCACGCCGGTGATCTCGTCCAGCGGGTGGTGCGAGGTGTGCGCGATCGACTTGTTGACCCGCACCCGCACCTGCTCCGGGACGCGGTCGGGGTCGAGCAGCGTGACGGTGAGCGTCGGCAGGTCGGCCATCACCGCGTACTCCTCGTCGCCGCCCACCTCCCGCGCGGCCACCACGGCGAGCTGCCGGCCCGACCAGGTCGCCTTGTGGATCTCGTGCCAGCCGAGCCGCTCGTCGGCGCCCGGCAGCCACACTCCCTGGTTGGTGACGACCACGACGTTGTCCCCGGTCGCGCCGGCCCAGGCGACCACGCGCTCGTCGGGCCCGAGCTTGGGGCGTTTGTCCGCCGGCAGCCGCCGGCGTTGCAGAAACCCGAACATTGCGGTGCAGACCCCTAAGAACGTGAGATCGGACGCGTCACCAGCGGCTCGCGCCGCGGTCGCGCAGGGCGCGGGCGTGCTGCTCCAGCGACACCAGCTCGCTGAACAGGCGCAGGTGCTCGTCGGCGTTGGTCACCGGGTTGATGCGCTGCAGCTTCGACTTGAGCTCGGCGATCGTGCGGTTCAGCGCCATCAGCTGCAGGCGGTTGATCGTCGCCTCGACGTAGCGCGGGTCGGGCTCGCCGTCCAGGCGCAGCGGCTCCACGGCCAGCTCCGCGACGAGGGCGCCGGCCGCGAGGTCCATGCAGGACTCGCGGACGCGCTCGATCCAGACCGCGCCGCCGCCGGCGCTCGAGGCGCCGCCGGCCTCGACGAACGCGGCGCGCAGGGTCGCATACATCGGATGGGTGTACATCTCCGGGCCGACCGCGTCGAACATCGGGCCGGCCAGCGCCGGCTGCTGCAGCGCGAGCTTCAGCGCCTCGCGCTCGACCAGGGCCTCGGCGCTGTCGGGGGACAGCACGCGCCGCTGCGGCTGGGCGGGGATCGGGTCGATGACGCCCTTCGCGGCGGAGGCGACCGCGCGCTGCACGGTCTCCAGCTCCATGCCGAGGTCGCCGGCGAGCTTGCGGGCGTACTCGGGGCGCAGCGCCCGGTCCTTGATCTTGGCGACGAGCGGCGCCGTGGCGCGCAGGGCGCCGACGCGGCCCTCGGCGGTGTCGAGGTCGAAGCGCTGGATCACCGAGCGCAACGCGAAGTCGAGCAGCGGCTGGCGGTCGGCGACCAGGTCGCGCACGGCCGCATCGCCCTTGGCCAGGCGCAGCTCGCACGGGTCCATGTTGTCGGGACCGACCGCGATGAACGTCTGCGCGACGAAGCGCTGGTCGTCCTCGAACGCGCGCAGCGCCGCCTTCTGCCCGGCCGCGTCGCCGTCGAAGGTGAAGATGATCTCGCCGCCGTAGCCGTCGGCGTCCAGCAGCAGCCGGCGCAGGACGGTGATGTGGTCCCCGCCGAAGGCGGTGCCGCAGGTTGCGACGGCCACCGGGACGCCGGCGAGGTGGCAGGCCATCACGTCGGTGTAGCCCTCGACGATGACGACCCGGCTCTGCTTGGCGATCTCCCGTTTGGCCTGGTCGATGCCGTAGAGCACGTGCGACTTCTTGTACAGCGGGGTCTCGGGCGTGTTGAGGTACTTCGGCCCGTCGTCGTCGTCGAACAGCTTGCGCGCGCCGAAGCCGATCACCTCGCCGGAGATGTCCTTGATCGGCCACAGCAGCCGGCGGCGGAACCGGTCGATGAGCCCGCCGGAGCGGCCCTCGCGGGAGAGGCCGGCGCTGGTCAGCTCCTGTGCGGAGTACCCCTTCTGGCGCAGGTGCTTGCTGAGATGGTCCCAGCCGTCGGGTGCGAACCCGCACCCGTAGCGCTCGGCGGCCTCGCGGCTGAAGCCGCGCTGCGCGAGGAACTCCCGGGCCGCGCGGGCGCCCGGCGTGCCCAGCTGCTCGGCGTAGAAGCGGGCCGCCTCCCCGTGCGCGGCGATCAGGCGCTGCTTCTGCCCGGTCTGGCGGATCGGCGCGCTGCCGGCCTCGACGTAGCGCAGCTGCAGCCCGGCGCGCGCGGCCAGCCGCTCCACCGACTCGACGAAGCTCAGGTGGTCGTGGTCCATCAGGAACTTGATGGCGTCGCCGCCGGCGCCGCAGCCGTGACAGAAATACACGTTGCGGGCGGGCGAGACGTTGAAGGAGGCGGTCTTCTCGTCGTGGAAGGGGCACAGGCCCTTGAGGTTGCCGCCGCCCGCGGAGCGCAGCGTGACGTGCTCGGAGATCACGTCCTCGATCGACGTGCGCTCGCGGACCAGGGCGATGTCCTCGTCCTTGATCTTGCCGGCCAACTGCCACCTCCCAACCGTCCGACGCCGTCCATCCTGCCTCGCGGCACCGACAATCTACGACTCACGGGGCGGCGGCGGGTTGCCGGGCCGTGCCATGCTGCGCGCATGCCGACCGAGCCCGATGTCCCGCCGGCCCAGCCCGAGGGGGTGCCGGCCGAGCCCGAGGCGGCGCCGCGCCCGGCCGCGCGGCCGTGGTACCGCCGGCGCTGGGTGATGATCGCCACGCTCGGGCTCTCCCGGCGCCTGCCCGACGATCGGCGCCGCCGCCGTCGCGCCCTGCGCCGGCTCGCGATCGCCGCCGTCGCCGCGGTGGCCGTGCTGCTCGCGCCGACGGCCTGGATCCGCGCGGCGTCCTCCGGGCGGGTGGTGCCGGCCGGCCGGGCGCCGTCGGCCGACGTGGCGATCGTGTTCGGCGCGCAGATCGCGCCGGGCGGCAAGGACCCGATGTCGTTCCTGCGCAACCGGCTGGACGCGGCCGCCGCGCTGGTCTCCTCCGGCAAGGTGAAGGCGCTGCTGATCTCCGGCGACGCGCACGGCGGCTCCGGCAACGAGGTCAAGGTCATGAGCGACTACCTCGCCGCGCACGGCGTCGACCCGTCACGGATCGTGGTGGACCCCTATGGCCTCGACACCTACGACACGTGCCGGCGGGCGCACGACGTTTACGGCGTCAACCGGGCGCTGCTGGTGAGCCAGGACATCCACCTGTACCGCGCCGTCACCCTCTGCCGCCGGGTGGGCGTCGACGCGTGGGGCGTCCCGTCCGGCTGCCACGGCTGCCAGACGGTGACGATCTGGTTCAACACCGTCAGGGACGTCGGCGCCGCCTGGAAGGCCGCCTGGGACGCGCTGCGGCACCGCCGGCCGGCGGTGCAGTCACCCCCGGACCCGGCGCTGCAGGAGGCGGTGGCCGCGCACTCAGCGTGACCGCATCCGCGGCGACGACACGCGGATTTCGCGCGACACGCACCAGGCGGGCGACAACCGTCTTCGCCACGCCCGCATCCTCGATTTCGCCGTGCGGGCCTGGCCGCACCGGCATACTTGACCAGGCCCGTGACGCCGGCCGGATCGGCACCGCCCGATACCGCGACCGGCGCTCGCCGGCCACGCAACCGTTGAGGACCGGCGCGAGTGCCGGTTTGAGTGCGATGGGTGGTGCGGCTCCGGTGAGGGCGAGTGTGCGCGTGGATCTCCAGGTGCGGCGCGGCTGATGGTCATCGTGCTGCGTTCCACGGAGGACGTCCTGGGCTGGGCCGGCCGGCTCGTCGACCCGCCGCTGCGCGCGGCGATCGGGCGGCTGCCCGAGCCGTCCCGCGAGATCGCGGAGCTCCAGCTGGGCTGGCACCTCGGCGACGACACCCGGGCCGCCTCGCTGCGTAGCGCGCTCACCCTGGTGTGCGCGGCCGCGGTCGGCGGCGACCCGCACGACGCGGTGCCCGCCGCGGTCGCCGTCGAGCTCATGCACCACTGGTCGGCGATCCGCCGCGACCTGGTCGACGGGTGCGCCGGCGCCGCCTGGAGCGTGGTCGGCAGCCAGCCCGCGGCGCTGGGGGGCGAGGCGCTGCTCGCGCTCGCCTTCGACGTCGTGGCCACCGGCGACCCGACGCACACCGCGCCCGGCCGGCCTCGCCGGCGACCGCACCGCATCGGCCCGGCCGGCGCCGCGACGCACTCCCCCGCCGAACCACCCGGCCGGCCCGGACCGGACCGCACGATGATGCGCGTGCTGGGCGACACC
>Ga0310811_10013640_pt1 | contig 10591 bp, 8 predicted proteins | sample YCmetagenome_FD_207642 | JGI IMG/M metagenome (GOLD analysis project Ga0310811, IMG submission 207642) | Soil microbial communities from experimental microcosm in Duke University, North Carolina, United States - YC | ecosystem: Engineered > Artificial ecosystem > Soil microcosm > Unclassified ... | reverse complement strand
AAAATAGATAATTGTTTGAGCGTTTATAAGCATATTCGCACAAATTATTAATAAACAGATTATTGCTAAATTTGCACCTTTGCATATTTCGAAGACAGATAAATTATAAATGAGAAAGTTCGGGACAGCCATTTTACTTACTATTTTAACAATTTCTATTTCCTTAGCGCAAACGCCTGCTGATACTTCGAAAAAAGTAACGGCTGCGGCCACGCCAGCGGCACCAACCGGGCCGAGAAAAGTGCTGGATAAAATAGCGGCCGTAGTAGGTAGCAGCATTATTTTACAATCGGATATAGAATTGCAATACGCCAACTACCTGGCAAGCGGCAACCCACCCGATCAATCGATCAAATGTATTATCCTGCGTAACCAAATGACGCAAAAGCTGCTTGCGCAACAGGCAGTGATCGATAGCGTTACAGTGAAGGATGACGAGGTAGACAACGAGCTTGACCGTCGTATGCGCGGTATGGTTGCCCGCGCAGGTGGGCAGGAAAGACTGGAACAATTCCTGGGTCGGTCAACAATACAATACAAAGATGAGTTGCGTCCGGATATTAAGGAAAACATGATCGCAAGTAAGATGCGGAATAAAATAACCGAGAAGATAGGCGTAACTCCGTATGATGTTGAAAAATACTTTAACTCAATCTCTAAAGACAGCTTACCTACCTATAATAAGGAGGTTGAAGTGGGTGTGATACAATTTAACCCAAAATTGACCAAGGAAGAGAAAGAGGCTTACAAACAAAAGGCACAGGAGCTTTTAGACCGCGTAAAAAAAGGTGAGGATTTTGGCGCGCTTGCCCGTTTATATTCGCAGGATACCGGTTCAGCACCCGATGGCGGGGATCTGGGTTTTGCTGATCGTACCACTTATGTAAAAGAATTTGCTGCATGGGCATTTAAACTTAAAGCCGGGGACATATCGCCGGTATTTGAAACAGACTTTGGTTTTCACTTTTTACAGGTAATTGAGCGCCGCGGCGAGCAGGTACACGTGCGCCATATTCTGATTATGCCTACAGTTACCCAGGCGGCTGTCGATCGTGCAAAATTGAAATCAGACAGCGTTTATAACGATCTGATGAAAAATAAAAATATCACCTTTGCTGCGGCGGCATCTTTTTACTCAGACGACAAGGATACTAAATACAATGGCGGTATGATGCTGAATGTTGAAAACGTGGAGACCCGCACTACTTATATTCCAACTGACAAACTCGATCCGCAAATTGCGTTGACTGTTGACACTATGAAAGTAGGCGGCATATCCAAACCGCAACTTTTTACAGATCAAACCGGTAAAAAGAGCTATAAGATACTTTACCTGAAATCTGTCACAGACGCACATAAAGCTAACCTGAAACAGGATTTCCCTAAGATAAAAGAGGTAGCTTTATCAGATAAGATCAACAGAACTGTGAGCGAGTGGTTCGAGAAAAGAAGAAAAGAAAACTTTATCAAGATCGATCCTGAATACCAGGGTTGTCCTGCTCTTAAAGGATGGGCAAATACCCCGCTGGCAGCACAAATAAAACAATAATAGAGATATGCAGCACCGCACCGACGTTGAAGCAGCAGATGCTTTAAGGGATACCTACAAGCAAATTCTTTCCGAAATACACAAGGTTATCATCGGGCAGGATGAAGTAGTAAAGTCGGTGTTGATCTCGATCTTTAGCAATGGACATTGTTTGCTGGTTGGCGTACCGGGCTTAGCCAAAACCTTGCTGGTACAAACTGTGGCCCAGGTGCTCGACCTCGATTTTAACCGTATCCAGTTTACTCCTGACCTGATGCCGTCCGATATTATCGGATCGGAAATATTAGGCGAAGACCGCAATTTCAAATTTATTGCAGGACCTGTTTTTTCAAACATCATACTCGCAGACGAAATAAACCGTACTCCGCCTAAAACTCAAGCCGCGTTGCTTGAAGCGATGCAGGAAAAAGCTGTTACTGTTGCAGGTGCAACGCACAAGCTTTCACAGCCGTTTTTTGTATTGGCAACCCAAAACCCTATAGAACAGGAAGGGACCTACCCATTGCCCGAAGCGCAGTTGGACCGCTTTATGTTCAATGTTTCGTTGGATTATCCAACACTGGAACAAGAGCTTCTGATTGTTAGGAATACAACCAGTGATACCACTCCCGAAGTAAAGAAAATATTAAATGCTGAGCAGATCATCTACTTCCAGCATTTGGTACGAAATATCCCGGTAACCGACAATGTGCTGGAATACGCAGTAAAGCTGGTTACCAAAACACGCCCTACCAGCGATCTGGCTTCGGCAGAAGTAAAAAGATTGTTAAACTGGGGTGCAGGTCCGCGTGCATCGCAATTCCTGATATTAGGCGCTAAATGCCACGCCGTTTTAAATGGTAAATATTCTCCGGATATTGAAGATGTGCAAGCAGTAGCTAAACCTGTTTTAAGACACCGCATCATCCGCAGCTACCATGCAGAAGCTGAGGGTTTGACGGCAGATGATATCATTGAGAAGTTGTTGTAAAGTTGAAACGTTGTAAGGTTAAAAAGTTAACTCTTTCTTCCGGACTTTCTGGCTTTACTGACTTTCGGACTACTATTGCTCCACTGCCGAGAATATCTCCAATACAACATCCCATTTATGATCTTTGTCGATCTCCCAGATGCGTACGTAGTTGTAGTTGCTTACGATCTCCCCTTTTTTGATACGGGCACGGCCATAGCTGTAAGCCAGGTCGTTGCTGGTTGAGCGGCCTACATTAATGGTTTCTGCGGTAATACTGATAGCCTCATTATCCAGGAACTTCATGATCTTATCCTGACCGGATACTGGCTCAAAACCAGGGAAATAGAAGCGGGCTTCAGGACTTAAAAATTCCTTATAAGTAGCTAATGCGGAAAGAGTCAGCGCATGGTTAAATGTCTTATCAGTACCTATAATTACGCTTCTGCCGTTAAATGGATCTTTGCTTGGAGTTGTGTGCTTAGCGGTATCCGGCTCTTTAAAATCGGTTAACTCCTGGGTCTCACTTTCCGGGTGCTGTATGCCGAGGTCCATCAGCAGTTTCATTTTACCCTCAACATCAGTACGCCAAATCGATACATAATCGCCATACACCTTATCATCTTCCGACTTTCCGTTTTGATAAACATAAGGGCCGGCGGTGAAAGCCAGATCGCCATTAGCTGAAATGCGTGCAAATTTGGGTTCCCAAGTTAAAGTACCGGGTTGCTTATCTATGGAGTTATAGAAATCTGTTATTTTGATTACTTCAGGCTTGAATACAATCCCTTCAGGATCGGCTACTGATAAAAATGCATCTTTTATGCCCTTACGCTCAACAAGCCGTTTAAAAGCATGCTCAGCATCTACTACCGTACTTACCTGTGCGGGTTTCTGTTGTGCAAAAATTAATAAGGGGCTAATAAATAAAAATGCAATTAAGATAAATCGTTTCATTGGCTAAAAAGGTTTGGCAATTTACTAATAAAAGTCAAACTGCTATACGGGTGTATAACCCGCCGTTTAGGGTATAGTTTTTTATTACCGAAATTATTAACGGTTTCGATTGGGTAAAATTACAATAGTTTAATATTTATAATCATTATTTATAAGCACTACATTTTACTCCAGGTAGTACCTTCTTTACCGTCTTTTAGCTGGAAACCGATCTGCTGCAAACCATCTCTGATCCTATCAGATGTAGCATAATCCTTATTCATCTTGGCCCCGTTACGCAATGCCACAACCATATCCAAAACCTTCGGCAGGTCATCATTTGCAGCTTGTTCGTTCTTCAAACCCAAAACATCAATAATAAAATCGTTCATCAGCTTCTTAAGCAATTCCAGGTTTTTTGCATCGATCTTGAGCTTATTATCATACACCGAGTTGATGATGCGTGATGCTTCGAACAGCTCTGCTATCAAAACAGGGCTGTTAAAATCGTCATTCATAGCATCATAGCAACGTTGCTGCAATGGCGCTATTTCTACTTCGGTGGTATTTGATGCATTCAGACTATCAAGCAGGCTGAATGAATTCATCAGGCGTTTAAAGCCTTTTTCTGATGCTTCCATCGCTTCATTACTAAAATCGAGCGTACTGCGGTAATGCGCTTGCAGCATAAAAAAGCGTACTGTCATCGGGCTGTAGCCTTTGTTCAGTAGTGTATGGTTACCTTCAAAAAGCTCCTGTGGCAAAAAGCTATTGCCTAACGATTTTGACATCTTCTGACCATTCACGGTCAGCATATTGGTGTGCACCCAATAATTGGCCGGCATTTTATCACAGGCTGCTACGTTTTGAGCTATCTCATTGGTATGATGCGTTGGCATCAGGTCGATACCTCCACCATGTATATCAAATTGATGTCCCAGATACTTGGCACTCATCGCTGAGCACTCTAAATGCCAGGCCGGGAAACCCAGGCTCCATGGCGATGGCCATTTCATCAGGTGCTCTGGCTTTGCCTTTATCCATAAAGCGAAATCTAATGGCCCGCGCTTCTCATCCTGTCCGCCCAGATCGCGGGTATTATTGATCATATCTTCCAGGTTGCGCCTGTTCAATATGCTGTAATTATGGTTCTGGTTATATTTCTCTACATCAAAATAGATGGAGCCGTCTACCTCATAAGCGTAGCCATGCTCCAGGATCACTTTTACCAGCTCTATCTGTTCACTGATATGCCCGGTAGCTGTAGGTTCGATGCTTGGCGGCAGCACATTAAATACCCGCATGATATCATGAAAGCCTACTGTATACTTTTGCACTATTTCCATAGGCTCTAGTTGCGCCAGTTTTGCTTTTTTTGAGATCTTGTCTTCTCCCTGATCGCCTGCATCACCTTCCAAATGTCCCGCGTCAGTTACATTACGCACATAACGAACTTTATACCCCAAGTGAGTAAGATATCTAAACACCAGGTCGAACGACATAAAAGTACGGCAGTTGCCCAGGTGCACATCGCTGTAAACAGTAGGGCCGCAAACGTACATGCCCACATGAGGCGCGTTAAGGGCTTCGAATTTCTCTTTTTTACGGGTTAAAGTATTGTATATAAACAGGCTTTGATCCATGTGGGCAAACTTACGATTTTTTTACAGCCAGCTATAAATCTCGGTTAGGTCACATAAATGTTTTTTATCATTTGTTTGCAAGAATTTGGCGTTGACTAACCTATTTGCAATTCCCTCCTTACGCACAGCGAAGGGAGGGTCGAACAGCGCAGCGCATTCGGGGTGGGTAGATATGCGCTAATGCATTTGCGTGAATGCTAATCGTACAATTTACCCACCCGGTCATTGCTTCACCCGACTACCCTCTCTTTTGCAAGCAAAATGGAGGGAATTTAATTAAGGAAGACTATGGATATGGTTTTTCACTTCAATACCAAATCACTGCACACCGGATAATGGTCAGATAATTTCTTTTCAATAATGGCATAGTTCAATACATCAAACTGCTGACCGGCCATAATATAATCGATCTGATAATTGGGGAAGCTGCCGTTGTAGGTTCGGCCCATACCTGAGCCTTTTTCACGGAAAGCGTTTTTCAACCCCTTACTCATCTGGTTAACTGCAAATGAGGTTGGCGTGTCATTAAAATCGCCTGAAATAATGTATGGATAAGTACAGGAGTCCGCATGTCGTTTGATCTTGAACACTTGTTCGCTGCGCTTCTGGAAAGCGACCTTCAGCTTATAACCCAACCGCTTAGCTGATCCAACTTCAGGCTTACCTTGTTGGGATATATTGTTAAGGTAGCGATAATCATCCGGATCAAAGCGGATAGACTGTAAATGCAAACTGTATACCCTGAATATTTTATCACCTTTTTTTACATCGACATAAATGCATTGGTTCTCGCTTCTTCTTTCCGTTAACTGGATATAACCATGGGCAACTATCGGCAATTTCGAAAACAATGCCATTCCAATGGCTTCCGTTTTATTTTCAACCACCGATTCAAAAAAATAATTATTGCATTTCAGTATTTTCTGAATAGAATCCAGCATATTATACTGCCCTTTATTGCGGGTATAAAATTCCTGGAATCCGATAATGTCCGGCTGCTGATCGGCTATGATGGATAATATTTCGTGCTTAGTAGGAATATCATTTTTTGAACCGTAACGTTTAAAATTATGTACGTTGTAGGTCATCAGTCGTATGGCCTCAGCTTTTTTTATGCCATAGGCTGATGGAAACCGCAGCCCGATATTCTTTTTTAATATGCCCCAGCCTAAAGCAATAGTGAGAATAGACAAAAGCACCCATTTGCTTTTCCGTATCAGCCAATAAGCGATGAGGATAACATTAGCCAGCAATAAAAATGGGTAAGCTAAACCAAAGAAAGCGATGGGCCAGAATTTTTCAGGGTTGACAACCGGGGCAAGGTAACTTATCAATAAACCTATGCAACAGGCCGCGTTGAGCCAAAGGAAAAGTTTATCAATAAAATTTAGTCCTTTTTTAGGCTTCATTGTCCTTGCTGGCCCTGGCTAATATTTCTTTTTCCTGTTTATTCAGGCTTTCATAGCCCGATTCTGTAATCTTGTCTAATATACGGTCTATTTCGTCCTGGCGGGGCTTGCCTGAAGCATTTCTATCCGAATTCCGTGACACCACCTTCATTTTTGACTTTTTCTTGAAGATTCCCGCGATGCCACCTATCCAATCGTGGCCTCTCTGTAATTGTTTGATATATATAAAGCCGAATAAGGCCCCCCCCAGATGAGCGAACTCACCCCCGGCATTAGGGCCTGCAATACTCAGAAAATCTATAATTACATAAAATAAAGCTATCCATTTCAGTTTTATGGGGCCTAATAAGATCAGGTTTAAGCTATAATCGGGCAATAAGGTTGCTGTGGCAACAATTATTGCCATTACGCTTGCCGAAGCTCCAACTACAGTGCTCCTGGAAAGTTCGTCGGCGAAGAAAGGGAAAATGTTATAAGCGGCCACGAAAAATATAGCCCCTGTTAATCCACCTAACAAGTACAAACCTATGGTTCGTTTATTACCCAGATACTCTTCAAATATCTGTCCAAACCAATATAACCAAAGCATATTGAACAGAATATGAAAAATGCCAGCATGCATAAACATGTAGGTAAACGGCGTCCAAAAATGGCTTGCCAGTTTAGGTAAGAATGAAGGCAATAAAAGTAATTCGTCGGAGTAAAAATCTATAAAATTACTCCGAAAAACCAACCTGTCAATTACCCCAGCTACATTAACCAGTAAAAAAACAAACACATTAATACCGATCAGCAGGTTTACCCTACTGCCCGATCTGAGCATTTTATATTGAATTTGTTGCCAGGTATTCATATTTAAATTTAGCCTATATGTGCATAACGCACCAACATTAGAAATAGTTGTTAGGTCTGTTCAATCTCCAGAATTTTACAACAAAGAAACCAAATACAGCTCCTCCTATATGTGCAAAATGTGCCACGTTATCGCCGTTGCTTTGCTTAACCCCCATCCATAGCTCCAGCAATAAGTAACCAGGTATTATATACTTCGCTTTAATAGGTACAGGAAAAAAGAGCATAATCATTTCCATATTCGGATATAACATAGCGAAAGCTAATAATACTCCACAGACCGCTCCAGATGCGCCGACTACACGGGCAAAGTAAATATCGGCCAGGGCTTCTGCGTTTGGTCCGTATTCTGCGTACGTTGATCTTAATTCAGGATGTGGGATGACAAAACTGCCTGTTATATTATGAATCTCAATAGCTTGTGCAGCCCATTGAACTAGTATTGCGCCTACTCCACATATAAAATATAAGTTTAGAAAGCGTTTAGGCCCAACGCTATATTCTAACATTGGCCCAAAGAAAAACAGAGCCAGCATATTGAAGAATATATGCATAAAATTGGCATGCATAAACATATAGGAAATGATCTGCCAAAGTTTAAATTCCGGAGAATTGAAATAATATACCGCCAGCCACCTGTCCATATCAAAAACATTATGAAGAAGAAAGGACGCGACAAAAAAAATAACATTAATTATCAGCAGGTTTTTTACAACTGGAGTTAAGTTCGAAAAGGGTGATTGCCTGTATGCGCTCATAGGTAAAATTTAGTTCTTTTTATTTCTCAAACCGTTCGGCTAATTCATTCAGAGTAAATGTACTGATAACAGGCTTACCGTTCAATGCCAGGTTAGGCATCTGGCAGGCAAAAAGCTGATCGATCAATAGATTCATTTCTTCAAGGGATAACTTTGCACCAGCTTTGATTGCACCATTGCGGGCAAGCGACCGTGCTAAATTATCACGTTTATCTAACTTTAAAATAGCAAGGTTATTTTTAAACCCCTCGAGTAAATGTTCAAGCAAAGCATGTTCGGCCACATTGCTCAGATCAGCAGGTATGCCCTCTACCACCACCGTATTTTTACCGAACTCGCGTATGTCAAAACCGAGGCTCCTGATATCCGGCAAAAGTTCCTTCAACAGTTCAAAATCACTACCATTTAGTGTTACTGTCTGTGGGAACAGGCTTTGCTGACTGCTTCCTGAATGGTTATCCAACTGCTGCAAGAAACGCTCATACAATATCCTTTCGTGTGCTGCTTGCTGGCTGATCAGCATAAAACCCGATTTGATCTGTGAAAGAATATACCGGTTATGTATCTGGAACAATTGCCGCTCACTGGATTTGCTTACCTCCTGCTCCTGCACCGGAATGGTTACCTCGGTATGCAACTCATGCTGAACGTCTGACCCTTTCCTGGCGATCTCGTACAAAGTGTCCCAGTTTTGTGGGATAGGTGTACGGTGATGGTCACCCGCTTCGCGGGTATAAGATGTAGATGATGAACGCTCGGTCTTTGGGCCTTGCGGTTCATTGGCGAACGGATTAAAATCCGGGTTGAAGCTGATCGTCGGTTGGACAATCTGCTCCATTGGCTTTTCCGTTATCAAATGCCCGATGCTGTTTTCCTGGTCAAAATCCAGCGTCGGAGTAATATTATATTTGCCCAGGGAACGTTTCACCGCCGAGCGGATGATTGCGTAGATCGATTTCTCGTCCTGGTATTTTATTTCCGTTTTAGTCGGGTGCACGTTGATATCAATTTTGGATGGATCGATATCGATAAACAACACGTAAAGCGGGTAACTTTCGTCTGGCAATAATTCTTCAAAAGCCGTCAGTACAGCATGGTTTAAATAAGCATCTTTTATAAAGCGGTTGTTCACAAAAAAGAACTGCTCACCGCGCGTTTTCTTAGCGAACTCAGGCTTACCTACATAGCCATGTAGTTTGATGATAGATGTATCTTCCTCAACCGGAACCAAACGCTGATTATAATTATTTCCTAAGAGGTGAATAATACGCTGCTTTAATGATGCAGCAGGCAAGTGAAAAACCTCCTGCCCGTTATGGTGCATCGAGAAAAATATATTTGGATTAGCCAGCACTACACGCTGAAACTCATCCACAATATGGCGCATCTCAACCGGGTCGCTTTTTAAGAAGTTTCGGCGTGCAGGTGTATTGTAAAACAGGTTTTTTACAGATATGGATGTACCTGCATTCGCCGAACAAGCCTGCTGGCTTACCACATCCGATCCTTCAATCAGGATACAGGTACCCAGCTCATCTTCATGGCGACGGGTTTTTAACTCGACTTGTGCTATCGCTGCTATAGAAGCCATTGCCTCACCACGAAAGCCCATAGTGCGTATGGCGAACAGGTCTTCCGCCTTGCGAATTTTGGAGGTAGCATGACGTTCGAAACACATGCGCGCATCGGTCACACTCATCCCGGCGCCGTTATCGATCACCTGTATCAGTGATTTTCCGGCATCTTTTAGTATTAATTGTATCTTATCCGCCCCGGCATCAATCGCATTCTCGATCAGCTCCTTCACTGCCGACGCGGGCCTCTGCACTACCTCTCCTGCTGCAATCTGGTTGGCTACCGAATCTGGTAAAAGCTGAATTATATCTGGCATTTAATCAATTTCCCTTCTCTGTCCGCTGGCTAGCGGGTTATTTATGATGCTAAATTAAATATTTGACCGCATAACTTTACCTTTTGAGCGTGGTATATATACGATATGGCAATAAGTCGCTCATTATTATATTGATGTGACAGATTTGGTTGATTGGTCATTAGTCACTAGTCATTAGTATTATCTGCCAAATCACACTAATGACTAGTGACTAGTGACAAATGACTTTTAAAAACAACATAATATGCGGATAATTGTATATAGTAAAACCTTCGCTTTACCTATGAAAAAACTTTTGCCTTTGCTGTCGCTGTTTTCATTTGCGGCCTGCACCAAACAACAGGATTTTAATGCTGATCTGCTGGTAAAAAATGCCGTGGTGTATACGGTTGATGCGCAGTTTTCTATGGCGGATGCATTTGTAGTGAAAGGCGGAAAGATCATTGCGGTAGGCAAAGATGATTCGCTGGAAAATATTTATAAAGCACACCATGTTGTTGACGCCGGTGGCAAAGCAGTCTATCCAGGTTTTATTGACGCACATTCCCACTTCTATGAATATGGTTTAGGATTACAGGAGGTAAACCTGGATGGCACCAAAAGC
>Ga0310811_10013639_pt1 | contig 10591 bp, 12 predicted proteins | sample YCmetagenome_FD_207642 | JGI IMG/M metagenome (GOLD analysis project Ga0310811, IMG submission 207642) | Soil microbial communities from experimental microcosm in Duke University, North Carolina, United States - YC | ecosystem: Engineered > Artificial ecosystem > Soil microcosm > Unclassified ... | reverse complement strand
AGCGCTACTGTATCTAGTGACCGGGGGGCTGAAGAAACGGCCCTGGGGTTAGCCAGGAGCGAGAGCCATGACACAGGTAAATTGGTCGGAAGACCGGGTCGAGCAGCTCAAGACATTATGGACCGAAGGCCTTTCGGCCAGCCAGATCGCCCGCGCCCTGGGCGGAGTGACCCGCAATGCCGTGATCGGCAAGGTGCACCGGCTGGGCCTGGCAGGCCGGGCAAGCCCCTCCCGTTCCGAGCGGCCGCGGCTGCCCGTAGCCCACAAGGCACCCACCGTCCGCGCCCATGTGCCGGCCGCCCCGGTGGTTGAGGAGGATCCCGTCACCCTGGCCGACGGCAGCCACGCCACGGTGCTGACCATCAGCGACCGCATGTGCCGCTGGCCGATCGGCGATCCCGCCGCCACCGAGTTCCACTTCTGTGGCCGCTCGCCCAAGTCCGGTTCGCCCTATTGCGAGGCCCATGCCCGCAAGGCCTATCAGCCGCAGCAGACCCGCCGCGACGGCAAGGACGTCAAAGGCCGGATGGCAAGCTAGTAGCGGCGGTCGCAACGGCCGTGGCAAAGTCACGCCATGGGCGCGCCTGCCAGCATCTATGATTATTCCGCACCGCTTCTGAACGGTGAGCCGACCTCGCTGTCGAAATGGCGCGGGCGGGTGCTGTTGATTGTCAACACCGCCAGCCATTGCGGCCTGACCCCGCAATATACCGGCTTGCAGCGGCTGCATGAGCGTCTGGAATGGAAGGGCCTGACCGTGCTGGGCTTTCCCTGCAACCAGTTCTTGAACCAAGAGTTCGGCACCGAAACCGAGATCACGCGCTTTTGCCGCGAGAATTTCGGCGTCACCTTTCCGATGTTTTCCCGGCTGAAGGTCAACGGCCCCAAAGCGCACCCGCTCTATCGCCATCTCAAGCGGCACAAGCCCGGCCTTCTGGGAACCCCGATCATCAAGTGGAATTTCACCAAATTCCTGATCGACCGCGACGGCCAGCCGGTGGCGCGTTATGCGCCTCGGACAAAGCCCGAGGACTTGGAAGAGCCGATCAAGCGCTTGCTTTAATAGTCGCGAGGACCGCGGTCAGGCCGCCGTCGTGGCGCCGATGCTGGGAGCATCCAGCGAATAGCCGGCCGACCGAACGGTACGGATGGGATCGATGGCGCCTTCGATATTCAGTGCCTTGCGCAGCCGTCCGACATGCACGTCCACGGTGCGAGCCTCGACATAGACATCGCTGCCCCACACCGCATCCAAGAGCTGCTCGCGGCTGAAGACGCGGCCCGGATGCTGGATCAGGTGATCCAGCAGGCGATATTCGGTCGGGCCCAGATGCACTTCCACGCCGGCGCGGCGCACCCGGTGGGCGGCGCGATCCATCTCGATATCGCCGACCTGCACCACATCCTCGGCCAAGCTGGGGCGGATGCGGCGCAGCACGGCGCGCAACCGCGCCAAGAGTTCGGTCATCGAAAAGGGCTTGGTCAGATAGTCATCGGCGCCGGTGTCCAGGCCCCGGATGCGGTCGGATTCCTCGCCGCGCGCCGTCAGCATGACGATCGGCACATTGCGGGTTTCCTGGCGGCTGCGCAGCCGGCGGCAGACTTCGATGCCGGAGAGTTGCGGCAGCATCCAGTCCAGGATCACCAGATCGGGCCGCTCCTCGGCGGCAACCAGCAGGGCTTCCTCGCCATCACGGGCTTCCAACACCCGGTAGCCCTCGCGCTCCAAATTGTAGCGCAGCAGGGTGACCAGAGCGCCTTCGTCTTCAGCGACCAGGATGATGGGTTTTGTCATGCGTGGGTCTCATAAGGGACGGAGGTTTCGCTGGTGGTGTCGGCCTTCGGGCGGGCGGCGCTGAGATGGCCGGCCCGCACCATGTGATAGACGACTTCGGCGATATTGGTGCAATGGTCGCCGCTGCGCTCGATATTCTTGGCGACGAACAGAAGATGGGTGCACAGGCTGATGGTGCGCGGATCTTCCATCATGTAGGTGAGAAGCTCGCGGAACAGGCTGTTATAGATCTCGTCGATCTCGCCATCGCGCGCCCAGACCGCTTCGGCTTCCTCGGCATTGCGGCTGGTGAAGGCATCCAGCACCTGCTTGAGCTGGTTCTGCGCCGCCTTGCCCATGCGGCCCAGGCTCTGGGTCAGGCGGATGGGCGGCTCGCGGTTCAGCACCAGCGCGCGCTTGGCAATGTTCTTGGCCAGATCGCCAATGCGTTCCAGCTCCCCGGCGGTCTTCACCGCTGCCAGGGTCTCGCGCAGATCCACCGCCATGGGCTGGCGCAGGGCCAACAGCTTCATGGCCCGGTCCTCGATCTCCTGCTGGATCTCGTCGATGCGGGCATCGCCCATCACCGCCCGTTCCGCCGCCATGCTGTCGCGCCGGGCGATCGCTTCCATCGCGGCCGCGAACTGGGCTTCGGTCAGGCCGCCCATTTGGGCCACCAGCGCGGACAGCGCATCCAGCTGCTCGCCGAAGGATTTCACGGTGTGGTCGTTCATGGAGCTCGCTCGCCTTTCGGGTCCGGGACCGCCTTAAGACCTTCCCGCCACTCCTATGCGACTGTTTTATAACATTTCCGTGACAGGCTCCGAAGTCAGGCTTTTGACGGGGTTTTCGTCCGCGACAGCCGGCAGAAACACGGTGAATGTGCTGCCCTGCCCCTGTTTGCTCTCGATGGCCAGACGCCCCAGATGGCGGCTGACAATGTGCTTGACGATGGCCAGGCCCAGGCCCGTGCCGCCCCTTTCCCGCGAGCGTTTGACGTCGACCCGATAGAATCGCTCGGTCAGCCGGGGAATGTCCTTGGATGGAATGCCCTCGCCGTCATCGCTGACCGCGCCAAAGACCTGACTGCCAGCCCGGCCCAGCGCGACCCGCACCTCGCCGCCCTCGCGGCCATATTTGATGGCGTTGTGCACCAGGTTCTGGAAGAGCTGCACCAGCTCGTCGCCGTCGCCGATTACCAGTGGCAGTCCCGGTTCGGGTTGCACCTTCACCGTGATGGCATCCTGGCTCGCCAGGGGCTTGAGGGCCGCCACCGCCTGACGCACCACAGCCTCCAGGTCCACCCGGCCTTCCGGCTTCACATGCTCGTTCATCTCGATGCGGCTGAGCGAAAGCAGATCGTCGATCAGCCGCCGCATGCGGTTGGCTTCCACCCCCATGATGTCGAGGAATTGCTCGCGCGCGACGGCATCGTCCTTGGCATGGCCGCGCAGGGTCTCGATGAACCCGGTCACGGCCGCCAGCGGGGTACGCAGCTCATGGCTGGCATTGGCAATGAAGTCCGCCCGAAGCTGTTCGCTGCGCTTGACCACGGTGAGGTCGTGCAGCAGCAGCGCGGTGACGGAGGGCGAAATGCTGATCCGCGCCGCATAGGCCTGATAGTGCCGCTCGACCGGTACCGGCAGACTGAAAGGAACGTTGGTGGGAAAGCCGCGCCGTGCTTCGGCGATGGCCGCCAGCACGTCGGGGTTGCGCAGAACCTGGGAGGCGCGCTTGCGGTCCAGACCCGGCCCCAGCACGTCGCGCATGGAATGGTTGACGAACAACACCGTCTCATCCTCGTCCAGCAGCATCACCGGGCTGGGAAGCTGATCGAGCAGGACCCGCGTCATGGGCGGCAGGGCAGCCAGCGGGTCGTCGGCCGTCTGTTCCGGCGGCCGCAGGACGGGTTCCTGGAAGGTGATGAACTGGGCGATCAGCAGGGCGGCAAGCCCGGCAGCCACCAGCGCCCAGAACAGGGCGGATCCGCCCAAAAGCAAGACCGAGCCGCCCAGGATCACACCGATTATCAGGGGCCAAGCCACGGCGCGCAGCCGCATAAGAGATTCAACCATCACCCGCATAATAGTCCCGAATGCGACGATCCAATAACGAAGCCCAGGCCGGGCGATCCTGCAGGCACCCCTCATGCTCCGCCCACGGAGCGCCGCCGGACCGCTTTAACCATCCGGGGCCAGGCAAAGCCGGAAAATGCGCTACAACCTTTGATGAGTACTGGAGTTGACGGGGAAAACCGTACAAGTCTCTCTGGGAAAAGAGATTCGCCATGCCCCAGGTCATTCTCGCCGAAGACGAAAGCCAGCTTCGCAGCCTGATCGCCGAGCTTCTCGCCTCCAAGGGCCTGAAGGTCTGCCAGGCCGCCGATGGACTGGAGGCCCTGCAACTGCTCCGCGACCATCCCGGCGCCGGCCTGCTTCTGTCCGACATCGTGATGCCGAACATGAACGGGTATGAGCTGGTGGAAGAGTCGCTCAAGCTGCGCCCCGAACTGAAGGTGCTGATGATGACGGCCTATCCGACGGACCAGCCGCCGCCTTCCGCGCTCAAGGCGCGCGAGATCCGCACCCTGATCAAGCCCTTCGATCCGGACCGCATGTGCGATCTGGTCGTGGACATGCTGGCCCGGCCCTAAAGCGTCAATCCAGTTTCGACCTGCCGCGCTTGATCTCGGCGCGACGTTTCTTGTTCTCCAGCCTTTTGCGCTTGCTGGCTTTCGGCACCTTGGTCGCGCGCCGCGGCTTTGGCGGCGTGGCGGCGCGGCGAATGATCTGGGCCAGCCGGGCGCGGGCATCGGCGCGGTTCTTTTCCTGCTCGCGGAAGCGCTGGGCGGTGATCACCAGCATGCCATCGCCGGTGATGCCGGGCTCGCGCAGCAGGGCGGCGCGCACCGGCTCCGGCAGGCTGGGCGAGGCGCGCACATCGAACCGCAGCTGCACGGCGCTGGCGACCTTGTTCACATTCTGGCCGCCCGGACCGGAGCTGCGGATGAAGCGCTCTTCAAGCTCGCGTTCAGGGACCGTGATGCGGCCGTTGACGACAAGGCCGTTCATGGCTCGAACGCCTTGCGCAAACCCTGTTTGACCAGCTTGCCTGCGTGGTTGCGCGGCAGCGGACTTTGCGACAGGCGGAAATGCACCGGCACCTTGAAGGCGGCAAGCCGTTCACCCGCAAAGGCCTTCAACGCTTCTTCGCTGACATGGGCGCCGGTCTTGAGCTGCACAGCGGCGGCCGGCACCTCGCCCAGCAAAGGATGGGACAGTCCCACCAGCGCTGCATCGGCCACCGCCGGATGCTGGATCAGGACATTCTCCACTTCGCTGCAATAGATATTCTCGCCGCCGCGGATCAGCATGTCTTCGGCACGATCCAGGATGGTGCAAAAGCCCTCCGCGTCCAGCACCGCCAGATCGCCAGTCTTCAGCCAGCCGTCCCGGAAGCGTTCGGCGGTTGCTTCCGGCCTGTTCCAGTACCCTTTCACGATATTGGGCCCGAAGGCCCAGAGTTCACCGGGTGTGCCGGCTGACACCTCCTTGCCGTCCTGCAGCACCTTCAACCGGTACACCGGAAGAGCCGGACCGCAGCTTGCCGGACGGTTGAGATAATCCGGGCCGGAATGGGTGGTGCAGGTGGCCGAGGTTTCGGTCATGCCCCAGCCCTGCCCCGGCATGGCGCCCAGCCGGGTTCGGATATCGCCGGCCAGAGAGACTGGACAGGGCGCCCCCCCAAAGGTCACCAGTTCCAGAGACGACAGGTCATGACCCTCTGCCTGTTCGAGCAAGGACAGAGCTATGGCCGGAACACCGCCGGCAACCGTCACACGTTCGCGTGCGATCAAGGCCAAGGCTTCCTGGGGATCGAACTTGCGCATCAGCACCAGCTTGCCGCCGGCAGCCATATTGGGCAGCAGCACCGACAGGCTGCCGATGACATGGAAAAACGGCACGGCCAGAAGAGTTATGCGCTGTTTGGGCGCCGGCGGCTCAGCGCCTTGCCGCAGCAGATTGCGCGCCTGAGAGAAGGCCTGCGCAAAAATATTGGTGGTGAGCGAACGGTGCGTGCCCAAAGCGCCCTTGGGCGCTCCCGTGGTGCCGGAGGTATAGAAGATCGTCGCGTCATCTTCCGGCAAGAGCGTCACGTCAGGCATGGGCAGTTCAGCCAATCGATGCCAATGGGCCGGCGCGCCGATGATCTCTTCCAGCACCGTCACGCCTGGCGGTGGATTGGCTGCGCGTGCCACAAAGATATGCTCGGCGGACGGCGGCAGGTCTGTCAGTCGCGCCAGCCGCTCGGCATCGGCGAAGACGAAACGGGCGCCGCTGTCGAGCAGGCCATAAGCCAGTTCCGTCCCCGTCCACCAGGCGTTCAGCGGCACGACGATAGCGCCCGCCAGCAACGCACCCAGAAAGACCACTGGCCATTCCGGCAGATTGCGCATCACCAGCGCGACACGCTCTCCTTTTTTCAAGCCGCGCTCCCGCAACAAGGCCGCCACCATGAGCGCGGCACGGGCGAACCCGTCATAGGTCACGCGCTCATCGCCATGGACCAGGAATTCCCGCGCTCCATGGCGGCGCGCCACCAGAAAAGCCTCGGCCGCGGTCGCGGGCACATGCTTCCACACGCGCAGGGGCACGCCCCGCACGATCGTCTCGATGGTTTCAAAAGCCATGCCGGGCGCGGTCAGGCGCGCATGGGCATCGGCGAGGCTTAAACGTGGCCAGGATTGGTCATTCATGGCAAGGCCAGTATAACGGCCCGATGAGCAATGCATCAGGTTTTTGCCCAAGCGGCTTTTCAGAAGAGAGGCTGGCGCGAATTCCCCGCTTTCTGGAAGGCGGGGTCGCCGCCGGCGCCCTGCCCGGCGCGCTGACCCTGATCTGGCGCGACGGCCGCGTGGCGCATCAGAGCCTGGTGGGCGCGGCCGATCCGGGCCGCGGTATCGCGATGCGCGAAGACGCGATCTTCCGGCTTTATTCCATGACCAAGCCGGTGACGGCGGTGGCGCTGCTGATGCTGCTGGAGGACGGCCGCATTGCCCTGGATGATCCGGCCGCCAAATTCATTCCGGAATTTGCCGCACTCAAGCTTGCCGACGGGAACGCGCCCAAGCGCGCGATCACGGTGCTGGACCTGCTGCGCCATACCGCCGGGCTCACCTACGGCTTCCACAACCGCACGCCGATCGATGCCGCCTATCGGGCGCAGAGGATCGCGGAGATGGACACCGAAGGCGGGCTTGCCGCCATGATCGATCAGCTCGAAAAGCTGCCGCTGGAATATTCGCCGGGCGAGGCCTGGATCTATTCCGTGGCCACCGACGTGGTGGGCCGGGTGGTTGAGATCGTGTCGGGTCAGCCTTACGCCGACTTTGTGCGGCAGCGGATTCTGACGCCGCTGAAAATGAGCGATACCGATTTCCTGGTGCCGCAGGCAAAGCAGGACCGCTTTGTCCCCTGCTATGTTCTGAAGGATGGCCGGCTGAATCTATTCGACGATTCAAAAGGCTCCAAATTCCTCAGCCCGCCCGCGCTGCAATCCGGCGGCGGCGGCCTGGTCGGCACGGCGTCCGACTATCTGCGCTTCTGCCGCATGCTGCTGGGCGGAGGTGAGCTGGACGGCGTACGCCTGCTCTCGCCCAAGACCGTGGCGCTGATGACCGCCAATCATCTGCCGGACGGAAAAGAAATCGCCGATCTCTCACCCGCCGCCGATGCCTTCAACGAAAGCGGCTATCGCGGTATCGGCTTCGGGCTGGGCGTGGCGGTGACGCTCGATCCCGTCCGCGTAGGCATTCCCGGCACGGCGGGAGAATTTGCCTGGGGCGGCATGGCATCGACGGCCTTCTTCGTCGATCCCAAAGAGAATATGGCCGTGATATTCATGACCCAGGTGATCGCCGACACGGCGCGGCGGGTGCGGCTGCGCCGGGACTTGCGTACCCTGATCTATGCCGCCATGACGGAAAGCCATGCTTGAAACCTTGCGCTTGACCGAATGGAACGGGCCTTATGAGCCGGCGGTGAAAGCGCGCGCCGTTACGGCGCTGGAGTCTGGCGCCATACTGTTTTTCCCCGGTCTCGCCTTCCAGCTTGAGGACGGCGAAAAGCAGTTCCTGAACGCGCGCGTGTCCGATGGCAAAGCCAAGAACATCTCGCTCGATCCGGATACCGGAAAGATCCAGGCCACGTCTTTGCAAGGCGATGAGAGCCGCCGGCTCACCGCCATGATGGCGCGCTTCGCCGATCAGGCTTCTTCTTTGGTGCATGACCTTCTGCCTTATGCCCGCGCCGAGCGCGCGCGCACCAGCTATCGCCCGGTGGAAGTGAAAGGCCGCGGTTATTCCAAAATCTCCGACGACCGTCTGCTGCACATCGATGCCTTCCCCTCCCGCCCGATGCGGGCGGGACGGCGCATCCTGCGCTTTTTCGCCAACGTCGCACCGTCCTCGCCGCGGCACTGGCTGGTGGGCGAACCGTTCGAGCCTTTTGCGCGCAATTTCCTGCCCCGCCTCCACCCCCATTTGCCGGGCAAATCCTGGCTTTACGACAAGCTGGGCGTCACCCGCGGCCGGCGCAGCCCCTATGACGAACTGATGCTGTCGCTGCATGATGCGGCCAAACTGGACGCTGCCTTTCAAAAAGCCAGCCCACGCCAGCGGATAGATTTTCCGGCCCAGAGCTGCTGGCTGGTTTTCACCGACCAGGTGTTGCATGCGGCACTGGGCGGGGAATTTGCGCTGGAACAGACCTTCCATCTGGATGTGGCCGAGATGGCCGAGCCCGCCCGCGCGCCCATCCGGGTGCTGGAACGGCTGAGCGGTCGGGCGCTCGCTTAAACCGCGCGCGACAGCGCGGCGCGTTTCCTGAAATAGATTCCAGGCCCATCGCCGCTGGCCGCGAAAGCGCGGCTCGCCTCTTCATGTTCCCCCAGGAACAGCACGCCGTCCGCCGCCATGGTTTCAGCCATGCGCTCCAGCACATCGCCGCGCGAGGCGAGCTCGAAATACATCAGGACATTGCGGCAGAAGACCAGGTCCAGCTCGTCCAGCCAGCCGAAACTGTCGAGCAGATTGAACCGCCGGAACCGCACCATCCGGCGCAGGCTTTCGGCCACCACCCATTCGGCCCCGTCACGGCGCAGATGCTGGCTGAGCGCTTCCAGTTCCGGGGCGCGCTCAATCTCGTGGTCGGCATAGCGGCCGCTCTCGCCGCGATAAATGCCGTCAGCGGAAATGTCGGTGGCGATGATTTCCAGCCGCCATCCCGCCTGCATCAGCCCCAGATCGGCCAGGATCATGGCAATGGAATAAGCTTCCTGTCCCGCCGCGGTGGCGGCCGACCAGACCCGCAGCCGCTTGTCGTTGGCGCGCGCCGCCAGCAGCCGCGGCAGCACATGCGCACGCAGACGGGTGAACTGCGCCGGCTCGCGGAAGAAGCCGCTCTCATGAAAGGTCATGGCCTCGGTCACCGCCTCAGCCAGGGATTCCCGTCCCAACCTCAAATCATGGATCAGGCCCGCCACATCCTTGAAGCCGAAACGGCGCACGACGGAGGCGAGGCGGCCTTGGGTCAAGGCGACTTTGTCCATTCCCAGCGCCAGGCCGGAGCGGCGGCGCAGCAGGCGGGCGAGGAAATTGAAATCGTCCGGCGCCATCAGCGCCTCAAACTACCGCGCCGATTTCGGCGAGTTTGTCGCGGACCGCTGTGCTGTCGAAAGGCTTGAGCAGATATTCCGTGGCACCGGCTGCCATGGCGCTGGCGATATCGTCCGGATCGCTCTCGGTGGTGCAGAACAGGATCACCGGCCGGGCGCCATCGTGCTGGCCGCGCACGCTCTTGACGAAATCCAGCCCCTTCATGCTGGGCAGATTCCAGTCCAGGAAAATCAGGTCGGGCATCTTCTCGTGGCAGGCGCGCAAAGCCGCCATGCCGTCCTCGGCTTCGTCCACCGAGTAGCTCAGTCCCTCAAGAATACGGCGGGCCACCGTGCGGATCACACGGCTGTCGTCGACCACCAGGCAATGTTTCATGCGCGTCCCGACAAAGCCCCAAAGAGGGCGGCTTTGCCGGAAAGGCTAGGGGGAACAGGGTAAAAAATGATTTACCGGACGGCGGCGGAATTTTGGCCGTTCGGGCAGGAGCGACGAGGTGAGCAGCGACAGCGCACGAACAACCCGGCGGGCAAAAGGGCCGCCGTCAACCGCCTACGATCTCCACGGCACCGTCAACGGGCATCATGGAAAGGGTCGCACCGACCGCGCGCGCCAGTTTGTGTGCCAGGTAGGGCTGGACGTGACGGGCGTCCACATGGGGCGCTTCGCCCTTGAGGGCACGGTCGACCTCTTCGGTGACACGCGCATTCAGGCCTTCGGCCCGGATATGAAAGCTGGGGGCCTGGCCTTCCGGTCCCGTTTCCACCGTCACCAGGCCGCCGCGGGGCAGGCAGTCGGCGGCAAGCAAGGTCGCGTTCATCAGTAGCTTGGCCCAGTCCTTGGCCCAGTAGAGCTTGGGCACATTCCAGGCGAGTTGCACCTTGCCGCCTTCCAGCAGGCCCGCCATCAGCCGGCCGATTTCTCCCAGATCCAGCTCGGCGCCTGCGGAACCGGCGGCGCCAAAGGCGATGCGCATGAACTGGATGCGGGCCAGGGCCTGGTCGGCGCTCATGGTCACCAGCTTGATGGCGTCGGCCCGCATGGCCGGATCGCGCTCGTCTTCCAGCACTTCCATGCCGTTGACCACGGCACCCAAAGGCCCGACAAGGTCGTGGCAAACGCGGCTGACCAGCAGGGCGGCGAAT
>Ga0310811_10013635_pt1 | contig 10592 bp, 11 predicted proteins | sample YCmetagenome_FD_207642 | JGI IMG/M metagenome (GOLD analysis project Ga0310811, IMG submission 207642) | Soil microbial communities from experimental microcosm in Duke University, North Carolina, United States - YC | ecosystem: Engineered > Artificial ecosystem > Soil microcosm > Unclassified ... | reverse complement strand
GAGCCCTGAGCTTAGTCCAGAAACCCTTGGGTTGAATAGCAGCTAGGCAGCATTCACCCAACATAGTTCTGCTAGCCAGCAGAATTGTTGACCCTTCACCAGTCTCTGACTCATTCCTCTTCTACTTACCTCTTTCTGTACTACTACTTACAGCCTGGTCTGTGCCTGTTTCCACACCTATATAAACACTATGTACCACTGTTATATTCTCCAACTTGAATCTACTTGGTTCTCCCTGGTTACCTAGTCCATAACCTCCTAAGCTTTTAAAGAGCTTATACTTATGATCTCTTGCTTCACCCTGACCTTTGGTCATAGCATCTTAGATCTATCAGAAGCCTTTATTGTCATCACCCACAACTCAGGCTATAGTCATTGCCAGCTGCAAGATAGTGCCCATGCTTTGACTCAATGACCCACTAGTTTCCTTGTGGTTGGACTGAGACTTGCAGCTAGTACCTGTACTCCAGGCCCTGCGAGATTATCCAAGTAAGACAGCACCTAAGTCTAGTTGCTAACAGTTGGGATGGGAGATACATATGGGAGATGGACAGAACAAATCAATTGATAGCTGGTACATATGAGAACTTTATAGTATGTACATGTAGTAGGTAGCTAAGGCAATCAGACAAACCAAGATGACTGACATAATGAAAATTACTTCCACCCACTATATTTCTTGCTGCCTAGACCCAAGGCAGTGCACCATGCTGCAAGGTAGTTTGCCCATAGACCATCTTCAGTATGTCCAGCTTGTTTGTGTGTCTCAAGGATGGTCAGTTCCATCTCATGCGCTATGCTTTGTGATTATCATGATACGTGGTCTTGACAAATGGAGTATTGCCAAAGATAAGGTGAAAAGCTGCTCCTGACTGTAGAAATCACAAAGCTTTATGATAGCCATCTGCTGGAAGCCAACAACCATATCAACTGTGTATATTCCATGTGGCCACCTTTGCTGTAGCTTGGCTGGATCATATATTGGTATATGAATAGGAATGATGTGTGAAGCAGCCTGAGCTGAATAGAGGGTGTTTGAAAGTGGCACTGGTTGCTGACAAATGGGCTTAACTGCTACTGATGATGCAGGTGTGGAAGGCATAGATTCAATGGATAAGGATGAGGATGATGCTGTCAAAATGAGTGGTGGCATTGGTGATATCGAGCTAGCATGACAAGCATTGAAATCATCCTCTTGAGTGGATAATAGTGGGCTAGAAAGATGGTCATCAAAACAATCTTCTGAGTCTGATAGTTGAGTGAGGATTAGCGATGGTGCTAGTGACATTGAGGTAGCAAGACAAGCATTGAAATCATCTTGTGCCAGTTGTGCCCAGGTAGCAATGTGTATCTCTTGGCTGGGGCTTTGAACCCAGTGGTGCTTTCCCAAGGAGGGTTTTGGTGTGAGCTGTATGTTGTCAATAATCTCTATGTCCAATGAGGAAGCAGTAGCAGATGCTTATCACTGCTTTTTCATCTTGCACACACTATCATGCTTGCCTTTCATGTTGAAGCACATGTGGGAGAGACAAGCCAACAGCTTGGATGACTTGAATAGGTCATCAAAGTTGCTGTAGTCAGTGACACTGTGGCATCTGATGAAAACATGATATCCTGAGCTAAGAGTGAAGGGGTGGGTGAGTATTGATAGAATCCACCACATAAAACTTTCCTCAAAAATATCAATCTTCTTGATGTTGGTGCCAAGCAATGTGATGAGGGTGGGATCATTCAAGAGCTGGTATTGTGGGAAGTACAGGCAGTGCACAACCCACTGCATCAACACTGGCACATTGTCCTAGATATAAACCAAGTAAGTACCATAGTAAAAGCAAATCTAAGAATCAACTTACAACATCAAACTAGTACAAGACAAAGTGCTGTTTAGCTGCCCATTCTATTTCCTTGTGATAATCTGCCACCCTCTTACTCTTGATCTTCTCTCATGTGTGTATATTTAAATCACCTGCACATAATAGATCAAGTTAATTAGTTACATAGGAGGGCTTTGATACCCTATAAACTGGGAAGGTGTACATGGCAGAGACATCATTGTTCTGGGAGAGCACCAGAAGACAAGGGGGTTGTGACAGTGGAGGTAAATGAGGGGGTTGTGACAGTGGGGGCAGACGAGGGGGTTGTGACAGTGGGAGCATATGAGGGGGTTGCGACAGTGGGGTCAAACAAGACTGCTGTGATGGTGCAGGTGGTTGTGCAGGAGCTATCAAGATGTTGTGGAATGATGAGAACACAAGCTGTTTAGCACCAGCAGACTGAAGTGCATATTAAAGTGCCCTCAACCCATCATTCATCTCAGCCCCAGCATCAAGTACGGAATCATGCCAGTGGGTGTCCAAGTCAGCAATATTATCCTGGTCAAATCCCCAATCCCAATCCTGCTGCACATCAGCCTGAGGGTGCTGGTTGTTTATTCTATCAGCAACATGCACCAGACATCCCCCATCCTCAGTAGTACAATGGGTAAGACACTTTCCATGTGGGCATCGCAGCACATGAGCTTGGTGACAGAAGGTATCAATGCATGGGGCACCTCACTTGCATGACTTCTTGCTGTTAGATTGAAGCTGAGAATTTGAGGCTACAGGCTGTGTTGAAGGGAAAGGAGCTGCAGAGGCTGCACCAATAGTTGGAGAACCCCCTGGGATGAGAGCTATAATATCTGAATGCAATAGAATCTGAGGGAACCAGTGGAAGAAGGAACAGGATGGATGCTGACAAGGAAGGTTAATATGGTGACCAATGGCACAATATACTTATCACATACCCTGACCATTGGCTTCCCTGAGTTCCCATTCTTATCACTCTAACAGATGGTGAACAGAAGAGCACCTCCACAGACTGCACAATCAAAGGTAAGACCAATTGGGGATTCACACACAGCTAAGCTGGCAAGAAATGTGATGTCCACTTGCTGTAAGGAAGACATAACCATAGCAAGAGATACAATGTATGTAGACAAGGCTAGAGACAACAGTAGGTGGGCAGGCAAGAGGTGAAGTAAACAAGTGGGAAAACAGGCAGGAAAGATGAGGTGGGATGAGTGACAAGCAACTACAATATGGTGCATTTTGATTGGAGCATGAACATAGTGTGCCATCTACATGTAGTGGTGGGATAACAAGCACATCAGCAGGCATCCTTGGCAGGAGAAATACTGGCAGGCACTGGGAGGTGGAATGGTAGTGGCAGCATTACAAAAGTATGTCTTACCAAGTTAAAGCTCTGCTGTAAGGAACATCACATCTAGTCATCAATTTTGAGGTCTTATAGGCTCAAACTCCAACACTTATATCACCACATCCAGAACACATACTATGGCACATCTGCATGCTTTACACCTCTTATACCTCACCCTTACCTTCATGTATCCATCTGTCCATTTGTTCTTGCTAATTTACTGGTGAGTCACTTCATTGGTTACCAAAGCACTTACTTTGAACCCACTTGTGCGCCTTTCTATATAGTTATGTATGTACAAATCACTAGTATTCAGGAGCGTGCACTACTTGGCTCAGTACCGTGCACTTTTACGCTTATAGATACAGTATATATAGACCTTACTGGACTTTTAGTTTGGACACTTTGGACACTCCCCACTCCTTAGCCTTAGTTTGATTTTGAGAGCATCCAATAGATCACTTGTTTTATCGCACATTTGTGCTCACAACCATCTGCATGTGCAAGTCATATCACACACTACACCTTTTGTGTTCCCTGCACTATTAATACATGCACCTTCAGAGTGCCCTCCCTTGTTGCAAAAGAGCCCCTTGTTCATATTCTGAGGTTCTCCCTCTCAGTAGCTGTCCTATGGGTCAAGTATATATGTTGCACCTGGGTCTTACCGCAGAGTTCTCTTCCTTACTCAGTCCCACCTTTTTATCTCTGTAGTTGAGCCTCATCCTTCAACTGGAGCCCACCATGAGGAACACTTCTAAGACAACAGATCAGGTTCTCAGGCCCAACAATTGCAGAAAAGTGCATGAAGAAGCTATTGCTGCATTTAATCGTGTCTACAACCCGTGTCACCAATCACACCTTGTCCAGAAGAATCTGCTAAGGAAGACTCATCTGACAAATTTGAAACCGTGGACAACCCAAGAAGCCAATTACCCAGCACATTTTTCCATATGCCAAATGAGCTGCCTTTTATTTCTTCTAGCTTATCCCTCTTGACTGCACTATCTGAACAGAGTAGCACTTCACCCCAGGTGCTAATAGAAGGCATGTGCATATCTACACCAACTGAGTCAGATGCACCAGGAATCAAGCAAGAGTTGTTTGAAACACCCCATGTGCCTAACTCAATTCCTAGAGAAAAGATACTCTCAAACCTTCCCCTCGCTTACATGCCTCCTATGCCAATTAAACCCATTATTCCTGTACCTACAATAGTGCAGTGCCCTACCAAATGCCCTACAAAATGCCTTTCTGTGGTACTGACCACATGCCTAAATTTGATGGAATGCCAGACATGCTCATCAAGTTTATTGATGCATATAAAAGTTGTGTGGATAGAGCAGAACTACAAGGGCTAGATAGGATCAAGAGGATGATCAAGTACCTTGAACGCAGCAACCAAGAACTATGGGCAGGCTTACCAGAAGTGCAATTGAGTGATTATAATGCATTAATGAAAGAGATAAAAGTGATGTATCCAGGATGAGATGGAAAAAGATGATACACGCCTGCAGACTTACAAGTGCTCACATGTGAGTATGCTCAAAAGCCCATGCTTTCAGGTCAGGAGCTGAGCACCTACCTGTGTGTGTTCAGGAAGATCATGCAGCCACTTATGAATGAGGACCATATTGGAAGAGCAGAGCATGACCACCTATTCATGTAAGGAATCTCTAGCAAGGTGCAAGCACCAATCCACACATGATGTGACAATCACATTAGCGCTGGGCAGATATCAGTGCTTATGCTCACTTTTCCCTTGATAATCACAATGGAGCTAACAGATTGAACAAATTCCCATGGCTGCCATCACTTGTTATGCTGAAGGCACGAAGACTGACTGCAGCGTGCACAATTAATCTTTAGATGTGAGATTAATAATACTGCTGGTGAGGCAGTATGTTGGGTCTCGCTGTGCCTAGGCGGATTTGTAATGAGTGTGAAGTGACATGAGTGAAAGCGAGAGCAAAGGCAAAGCAGACACAAAGCAAGGCTTGATTAGGCAATCTAATCTAAGCCAAAATGCGATAACCACAGGGTGCGCACCCTAATGGTGACTACTACTCTAAAGTAAAACCCAAATGCTAGGGAAGTACAGTAAAGGGGAGTAATGGGGAGTAATAGCACTACCATCAGGCTTTATACTAAGTAAGATCTAATTGAATGCAGAAGGGATAGGAAGAACATGTGCGATAGTATATAATGACATGTAATAGCGCTGCAGTCCTTGTTACACTCATGCAGCACAGAATATGACATACCAAAGGGGTGTTTGGACATGAATTGGCCTTCCTGGATGATAGGCGATAGAGTGCAGGAATGCATGCTATACAGGGAAGTGTCATGCAACTCCATAGTGCAAATGATCAATGGACAGCTTGTGTAAATATGCCCTTTCCACACCTACAGAAATATGATTCCTTACAGTGCACTTATGCAGAATTTGGTCCAATGTCAGTATCACACTCCCCCATGTCCTGTCTATGTCTGCTTACCTCCACTAGTGCGTCAATTCCCATTGTTATCCTCACTAAAAGCTATTGGTGCAGGTCTTATTACATGTATCCTCATGTTGCGCAGTGCCAGTTCTCCATTTACCTACAGATACAATGCACCACGCTTACATCACTACAAGTTTCACCTACCTATTCCGCATATCTATGCACTACGATATAAGGACTATTGGTAGATAGTTTTTACTTACTTCCTTTCCCACGGGCAACTGTTGTATAAGTGGAGTCACCTAGTAATTCTCATAGTTTTGTGCAATTGTCAACCTCCTTGCCATCTCTGTGTTTGCATGCTACTTGAGTTCCTTCAACAGTGTGCTACTACCTAAGTTCCCCTCAAGGTCACACTTCTCACCAAATAAGTTGTGCACCTCAGTCATCACACTCCTTGCTAATAGTCATGCTCCTTTAGCATTGTATCTTCCACCAGCGCATTGCTTGCCAATACCTGCACCCTCCTATTGTCACTTCTTGCACCAGCACATTGCTTGCCAATACCTGCGCCCTTCTATTGTCACTTCTTGTGCCAGCACATTGGTTGCCAAGATCCATTCTCTTCTGCTGTTGCCCCTTTCACCAGTGCATTGCTTGCCAATACCTGCACTCTTTTATTGTCGCGCCTTCCACCAGCATATTGCTTACCAATACCTGCGCTCTTCTATTGTTGTGCCTTCCACCAGCACATTGCTTGCCAATACCCACTCACCGCTATTTTCACATCTTCTGCCAGCATGCTACTTAACCACAAGTTGCACCCTGTCATGTTCCTTCATTTTGCACCCTTAGATAACTCAGCGCTCTAACCAGTCTTAGATTTATTCAGAGCGCTATCGCTGTCAGGTTGATATAAGGTCACTATAGGTCATTAAGTCCTTGTGGTTCAGCTTCCCTTGCATATAAGGATAAGTGGGACTAGTCTTTTCAGCCTAGCTAAATTTATCTTTCACAATGACTTATGATTAAGCACCCAGATCACTACCCACCCATTGAAGGCACTAAGTGATGGCTGCATGCACAATCACTCTCTCAATGTGGGATCAACAATGCTGCTGGTGAGGCAGAATGTTGGGTCTTGCTGCACCTAGGCTGCTATGCCTGAGACAGACACATTCAACCCTAAAGGGGACTGCTACTGCACACAGAACCAGATATATGAGAGACCCTTGTAGTCTGAAGGATGCACAAAGATGTGAGAAGAAACATGAAAGAAATGCAAAGGAACACAAAGAAATGTAAAGAATGCAATGAGAATGCAAAGTGTGGGAAAGTTGCACTGTAGGGACTCATATTTCTATGGGCGCATAATGGGCATATTCACGCACACAGTCCGTTTATCATTCACATAATGACTTGCACTTCCATTGGTATATCATGCAACACGTTCCTGTATAACGCGCCATAGGCGCGATGCTTTCCCACGCTCGCGCTTAGCGTGCATTCTCGCACATTTTCGCATTTCATCGCATTTCATCGCCTATTATCCAGGAGCGCCTATCCATGTCCAATCACCTCATTGGTACATTATATTCCTTGCCTCATGGTTGTAACAAGCATTGCAGCATTATTACATGTTATTACGTACTATCAGTGTGTTTTCTTCCTATCCCTTCCGCATCCAACGTGATTTTGTCTAGTATATAGTTTGATGATCGCACTACTACTCTCCCCCATTACTCCCCTTTACTGTACTTCCCTCACTATTGGGTTTTACTCTGAAGTAGTAGTCACCATTAGGGTGCACTTTGTGTTACCTATGGTTATTGTTATTGGACTAGACTAGATTAATCAGACCTTGCTTTTCACTCGCTTTGCATTGTGCTTGCTTTGCATATTCATCGATCTGTTATCTATCTGCCCCTCTATATCACTCCTTATTCTCCGCATTCCATCTGCGCTTTCCCACGACAATGCGCGCTATAAGTGCACGCCTTCCCACGCTTCGCTTACCTTAGCACGACTTTCCCGCACTTCACATTCTCATCACATTTCTTTGCATTCCTTTGCGTTTCTTCACATTCCTTCGCATTTGTCTCACATTTCTTCTCGCACCTTTGTGCATCCTTCAGACTACAAGGGTCTCTCATTTATCTGGTTCTGTGTGCAGTAGCAGTCCCCTTTAGGGTCGAACACGTCTGTCTCAGGCATAGCAGCCTAGGTGCAGCAAGACCCAACATTCTGCCTCACCAGCAGCATTGTTGATCTCACATCGAGAGAGTGATTGTGCGAGCAGCAGTCACTTAGAGCCTTCAGCACTAAGGTAAGGAAAGTGTGGAAAGGCACACACTTATAGTGTGCATTGTCATGGGAAAGCGTGGATAGAATGTAGAGAGTAAGGAGAGATATAGAGGGGTGGATAGATAATGGATCAACAGATATGCAAAGTGAGCACAATATAAAGCAAGTGTAAAGTGAGGTCTGATTAATCTAGTCCGATAACATTAACCATAGGTAACACAAAATGTGCCCTAATGGTGACTACTACTTCAGAGTAAAACCCAATAGTGAGGGAAGTACAGTAAAGGGGAGTAATAATGGGGGAAAGTAGTAGTGCAATCATCAAACTTTATACTAGGCAAAATCATGTCAGACACGGAAGGGATAGGAAGAAAACGTGCTGATAGTATGTAATAACATGTAATAATGCTGCAATGCTTGTTACAACCATGAGGCAAGGAATATGATGTACCAATGAGGTGGTTGGACATGGATATGCACTCCTGGATGATAGGTGATGAAATGTGATGATGTGTGATGTAATGTATTACATCACCCTTGTATGTTTAGTGCTACCTACTCAGCTCTGAGCCCTGGGAACTTGCTTAGCATGCTGACACATCAGTGCATAGTTGGAGGTTTTTACTTGGCTACTGATCTATCACTTACACATTAGTTAGTAGGACTGAGGATGAAAATCAATTGACTTCCTATCCATCATTGCATTCTGGGAGAGCCTCAGGATATTCTCAAGAATCACACCTATTTCTCCTTCAGCATCTACCCTTGAGTTAGAGAGCCCCACTTTTGCATTTTCAGAGAGTAACACACTTCGCGATATTTTCGCACTTTTTCCTGTGCTTCACAACTTACAGTGCATTTTCACATGCCCTTAGCCAGACCACACACCACTACTTCCCCTTCCCTCAAGAGCACTTGGAAAGCCTCCAGACCAAAGCCCAGTCCACAACTTCCCTCTCTTATAGAGGAATCTTTTCTCAGTAGCAATCCCCTTAGGATGAGCTATATCTTGTGTCCAGAGGAGCACTGTAGAACCCACATCAGGTCTAGCCCCCACCCACTCATCATTTCTCGCCTTCAGCACATTATACAGGAAAGTGTTGCATGATATACCAATGGAAGTGGAAGTCATTATGCAAATGATAAACAGACTGCTTGTGTGAATATGCCTATTATGCACCCATAGAAATATGAGTCCCTACACCATTCATGCAAGTGTATGAAGCAGGACAGTTTGTACTGCCAGCAAATGCCCCTCCACATACCACCACATCTAATGCACAGGATGCAATACCATCTCTCAATTCCACTGTGTCTTCCACACACACACACAGATGCCTATACAAGGGATGGTAATCAAGCACGAATATAGGTGCAAAGCATCTAGCTATAATGACTGCACCTTCTGTGGCAGTATTGAGTACTTTTTTGTGCATTGTCTGGAGAGACAAAGGTACATAGACTCTGGGAAATGCAAGGTCAATGAGTAAAAATGCAAACTTGTTCTGCCCAGTGGTTATTATATCCCAGGTCATGGATTGATGAAAGAGAGGCTCGATCAATACTATGCCAACCACACTATGCAAGAAGTCAAGATGAGCGAAAGCATAATGGCCGGTGTAGAGACTCAATTCTCTACAGGCTGATATTGGCCTATTTTATGGCTCATGATGACTGGGCCTCACAGCACAACATCACCATCATATATAGAGTGATTCCCACATATCATGTACAGCTTCCCTGCAATAATGTGCCAGACTCACAACACTTTCCTGCACTCATGCATCTTTGTGTTTCATCATGCTTTCCCTGCATTTAGTGTGCATTGTCACAGGAGCATCCATCCATTGTCCAGCCAGTCCCTTGGTGCGCCACATTTCATTTATTCCTATATCTGACTATATTTGGCATTGTATGATTATTATTTCATTATGGACCCTTACTTTACCTCTCTAACATACTTAGAGCACTCTCAATTCACTTCTGAGCCCTGGGAAGGTGCTTATGTGTGACTTAGAGTTGCCATGTCTGTTTTTTTACAACTTAGCTTCTGGCAGTCACCATCTATTACTAGTTAGTTCTATGCAGTGCATGTATCCATTGTTGTAGTCCCTAGCATCCATCTATAGCTAGTGGCAATCACATTATCTATCTACAGTGACTTGCAAAACCGTTACAATGTTTGGTACTTTTTTAGTGTACACATTATTGTGCCTGTATGCATGGAAATCACACTTTATGTTGGTGAGAGATATTGGAGAGCCAACCCCTGGCTACACATAGACACTTGGTTTACTTGATTTGGCCCAAGGGATGTGAAGATATGGCTATTTTAAGACAGAGATACCATTGTAACGGTTTTGCAACTGTTGATAATAATTAAGGTATTGACAAATATCAGTACTTGATATAACCTCCTTTGGCTTTAATTACTGCCTCAATCCTCCTAGGCATACTTTCAATCAATTTCTGACACACCTCAGCTGGTATCTTGTTCCATTCCTCTTCAATCCTTCTCTACAACTCCTCCATTCCCTTAGGGGGATGCTCATGCTCTACAAGCCTTCTTTTGAGGTGACCCCAGAGATGTTCCAAGGGATTAAGGTCAGGAGATTGTGCAGGCCATACCATAGTCCTAAATTCCTG
>Ga0310811_10013633_pt1 | contig 10592 bp, 8 predicted proteins | sample YCmetagenome_FD_207642 | JGI IMG/M metagenome (GOLD analysis project Ga0310811, IMG submission 207642) | Soil microbial communities from experimental microcosm in Duke University, North Carolina, United States - YC | ecosystem: Engineered > Artificial ecosystem > Soil microcosm > Unclassified ... | reverse complement strand
TGCGGCCCGGTCGGTCGATAGCACCTCTCTCGCCGTCGCGCGCGGTGGGACGCATATCCGCGCCGACTACCAGGAAGCGGGCTCGGCGTTGAAGCAGGGCATCTCCGCCGTTGGCCAAGGATTGGAGGATGTTGGCAAGAAACTCGAACAGCACGAGACGTTCGATGAAATTAGCGCGGGTGCGGCGAGCGTCGCCACCCTGAATGACAACCTCTCCCAGAAGTGGAATGAGGTATCGAGTGCGCCCGGTGCGGCGCAGAACCCCGACCTCGCGAAGAACTTCCGCGAGCAATACGTAACGCCGGCACTCGACCAGTTGCAGTCTCAGTTTCGCACCAAGGGCGGCAGGGAATACGCGCTCCAACAGACGGAACGGATGACTGGTCACTGGCAGGATAAGCTCACCGCGGACAGCGCTACCCTGGCCGGTATACGGGTCCAGGAGAACGCCAAGACCTTCCTCAACGCCAGCAGCAATGCGGTCGCCAACGACCCTACCTCCTTGGCCACGGTGCGCGCGAGCGTCGAGCCCACCATCGATGCCCTGATTGCCAACAGCCCGAACCTGAAGGGCACGGACGCGGCCAAGGTTAAGGCCGATATGACCCTGAAGATCAACCACGAACTCGATCACTCGGCGTTCCTGTCGCTGCTGTCGAAGAACCCGGCTCTCGCCGAGGCCCAGGTGAAGGCCGGCGCATTCCCGAACGTCAACGGGGGCGAGGCCATGCAGATGATCAAGGCGGCGCAGACGACGGCGCGAATGGAAGCGCGGGCAGCCCATGCGCTGGCGCTCCAGGAGCGGGCCGAGGCGCGCGAGAAGAACACGGACGCCCTGCTCAAGAGCTTCGCGAACCCCAATGATCCGACCGGCCCGCTGCAAATCCCGCCGGGCGCGCTCAACGACGTGTTCAAGAACGCCGACAAGTATGGCCCCGAGAAGGTTGGCTTCCTCTTCCATCTGGCCGATGCGATCCAGAAAGGTGAGGTGGTCAAGACCAGCGATCCAGCCACGTTCCAAGACATCGGCCGACGCATGACGCTCGATCCCGATGATGCCAACGCGGTCACGCCGCTAGACTTGGTGAAGGCGGTCAATGACAAGAAGTTGTCGGGGCAGGACTTCAACCGGTTCCGCGAGGAATACAACTTCATTCGCTCGAACCCCCAGGTTCGCTCGGACCTGAAGGAACTCGACACGTGGCAGCAGACCATGAAGGGCTATATCACGAACTCGACCATCTATGGCAAGAACGCCTACGGTGACCAGCGTTGGGGAGAGTTCCAGGCTGAGATGCGGGATCGGTTCATGCGCGGCGTGCAGTCGGGCCTGAAGCCAGCGCAGTTGCTCGACAGCAACTCCAAGGACTTCATCGGCAAGGACGTGCAGCGGTGGACAATCACGGGTGAGCAGGCGCTCGGTGGGTTCTTGGACAAGGCCGGGCCGAACGGATTGAAGCCCCTTCCTCCGGTGCGCGGATCGATGCCGCCGCCGGCCCAGGAAGAGGATAACAAGAAGACCCCAGCCGCAAAGTCGATGCCGCTTACTGACTGGCTGAAGAAGAACATGGGTGGCGGCGAACACCCAGCGATCAAGATGCCCACCGGCATAGAGGCGACCCAGTAATGCAAGACCAGACCATGACGAATGCCTCAGAAGGGCAGGCGCTCATCCAGCGAATGATTGACGACGGTGTGAACGCGACGGAGGCACAGCAATGGGGCGCCCAGCAGCGCCAGCAGATGCTTGTGGACGGCGTCCACCCTGATGAGGTGGACAAATACTGGGGTGGCGCGGAGCCCGACATGAGCGCGGCCGGTAAACTCCTGAAGGCGGGCATGGACACGGTGCCGCCCGAGAAGGCGCCCGAGGTGGCCAGCGATCCGTGGGGCTTCCTGAAGGCCGGGTTCCAGAACAGCACCCTTGGCCTGACCTTCAATGGCAAGCCAACGACGGTGGCCGGTTCGGACCCAGGGCTCCTGAACAAGATCATGGAGGGGCTTGGCCAAGGGATCGGTGATCTGCCGGCGATGATCGTTGGCGGTGTAGTGGGTGGCGCAGCGACCTCCGAGGTGCCCGGCGTTGGCACCGCTGTGGGCGCAGGAGTGGGCGCCAGCGCCTTGCCGGAAGCGTGGCGCCAAGTGCTCATGGATCACTACGCGAGCCGTGAGGGACCGTTTACGTGGCGGGATTTCATGGGCCGCGTGGGTAGCATGGCGTTCGAGACTGGCAAGGCGGCGGTGGCCGGCGCGATCGGCGGTAAGGTGGCCGGCGGTGTCGAGAGTTTGGTGGCCAAGACCGTGCTCGGCGAGGGCGCGGCGAAGGTGGCCGGTATCCAGGCGTTCGGTGTAGCGGCTGCGGCGTCCGGTGCGGCGATGAATGGGCAGGTGCCTGACGCGGAAGACTTCGCCGCGGGCGCAGTTCTTGGCCTTGGCTTCGCTGCGGCCGGCGCGATCCACGGTGCGGCGAAGCGGTTCGTGGCAACCGACAGTGGCGCGGTCGTGCAAGAGAACCTGCGCGAGCAATACGCGCGCAACTCCATCGATCCTGTGAAGGTGGGCCATGAGGCTGCGGTAGACCCCGTGGTCGCAAGTGAAGTGATGGCGCCGCATGAGCCGGACGGCACGGTGCGGACCCCTACGCTCGACGCAATGAAGCAGCCCGACCCCGACCCTCCGCACCCGCCGAAGGCTGTCGAAGGCGAAGAACCACCATCGGAACCAAAACCGCTTGCGCTGCCCAAACCGGAAGACACACCCGAGGATCACGAAACCCGCGCCCTGACGATCCAGGGCGATCGGGCGGTGGACTACCCCGAAGTAGGCGGCGGTGGTGAGCCCCCGGCGGTCATCCCGCCCGGTGGCGCTGGCGGCGAAGCGGGTGGTCCATTTCCGTTGAATGAGGATATGCTCACTTCGCGCATTCTCGACGTTGTGGGCACGCGCACTGAGGTGCAGCAGAAGAACTGGCTGCGCCGTCTGATCGGGATGTTTCAGGGCGAGCTTACCCCGGCGGCGAAGCTGGACGAAGAGTTCGGTGGCCTGGATCGCGGGCAGGTAGGCGTGGAAGACATGTTGCGCTCGACCTACGGATCGAAGGATCGCGCCGGCTTCATGGTCCGGTTCGGTGGCGTTGACGCCATTACCCTGCGGCCCAATGACACGCCCAGCTTCCTGGACGCCTACAAGCAGGTTCGGGCGGACGGGGGCACCCTGGACGGGTATCTTGCCTACCGGCTCGCCAAGCGCACCGTGCGCCTCGCGGGCGAAGGCAAAGAGACGGGCGTGTCTCTGGATGATGCCCAAGCGCTCCTGGCAACGCCCGGCGTGGCCGAGAAGTATGCGGCCGGCGACCGTCTGATGCAGGATGCCAAGAATGGGTCCATCAAGTATGCGGTTGACAGCGGCTTGTTCTCGCAGGCGCAGGCCGACGCCATGATGGCAAGCGACGACCATATCATCCTGCGCCGCATTTTGGACCCTACCTATCAGCCGCCCCAGGTGGGCAAGAGCTTCCGCACCCGGATGCCGGTGAAGAAGCTGAAGGGTGGCGACCAGCAGATCGACAACCCGATCGTGGCCGATATCGACAACCTCCATACCATCGTCGCCATGGCCGATCGTAACCGGGCAGTCGGCGCCGTGCTCGGGCGGCTGGAAGGGATCAACGCCGACTTGCGTGCGGCTGGCGACCGCGAAGCGCTGGAACTCAGTCGGGTCGAGACCATCAACGATCGGGGCGAAGCCGGCAACGCCACGCTGCTGGACGAGAATGGCAACGTCATCCCCAATGCGTCCAGCACATACCAGCCATTCCTGGCAGCGCGGGCGACGAGCGGGGGCCTCGGCCCGGGCGATTTCGTCTTCTATCGCGAGGGCGTTGGCGAACTGTGGCACACGAACAACGAAGACCTTGCCGCGCTCATGCGAATGAAGTTCCCCGGCCAGGACAACCCAGTGGTCCGCGCGCTGACCCAGATGGCAGCCTTCTCGCGCGCCGGCATAACGGCGGCGCTGGACTTCCCCCTGCGCTCCCTGACCCATGGCCAATTGGCTCGGGCTGCCTTCGCGGAGCACGGATCGTGGGTGCCGTTCTTGGACTTCACCGGCAACGTCATGGAAGTCTGGAAGCAGGGCGACCGCTTCAAGCGCTTCATGGCCTCGGGGGCCGGCGGCGCCGCGCTGACGGACATGGACACCAACTACATTCAGCGGGACATCGGCCGGCTGTTCGACCAGACGGGGGTGGACAAGAGCCTGTGGGGCATGGTGCGGACGCCCTATGAAGCGCTGCGGAAGCTTCAGGTGGCAGTCGATACGGCGGCGCGCATGGGGCACATGGAGCGGATGGAGAACAAGGGGTTCAGCACATTGAAGTCGGCCATGTCGTCGCGCACCGCGTATCTCGACCACGCCGAGGGGTTCGCCAATTCGGCAGTCAACGCTATGGCGCGCATGGTGCCCTTCTTCTCCATCGGGCTGAAGGACTTGGAGCAAGTCGGCAAGGCGCTGAAACGCGATCCTCTCACCTGGGCGGCGCGCGGCGCGGCGACCTTGACCAGTCTGTCCATCCTGAACTTCACGGCCAACTACTACGCCGACGAGGCGACCAAGGCGGACCCCAACCTGACCCCGGCCGAGAAGGAAGCGCGGCTCTACGGCAACCTGCCCCGGTGGGAGCGGGACATGTATTGGGTGCTCCCGGCGATCAACGGGGAGCGCATCAAGATCAAGAAGCCCTACGTCGGAGCCATGATCTTCAATGTGATGCCCGAGCGGTTCATGGAATGGTGGAAGGACGTAGACCCACACCCGTTCAAGGACTGGGCCGAGGCCACGAAGGCGCAGATGGTGCCGCCCTTCATGCCGTCGCTCATGCAACCGATCGTGGAGAACGTCTTCAACAAGAGCACGTTCACTTGGCGCCCCGTCATCAAGGGCGATCTGGAGCAGCGGTCGGGCTACATGCAATACACTCCCGACACGACGGCAGCAGCCAAAGCACTGACCAAGCTCCTGGGTCCGCCAGGGCTGAATGTGGCGGACATGTCGCCGGTTTGGGTCGATCAGTATGTGCGCGAGTGGGGCGGCACCTTACCATTCACGGTGCTCAAGACCCTTGGCCAAGCCTGGGAGCCCAGCCAACGCCCGTGGGACATCACGCAATTTCCGTTCGTCGGAAGCTTCTTCGCACGCAATCCCGGAATGGGCGCCGATAGTATCGCGAACTTTTATGACAAGTTGGACGAGTTCAAGCGAAGCCATGCGGACTTGCGCGCCGCCATGCAGGAGGGCGACTTCAGCCGGATTGCTCCCTCGGATATGGTGCGCGGGGCCATGTCGGCGGCGGGGCTCTCGGACGCCCTGCGGAAGACCGTCCAGGTCATCAGCGGTATCGAGCGGAACAAGGAACTCACGGACGTGGAGAAGCGCCAGCGGATCGACAGTCTGACGGGCGCTGCCTCTCTTGCGGCCAAGGCGGGCACCCATATGTTGGAAGAGGCAGACAAAGCCGCCCGCAACGCTCCACCGATCGGATCAAGATAATGGCCGGCACGCCCACCCTGAAGCAGCGCATCCGCGGTATCCGCAATAGCATCCCGCAAGGCTACATCTTGGGCCGGGTCAGCGGTGGCGTAGGCGATGTAGAGCTTATCAGCTTCAACAACCTCGGCAACGCTTTGATCGCGTCGGGGTCACCGGTTGGTGGCGGCGGGCGCGGCGGGGGCAATGGCCAATCGTTCCTGGTCAACGGCGACAATCCAGTCGGGCTCATTCTGGCGCCAGACGGCCAGACCATAGGAGTGCCTCAATAATGGGACACAGCACACTCATCACGGATTACCTGGGCACCGCTACCGCGGCGTCGCGGCCTGCTTCGCCGAACCTCCCGATCGGCTGCTTGGGAGTTTTCCTGGCCAGTGACACCGGGGTGCTGTCCGTCTGGAACGGCGCGGCTTGGACCAACCTGCCCGGTAACTCGACGGCGGCGGTCGGCGGCGTCTTGACCCAGACCGGCTCCATCTTCGGCTCTGGCACGATCACCCTGAACTTCGGCGCCGGGCTATCCAATTCAGGTGGCACGTTGCTGGGCGGTTGGCGAGCCACAGCGGTTACGGCCTTGGATGCCAGCCTCACCAATACCGGTGGCACCCTGGCTGCGACAGGCGCGTCCTTGACGGCCGGCGCTGGCATCACGAGCGTCACTGGTGGCACCATCGTGGCCGACTGGAATGGTGGCACCGTCGCCGCGCTTGCAACAAACCAACTGACAGACAGTGGCGGCACGCTCGCGCTTATCACGGGACCGACGATCGCAGTCACCGCACAGACGACGCCGCTAATCGTCAACGCCAATACGTCGTCATCGTTCCCAACTTTTGGCGCCAACACTGAGTTTGTTGTGGTCAGCGCCGACAACAAGGGGTCCACTTGGGAAGCGATTGGTGTCGCAGGCACTCTCACCGGTAATAGCGGAAATTCAGCCCTCACCCTTGGCAGGATGAACGGGACGCTCGGGGCACCGTCTGCATTAGGAGCAAACGATCTAATTGGATCAATAAATATCCGTGGTTATTCTACATCCTATGTGTCATCCATACAAACGTGGGTTAATAAAGCTGGAAGCGCTTGGACTGGTTCTAATACTGAAACTTATCAAGCATGGAATACCGTCGCCAATGGCGCGACTGTAGCATCGGAACGTATGCGGCTCACGTCAGCGGGCGCGCTGCTCGTCGGCACGACCGCTGCCGCCGGTTCCGAGAAACTCAACGTCCAGGGTGATATTGTCGCCAGCGGCACTATGACTGGCGGTCAGTTGGAGCTTAATTCCAACCTCAATTCCAATACGTTCGGCGCGATCGTAACCAACACCAATCCGGGGACGATCGCCTACTCTAGCATGTATCTTCAGAACGATCTTACTCATTACGTCGGTTTCTTCCTCAGTAGTTCTGGCAACACCGTCTCTGGCCCCGACCTTGCACTAATCGAGAGCAATGCCGCTAATGGCATGCAGTTCATCACCGACGGCACCACGTCGCCGATGATGTTTTGCATTAACGGCCACACAAACGAAAAGATGCGACTTTCGACGGCGGGCGCACTGCTCGTCGGCACGACCGCGGCAGTCGGCTCCGAGAAGCTACGCGTGGCCGGCAATGTAGTGATGGGTGGCACGGCTACCGTGAATGCTCTCGTCATCAATGCAGGCAGCGTCATCACGCAACCTTTTGGCCCCGGTCTCACCAACAGCAGCGGCACGCTCCAGGTTCTCCCCGGGCACGGTCTCGTGAACTCGGGCGGCACCCTTCTCGACCAGAACCAGGGCACCATCACACTGATCGGCACAACCACCGGCACCTTGAGCCCAGTGGGGATCGACAGTGCGCTCGTGAACGTCGGAACCGCCAACGGCACCCTGGCCGTATCGCCGGGCTTCACCGGCCAGCGCTTGCGCCTGGAGATTAAGCAAGGCGCGACGGCACACACTGTCGGCTTCGACACCACGGTCGTCTTCGGCACTGACGTGACTAGCTACACGGCGACGGCCTCCGCGAACGCTCGTGACATTGTGCAACTGATCTGCATGGACGGCACGCACTGGGGTGTTGGGGCCATCAACCACGGGTTCACAATCTAATGACCACCAAAGTTGTCTTCATCACGTCGGGCACAACCTACACGCTACCCGCGGATTATGCGGATGCAGGCGCAATCGTCGAGTGCATCGGCGGTGGCGGCGGCGCCTACAAAGGTCAGAGCGGCACGTATGATGCTGGCGCAGGCGGCGGTGCCTATTCCAAGAAAACGACCCCGGGCCTCACGGCCAATGCTACGGTCAACTGCAACATCGGAGCCGGCGGTGTCGGGGCGACTTTGGCCAATCATGCCGGCACCAACGGTGGCGATACCTGGATCGCGAGCAATAACACGGCTACGGACATCACATCTCCGGGCGTCGTGTGTGGCGCGAAGGGTGGCACTTGCACCGCGACCAGTTCCGGGACCGCAGCTAACCAGACCAGCCCGGGCGGTGCCGCGGCCAGTGGCGTGGGTGACGTTACCTATTCAGGCGGCGCGGGACATACCACGGGTGGCGGTGGCGCAGGTGGACCAAACGGCAACGGCGCTCCTGGCGGCTTCGGTAACGGTGTCACTGGTGCCAGCAACCTCGGTGGCGGTGGCGGTGGCAGTGGCGGCGGCGTAGGTGGCATAGCGCTGACCAGCGGTGGAACCCACAGCGGTGGCGGCGGCAATAACTCGTCTGGTAGCGGCGGTGGCGCGGCGGCAGTTGGATCGAACGCCAACGGAACCGCGGGCACAAACGGCGGTGGCGGTGGCGCAGGGAGCGGCTCGGGCACGGGCGGCGCAGGCGGCGCCGGCAGCGAATGGACAGCGACGGCGGGAGGCACGGCCGGTTCTGGCGGTGGCGCGGGTGGCGGTGGGTGCGGCGGTGTCGGCAGCGGCGCCGGTAATACGGGCGGGCTCTACGGTGGCGGCGGCTCGGGCGGGTTCGTGGGTGGCACGGCCGGCAACGGCGCCCAAGGCATCATCGTCATCACCTACACCGTAGGCGGCATCATCGCCAACACCAACTTGTTCTTCGGCACCTGATTGGCCATATCAGCGGCTCAGGAATGCACGGACATGACGAAGGGCCAGACGCCAATGGATCACTCTCTGCACGCTTGGCTGGTCGCCGAACTGGCGTCGGCCGGGGCGGTTATTGGCGGCATGTTCGGAGTGATCCCGCCGTTGGTCAGCCTCATGGCCCTGATCTGGTATGGCATGATGATCTACGACTGGCTGCAAGGCCGGCGCAACCCAGTAACCACGGAGAACCCCAAAGATGAGCGACACACAGAAAGTCATCCAGACGGTCGAGACCGTCGCTGAAGCCATTGATCCTGGCGTCACCGGCAAGGCCCTGATCGCAAGCAAGACCCCATGGGGTGTTCTGGCAGCCTATGGCCTTACCTTCCTGGGCGCCCACTTCGGCCTGGGTCTCGATGCCGACACCACCGCGGTGCTGGCAGGCGTGGCGGTCCTGGTAGGATCATATGCCATGCGCTATATCACGTCGAAGCCGATCACCGGCCTGTTGAGCCGGCTGTAACCCCACAGGAGAACACACATGGAACTGGAACTGGTAGTGATGAACGACCGCGGCGACGTGATCGCCGTGTTTGCTGACGATGAGGTGGTCGCCGACGTGGGCGATAACGGTGAACTGGAAGTCCTGGACGTTGAGACCGATGAGGTGATCGCCCACTTCCGCCCCTACGCTTGGGGCTCCTACGTGGTCCGCGAGGCGGACGGCGAGACCGAGGAAGACGAAGGCGAGGATGAGTATGACGATGAGGGCAGCGTGAAGCTCGGCGGCGGGGCTATCAACTTCTGATCCACCCGCAGATCGTAGATACGAAAAAGGGCGCCTAGGATCACTCCTGGCGCCCTTCTCTTTGTGCCCGGCTCAACCACCCAGGCGCTTCAGTAAGTCCGCTGCTGGCCCCGCTGGAGGCCGGTCATCGACCAATCCGCCCACTGCCTCGGCATCCTGGACAATCGCCATGCATGCCTGGACGTGGGCCGAGTGAGGATACCCGCTCTCGGGGTCGTTGTCCTGGCCGTCTTCCATCGCCAGGAGGTGACGCATCGCTGCGGCAAGATAGATCGACCGCACCACAGCAGCCGATCGCCAGTTGTATGGCCCATACTTCCTGGCACCAAGCTCGAACACCTTGGCCATGAGGATAATGGCGATCGGAGGCACGAGGTTCAGGTTGGGCTTGCGCTCACCCACAGCGTGCTTGGGGTTTCCCTCCACGAGATGGGTGTGCATATCCTCCCGGAACTCGCCCGGTGGCTCGGGCGGCGGGCTCGCCGGTAGCTCAATGGGCTCCAGCCCCTCGCGGTCGTAAGCTGCGTCGTAAATGCACGAGATGTCCCGACCCATCGGCCCGGTCTCGTCGGCCCGGTCATCCAGTTTCAAGGCGCCGGCCATCTTCGCGTCGAGCCTCTTCAGTTCCATGTTCATGTTCTCTCCTATCGGATCAAGGCGATCCATTGCGGCGTCCATCGCCTTCGACAATGCAGCCTTGTCGCGATCGCTGGCAATGGCTTCCAACACATCGGGCAGGGTTTCCTGCCCACAGGCAGTGCATAGCATACCGGGGCGCATCACGTCCGTGATGAAGTCGCGTCCGGCGCACATGGGGCACTGCCATGAGCCGATGAACGGGTAGGGGTTATCAGACATTCTTACCTCCTGGCACGTAGCCACCAAGGACGCCGATCAGTGTATCGAGCCCGTCTTCCAGCGTGGGCAGCATCCACCCCGCACAGGAGTTCACCACCGGATGCGCGATCACATCGGGGTCGTCACTCACGATGATCCCCGGCTTGTCCAACGCTTTGGCCCATGCGACTTCGCACAGCGTGCCCCACGACTGCTTGCGTCCGGGCTCGGGCTTGGGCAGATAGGCCAGGATCATGTGGCACTGCTTCACGTCGAACAGGTTCTTGTGGGCGATGGCCCGGGCTGTGCCGAACCGCGGGTCGTCATAGCTCACGTTGTAGCGCTCCCC
>Ga0310811_10013632_pt1 | contig 10593 bp, 5 predicted proteins | sample YCmetagenome_FD_207642 | JGI IMG/M metagenome (GOLD analysis project Ga0310811, IMG submission 207642) | Soil microbial communities from experimental microcosm in Duke University, North Carolina, United States - YC | ecosystem: Engineered > Artificial ecosystem > Soil microcosm > Unclassified ... | reverse complement strand
CGACGCCGATGCTCACATCGGCGGTCGAGGACGAACTCCCATCCGAGGCCGTCAGTCGAAGCGTATACGTGCCGTTCGCGCTGAATCTTGCCGTCGTGTAGCCCGTCGTCGGACTGCTGAAATCAACCGAACCCGGCCCGCTGACGAGAGACCACTGCAGCGTCAGCGTCCCGTTCGGAAGGCTGTCGTCCGCCGCATAACCAGATAACTTCGCAACGGCGGTAGTGTCCGCAATGCCGAAGGAAGGCCCGGCGTAAACCATCGGTCTCTTGTTTGACGTGACGATCGCGGGCGCCGTCGCCGGCAACGAGCTGGTCTGCACGGCTCCGATGTCGCCCGCTCCATCCTGAGGATCCTGCACGCCGCGGAGCGGGCTGTTATTCGCGGGCGCATACACCCATCGGAAGTACGACAGGATGTCGCTTACCTTATACGCGCCGTTCAGAATGTCGGTATCGTTGAACGGAAAGCCCGACTCGTCACTTGAGCCGGTGCCCGTCTGTCCGGTTCCAATCGGAAGCGGTCCGCGAAATTGTGGGTCCACGTTGTTGTTCGCACACAGACCGATATCGTGGCCCCCCATCCCGCTCTGACACAGACTTCGACCTGTTGCCGCGAGATCGTAGACGATGCTTCGCTCGGTGGTTGGATCAAAGAAAGTGCTGTTGTAGTCCATGTAGACCGCGCGCGCCGGCGGCGGCGTGACGTAGCCTTCGGTAAAGTCGGGGCTGACGGCACTTGTACACTCCGATGTTGGACATCCACGCGCCAGCAGCTTGAGTCGGTAGGCGACGTTATTTCGCCACGAGCTCAGTGTTGCGCCGTTGACGACCCAAATCAACGACTTCACCGCCGCACCACGCATGTCCATCGTGTTGTTGTAAATCGACAGTGTGTTTCCAGGCTGAAGCAGACCAAAAGCCGAATCACCAGAGGCCGGCCGCGTGCCGAGCGTGTATGTGTTGATTCCCGGAAAGCGCGTCAAAAGAATGTTGTGATGTACCGATCCGCCATTTCCGATGCGAACGAACTGATGTGGCTCCAGTTCGGCGATCACGTTGTAACTGAGTGTCCCGTCGATGCCATTTGCGACCCAGTGACCAGTACGGAAGATGTTGTTCTCCGCGACGGAACCAGCTGCAAGCGCTCCGAGGTTGTACACCTGTGACCAGACCGGCACGTCTGGTGTTACGTCGAGAATCGAATGGGAATAGTTGTACGACAGGTAAGCGCCACTGCCGCGGATGGTAAAGCCGACTCGTTTGCCAATGAGTACGTTGCCATCGGCGTCACACTGGGACGAACAGCCGGGTGCCGCGCCGATCACCCAGTTCGGCGACCCAACTTCAATCCACGACCGGAAGACCCGGTTACCCTGGAAGTACTTCCGTACCGTAGATGGCCCAGACTCCTTGAACCACGGCCGAGCGAGAGCGGCGTTGGTGTTGATCGACACCAGATTGTCGGCCGCGTACATATTGCGATTGAAGACCACGTATGAATCGGCACCCGTGTAGAGGTTAAAGCCCCCCGAACGCCGGAATGCGGAGTCCTGGATGTCCAGATAGGCTCCGGAACCCAGGTAGGCATAGTCTCCCGATCGTTGCCCGCCAAGAACGTCAAGCGACTCGGTGCCAACATCGGCGAAATCCACATATCGAGCCCTGAAGTGTCCCGTCCAACTGGCGTCAGGAACAACGAACCGGTGTCCGCCGCCGGTGACAACGCAGTGCCGGGCTGCGGTACCAACAAGCTCCACGCTGTCGTCATTGCGCAACGTGATATCGCTGCTCAACGAAAACTGGTCGTTGGTGCACGTGTACTTTCCCTGCGCCGGCGCCGACGGATCTCCCGGCGGTGGATCGATCGATGGCGCAGGCGCGTTGGGGTCGCTTCCTGCGGTAGGAGCCGTGACGCTGAGGGTCACGCGCCTCGTGTCGGCCGCTAGCGTCGCGGAAATGACCACGTTCGCCGAGCTGGAGAGTCGGGAAGGATCGACGATAAATCGTGCTGAGCTCCCGCCGCCAGAGATGATCACCGACGCCGGGACATCCACAGAAGTAGTGCTGGCGGACACGCGAACCGTGAGCGCGTTCGCTGCCGCAGGCGACACGGTGACGACGCAGTTTGCACGTGCTTGAGTCGCAAGCGCCGCGGGGGAACAGTCCAGGGCAGCGAGCGTCGGGTTATCGGACGTTGGGGGTTGAGGCGAGGACGGCAGGGGCTCGGCCACCGTGCCGGTCGATGCGACCACGAACGCCCCTGACTGGGACTTGAATCCGACGGTGCCCGAATTGTCCACGATCACCGAATTCTGCTCCGCAAGGAGCACGCCGTTACGGGTCACGGAATAGGTGCCAGGCGCAAGGCCGGCGACAACATAGGTACCCGTTCCGCTGTGATCGGTCGTAAACCTTGCCGTCGTGGACGTCGCGGACGCAAAGGTCCCGTTACCTGCATCCGTGACGCCTTTCGGAAGCACTACTACCTTCGGCGCATCGCCACCGATCTGAAGGGCTTCAAAACCAGTGTCGACGCTCGTTAGTCGCGTGATGCCAGGCAGCGTGCCGGTTGTGCTCGTGGCGTACAGAACAGTGAGGCCCGTATACACGTTGGAGGGCGCCGGATCTGTGACCTCTGCACGCCAGTTCGCCGGCGCGCCACCGCCGTCCACATTGCGGACGAGCGCCACCCGGGCCGATGCCGGAAGCACCGTGTTCACAAACAGCTTCGAACTGCCTGCCGTGCTCGTGATGACGCTGCCGGACACGGCGGGGGTGCTGGCGCTCGAAAGTTGCCACCGAATCTGCTTCGTGTGCGAACCGCTGGTTGATCGGATTCGGTCGGAAATCACATACACGCCGTCACCAAGCGCGACGAACGATCGAAAGAAATATTGCAGCGTTCGTTTGTCAGGGAGCTGGTAGTAGTCGTACGCGGTGGCAAACTCGTTCTGCGCGAACGCATAATCGTTCGTCAATTTCTGGATGGGTGCCTTGTAGATACCAAACCCGGTTTGACATCCCTCGTACGCCGGACCGGTGAAGCATCGCCCTCCGGCCGTGTCACCTCCATCCCAGAAGTACAGCGTGTTGGCATAGGCATTTCCCATCAGCGCCAGTTCGGGGGAACCGGAAGTGCCATCGCCGGTGCCTTTCCAGTAATTCGACTGGACGAGCAGGTAGTCCGTTCCGCGCGTCAGATCGACGTGACCGGAATATTTTGGAGTTGATGCGGAGTAGTGCGCGCCCGAGGCGTTAAACAACGCGTAATCGGCGCGGTCGGACCAGTCCGATCTCCAGTACACGTTGGCTTCCCCTCCGTCGGAGAAGAAGTATGGAGGCTGACTCGTACGGTAGTCAGATGATGCACGCGTCGATTTGTAGAACATCAGCCGATCGTAAATTTCGGCGCGTTGCATTATTTCGGCACCTTGCGGAGGGGGCGCAATGTGGTCGTAAAACCACTGCATCCACGCGCCCTCCGTCGTCCCGGCCAAGGTATGAGACAGGAGCAGCGCCTCGGACAACGTCATGATGCCGGTCCACGCGCCAGTCCATTGGCCGAACGTCGGTGACTTGAAACGATCCGGCTTCAGGTTGTAAATGAGATTGCGCGCCCAGCGTTTTTGATAGTCCTGACTCTGTGGAAGGTCGACGCCAGTCGCAGTCTTAACAAGATCGTAGTACTTCGCAAGCCGCGAGATATCGTTGCCGCCGTAGTTGAATCCGGTCACGGCAAGGCCGCTGTAGTAGAAGCCTGTACGATCGTCGGCGGCTTTGGCGGTGGTGCTGGGCGGGTTGAAGAATTTCGGGTCGAAGTTCGTGTACCAGTTGTTGGCTGTCCAATCGAGCCAGGATTGCGCCTGCGGGTTTTCGTCGAAGGTCGCGTATCCGGTCGCAGCCGCGCCGGTGATGTGGTTCGCCCAGTAGTTGCTCGATGGATCATTGATGGCGTACGCGTTGGCCGCGGTCCATGTATTCCAGACGTTGAGCGTTGTGTAGACGGCGGTCTTCTGCGATGGCGTGAGCAGCTCGTAGAACCAGTCGTAACCCAGCGCCACGCCTAGCGTTGCACCAAGGCTTCCACGCCCGGAGTCTTGAGATACCGGGGACGTCATCCCTGCGGCACCGAGCATGCCAATCCAATTCAGCAACTCCAACGCCTTCGCCGAATAGGCGCTCCCTCCGGCGACGCGATAAACGATCCCAAGCTGAGTGAACGCATCCTTCCACCCGGAACCCGATGCGCCGTACGTGATATAGCCACCGTCTTCGCCGCCCGCCATGAAGAACGTGATCGGTCCGGTGAAGGTGCCGAACGACGATGCGTTGACCGGGATCGTAAATGTACGACTTCCAGTCTTGGTCGCCGCCCAGGCTCCGGCAGGTGGTTGATTGTTGACAGCTGTCCAGGCACCGGATGCGCCCGCCAGGTAGACAGTTCTGGCGGTCCCGGTCCAGGGCAAGTTCTCGGCACTGGTGAATTGGACCGGGTTCGTATTCGACGCTGCGATAATGGTGACCTTAGGCACTGCCTGCTGCACGATTGCGTCAGCGCTTGCCTTCACCGCCACCCAGTCGGGATCGGATGCGGCACGCTTCGCTGCGATGTCGGCGACCATCTGTGAACCAAGCCACAATCGGGGGTGACTTGCAATGACGGTCGTCGCCGCGGCGCGCGTGGGGCGCTGACTGGTCAACGTGAGCGCTGCCGCCGTCACCGCGACGGCGGCAAGGGCCATGCGTAGGGTTCTCGAGCGCATCGACAGGTGCAGTGGACGTGTTGCCATCACATTGACTCAGAGGGGAATAGAGCTGAGGGTTCGCGCGACTACAAAATTCGTTCCGCCGACTCTGCCGGCAACCTGGGCGCGATGTCCCTCACAAGCCTCTTTCGTGTACTTGGATTTCAATAGTGTTTCGGTCGATAAAGCCCTCGGCGCAGCCTTCTGCCCCGCGTTGTAAGGTTCGCGGTTTGTGTATGGTTATATGAACGACGGACATGTTCACGAAATTGCTCACGTACGTGTGCGTCGGCGCGGTTGCGAAGTTGTTATTGCCGAGGGAGCATTCCGCAGGACCCACCCCTATCGGACGCGCCATCGCGATGCTATATCTCTTATTCGCGCCGGCAGCCGACGGCCCCGTTTAGCCGACGAAGCCAACGCACCGGCCGACGTTGACTTCCGGACGATATGACGTCGAACGACAACACCCGTACTATCACGAAGAACTCGTTTTGGTACACGGTCGAGGGGTCGGCAACGACCCTCGTCATGTTGCTCGCCTCCGTCCCCGTGGCAAGGGTGATGGGCCCCGACATTCTCGGCCGGTACATCTTCCTGGTCTTCGTCACCGGCATCGCACAACGAGTCGCGAATGTCGGAATTCCTGCTACGACGTGCAAGTACATGGCGGAAGCGCTCGGCCAGGGCCATGGGGATCTGGCGCGCGCGATCTTCAGCGCGACCATGCGGGTTCAAGCTGTCGTCGCAGCAGCTGTCACTTTGATTGCCGTCGGAATCGTTTATTTCTTTGACCACTCACCCAGCCGGCTGGTGGCGTATCTCATCGTGGCGAGCATTTTTCCGGGCATGGTGAATAACATTCCGGCCCAGGCAAATCTGGCGGCCGAGAATTTCGGTGCGAATCTGCCGGCGAGCTTCGCGAACTTTGCATCGTATTCGCTGCTCGTCGTGCTCACGTTGTGGTACGGCTGGGGCTTGGTGGGACTTGCGACCGCGACTCTCGTGTCACGAGTAATCGAGACGGCCGTCAGATACATCGGGGTGCAACGCTGGCTGCGAGCATATCGCATCGGAGCAATTCCTCAGGATCTGCGAACGCGAATGTTCACGTTCTCACGCCAGAACCTCGTGTGGGACCGTTCGGAGCTGCTGTTCTTGAACCACTTCTCACCAACGACACAACTCGCGTTTTATTCGCTGGCGTTCAGCGTCATCAAACAGCTGCTCATGGTGCCGTTGGCGTTCTCGAGTGCCATCGGCGTCACGATTCTTGCGCAGTACGGTCGCGACGCACGTGAACTGAAAGGACTGATATACAACGGAACCCGCTATGTAACATTGCTGTCGATTCCGCTGTTCATCGGCGTCGCGGCCGTATCCCACCCGCTCATCTTGATGGTCTATGGGCATGTTTATGCGGACGTAATCCCGGTGTTGGCGCTGATGAGCGTCCTGGCGATCCCCAGGGCATTCCAGGTGTTTTCAGAGCATCTGCTGCAGGCGACCGAGACGCAGGCGTTCATGGTGCGGTGGCTCACACTTTCAGCAGTCGCGAACCTCCTGTTCGATTGGCTGCTGATTCCACGATACGGCGCGATTGGTGCGGCGATCGCCAACGGCGTCGGGCAAACTCTTGCGGTTGTCGGAGTGTGGGCGAAAGCCACGTCCATTTTGAACGTGCAGCCACCAACCCGATTCATGACACGCGTGTTTGCGGCTGGCGCAGTGATGTTCGCCGCCGTCTGGCCGATCAGCTATTGGGTTCGGCCCGTCATCGCCCTGGCGCTCGGCATTCCGCTTGGAGCCGCCACGTTCTTCGTCTGCATACGCCTGATGCGGTGCCTGGAGACGACCGACCTGGTCCGTCTCCAACAGCTCACAGCGCGACTGCCTGGACGACTACGAACCATGGTCGATGCCGCTCTCGTATTCATGACCGGCGCAGCCGCGACACGCCACGAACCGACTGTTGAAGCCGTGAGCACGTTCAGAACCTGATTCCGGGCGTGGATTCGAAAGCCGTCGCCGAGCCGCTCGACACGACCGTGGAACGGTTACAGATCAGCGTCGTTATTCCCGTCTACAACTCCTGGCCGCGCGTCCGCAACGCCATCCGCAGTGTGTTTGCGCAGACGTATCAAGCACATGAAGTTATCGTCGTCGATGACGGGTCGACCGACGAATCCGCGGCTCACATCGAGCGCGAATTCGGTGGTCGCGTTCGCTGCCACGTTCAAGAAAACGGAGGTCCTGCGTCCGCTCGAAACGCCGGAGTGAGGCTGAGCGCCGGTGCGGTGATCGCGTTTCTCGATTCGGACGACGAATGGGTTTCCGACAAACTTGCGGCGCAGATCGCCGAAATGCGCCGAGACGCTGTCAAGCTCGTGGCGTGTGAAGCAGTCGTGCGCGACGACCGTGGTGAAGAGATCGGACGCCGAACGCTGCCGAGACCATTCGATCGCAAGACTGTCGCGCAGCAACTTCGGATGAGAACGACGATACCCATGGGCGTGCTGGTTGACCGTGCCGTGTTTATGGAGCTTGGCGGATTCAACGAATCGTTGTTCTGCGGCGAAGATCGCGACCTGTGGGCACGAATAGTGTCGAAATATGAAATCGCCGCAGTGTACGGTCCGCGCTTGATCGTGACCGATCGCGAGGGTGGCGCGTCGCGCGACAGCACCCGCGTATTGCGGGATGGCCTGATTGTAAACCGCAGTGTTCAACGCCTTTTTCCGTCGACGGGTCCGTTAGGATCGTTCGTTGATGCAGTGCTGCTCCGCAAAGCAGATTCGAATCTCCATTGGTCGGCGGCGTGGCTGTGCACGCAGAGCGGTCAGCGTCGAAAAGCCCTCGATTATGTGCTGCGATCGTTGTGGCTGTATCCCTGGTCCCGATTGCGGTCGAAATTGGGGCTGACGTTTCGCATCTTGGTCGGCAGGCGCACTTGATCGCTGCTGCGACCAATCGTCAGCTGGGCCCCAATCGTGAGCTTCGAATCGTCAGCCTCAGCTCTGAATTCCCCAATCCGACGGAGCCTGGGAAAGGCTTATTCGTCCGCGCTCGTTTGCTGGCCGTCGCCGCACGTGCACATCTGAAGGTGATCGCACCGGTCGCGCTGCTCGATTACGCAAACCCCCGCAGCCAGCTCTTCGCGTCATTCCGCGTCCCTCCTCAACGACGCGAGAACGGGATCGAGATCTTGCATCCGAGGTGGATTTATCCGCCCAAAGGCGGCTGGGTTAATGCGTTCCTGCTAGCCGCCCGCCTCCTTCCGCCGATTGCCACATTGCGGGCACGCGAGGGGTATGCCGCCATCGATGCGCACTACGCGCATCCCGAGGGAATTGCGGCCGTACTAGTCGGACGCGCTTTAGGCATGCCTGTGCTTATAACCATGCGCGGCAGCGAGTTGCGCTATCGGAACCAGCGGATAAAGCGGTACTGGATTGGATGGGCACTGAAGAGAGCAAGCCGCGTCATCGCAGTGTCCGAAGGCCTGCGGCAGCTCGCGCTCGAACTCGGCGTACCTTACGCGCGGACCGCCGTAATCCCCAACGGAATCGATGCCGACATGTTCCATCCGCGCGATCGACGCGGCGCGCGCGAGAAGCACAAACTCGGCGATGATCCTGTGATTCTCTGTGCTGGCGATCTCGCCGAGCTGAAAGGACATCATCGGGTCATTCGAGCTGTCAAGACGCTGACTGATCGCGGGTTGAAGGCTTCTCTCGTCATTGCGGGCGGCGTGGGACGATCCGGCCGCTATGCGGCGGCGATTCGGCAACAGGTGATCGACTGCGGTCTGGAGGATCGCGTGCGCTTCACGGGTGAAGTGAAGCAGGATGCACTTGCCGAGCTGATGTCCGCGGCCGACGTGTTTTGCTTGGCGAGCTCCAGCGAGGGATGGCCAAATGTCGTCAACGAGGCGCTCGCCTGCGGAACGCCGGTTGTCGCAACCGACGTCGGCGCAGTCAGGCAAATGATCACGTCGCAGACCTACGGATTTATCGTTCCCGTCGACAATCCCGACGCACTGGCGGATGCGCTGGGGTCGGCGCTGACGCGGCAGTGGGACCACGACGTCATTTCGGCCTGGGGACGATCGCGGTCGTGGGATCACGTCGCCAACGAAGTGCTCGTGCAGGTTTCCGCTGCGGTCGCCGAACACTCTTCGCGGCAGACGCCGCGATGACTCGGATGGACGTCATCGTCAACGCCGACGATCTCGGCATGAGCGCCAAGGTTAACGACGCGATCTTTCAGCTCATCGCCGCCGGACGAATTTCCTCCGCAACGATTCTCGCCAACGGTCCGGCGATGAGGGAAGCGGCAGCGCAACTGCATCGGTTCCCACAATGCTCATTCGGCATTCACTTGAATCTGACGCAATTTCAGCCGTTGACTGGGGGAGCCACCGCCAGCGTATTGACCAATGGCACCGGTGAACTCTCACGCGACATCGAAACGGCCTTTCCCACCATGGCTCTCCTGCGGGCCGCCTACAAAGAGTGCTGTGCTCAGGTGGATGCGCTGGCAGCCGCCGGGGTGAACATCAGCCACTTCGACTCGCACAACCACGTGCACACGCGCCCGCATATTTTTCCGGTGCTGAAGGCGGTGCAGAAACGCTATCGGACACGAAGAGTGCGAATCGCGAAAAACCTGTACTCCTCCACTCAACCGGCGTCGGCATCGCTTCGGTGGAAGAAGCGCGCCTACAACGCGGCCCTGCGCAGCCTGTATCACACACAGACCACCGATGTGTTCACCGAGTTCCTCACGTTCGTAGAGGTATGGCAACAGCGCAAGCCAGAGTGCCGCAGCGTTGAGCTGATGGTGCACCCGGGCGCATCCTACGCCTCCGAGGAGGAATCACTCCTGGGGTCAGACTGGGTCGGCCGCCTCGGGCCTGCGGTCAGATTGATCGACTACAGGCAGATTGGCAGCTAGATAACGTTCGTAGACCTACGAGGGAAGGTGCGCCTCGAGTCGAGGAAACAGTGCCTGGACGAATTGCGTCACGCGCTGTTGGGCAGGTGCCTCGTCGTTTTCCGATGGTAAGACGGGACTGATGACGCGCACCAACGCGGCGTCGGACCGATTGAGCCGGACGGCGTCATAGACCATGAACAGCTTGCTCCAATATTCACTGGCGACGATGCGGCCGTGCGCCTGGTACCAGTAGGCAACAACCTGTTTGTCCGCGCCCTTCTGAATCACCATCCGGTTGACGACAATCGGCTCCCGGCCGGGAATGGCAATCGCGGCGTGCGCCGCTTTGACAGGCTCCCACCCGGACCCCGGGATGCAGTTCAGTGGCGAGTGGATAGTGTCACCTTCACGCTGACTTTTGTAATAACCGACGTACAACGCGACTGAAGACGGAATATGACGCGAAGGATCGTAATAGTCGCGATTGATGTACTCGTCAACGCCCAGCACGGACACGATGTCCGACGTGAGTTGGGGTTCATCGCGTCCCGCCCACGGACCAATCTGTTTTGACAGCTTCGCCAGCGGTTGCCGCAGCGGAACCAGCTCGGGCTGCGTTGCGTGAGCGACATACGCAGCCCACAAGATCAAACACGCGCTCAGCACCACGACTCGTCGAATCATTGTTTGGGATCTCACGCAGTCACTGCGCCCGGAAGCGTCTCCTGAACCGTGCGCCGCGGTGCAAGGAAGACGATCAACCTCACGACGACGAACAACATCAGAAACGCGGCAATGAACATCAACCATCCGGAAAACGTGTGAAAGAACCCTGCTGCCGCCTCGGGGCCGACGTAATGAGCCGCGATGCCCGTCCCCGCGACACGAATACCGTTGGAAGCGATCGC
>Ga0310811_10013629_pt1 | contig 10594 bp, 8 predicted proteins | sample YCmetagenome_FD_207642 | JGI IMG/M metagenome (GOLD analysis project Ga0310811, IMG submission 207642) | Soil microbial communities from experimental microcosm in Duke University, North Carolina, United States - YC | ecosystem: Engineered > Artificial ecosystem > Soil microcosm > Unclassified ... | reverse complement strand
AAGCAGCCTCAAGGCGAGCGCCCGCCCCTCATCCGCCTCTTCGAGGCACCTTCTCCCCCAAGGGGAGAAGGGTTATAGCGCTTCGTAGCATGACTCCCACTTCTATCCCTCCCATCCCCCGCCACATCGCCATCGTGATGGACGGCAACGGCCGCTGGGCGAAGGCGCGCCACCGGCCGCGCAGCTTCGGCCACAACGCCGGCCGCAAGGCGGTGCGCGAGGTGGTGGAAGGCTGCCTGCGCGAAGGCGTCGCGGCGCTCACACTGTTCGCCTTCTCCAGCGAGAACTGGAAGCGACCCGAGGAGGAAGTCGGCGCGCTGATGGCGCTGTTCGTGCGCGCGCTGGACAAGGAAACCGACGAGTTGCATGCCCAGGGCGTGCGGCTGCGCTTCGTGGGCGACCTGGCCGCCTTCGACGAGCCGCTGCGCGAGCGCATGCAGGCCGCAATGGCGCGCACCGCGGGCAACCGCGAGTTGCAGCTCAATATCGCGGTGAACTACGGCGGTCGCTGGGAGATCGCACAAGCCGCGCGCGCGGCCGCTGCCGCGGTGGCACGCGGCGAGCTGGCCGTCGCGGCCATCGACGAATCCTCGCTCGACCGTTTCATGTGCCTGGCCGAGCTGCCGCCGCTGGACCTGTTCATCCGCACCGGCGGCGAATGCCGGCTCAGCAACTTCCTGCTGTGGCAGGCGGCCTATGCCGAACTGCATTTCACCGATACCCTGTGGCCGGACTTCGACCAGGCCTGCCTGCACCGGGCGATCGAGGACTTTGGCCGGCGCGAACGCCGCTACGGTCGCACCGGCGAACAGATCGCCACGGACTCCCAGGGGTAAGCATGCTGTTCCAGCGCGTCCTCACCGCCTTGCTGCTCGCGCCGCTGGCGATCCTGATCATCCTGCTGTTGCCCACGCCATGGCTCGCCGTGGTCGGTGCCGCGCTGTTCCTGGGCGCGCTGGAGGAATGGGCGCGCCTCGCCGGCGTGCACAAGGCATCCATGCGCATCGCCCTGCTGGTGGTCGCCGCCGCGCTGTTCGCGCTGCTGTGGCTCGCGCATGCCGGCGCGCTGACGCCGCTGCTGCTGGTGCTGGGCGTGGCGTGGTGGCTGCTGGCCTGCGTTTGGCTTGGCCGTTTCGCGTTCGGCGCAGCGCCGACGCCGGAAAACCGTGCGCTGAAGCTCGTGGCCGGCGTCTTCGTGATGTTCCCCGCCTGGATCGCCGTGATCGCCCTGCACGGCCGCGTGCCGCACGGTCATTGGTGGATGCTGCTGGCGCTGCTCATCGTGTGGGCCGCCGACATCGGTGCATATTTCAGCGGACGCCGGTTCGGCAAGCGCAAGCTGGCGCCGCAGATCAGCCCCGGCAAGACCCGTGCCGGCGCCTACGGCGCGCTGATCGCCGGTACCCTGGTCTGCCTCGTCGGCGGCTGGCTGCTGGGCGTGCGTGGCGGCGCCCTGCTCGGCCTCGCCGTGCTGGCCGTGCTCACCGTGGCCGCCTCGATCGTGGGCGACCTGCTGGAAAGCCTGATGAAGCGCCATGCGCAGGTGAAGGATTCGGGCACGATTTTCCCCGGCCATGGCGGCCTGCTGGATCGCATGGACAGCGTGTTCGCCGCATTGCCGGTGTTCGCGCTGGGCCTGTGGCTGCTGGGGCTATGAAAGGCCGGGAATCGGAAACAGGGAGCAGGGAATCGAACCGCGGTGGGCGGCTCGTGCCCCGCACCAGCAAACTCGCCAATAATCCGCTTTTCCTGTTCCCGATTCCCGATTCCCGATCACCCCGCAAGAGACACAGGCCATGAAACGCGTCGCCGTCATGGGCGCCACCGGCTCGATCGGCGCCAGCACGCTGGACGTGATCGCGCGGCATCCGGGCCGCTTCCGCGCCAGCGTGCTCAGCGCGCACCGCAACGTGGATGCGCTGGCGGCGCTGTGCGCCACGCACCGCCCCGAACTGGCGGTGATCGTCGAGCCCGCGCTGGAAGGCGAGCTGGCGCGCCGGCTCGCCGCAGCCGGCGTGCGCTGCGAGGTGGCCAGCGGCCATGACGCGCTCACCGCCGCCGCATCCGGCACGTTGTGCGACACCGTGGTGGCCGCGATCGTGGGCGCCGCGGGGCTGGACTCCACGCTTGCCGCCGCGCGGGCGGGCAAGCGCCTGCTGCTGGCGAACAAGGAATCCATCGTGCTGGCCGGCCCGCTGCTGCTGGAGGCGCTGCGCGCCGGTGGCGGCGAACTGATCCCGGTCGACTCCGAGCACAACGCGATCTTCCAGTGCCTGCCCGGCGGCCGGCCCGACCTGCGCGCCAGCGGCGTGCGCAAGCTGATCCTCACCGCTTCGGGCGGCCCGTTCCGCGGCCGGACGCGCGCCGAGCTGGCGACGGTGACACCGGATCAGGCCTGCAAGCATCCGAAGTGGTCGATGGGCCGCAAGATCTCGGTGGACTCGGCCACCCTGATGAACAAGGGCCTGGAAGTGATCGAGGCACACCACCTGTTCGGCGCGCCGGCCGACGCGATCGAGGTGGCGGTGCACCCGCAGAGCCTGGTGCACTCGCTGGTGGAATACGTGGACGGCTCGGTGCTGGCCCAGCTCGGCAACCCGGACATGCGCACCGCGATCGCCCATGCGCTGGCGTGGCCGGAACGCGTGGCATCGGGCGTGCCCCCGCTGAACCTCGCCACTTGCGGCGCGCTGGAATTCGAGGCGCCGGACCTGGACACTTTCCGCTGCCTCGCCCTCGCCTACCAGGCGCTGCGCGCGGGTGGCGACGCGCCGGCGATCCTGAACGCGGCGAACGAGGTCGCGGTGGAGGCCTTCCTGGCCGGAGCCCTGCCGTTCCTGGCGATCGCCGAGGTGGTGGAAGGCGTACTGGCGGAACTGCCGCCGCTTGCCGTGGTCGATGTGGAGTCTCTGGTCGCGCGCGACGGCGAGGCGCGGGCGGCGGCCCGGCGCCAGTTGCGGCGGGCTTGCTGATATCCTGTCACCCTTGATTTCCTGCCACGGCGCTTGATGACTTCCTTCTTCGGCTCGGTATTCTGGTTGCTGGTCACGCTGGGCGTGCTGGTGACCTTCCATGAGTTCGGCCACTACTGGGTCGCGCGCCGCTGCGGCGTGAAGGTGCTGCGCTTCTCGGTGGGCTTCGGCAAGGCGGTGTGGAAGCGCATCGGCCGCGACGGCTGCGAGTACCAGATCGCCGCGATCCCGCTGGGCGGCTACGTGAAAATGCTGGACGCCCGCGAGGGCGTGGTGCCGCCGCAGTTCCAGAACCAGGAATTCACCACGCAACCGGTGTGGAAGCGCATCCTGATCGTGCTGGCCGGGCCGGGCTTCAACCTGATCTTCACCGTGGCCGCACTGTGGCTGATGTTCATGCTGGGCCGGCCCGACGCGGCGCCGATCGTCACCGCCAAGCCGCAAAGCATGGCGGCCGTGGCCGGCATCCAGCCGGGCGACCGCATCCTCAGCGTCGACGGCCGCGAGGTGGATACCTGGAGCGATTCGCTGGACGCGGTGGCCAACGCCCTGCTGGGCCGCACCCTGCTGCCGCTGGACGTGCGCGACCCCGACGGCGCGCAGCGACAGGTCGTGCTGCCGCTGGACAAGCTTCCGCCCGGCCAGCCGATCGACCAGTACCTCACCGCCCTGGGCCTGCAACTGGCGCCGCCGCCTCCGGTGGCCGCCACCGTGCTGGACGGCCAGCCCGCCGCGCTGGCCGGCATGCAGGGCGGCGACCGCATCCTCAGCGTCAACGGCAAACCGGTGGCGGATTTCGAGACGCTGGGCAAGCTGGTGCAACAGGACGCCGCGTTGTCGCCGAAGCTGGCGATCGTGGTCGAACGCAACGGCCGGACGATCCCGCTGGAAGTCGTCGCGAAACGCGAGTCCCTGCAAGGCCAGCCCATCGACTGGATGATCGGCATCGGCGCGCCGCCGATGGAAGCGGCCACGCTGCGCTACGGCCCGCTGCGCGCGTTCAACGCCGCGCTGGACGGCACCTGGCGCCAGGTCACGCAGACCTTCGGCATGATCGGCAAGATGCTGGGCGGCGAGGCTTCGCCCAAGAACCTGTCCAGCGTGATCGGCATCGCGCAGATGGCCAACGCCAGCGCGCACATGGGCCTGGCGTGGTTCCTGCAGTTCCTCGCCATGGTCTCGCTGAGCCTGGCGGTGCTGAACCTGCTGCCCATCCCCGTCTTGGATGGCGGCCACCTGCTGTATTACCTTATCGAGTTGCTCAAGGGCAGCCCGCTCAGCGAACAGGCCATGGCGATCGGCCAGTACATCGGGCTGGTGCTGCTGTTCAGCCTGATGGGCCTGGTGTTCTACAACGACATCCATCGCCTGCTGCTGTCGTGACGCCGATGATCCGTGCCCCCGGTTCGTCGACGCCGCAAACGTTCGTGCCGGCCGCGCCATCGCGCGGCGGCTTGCTGCACCCGGTGCCCCTCGCGGGCACCTGCTCTTTCTCGCGACAGGGCCCTGCCCTGCCGCGTGCCTTGATCGGGCCGGCGGCCTGATCGAAACCCTCCACCGGAATCGACGATGAAGCGTATCGCCGCCCTGCTGCTGCTTGCCTCCCTCTCCGCCAACGCGCTCGCCTTCGATCCATTCGTGATCTCGGATATCCGCATCGACGGCCTCTCGCGCATCTCCGCCGGCACGGTGTTCAACTACCTGCCGATGAGCCGCGGCGACCGCATGACCGACGCCACGGCGCAGCGGGCGATCCGCGCGCTGTACCAGACCAAGTTCTTCAGTGACGTGGAGATGGAGCGCGACGGCAACATCCTGGTGATCAAGGTGGTGGAGCGGCCGTCGATCGCGAAGCTCACCATCCGCGGCAACAAGGACATCAAGACCGACGACCTCAAGAAAGGCCTGAAGTCGATAGGCTTGGCCGAGGGCGAGACCTTCGACCGGCTGGCGCTGGACAACGTGCAGCAGGAGCTGATCCACCAGTACTACAACCGCGGCAAGTACAGCGTCTCGGTGATCCCGCACGTGGTGAAGCTGGAACGCAATCGCGTGGCGATCGACATCGAGATCCGCGAAGGCCAGGTGGCGAAGATCAAGGAGATCAACATCGTCGGCAACCACGCGTTCACCGACAAGCAGATCCGCGACGGCTTCGAGCTGGGCACGCCGAACTGGATGTCCTGGTATTCCAAGAACGACCAGTACTCGCGCGAGAAGCTCTCCGGCGACCTGGAGAAGCTGCAGTCCTACTACATGGACCGCGGCTACGCCGACTTCGGCGTCGATTCCACCCAGGTGGCGATCGCGCCGGACAAGCAGTCGATGTACATCGCCGCCGACGTGAAGGAAGGCGAGATCTACAAGATCGCCGACGTGAAGCTGCTCGGCACCCTGGTGCTGCCGGAGACCACGTTGCGCCAGCTGGTGTTCGTCAAGCCGGGCGAGGTGTTCAACCGCGGCGCGATCGAGAACAGCACCAAGGCTATCAAGGCGCTGCTGGCCAACATCGGCTACGCCTACGCCAAAGTCACGCCGTATCCGAAGCTCGACAAGGACAAGCGCACCGTCGACCTCACGCTCTACATCGAACCGGGCCAGCGCGTGTACGTGCGCCGGGTGGTCTTCGAGGGCAACACGCGTACCGAGGACGACGTGCTGCGCCGCCAGATGCGCCAGCTCGAGGGCTCCTGGTACTCGCAGGCGGCGATCGACCGCTCGAAGATCCGCCTGCAGCAGCTTGGCTACTTCAAGAAGGTCGACATCGACAAGAAGAAGGTGCCCGGCTCGGACGACCAGGTCGACGTCACCGTCAAGGTCGAGGAGCAGTCCGCCGGCAGCCTGCAGTTCGGCGTGGGCTACTCGCAGTACTCGGGCATCATCCTGTCCGCCTCGGTGTCGCAGCGCAACCTGTTCGGCACCGGCGACAGCGTGTCGGTGAGCGGCGAACGCAGCAGCTACTACACCCGCTTCAACGTCAACTACTACAACCCCTCGCTAACCGACAACGGCGTGGGCATCGGCTACAACGCCACCTACTCCAAGACCGACTACGGCAACGTCGACAACAGCGAGTTCGCGAATTACTCCACCAGCCAGAAGGCGTTCTCCACCTACCTCGGCCTCCCGATCACCGACTTCCAGAGCATCCGCGCAGGCATCGGCCTCAGCAGCAACAAGATCAACTCGATCCCCGGCTACACGCCGCAGCAGCTGGTCGACTACCAGAACGAGATCGGCAACTACACAGTCCACTCGACGATCGGCACGCTGGGCTGGAACCTCGACACCCGCAACGGCTACTGGGCGCCCACCCGCGGCGGCGTGCTGTCGCTGAACGCGGAAGTGGCCCTGCCCACCTCCACCGTGAAGTACTGGAAGCTGACCGGCGAGGCGAACCACTACTGGCCGATCGGCCACGGCTTCGTGCTCTACCTCGACGGCCAGGTGGGCTATGGCAAGACCTACGGCCAGAACGGCATCAGCGATACGCAGTTCGACCAGCTCAAGGCGGCCTACGCCGCCGCGGGAACGCCTGTACCGCAAGACATGCGCAACGACTTCCCGTTCTGGGAGAACTTCTACTCCGGCGGCGTGCGCGACGTGCGTGGCTTCCAGGACAACACGCTGGGCCCGCGCATCTGCTCCGGCACCGGCTCACCGGATGCGAACGGTATCTGCAACGGCAGCTACTACTCCTACGCGCAGCCGATCGGCGGTGCGCTCAAGGTGCTGGGCACGGCCGAGCTGTACCTGCCGCTGCCCTTCCTGAAGGACGTCAACACCGCCCGCGTGTCCTGGTTCGTCGACGTCGGCAACGCCTACAAGGATTGGCAGAGCTTCGACGCCAAGACCCTGCGCGCCTCCACCGGCCTCTCGCTGCACTGGCAGGCGCCGATCGGCCCGATGATCATCAACTTCGCGTTGCCGTTCCGCACCCAGGCTGGCGACGGCCATTACGAGGAACGCATCCAGTTCACCTTCGGCTCCACGTTCTGACCGGGCGCCGCCGCGTCGCACAAGCGAAAAGCGCGGCCTGCCGCGCTTTTCGCTTTTTGGTCCCGGCCGATACAATCACGAGCCCGCCGCGGAGACGCCTTTGAGCCAGCATCCCAGCCATACCCTCGCCAGCCATTCCCTTGCAGAGCTGGCCGAACGCTTCGGCCTGCGCCTTCGCGGCGACGGCGGCCGCCGCATCGAGGGCGTCGCCGCGCTCGCGAATGCGCAGGCTGGACAGATCAGCTTTCTCTCGACCGGCAAGTACGCCGCGCAACTGGCCGCCACCGGCGCCGGCGCGGTGATCCTGCGCGAGGAAAACCTCGCCGACTGCCCGGTCGACGCTTTGATCGCCGCCGATCCCTACGCGGCCTACGCGAAGATCGCCGCGCTGTACGAGCGCCTGCCCGCCGCCGCGCCCGGCATCCATCCCAGCGCGGTGGTGGACGCCGGCGCGAGGGTCGCCCCCGGCGCCAGCATCGGGCCGTGCTGCGTGATCGAACGCGGCGCGACGGTCGAGGACGGCGCCGTGCTCGGCCCGCACTGCATCGTGGGCGAGGACTGCATCGTGGGCGCGCAGTCGCGCCTGGTGGCGCGCGTCACCCTGGTGACGCGGGTGACGCTGGGCCGGCGCGTGCTGGTGCATCCCGGCGCAGTGATCGGTTCGGACGGCTTCGGCCTCGCCTTCGAGCGCGACCACTGGCTGAAGATCCCCCAGCTCGGCGGCGTGCGCATCGGCGACGACTGCGAGATCGGCGCGAACACCACGATCGACCGCGGCGCGCTGGACGATACCGTGCTGGAGGACGACGTGCGCCTCGACAACCAGATACAGATCGCCCACAACGTGCACGTGGGCGCGCACACCGCCATGGCCGGCTGCGCCGCAGTGGCCGGCAGTGCCAGGATCGGCCGCTGGTGCCAGATCGGCGGCAACGCCGGCGTGCTCGGCCATCTGGAACTGGCCGACCGGGTTACCATTACCGCCAAGAGCCTGGTCACGCACTCGATACGCGAGCCAGGCGAGTATTCCTCCGGCACCCCGCTGCAGGACAACCGCCAGTGGCGCAAGAGCGCAGCCCGCTTCAAGCACCTGGACGATTTCGCGCGCCGCCTCTCGGCGCTGGAGAAGGACAAGAACGATGAGTGACGCCCCCGCCCCCGTGACCCTGCCGGTGAACGTGGAACAGATCCAGCAGCTGCTGCCGCACCGTTATCCGTTCCTGCTGGTCGACCGCGTGGTCGAGATCGTGCCCGACCAGAGTGTGGTGGCGCTGAAGAACGTCACCATCAACGAGCCGTTCTTCAACGGCCATTTCCCCGGCCACCCGGTGATGCCGGGCGTGCTGATCGTGGAAGCGATGGCGCAGGCCGCCGGCCTGCTCACCCAGCTCAGCAACCGCATGAAGGGCAACACGGCCAGCCCGCTGTTCTACCTGGTCAAGGTGGACAACGCGCGCTTCAGCGCGCCGGTGGTGCCGGGCGACCAGCTGCGGCTGGAAGTGTCGGTGAAGCGCGTGATGCGCGGCATGGGCCTGTTCGCCGCGCGCACCCTGGTGGACGGCAAGGAAGTGGCCAGCTGCGAACTGATGTGCGCGGCGAGGTCGGACAAATGACCCGAGCCGCCTCGATCCACCCCACTGCGCAGGTCGACCCCGCCGCGAAGATCGGCGCCAACGTCGGCATCGGCGCCTACAGCGTGGTCGGCGCCGAGGTGGAGATCGGCGACGGCACGGTGATCGGCCCGCACGTGGTGATCGAGGGGCCGACCCGGATCGGCCGCGACAACCGCATCGCGCAGTTCGCCTCCATCGGCGGCGATCCGCAGGACAAGAAATTCGCCGGCGAGCGCAGCGAGCTGGTGATCGGCGACCGCAACCTGATCCGCGAATTCGTCACCATCAACCGCGGCACCGGCGACGGCGGCGGCATCACCCGCATCGGCGACGACAACTGGCTGCTCGCCTACGTGCACGTCGCGCACGACTGCCAGGTCGGCAACCACGTGGTGTTCTCCAACTACTCGGCGCTGGCCGGGCACGTGGAGATCGGCGACTGGGTGATCATCTCCGGCTATGCCGGCGTGCACCAGTTCTGCAAGGTCGGCGCGCACGCCTTCATCGCGATGGGCTGCCTGGTCGGCTCCGACGTGCCTCCGTTCCTGATGATGGCGAACGAGCAACACGGCCGCCCGCGCGGCATCAACAGCGAAGGCCTGAAGCGCCGCGGCTTCGACGGCGCGCGCATTTCCTCGATCAAGCGCGCCTATCGCACCCTGTACATGGCCGGCCTCTCCCTCCCCGAGGCCCGCGAGCAGCTCGTCGCGCAAGCCGAGGACAGCGCCGACGTGCGCGCGATGCTCGACTTCATCGATCGCAGTGAGAGGGCATTGGCCCGATAAGCGCCCCGCTTATCGGCAAATCAAACACGGGCTTTTGCTCTTCGCATGAACGACACACAGCCCCCAACCATCGCCCTCCTCGCCGGCGAAGACTCCGGCGACCAGCTCGGCGCCGACCTGATCGCCGCGCTGCGCGCCCGCTACCCCGATGCCCGCTTCGTCGGCATCGGCGGCAGGCGCATGCAGGCGCAGGGCTTCGAATCCTGGTACGACATCCGCGAGCTGTCGCTGTTCGGCCTCGCCGAAGTGGTGTCGCACCTGCCGCGCCTGCTGAAACTGCGCAAGGAGCTGGTCACGCGCCTGCTCGCCGCAAAGCCGGCCGTGGTGATCGGCATCGACGCGCCGGATTTCAACCTCGGCGTGGAGCAGCGGCTCAAGCAGGCCGGCCTGCGCACCGTGCACTACGTCAGCCCCTCGGTGTGGGCGTGGCGCGAAAAGCGCGCCGAAAAGATCGGCCGCTCGGCCGACCGCGTGCTGTGCCTGTTCCCGATGGAGCCCGCGATCTACGCGAAGCACGGCGTCGATGCGCGCTTCACCGGCCACCCGCTGGCCGACCGCTTCCCGCTGGTGTCCGACCGCGCCGCCGCCCGCGACGCGCTGCAACTGCCGCAGGATGCACCGGTGCTGGCCGTGCTGCCCGGCAGCCGCGGCAGCGAGCTGGCACGGTTGGGCGAACCTTTCCTCGACGCCGCGCGGCGCGTGGCCGCAGCCCTGCCCGGCCTGCGCGTGGTGATCCCCGCCGCCAACCCGCGCATGCTGGAACGGCTGCGCGCCCTGATCGCCAGGATGCCGCAGGATGCCTCCGCACTGCAGCTGCTGGACGGGCAGGCCCACGAGGCGATGCAGGCCGCCGACGTGGTGCTGCTGGCCTCCGGCACCGCCACGCTGGAGGCGATGCTGGCCAAGCGGCCGATGGTGGTGGGTTATCGCGTCGCGCCCGCCAGCTACCGCATAGCCAGGCTGCTGCGCATGCTGAAGACCGACGTCTACGCGCTGCCGAACATCCTCGCCCGCGCCTGCGGCATGGGCGAGCACGTCGTGCTGGCGCCCGAGCTGATGCAGGACGACTGCACCGCCGCGAAACTCGCCGATGCCGTGCTGGCGTTGTTCAACGACAGCGAGCGCCGCGGCGCCATCGTGGCCGCGTTCGAGCAGCTGCACCGGGCCCTGCGCGCGGACTTGGATGGCAGCGCGGCGGAGGCGGCGGCCGGGGCAATTGGCGAGT